>Ga0184634_10000091_pt1 | contig 18628 bp, 22 predicted proteins | sample PLM31_200_b1_FD_133016 | JGI IMG/M metagenome (GOLD analysis project Ga0184634, IMG submission 133016) | Groundwater sediment microbial communities from an aquifer in East River, Colorado, USA - PLM3-1_200_b1 | ecosystem: Environmental > Terrestrial > Soil > Riparian zone | place: USA: East... | reverse complement strand
CAAAACTTTTATGTTATCCGCATTGTATTCGGAGCCTGGTGGGGTTTTCGATTCAGCCATTTTCACCTAACCTGAGTTTTAATTTTTGCTTGTAAAGTTATGGACTTAGAGAGAATTGAAACTATTTTACATACTACTTGAAAACTGCCCGAAAGTAAAGCGCCAAGTGGTTCTTAACCTATCGATTTATTTGGTGAAATTCGGCATTTCTCGAAGTCGCTCAACAACCTGCTGAAAAACCTTCATTAAGTCTTAATCTGGTTGACAGTCTCGGCTGGGTAAGCGAAAAGAAATGCCGTGCAAAAACTCATTGCCGCGTTCAAATATCTGACGATCTGGAGCCGTTTTTCACCTCGTCCACCGACTCCCGAAATGATCGGGACGGCCGCCGTTTTTTTTCCGTTGGTCGGTTTAACGCTGGGTTTGTCGCTGGCAATGACAAACTACGTTCTCGTCGCCTATCTCGATTCGGAAATTCTCAATATTGTTTTGATCACGACGCTAGTCGTCGCCACCGGCGGCATTCATCTCGAAGGGATCAAGAACACTTTTGACGCGATCCCGACGCTTACGTCCAAAAGCCGCGGGAATGAAACCCTGGGGTTTGTCGCGATTGTTCTGGTGATTCTGTTCAAGAGCGGCGCCGCCGACAGCATGGATGAAAAGCTCACCTTGAGTTTGCTGCTCACGCCGGTCTTAGCGCGCTGGGCACTGGTGATTTTCATCTACGGCTACCACGACCGGTGCGAGGAAACGCCGCGACTCATCGCCGAGAACGTCAAATTGTGGCAGCTTGTCGTCGCCACAGCGGCAACGCTCGCTCTCGTAGTCTACTTTCTCGGCCGTAAAGGCCTTTGGATTAGTCTCTCAGTTTCACTTTTTGCTTTGCTGATGCGAAGTCTGCTGCATCGGCGGCACGCGGTCCTCACACACGATAACTTCGGCGCCATCATCGAACTTGGAGAAGTGCTCAGCCTCATCTTGCTAGCCTCGCTCTAGAAGACAACGGGTCGCTTGTGCACCATGGAACTCTTCAAGCCCCTATCTCCCGTCATTCCCGTTTTTCTGCTCATCGCCGCCGGCTTTGTCCTCGCCCACTGAAAGAAAATCAGTCTCACGTCAGTGACCGAAATCATCGTCTATCTGGGCACACCCTCTTTGGTGTTCAGTTCCCTCGCCAGCAGACCGCTTTTTGCCGGCAACATCGTCGTTTTATTCACCGGGATCTTGCTCATTTTCGCCGGCGTCGGCCTGCTCATACGGGTTTATTTTTTTATTTTCCGGTTCAGTTCGCGTGGTTTCGTTTTGCCTACTTTATTCATGAACGCCGCCAACATGGGCATTCCGCTGGCACTTTTCGCCTTCGGTCAGGCCGGCATGCAACGAGCGACGTTGATGTTCGTGATGCTCACGTTCCTGCAATACTCGCTGGGGGAATCTACATCTTGAATGGGCGCGGCAGCTGGATCGAAATGTTTCGTCTACCGTTGATTTACGCAGCCATCGCGGGACTCTCATTTAACCTGGCTCAAACCAAAATTCCCGAGCTTCTCCTCCAACCTATCGTGATGCTCGGCCAGACAACGATTCCGATCATGCTGATAAGTCTTGGTTACCAGCTCCACCAAGTAGAATCGCTCCAGTCGGACATGCACTCGGCGGCGCGCTGCTGCGCATCTTCGGCGGCTTTGCGGCAGCGAATATCGCCGTGAACCTGATCGGCGCCGAAGGCGTTAATCGGCAAGTGTTGCTCCTTTACGGCGCACTTCCGGCTGCCGTCGTCAACTTTGTTCTCACCGAAAAGTATCGGCAAGACCCTGGGCTCGCCGCGTCTATCGTGGTGATCAGCACGTTTCTGTCGATTTTTACGATACCCGTCGTGTTCTGGCTAATTCTCTAAAGTGAATAGAGAATCGTCAAACGGTGAGCGTAACTCTTGACAGCATCTGACACTCGTTGTAGTTTCCGCCTGTATCAAATCACAGCTCTGGGTTCATAGGGAAGTCCGGTGTAAATCCGGCGCGGTCCCGCCACTGTGATGGCGACGAAAGCCGCAACCAGCCACTGTCCTGAGCGAAGTCGAAGCAAGTTATAGCGAAGGATGGGAAGGCGCGGCGAGTAGAAAAAAGCCTAAGCCAGGAAACCTGCCCAGAGCGTATCGACCGGCCTCTCCGGAGAAGAGAGAAAGGTTTTTCGTTCTTTTCCCCGTTGTTTGTTGAGGCCATGCGTTGACGAAAATGAAATTGGCCTCGTTTCTTATTCTATCCCTGGGTTTGCACGCGTCCGCACTGGTGTATCCCGTTTCATTTTACGCGCCAATTCAAGTGCAGCTCATCGAGGTGACGATTCTGCCGATGGAGCAGGAATCGCATGGCGCAGGCGCCCAAGGCGCGATCGGAAAACGTGCGGCGCGGGCCGCTTCGAAAGCTGCGGGTAGCATGCCGCGAACCGTTCACCCTGCAGTCGAATTAAAACCAACCAGCGATCCAGTGCCGCAAACTTCACCCGCCGAAGCATCGGCGAAGCTCAGCGAAAGCAGCGCGGCGTTGATTTCGGCGATCGTAAATTCTGCTGATTCCAATGGCGCCGCGATATCGGGTACCACAAACAACGACGCGCATGGCTATGGCGCAGGCGGTATCGGAATCAACCGCAACGGCTTGGGATTGTCCGGCATAGGCTCCGAACGAGGCAACGGCCAAGGCTCCTCTGGGAATCGCACTGCATTGATTCAAGCACGCTACAGTGACGCGCCAAAACCGATTTACCCGGAAAGCGCCCGCAGTGAAGGCCGTGAGGGGAGGGTGCTGTTACGCGTTTTGGTCGACGATCAAGGTCGAACAAAGTCCGTGGAAATAAACGTTAGCTCCGGCAGCGAAGCGTTGGACCGCGCCGCCGCTGAAGCAATCAAACGGTGGCGTTTTCATCCGGCTCGCTATGGAGATAAGGCCGTCGAGAGCTGGCTGCGAATTCCAATCGAGTTTCGTCTCGCCGATGCGAAATCTTGGTAACCGTTTTAGGAGGTCACAAAGGCAAGTTCTATTAACCGCAGACGGATGTAAGGGAAAGGGGTGACTCACCCCTCCGCCTTAATCCCATCCCGATTTTAGATTTTGGATTTTGGATTTTCGATTCAATCCAAAACCTGTGCTGAGCGCAGTCGAAGCATCAGCAATCCAAAATCCAAAATTGGGATGGGAGGTGTGGTGGTGGAAAGAGAATTCCCCTGCTGCCCCGCAACTGTAACGGCCACGAAAGCCGCAATTAAGTCACTGTCCTGAGTCCGATCGAAGGATGGGAAGACGCGGTGAGTAGGTTTAAAGCCCAAGCCAGGAAACCTGTCCGTCCTGCCTCAACATTCCCCTTTCGCGGGTGAAGGAGGGTTTTATGAAAGTTGGTTTATTTCTTTTATTGTTAATTTTGTTTTCGTTCTCTGAACTGGCGGCCGCAGAATCGCCGGAGCCCACTCTCCCTCCGGTTTTCGTGACTTCAACGCGCACGGAAACTCCCCTGCAGCAAGTGACAACGTCGGCGTCCGTGATCACGGCAAAGGATATTCAGGACCAGCAGGCGGTGACGGTTCTGGAGGCCTTGCGCCATGTGCCTGGCTTGGACGTGGTCCAGTCGGGGTCGCGCGGCACCGGTACATCCGTGTTTATTCGCGGTTCTGAGTCGGATCATGTTTTGATTCTGATCGACGGCGTCGAGGTTAACAGTACGACTCTCGGTGCTTTCAACTTTGCTCACCTGACTACGGACAACGTCGAGCGGATCGAAATTCTCCGCGGCGCGGGTGGCACTCTCTACGGCTCGCAAGCGATCGGCGGCGTCATTAATATTATAACAAAGAAAGGCCAGGGGCCGCTGGAACCCGGCCTATCCCTTGAAGGCGGCAACGGCGCAACGCATCGTCAGCTCCTGACTCTGAAAGGCGGCGCTGGGAAACTCGCCTATTCCATCAGCGCGGCGCGCATGGAAAGCCAAGGCTTTCACAGCTTCAACGACGACTATCGCAACCTCGCAGCGTCGGCGCGGCTGGACTATCAAGTGACAGAGGACGCGAGCCTCAAAGGAATTTTTCACTTCGTCAAAACCGATCTGGGGCTGTTTAATAACAACAACTTTGCTTCGGCGCCCGATCCCAACGCGCGCGAGGCCAGCACGCAGTACCTGGGCAAGTTGGAGTGGGAACAGAAAATTTTTAAGAATTGGGACTACCGATTCTCGGGATCGATGTTTAAAGAGCACATCAAAGACAGCGACAATGTCGACGGGTGTGTTTTTTTTGGTTTCCCCTGCGACTCGCGAACTCGCGATCGCTTTCGTCCGCAAATCGATACGGGAGAATTCCAGACTAACTATCGATTCGAAGACTGGAGCACTACGACTTTCGGAGTCGAATATAAGCGCAGGTCGGCGAGCACCAGCGGCGGAATCGATAAAGCGATTAGAAATATGGGCTACTATTTGCAGGAGCAATTCCAGTTTCTTGACCGCCGCCTGATTGTGATTCCCGGCATCCGCTTGGACGACAACCAAAGCTTCGGCACCGCATGGACACCTTCTTTTTCCGCCGCGTACCTTTTTCGAGAAACCGGAACGAAGGTGAAGGGAGGCTACGCCAAGGGCTTCAAGGCGCCGACATTGAACGAGTTGTTTTTTCCGCCGGGCTTCGGCTGTCCCGCTTTCGGCAATCCTAATCTCAGCCCCGAGAAAAGTTGGGAATTGAACGCGGGAGTTGAACAAAACCTTTTAAGCGACCGCGTAAAGCTGGGAGTAACCTATTTCCATCGGGAGGTACAAGATTTGATCGAGGGCCGGCCGATCCCCGGGGACCCTTTCGGCTGTTTTCGCGCCGAAAACGTCGGCAGGGCTCGTTTCGACGGCGTCGAGTGGAATTTAGATATCAAGCTCCTCACATCGCTCACCGTGAACGCCAATTATACTTATCTCGATTGGGACACGGCAGATGGCAAACTTCGCCGCCGCCCAAGGCATCGCGGGAATGTGAGCCTGAATTATCTTTACGACAACTTGAATGTTAACCTGAGCGCCAATTTCGTTGGCAGCCGAGATGACTTCCGAGCCGCCTCGCCTTTCGGCGATATCACCAAACCGGGCTACGTGAAGTTCGATCTTGCCTCTTATTATTCCCTACCCTGGCAGATGTCAGGCGTAAAAAACCTGACGCTGTTCGGCAAGATCGAAAACCTGTTCGACAAAAAGTACGATGAAGTGGACGGCTTCCGCGCCCGGCCGCTGAATTTCTTGCTCGGTATCCGCGGCAGCTTCGGAAGCAAATAGGATCAGTAGTCGAGAAATGGCGGAAAAGAAGACCGTCGAAGTTACAGTGACAGTTGATTTCGGACTTAGCGGCGCGGCGTCAATCGAAAAGACGGTCTCCGTTGGTGCAAGGAGCACGGTGCTCGATGCCTTGATGGTCGCCGTTCCGGTGCTCACTTCGAGCAGGTTCGGCATGGAACACTTTGTCGAGGAGATAGGCGGAATCAGAAATGACTTTGCCAGCGACCGCGGTTGGCACTTCGAGGTGAACGGCTATCGCTCCGAGGTTCCCGCTGAACGATATCTGGTAAAAAACGGCGACTGGATCAAATGGCTGTACATCGTGTCGCCCTAGCCCGGAATTCATGATCAGAGTAAAAATGACGACACGGTGTGGACCGATGAGTGAGCCCGGAGAGGCGAAGGCGTCCGACTCTACAGCCTCAACGACTTCTTTGGTGCTCGCCTGGACGATGGCGATCGCTCACTGTCGGTCGCTGCACCGTCGCCGGTTTGTCATGGCCTCAAGGCACAGGCCCATCGCCTTTGACTCGGAGGGCTTACCTCTCGGCCAGCGGCAAAGTTTGAATAATCCGGGCTAACTGCCTTGGAACCGATCGCTTACTGCCAAGCACGTGAACCGAATTTTAAGGTGTACATGACCAAGTGAAAACAACCAGACGAAAACGCGCCTTGATGATCTTGGGAACCGCTTCATACGTGGGAAAATCGCTTCTTACCGCGGGGCTTGGACGTGTGTTTTCCGATGAAGGTCATCGCGTCGCGCCGTTCAAGGCGCAAAACATGTCGCTCAATTCGGCGGCGACGCCGGACGGCGGCGAAATCGGCAGAGCTCAAGCGCTGCAAGCCGAAGCCTGTCGCGTCGCGCCACGCGCGGAAATGAACCCGGTTCTGCTCAAGCCATCCACCGACATCGGTGCGCAGGTGATTCTGCTGGGAAAGATTTGGGGACAAGTTGCGGCGTCGGATTATCATACGCGGCGCGTCGATCAACTTTTTCCCCAAGTGCTCGACGCATACCGGCGGCTGGCCGCGAGTCATGATCTTATGCTGCTTGAAGGCGCCGGCTCACCGGCGGAAATCAATTTACGAGAACACGATATCGTCAATATGCGCATGGCCCACGCCGTCGACGCGGCATGCCTGCTCGTCGGCGATATCGATCGCGGCGGTGTCTTCGCTGCGCTGTTGGGAACGATGGAATTGCTGGAACCGGAAGACCGCGCGCGCATCCGCGGTTTCGTCATCAATAAATTTCGCGGCGACGAATCGCTGTTGCGGCCGGGCGTAACGACGATGGAAGATCGCCTGGGACTGCCGTGTCTCGGTGTCGTACCCTTTCTCCGCGATCTCGGGCTCGACGAAGAAGACGGCGTTGCCTTGGAAGACCGCTCTTCGGCGGCGCCCCGGTGGAAAAATCATGAAACGGGATCGGCGCGGGCTCTACGCATCGGCGTCATCGCTCTGCCACACATGGCAAATTTCACCGACTTCGACGCCCTCGGCGCGGAGCCGTCGGTGTCGCTGGCCTATTTGTCACAGCCGAGTGAGCTGGCCGCTGCGGATTTACTCGTCTTGCCCGGCAGTAAGCAGACGCTCGACGATCTGCAGTGGCTCGAGCATCACGGTTTTGCCGAGGAGCTTCGCCGCCTGCATGGAATCGGCGTCCCGATTGTCGGTATTTGCGGCGGCTTTCAGATGCTCGGCGTTGCCATCGAAGATCCCCAGGGCATCGAGAATCAAAGCACGCCCTCCAGCCGGGAAGGGCTCGGCTTCCTTCCCGTGCGCACTGTGCTTAACGCGAAGAAAGTCGTTCGGCGGATTCAAGGCCGAGTGCGAAGCAATGTCCTTGGCGCGGCGGCGGCGGTCGAGACCACCTTTCACGGCTACGAGATTCATCTGGGAGAAACGACTTACGAAATGGCGGGACAACCTTTTGCCGATATTTTTCCGGAAGAAATTTCCGCTTCCGTCGCGGACGGAGCCGTCAGCTCATGCGGGCGCGTGATCGGCACGTATGTGCACGGACTTTTCGATGACGATGAATTTCGCCATGGCTTTGTCACCGCGGCGCGCGCCGCCGCAGATCTTGCCCCCGCAGCGGGATGGGCCTACGTTACCGCGGAGCGCGAAACACGCATCGACCGCTGGGCGGATCATCTGAGAAAGTCGCTGAACATGGGTCTCATCAAGAGTTGGATCGTCGAGCCATCCTGTCGAAGACCGAAAGATCACAGAAGCTGAAGTCAGGTATGGGATCTATGAATGCACCGTTTAGAGCTTGCGCGGATCAGGATGCCTTTATCGTAAGTTTTCCCGCACCGGCGCGAACCTTGAGTTGGGCGGTTCTGAACGGCGGCTTCTGCCACGCTGATCACGTCATCAATCACCACTTATTCGCCAACGATGCTTGGTTCTGCTCCCAACCGGGACGTTGGCTGGAGCAGGCTGCTTCGGGATTAGGACTCCAAGGGAAGGTCGTCGCCATGGCGACTGCCGTAGAGATGGAACACCTCGTGCGAATTTCACTGTCCGGTGGCAACGCCGAAGTGACATGCTTTGCGACGGTTGGCTGCGGCAACGCTCTTTCGGTCGGAGACCCGGCGGTCGCGGCGATGGAGGAACGATCAGCGTCGCCGCTTCACACCATCAATATGATACTGACGGTTCAACCGGGCCTCGCGGACCAAGCCATGGTTGAAGCGATTCAGATCGCCACCGAAGGGCGCGTGCGCGCGCTGTATGAAGCGGGAATTCCGAGCTCGGTGTCGAGTCTTTGCGCCACCGGTACTGGCACCGATTGCATTGCCATTGTTTCTCTCGACGGAAGCGCACCGTATTGCGGCAAGCACACCCAGCTTGGCGAATTGATCGGTATGGCCGCATACACCGCCGTGAAAAACGGACTGGCGCAGGGCTCGACGACAAGCGAAACGGTGCCGGGAGGCAAATCCAATGACACATGAAAGTTTGACTGCGGAAGCAACGGTTACACCGTTTGAGCGCGACGCGGTTTACAAGACTATCTTTGCACGCCGGGACGTTCGGCGCTTTCTTTCCGCGCCGATTCCTGCCGAAGTGGTCGAGCGGATCTTACTCGCCGCGCATCACGCGCCCTCCGTGGGCTTCATGCAGCCGTGGAATTTTATCGTGATCCGTGAGCCTCGCACAAAAAAACTGATCAAGCATGCTTTTCTCCTGGCGCGCAGTCAGGAAGCGGAGTGGTTTTCCGATGAGAGGAAGAAGCTCTATCTCAGTCTAAAGCTCGAAGGGATTGAAGAGGCGCCGCTGAATATCTGTGTGACCTGCGACTCGACGCGCCACGGGCCGGCGGTTCTCGGCCGGAGCCAGATCCCTCAGACGGATATCTATTCCACTTGCTGCGCGATCCAGAATCTCTGGCTGGCGGCCAGAGCCGAAGGATTGGGCGTAGGATGGGTGAGCATTCTCTCGGAGCAGCGCTTGAAAGAGATCTTGCGCATCCCCGCTCACATCACCGTGGTTGGCTACCTATGCATGGGATACCCGGTGCGCTTCGAGTCCAAGCCCGAACTCGAAAGCGTCGGTTGGCTCGATCGTCTGCCGCTCAGCGATGTGATCTTTGACGAAAGCTGGAACGGCAAAGAATGAGTTGCCATGCTAGCCCGGATTATTCATGTTCAGAGGAAAATGGACGACACTGTGTCGACCGAGAGGTGAGCCCGGAGAGGCGAAGGCGTCCGACTCTACAGCCTCAACGACTTCTTTGGTGCTTGCTTGGACGATGGCGATCGCTCACTGTCGGTCGCTGCAGTGCCACCGGTTTGTCGTGGGCCTCAAGGCACAGGCCCATCGCCTTTGACTCGGAGGGCTTACCTCTCGGCCAGCGGCAAAGTCTGAATAATCCGGGCCAGGTGGCGGATAATAATTACATGGAGCAGTTTTACTACGTCCGATCTTCACTTCCGCTTCGTTGGTAAGAATTAGAAACTTCCGATGGACTGGCAATTTTTCTTAAACTCCTCGGCGGTACTCTTGATCGGCGCGTTTCTTCTGGATCTCGCCGTCGGCGATCCGCGCTGGCTGCCTCATCCGGTTGTCTTGATGGGTAAGGTTATCTCCTACGGAGAGCGGCTTTTGCGAACCGGCAACAACCGCCGCGACTTTCTGGCCGGCATGATGCTGTCATTTTTGCTGATCGCCCTCTCGGCTGCGGCGACATGGGCACTGGTCTCGCTTTTTCATTCGCTTCCTCCCTGGCTTTCATTCATCACTGCTGCGGCATTGGCCTCCACGACTTTGGCAACGCGCGGATTGCTCGACGCCGTGGCCCGCATCGAAACGCCGCTGCGCGAGGGAAACCTACCTGAGGCGCGCCAACAATTGTCGCACATCGTCGGACGCGAGACCGCCTCTTTGAACGAGGACAAAGTGCTTCGCGCGAGCTTGGAGTCCTTGGCGGAGAGTAGCTGCGACGGCATCGTAGCGCCGCTCTTCTATCTTTTCCTGGGTGGAATTCCACTGGCGATGGCTTACAAAGCAGTCAGTACGCTCGACTCCATGATCGGTTACCGCAGCGAACGTTATTTTTACTTTGGAAAGTTTGCCGCCCGTTTGGACGACATTTTGAACTTTGTACCGGCGCGGCTGACAGCATTATTCATAGTCATCTCAACTCTCCCGGCGCGGCTTAACGCGGCACTGGCATTTCGAGTGATGCGGCGCGATCACGCCAATCACCTAAGCCCGAATGCGGGCTATCCCGAGGCGGCGCTGGCCGGCGCTTTCGGCATTCAGCTTGGCGGCCCGAGCATTTACTTCGGCAAAGAAACCTACAAGCCCTATATGGGCGACGATTTGACGCCGGTTAGAATCGAAATGTTGAAGGAAGGACGTGTCTTATGTCTGGTCACGGCGATTCTCTCGCTCGCGACTTTCGCGCTGCTGGCAACGACGCGGGGGTAAAGCCGCAGCTCGACCGTACACACGGCGGTGATGTCGATCGGTGGGCGCAGAGCGCCGGCACCGAAGCCGGTGAGATTCTTGATTTCAGCGCCAGCATCAATCCATTGGGGCCGCCAGCATCGGCGCACAAGGCTTTTATAAAGAGCTACGGAGAAATCTCGCGCTATCCCGATCCCTATGGAGAAGAACTCAAAGAAGCTTTGGCTAAGCGGCATGGGCTGAAATCCGCGCAGGTGCTGGTCGGTAACGGCTCGACTCAACTCATCTATCTGTTGTGCGAAGCTCTACGGCCGCGCACGGCTTTGGTCATTGGCCCGGCCTTTTCCGAATACAGCAACGCGCTGACGCTCGCCGGCGCGAACGTCCGCACGTTTTCTCTTTCCGCCGGCGACGGCTTCCGGTTCTCGACGGAGCGGTTGATGGCGGCATGGGAGAAAGATTGCGACATCGTCTTTTTCGCCACGCCCAACAGCGTCACTGGACAGTTGATTCCAAGAGGAGAAATAGAAAAGATCGCAAATTACGCTTTGACAAGAAAAAGTCCTGTCGTCGTCGATGAGGCGTTTGTCGACTTTGTCGAGGGAGAATCCGTTAAGATGCTGGCGCGGCGCAATCCCTATCTGATCGTGTTGCGCTCGCTCACCAAGTACTACGCTTTGCCGGGACTTCGTCTCGGCTATCTTTTGAGTGACGCTCGCAGAGTCGCGCGGCTGGCCGCTTATCAGCAGCCCTGGTCCATCAACACCCCGGCCCTAAACGTAGCGTTGGCCTGTCTTAAGGACGAGAGCTTCACAACAAAGACGGAGCGCTGGCTGGAACGGGAGAGAAGGTTTTTATCCGAGCGCCTAGCGGCGCTCGAAGGATTTCATCCCTTTCCATCGCGAACCAATTTCTTGCTCGTGAAAATCGACAAGAGCGGTTGCAACGCGCTGCAGCTGCGCTCTTTTCTTATGGGCAAGAGGATACTCATCCGCGCCTGCGATTCCTTTGCGGGACTCGGGGCCGATTACTTTCGCATCGCCGTGAGACGGCGAAAAGACAACCGGCGGCTGCTTGCGGCGCTCGAGGAATGGACGGCGTCACTCATCGGATAGTTCCATGGCCAAACAAATTATTTTGGTAACCGGCGGCGCTCGCTCGGGAAAGAGCAAATACGCCGAACAGCGTATCGTAGAACTGGGCGGCCGGCGGCTCTACGTCGCGACGGCTGAAGCCAAAGACGAAGAAATGGCGCGCCGAATCATCGAACATCAAAAGCGGCGCGGCAACCAATGGGCCGCCGTCGAGGAACCTGTGGAATTGACCGAAGCTCTCCTGGCGCGGCGCGGCCAAACAGATTGTGCTCTGGTGGATTGTTTAACTCTTTGGCTCAGTAATCTTCTGATCCGGCACGACGGAAAATATGTCGAGGAGAAACTCGAACATCTATTGGACGCATTGCCGCGACTGGATTTTCACGTCGTTTTCGTCACCAACGAAGTGGGCTGGGGCATTGTGCCGGACAATTCTCTGGCGCGGCAATTTCGCGACCTCGCGGGTTGGGCCAATCAACGGATTGCCGCGGCAGCAAACGAAGTCATTCTTACGGTGGCCGGGGTTCCGATGATCGTAAAGAAGGATACGGCATGCTCTTAGACGAGACGCTCAAGAGAATCCGTCCGTTGAATCGTTCCGTCGAAATTGCAGCGCAGCAACGGCTCGACTCCCTGACCAAGCCGCCAGGAAGCCTGGGCAAACTGGAAGAGATGGCGCGCCGTGTCGCCGTCATCCAGGGAAAAGTCCCACCGCGGCTTGGACGAAAACTTCTGTTTGTTTTTGCCGCAGACCACGGCATCACCCAGGAGGGCGTCAGCGCCTACCCCAAAGAGGTTACGGCGCAGATGACTTATAATTTTCTAAACGGCGGCGCTGCCATCAACGTGTTGGCGCGCCATAACCGCGTCGACAGCGAAATTGTCGATGTCGGCGTCGATCATGAATTCGCCGCACCGCGCGGCTTGCGCAACTGCAAGGTGCGCCGCGGCACGGCGAATTTCGCCCGTGGACCGGCGATGACACGCGCTGAGGCGCTGCGCTGTGTTGAATTAGGCATTCGACTCGCTGAAGAAGCGGCCGCGCAAGATCCTTTTCTCCTCGGTGCCGGCGACATGGGCATCGGCAATACCAGCAGCGCCGCGGCGATTCTTTGCGCTTTGACAGGCGCTGCGCCCGCCGGTGCTGTTGGGCGAGGCACGGGAATCGACGACGCGACTCTGGCAAGAAAAATCTCGGCAATCGAAAGAGGTCTCGACATCAACCAGCCTGATGCCAATGATCCCCTAGACGTTCTAGCAAAACTAGGCGGCTTAGAGATCGGCGCCATAGCAGGGATGATTCTAGCCACGGCGGCGTTTCGGATTCCGATGGTGTTGGATGGATTCATATCCGGCGCGGCGGCGCTTCTCGCGCAGCGATTTTCTCCACATGTCCGGGAAATTCTCTTCGCCTCGCATCTTTCCGCGGAAAGAGGTCATCGATTGATGCTCGAAGAGCTCAATTTGACGCCTGTGCTGGATTTATCGATGCGCCTCGGCGAGGGAACCGGCGCCTGTCTGCTCATGGGTTTGATCGAAGCCGCAGTAAGAGTCATGGCCGAGATGGCGACATTCGAATCCGCCGGCGTGAAGGGAAAAATTCTGTGAGCTCTTTTTTCGCGGCGTTGCAGTTCTTGACCCTCTTTCCCTGGCCTAGGCGCAGGTCGCGCTCGGCCGGTGAAGTAGGACGAGCCGCGGTTTTTTTTCCCGTGATCGGCTTCTTGTTGGGCTTGATTTTAGTATTCGTGAATTTCCTGCTGGCGCCGTTTGCAAGCCCGGAACTCTTGAGCGTATTGCTTGTGGCGCTCCTCGCCCTGCTTACAGGCGGGCTTCACTTAGATGGCATTGGAGATACTTTCGACGGCTTGAGCGCCGGTGACGACCGCGAACGCGTTCTGCGCATCATGGATGATAGTCACATCGGCGCCTTCGGTCTTATCGCAATTGTCTTGGTACTGCTTTTAAAAATTCACGCGCTCGCGAGCATCGACGTTGACCGCGGGCGGGCACTGCTGGCGGCGCCGGTTCTAGGCCGCTGGGCGATGGTGCTGCTCGGCTATCGTTCCAAGGCGGCTAAAACGGGATTGGGTTCGATTTTGATAGATCATCTCGGGACGAAGCATGTTGTTTTCGCAACGCTTATCACCCTGCTCTTGGCGGCGGCGATCTTGCGCGGCGTCGGCATTGCGATGATGGTCTGGGTCGCCGTCTTCACGCTGGTGAGCAAGAGCTATTTTCACCGCCGCTTGGGCGGCGTGACCGGCGATACTTTCGGCGCCGTTGGAGAATTGAGCGAGACCTCCGTACTAGTTTTCTTGGCCCTGGGAGCGCGATGATTCGTTCGCAGCGGATGATTGCCGTTTATCTCGTTGCAAGCCTAATCGTCCTGTGCGGGCATAACGTCGGCGCGCAGGAAGCGCCGTCGGCGCGCCCGCAAAGAGTCATTTCTCTCGCGCCCAGTGTAACCGAAACGCTTTTCGCGCTGGGCTTTGGCAATCGCTTAGTGGGAGTCACGACCTCCTGCGACTATCCCGCCGAAGCCCTCAAGCTTCCCAAGATCGGCGGCTTCATGAGTCCCAGTCTTGAAGCGATCGTCGCCAAGCGGCCGGACCGCGTGATCGGCGTCAGCAGCGCCATCGACCCGGTGAAGGCCCGAGCGATGGCACGCCTCGGTCTCAAACTGACTTTGATTTCACTCGCGAGTCTGAGCGACATTCTGAGTTCCATTAAGAGCATCGCCCGCTTGATGGGAAGTCCGCAGGATGGGGAAAAACTGGCGAACACGATTGGCGCCCAGGTCCGCGATGTGAAAAAGAGCATTGAGCTGGCGCCGCTTCGCTCCGTATTGTTCGTCGTCGGCATTCGTCCTCTGGTTGCCGTGGGTGGCAAGAATTTTATCGACGAGCTGATTACTCTGGCGCGCGGAGAAAATATCGGCGGCAGCGCCGCTCAACCCTGGCTCAATCTGCCTGAGGAGTACGTCGTGGCGAAGGCGCCTCAAGTCATTATCGAAGCCGGCATGGGTACGGAGCGGGAACAATCAGACAAGCGTTGGGGCGATCTCAAGTCCATTCCCGCGGTAAAAGAACGGCGCATTTATTCCTATCCATCGGACAAGATTCTGCGGCCGGGCCCGCGGTTCGGCGAGGCGCTGGCGGAATTGGCCGGTCTCATCCATCCGGAGTGTTTTGCGAATTCTTCAGGCAATCAACGCAGCGCGGGGAGTCGATGTGCAAGTCCTAAACCGTAGGAAGATGATCCAGGTCAATGGAGCGCTGTTCTTTTTATTGATCATCTCTATTATCGGCTGCTCGATGCTCGGCCCGGTGGCAGTCGATTTTTCGCAGGCCTTCAAAAACTTTTTTTCGCCGGATCCCAACACCGAGATCTTGTTGCGCACGCGCTTGCCCCGAGTGCTCCTGGGGATCGCCATCGGCGGCGGCATGGCGGCATGCGGCGTCGTGCTGCAAGCGCTGCTGCGCAACCCGCTCGCCTGCCCGCAGATGCTCGGGGTTTCGGGAGGCGCATCTTTAGGTGGAATCTTGGGACTGATCTTCTTCCCGCACTGGCTTTTGCCGGTCGCCGGAGGGCTCCTCGGGGAAATCTCTTGGGTGCCGCTGACGGCGTTTCTCGGCGCTCTGTTGAGCATGGTGTTGATCTATCGCTTCTCCTTGTTCCACGGACGTCTTCATCCTTATCACCTGCTGCTTTGCGGCGTGATCTTCAATTCATTCATCGCCGCCGTGATTATGTTTCTCAACTCGATCGTCGATTTTTATCAGGCGCAAGGACTACTTTTCTGGCTCATGGGGAGCCTGTCGACCCGCGCTTATTTCACCGTCGCTTTCATCTGGGCCTACATCATCTTCGGTTTTCTTTGGCTGTGGGCGAAAGGTCTTTCACTCAATCTGATCACTCTCGGTGAAGAAGCAGCCATGCAACTGGGCGTGGAGACGGGCGCGCTCCAACGGCAAGCCTTCGTCGCGTCTTCCTTGATGATCGGCGCGATGGTTTCGGTCAGCGGCATGATCGGCTTCGTCGGGTTGATGATTCCCCACGTTATGCGTTTGATCGTCGGCAGCGATCACCGTCTCTTGCTGCCGGCTTCCTTTCTCGCCGGCGGGATCTTCTTGGCTTGGTCCGATACCCTCGCGCGCATCCTGCTGGCGCCTGCGGAACTGCCCGTGGGAATTATCACCGCCTTTTTTGGCGCGCCATTTTTTCTTTTTCTGCTCTACCGAGAGGGAAGAAAGACACCGGCTCTATGAGCACAGCGGTCCAAACCGACAAACTGGCGTTCGCTTACAAAGACAAGGGAGTGCTCGACGGCGTCTCACTCTCGGTCGAAAAGGGCGAGATGCTCGGAATCTTGGGCCCAAATGGTTCAGGCAAGACGACTTTGCTCAAGATCCTATCCGGGGTTTTGACGGCAAAGGGTGAGGTCAAGATCAATGGCAAAACGATCCGGAGTTATGGGCGACGCGAACTGAGCCGCTTGTTTGCCGTAGTGCCCCAAGAGAGCCAAGTCAGTTTTCCCTATACGGTGGCCGAGATCGTCTTGATGGGACGGGCAAGCCATCACAATCCGCTCGCCTTCGAAGGCGAAAGAGACCGGGAAGTGGCGCGCCGGAGCATGGAATTAACCGGCATCATGTCGCTTTCGAATCGCTACCTACATGAATTGAGCGGTGGCGAAAAGCAGCGTGTGATCATCGCCCGCGCTTTGGCCCAGGAGCCGGAGATCCTTTTGCTCGATGAGCCGTCGGCTTTTCTCGATCTTAAACATCAAGTCCAGATTCTCGAACTCCTACGCCGGTTGAATCGCGAGCGACAGTTGACGATCATCGCCGCGCTGCATGATCTCAACCTAGCGGCTCTGTTTTTCCCGCGACTCGTAATGCTTGGCGACGGAAGGATATATCACGACGGGACGCCAAAAGACGTCCTGACAGAAGAGACGATCGAGGAGGTCTACGGCATTCGAGTTCGAGTCGAACCGGATGGCCCAACGCCGCGATTGTTCATTCGGGCGTCAGTGTAAATAAAGACAAGTTAACGATTCGCCTTTCTATACCCCAGCGCGTCCTGGGCGATAATCATTTTCTGCACGTTCGAGGAGCCTTCAACGATCTGGTAGGACTTGGCATAGCGCAGTTTGTGCTGGCGGTACTATTACGTTGCCGCGCTCATGGCATCGAGCAAACGCCCTACTTCTCGGAAGCACTTGTCGAACGATGGACACCGCTGCCGCGCAAGGTTTAAGTCGAATCTTTCGGCAAACGTAACTTGATCGTCTACTGCCAGATATCTGCGACCGCGTGTCATGTTAAGAGTCAGATGCTCTTTTGCTCCCCTGATGTTTTCCGGATTTAGCGGTGCGGTCGCATTTTCTACAATACCATTGATTCCTCGGAGAGACTCTTTAGAGCCAAGGAGCCAGCATTCGAATTCCCGATGGGCCAGGACAACCGAAACTGGCATCTGTGTCGTTTTCTTTGCTCTGTCCAAAAGCTGAACGCCCAGCTCCGCGGGGCAATCATCGTCAGAATCAATCAGCACCATGATCCCGGCGACCCCGTCCCGATCACGAATTGTCTGACTGATCGCCCGTTCCAGCTCACCCTCCTTGACGACACGATTCCGCTTGATTCGAAATGGGCGAACGACCTGAATGTCAGAAACTCCCAGCTGAGCAAAGATGCGTCTCAAAAGGAGCGGGGCGGATTCAACTTCAGCATGTCCCTCGACTATTGTGGCAACCGATGGGCTCATGCTTCGTTTGGTCGCCCGAAATGTGCAACGCCGAACAAGTTCAACTGTTGCGTTGCTTGCTCGGCCGCTTTGAGGTCCGGACTTAATTCTCCCGAGCGGAGTAATTCTCCCGGAGTGTATAATCGCTCCTGAATTGCAGCGCGACCAGCTTGGGATACAGGCGCGACAAGCGTCCGACCATGTTCCATAGCAACGACCCGGATTTGAGCATCGGTTAGTTCCTTATAGTCGAGAATATCCGGGCTATGCGATGTCAGAAGAACTTGTTTCTCGTTCGCTGCATCCATAAATACTTCAACGACAACCTCTGCAACTGCCGGATTAACAGTGGCTTCAGGTTCCTCCACCGCGATCACGGAATATGGTCCTGGTTGATAGACCGCCAGAAGCAGACCGAGCACGCGCAAGGTCCCGTCAGACATGTTTAGTGCGTTGAAGGTCCAGGGATGTTCCAGCCCGATATCTTGCTTGAACTGAAGCGTTTCCTTCTGACCGATTGCTCTGTATTCAACTTTTTTTATTCCGTCGACGACTTTAGATAAAAGCCGGCAGACACGATCGTACTGGCCATTACCTTGGGCTTCCTCTTGTAAGCTCTTTAAAACCGCTGCCGCGTTGCTACCGTCACGTTTGAGGAAATCGCCGGCGTCAGGTTCTTGTAGTTCTCTGAGACGAACCGGCACGATCGAGTAAAAGCGCATTGAAGTTAAGAAATCGTAAACGGGTCTGAACTCATCAGTGGCAGAGGCGGCAAAAAGAGCGAGGCGATCGGGAGCCACTTTTGGCCTAATCCCGGGGATTTCTCTGGTGAATTTCCCATCTTCAATCTCGAATGAATGACTTTGCTCCATTAACTTATGGACGACACAACGTTCGCGCGCCACACTAAACTTTCCGTTTGGTTTGGCGGCGATTTCAAAGGCATAGTTTGCAGACCATTCATCGCTGAGATTCAGTACTAATCGGATCCCGATGTGGGTTGGATGCCCCGCTGAGATACGCCTGACCGCAGCGATTCCACCTCGATTTTTGAATGCCAGCTCTATAGATTCCGACAGACATTCCTGAACGAAGGATAGTGCATCGATAAAGTTGCTCTTCCCGGAACCATTGGGTCCAACGAAAACCGTAAAAGGTTCGAGATTGACCGAAACTTGCGCGATACTTTTGTAATTTTTAATTTGGACCTGTTGGATCCTAGGAATCATAACACTCTTGTTTCTGCTGAACGGCGACTTTACCTAATCATAAGAACTTTGAGCCGTCTTTACTAGTCGAAAAAAGATTCGTAGCGCTAGCGATGACATCTCTATTTCATTTCCGGACCGGCATATTGAAAATACTAAGTCTCTACCGATTCGCCTTCCGATACCCCAACGCGTCCTGCGCGATGATCAACTTTTGCACGTTCGAGGAGCCTTCGACGATCTGGTACGACTTGGCGTCGCGGTAATAGCGCTCGACGGGAGACTCCGTGGAATAACCGTAGGCACCGAGAATCCTCAACGCGGCGTCGGCGGCGAAGTTGGCGGCTT
>Ga0184634_10000087_pt1 | contig 18710 bp, 20 predicted proteins | sample PLM31_200_b1_FD_133016 | JGI IMG/M metagenome (GOLD analysis project Ga0184634, IMG submission 133016) | Groundwater sediment microbial communities from an aquifer in East River, Colorado, USA - PLM3-1_200_b1 | ecosystem: Environmental > Terrestrial > Soil > Riparian zone | place: USA: East... | reverse complement strand
CCATTGGTCGGTGGATGGATCGTACTCGTAAACCGTATTGACCGGTGTCCAGCCGGGAGTAAAGCCGCCGATCACGTAGATTTTTCCCGCCACTGCGGCGGCTCCCACGTGGTGGAGAGGCTGGGGAAGGGATGCCCGGCGCCGCCAGGAATCTTTCACGGGATCGTACTCCTCTACGAGGTCTCCGCTCTGTCCAAAGCTGCCGATGACATAGACTTTTCCTCCCGCCTCGACCGCGGCCACCTCGGTGCGCGATGAAGCCATGGGCGAGCGTGTCACCCACCTTCCTGTGCCCTGCCCGAAGGCTGTTCCAAAGCCGCAAGTTACCAATGCGACAAGTCCACAAACAGTAGTGAATTGTCTGGTCTTCACGCCAACTCTCTCCTGACTAATTGATAGCAAAGTTTTCAGTTCGTTCAAACACCGGTTTAAGCTATCAGCGGTGATCGGTGCCGGAAACCGAGTCGTACTGCGATCTCCACGCTCGAAATGCGCCAGGGTTGCCTCAGAACAGCTTTATTTGGTTGCTTTCTCGCCATGATTGGATTCAAGACGCCTGAGCCCAAATCCTATAGGCGCGTCACGGTTAAACGTCTTTAGAAGTCGTGCCCTCACTTTCGCGGCGGGCGCAGCAGCAGGCTTAAAAAGGCCGAGATGAGCAGGGCGATGATGAAGAGGGTGAAGGATAAGAGGTAGCTCTGGGTGAGATCAAAGAGAAAGCCGAAGAAAGGCGGGCCCACCGCGGAGAAGCTGTGGGTAAGGAGGAGGCCGAGGCCGCGGACGGTTCCAAGCGAGACGCGACCGAAGTAATTGGCCCACAGCAGATCGGGCAAGACCATCCCCCCACCAAGCCCGACACCATAGATGAAAAATCCTAAGTAGAGAAAGACCAGTTGGTTGGTAGAGATCGCGAGCGAAAGCCCCGCGGCCTGACACAAAAACTTCGTCATCAGTACCTTGCGCAGATCGATGCGCTCCGCCAGAAGGCCCCACATCAAGGGCGCCGCGAGCTGCATGAACGCGATGATGCTCATCACCGCGGCGGCCACGAGGGCTGAGTGGCCGGTATCGTTCACGTAGGAAAAGACGTGGAGGTTTAGTCCGGCAACGCCGATGTTGGAGACGCCTAGAGTGATTACGATCAACCAGAAGGTCCGAGTGCGTGCCGCCTCCTTGCGAGTCCAGACCACTTCATCCGCCGTAGGCCTTTGCGGTTTTGAGGGCCCTCCCTTCGCTCCAGACGGGCGAGTCTCGTAAAAAGGATTTCCGAGTCCGTCGGGATCAAGTCCCATATCCTCCGGGCGCCGGCGCATATAGATGGAGGCGGGCCCGACAACCAGAAGCAATGTGATGACTCCAAAGACGGCCCAGGTCATACGCCATCCGAGCCAGACGAGCAGGGAGGCGGCGAAGAGCGGCATGCCGATTTTGGCGAAACCGATTCCCATGCTCGAAAGGGCGAGCGCACGTCCACGCTTGCGGATGAACCAGCGAGCGATCGCCACGTTGATGACCATGGAGCCCATGAAGGCGTCGCCGATGCTCAGGCTCCAGCGAACGAGCAAGAATTGCCAGAACGCCTGCACCTGGCTCAGTAAGATCATCCCGATCCCCACCACCAGGGCGCCGCACGTCATGAGCCAGCGGGGACCGTGGCGGTCAACCAGAGAGCCGGTCGCAGGCGAGAGAGCCGCTCCAATCAGGCTTTCCCCTGAGCGCAGCAGGGAGAAGACTCCGCGAGAGACACCTAAGTCTTCGGTGAGCGGTTTGAGAAAAACCGCCAGCGTGCTTGAAAGAGAAAAAGCGGAGGCGGTATTGGCGAGAAAGCCTATAGCAACAATGTACCAGCCGTAGAAAACAGGTTGTACCACCGGGGCCCCAGTGCTTTCAATCCGAGCGGTAGCGCCAGAGCTGCGGGACGGAGCGGCTGATGCCGAAGACGATGACGACGCAGAGGAGGCCGCCCGCGAGGAGCGCCTGGGGCGCGCCCAACAGGGCCGCGGCGGCCCCGGCGAGCAGGGCACCGAGGGCGTTGGTGGCCTGGGCAAAGACGGTGATGAGGCTCGATGCCCGTCCGCGCATCGCGTCAGGCGCCAGAAACTGCACCACCGTGCGCCGCAGAGTCACGCTGATGGCGTCGGTAATGCCCAGGGCCGCCACGGCCACTACCGCCATCCAGAACCAGGTCGAGACCCCCAGCAGCGCCAGGCTCCCGGCGAAAAAAACCGCAGCGATGACTGCCAGGGCCCCTTTGCGCCTGACATTGCCAAGCAGGAGCAGCGCCGCTGAGCCCAGGAGGGCACCTACCGCCGGCGCCGCATAAAGGGTCCCGAGGCCGGTGGCACCCATATTGAAGACATCGCGAGCAAAGATGGGCAGGATGGGCCGGTAGAATCCCACCAGCGTGACGCCGAAATCGAGCAGGAAGAGGGAGAGGATAATGCGCTCGATCCAGATGAAGCGCAATCCCTCGATGATGCCCCGGAGGCTTACACCCCCTTGGGCCCCTTCAGGTTTGCCGGAGCTGCGCACCGCCAAGATCATGAGAACGGACGGGACAAAGAGGCTGGACTCCAGAAAGTAGGTATAGTCCAGGCCCACTCGATCAATGAGCATTCCTGCCAGGACCGGGCCAAAAAGAAAGCTCGACTGCTGGATCGTGGTGCTCAGGGTCACCGCGTTCATCAGGTGGGACTGGGGGACCAGGCTCGGGATGATGGCTGAACGGGCCGGCCAGCTAAAGACCTGCACCAGGGAGGTCGTCAGGCTAAAAAGATAGATGTGCCAGACCTGGATCGCGCCTGTCCGCGTCAGCAGGGCCAGGGCGAGGCCGGGAACCAGATTGAGACACTGCGTGATGAGGATTAGCCTTTTCCGATCCAGGACGTCCGCCAGCGCGCCCGCGAAGAGGCCGAAAACCACAAACGGCAAGGCCTGGAAGAATCCCGCCAGACCCAATTGCAGAGACGACCCGGATAGATCGTAGACTTGATAGAGGCTGGAGACGTGGCGTATCTGCACCGCGGTGGCGGTGAAGAGATTGGCCACCCAGATAAGGCTGAAGTCTCTGATGAGAAAGGAGGACCAGGGCCGGACGGGGCTGGCCTCTCTCTCTAGGCCTTCTGGTATTTCCCTCGACCGATCCGCTTGATTTTCCCCTGCCGGGTCCACCGGACAACGATCTGACGCAGATAGACGCGGGATTTTTTTCTGAGCACACCCCTCTTAGCCATCTCACCAATAGAGAAAGAGTTGGGAAGGGCCTTAAGCACAGCCTTCCAGTCGACCCTCCTCTTCCCCCCGCTCCCCCTCTTCGGCCTGCGCTTGACCCCTCGATTGCCCCCAAGAAGTCTGTAGACCCTTCCATGCCTCTTCAGCTCGCCTTTTAACGAGGTCAACTCCCGGCTCTTTTGCGTGATCTTTTTTCTGAGCTGGGTGATTTGCTGTCGCACTGAGACCTTCAAATCCAAAGCCATAGAATCCTCCGGTTATTTCTCATATTCCCAGCCGTAAGTTCCCAAGAGCTTCACAAACCGGCACTCCCCCAGATATTCCTCCCTGAGCCCACCCTCCTCTTTACGAATGCGCACCAGGGTTTGGAGATCCTCTTCGCCCATGGGCAGTACCAGGCAGCCGCCGGGCCTCAACTGCTCCAAGAGGGGTCGGGGGATGCGTGGGGCTGCGGCAGAGATCGCTATCGCATCAAAAGGGGCGTGCCCTTCCCAGCCCAGGGTTCCGTCACCCTCAAGGACGGAGACATTCTCATATCCCAGGCCCGACAGCACGATCCGCGCCCGAGCGGCGAGCTCCTCCACGCGCTCCACCGAGAAGACCTCCCGGCAGAGCTGCGCCAGGACCGCCGCTTCATAGCCCGAGCCCGTGCCCACCTCGAGCACGCGCTCTTCTCCTTTGAGCTCGAGCGCCTCCGCTATCAGGGCCACCATGTAAGGCTGCGAGATCGTCTGCCCCGCGCCGATCGGCAGCGGGCAATCGTCGTAGGCGCGCGACCACAGCTCCGCTCCCACAAACATATGACGGGGCACCTTACCCATGGCGGCAAGCACCCGTGGGTCCCTGATGCCCCGGCGCACAAGCTGCTCCTCCACCATGATTGCGCGTGCCTGCGCCTCGTCCATGACTGTCAACATTGTCATCCTATTCCGTTTCCGGAGGCGATGCAACGACGCGGCGCGGAAAGGCCGCAGGCCATTCGGCGCGCCGGCGATGACGAGTCGATCTAGGGGACGTAGGGCGCCTCCAGGGCATTTTTTTCCATCAGCGAGTGGAGGTCCACCATGGTCAAGGCGCAGTATTTGGGATCGTAGCCCAGCCTCGGCGCCGGCATCCCTTGCTCCAGGACGCGCTGCAGGATCATGCGGTTCAGCGGCCCGTGGCCCATGCGCCCTTCATGGCGCACCAGATCCGCCTGAGCGTGGGTCGTGAAATAGACTGCCTGATCGAGAGTGAGCCCGTAGTGCGTGGTCAGGGCCTCGGCCCACTCCTTGGACCAGTGGCCCAGGCTCTCCTCATAGACATGGAGTCCCCACAGCTCGGCCACGGAGCCGTCCTGGAAGACCCTGCGGCAGAAGTCGCTGATAGCCCTTCCCGGGGGAGAGGCGGGCTGCTCCAATAGCTGCTCGCGGGTAAGTCCCAAGGCCTGAGCTGTCTCCAATAAAAGGAGGGTATGTCCTGGAGGCCTGGGATAGACCAGCTCCTCGGCGATCTTGTCCGTGAAGGCCGGTAGGAGGTCGAAGTTGCGCACGAAGAAGGGCAGATGGACATAATAAGAGAGCGCATTGAGAGCCACGACCTGGACCGAAAAGAGCCCCCAATCCTTAAAGAAGCACCGGATGGAGGAAAACGGCAGTCTCCCCTCTCTCAGCTGGCTCATGAATGGCCCGTCGTGGATATTCCTCTTCCAGTGATGGTAGAGCTCCTGATAGAGCTCATCCACATAGGCGCGCGCTTCGTTCGGACTCATGTCGCAGGGCTTTACATTAAAAAAAATTCCTGTAATGTTTAGACCGAAATTCTCCCCATGTCAAACACCAGCCCAATTCTCAGGAGGAAAACCATGGAGGCCCTAAGGCCAGATGAATTCCTCAGGCAACTCGCTGACCAGAGGGAGGCGATGTGGACGAAGATGACCTCCGAGAGCAAGAGCTACGGAGCCGAGAGGCCCCTCACTCGGGAGGTAGTGGTGCGCCGGCTCCAATTCGGCGTGGTCATGGAGCGCCGGGCCGCGGAGGTGACCGCCCGATGGGTAGCCGCCATCCCTGACCTGGACATCCAGCAGGCCCTGTCAGGTTACGTGGCCAATGAGCTCAAGCACGCGGCCATCCTGCGGGAGAGGATTAAAGAGTTGGAGGGAGACCCCGACGCCCTGTGGAGGGCCCAGCTCCAGGAGCTGAAGGAGCTTTGGGACTACCACGCCTCTCTCGGCTCTTTCTGCGAGCTTCTGGCCAGCGTTCAGTATGGACACGAGGAGTTCTTCCCGCGCACCTCCCGATCCTTCATTCAGCGCGTGGAGCCGATCGACCCCAAGACCGCCGCTATCTACCGCGACACGCTGCTGGCCGATGAGGAGGCCCACGAATGGCTCGCGCCTGAGGCGCTCAGGCGCTATGCGCTGGATGGGGAGACGCAGAGGCGATGCCGGGAGGCCCTACAGAGGGGATGTGAGCTCTTTGCCCGGGCGATCCGGAGCTTCAACCAGGCTACGCTCCATTAGGAAAAAAGATTTGCGGAGAGTCCAGGCGAGGGAAGGCGCCTGGACAGGCTATGTGGGGAGGTCAGTGTTTGTGCTCGACCCTTTTTCCGTAACTGACCTCGCCTTTATCCACTCTGAGGGAGAAACCACACTCGGGGTTGGTGCAGACCCACGCCTTGAACATCACCGAGGCACCATCCTGCCCGTAGTCTGACAAAGGGATCAGGATGCCGTTGTTGCACTTCTGGCATTTCGGCAGCTCCATCTCCACTCCTCCTTTCAGCTCTCAACGAAGAACCCCGCATGATAAAAAGGAAGTCTATAGAAGATGAGAGGTGAAATCAAGCAAGGCCCTTGCGGCGCATATTTTCATTGACAGCGCCTGGAGTAAGGGCTATAGTAAAAATCCGTGATGCACACTCCGCAAGGGGCATCACGGATTTTTTTTGAGCTATGGCTGTGGTCGCTATCATCCCGGTCCGCTATGGCTCCACCCGCTTTCCCGGGAAGCCCCTGGTCTCGATCGCCGGCAAGCCGATGGTCCAGCATGTTTACGAGAGCACGGCGAAAGTGTCCGGCCTGGATCGGATCCTGGTGGCTACCGATGACGCGCGTATTCTGGAGACCGTGCGGGGGTTTGGCGGCGAGGCGGTGCTGACCTCAAAAGGCCATGTCAGCGGCACCGACCGACTGGCGGAGGTGGCAAGGAAAATCAAAGCTGAATGGGTGGTGAACGTGCAGGGAGATCTGCCTTTTGTCCGACCCCAAACCATTGCCCAAACCCTAAAGCCGCTGCGCCGTGATCGTGCCATCCCCATGGGAACCGCCAAGACCCCCATCTATAGTCAGGAAGAGTGGCTCAACCCGAATGTGGTCAAAGTGGTCACTGACGCACGGGGATTCGCCCTCTATTTCTCGCGCGCGCCGATCCCTTACCTGAGAGAGCCGGAGGATCACCCAACCGCTCAGGATCATTCGCGGAGGAGCCGGGGATATCGCCACGTGGGGGTTTATGTCTACCGGCGCGATTTCCTGCTTAAGTTTTCCCGCCTTCGACCCACGCCTCTGGAGCTCGCCGAGGGGTTAGAGCAGCTCCGCGCCTTGGCCTACGGATATCGCATTCGTGTGATCGAGGTAGACGAGCCTTCGGTCGAGGTGGATACCCCGGAGGATGTGAAAAAGGCGGAAGAATATTTGAAAGCTCTCCCATGGTCAGCGTAAAGACCAAATTCATCTTTGTCACCGGCGGGGTGGTATCCTCCTTGGGAAAGGGGCTGGCCGCGGCCTCGATCGGAGCGCTCCTGGAGGGCCGGGGGCTGAAGGTGACCCTGCTCAAGATGGACCCTTACATCAACGTCGATCCCGGGACGATGAGTCCCTACCAGCATGGCGAGGTCTTCGTCACCGATGACGGGACTGAGACCGACCTCGACCTGGGACACTACGAACGCTACGTCTCCACCCCCATGGGCCGCAAAAACAACTTCACCACCGGTCAGGTCTACGAAACGGTCATTGCCAAGGAGCGCCAGGGAGACTACCTGGGTGGCACGGTTCAGGTCATTCCCCACATCACCGATGAGATCAAGCGGCGCATCCACGCCGCGGCCGAGGGTTATGACATAGCGATCTGCGAGATCGGCGGCACCGTGGGCGATATCGAGGGCCTCCCCTTTCTGGAGGCAGCCAGGCAGCTTGGTCGGGAGTGGGGTCGGGAGCACGTCCTCTATGTCCACGTCACCTTAGTGCCCTACATCGCCGCCGGCGGAGAGCTGAAGACAAAACCTACCCAGCACAGCGTGAGAGAGCTGACCGGGATCGGGATCCAACCCGATATCCTCCTCTGCCGAACCGATCGCCTGCTGGATCAAAGGCTCAAGGCGAAGATCGCCCATTTTTGCAATGTAGAAGAGAACGCCGTCATCACCGCCAAGGATGTAGAATGGATCTATGAGGTCCCTCTGGTCTTCCACCAGGAAGGGCTGGACGAGAGGATCGTCGAGAAGCTCCACATATGGACCGGCGCGCCCAATCTCAAAAAGTGGGAGCGGATCATCCACGTGCTCAAGCATCCCAAAGGCTCGGTCCGCATCGCTGTCGTGGGCAAATACATGGACCTCAGGGAATCCTATAAGAGCCTGCTGGAGGCCCTGGTCCACGGCGGCATAGCCAACGAGACCCGAGTGGAGCTGGATGGCATCGAGGCAGAAAAGATCGAAGAGGAGGGGGCCGAAAGGCTCCTGCATAAGGCAGACGGCATCTTAGTCCCGGGCGGTTTTGGCGACCGCGGGAGCGAGGGCAAGATCGCGGCGGTGCGCTATGCGCGCGAAAACCGCATCCCCTTTCTGGGCATCTGCCTCGGGATGCAGATGGCGGTGGTGGAGTTTGCCCGCAATGTCTGCGGGCTCACAGGGGCCAACTCGTACGAGTTTGACCAGAGCTCTCCCCATCCGGTGATCCATCTGATGGCTGACCAAAAGGGGGTGGAAAAAAAGGGCGGCACCATGAGGCTCGGGGCCTACCCCTGCATCCTGCAAGAGGACTCTCTGGGGTTAAAACTCTATGGGAAAAAGAAGCTCTCCGAGCGCCATCGCCACCGCTACGAGCTCAATAATCACTACCGCGAGCTTTTTAGCTCCCATGGCATGCGGCTCACCGGTCTCTCTCCCGATGGGGGCCTGGTGGAGACGATCGAGCTAAAAGACCATCCCTGGTTTATTGGCTGCCAATTCCATCCCGAGTTCAAGTCCCGCCCGATGGATTGCCATCCGCTCTATAAGGGCTTTGTCAAGGCAGCCTCACAGAACCGGATGACGCTGAGGGAGGTCCCGAGGATCAAAGCGGCGCGGACTTAATACCGGCCTCAACCATGTTGCCTAAGGGCCAGACCTCGAACAGTTTGAACGGTTGGAACAGTTCAAGTCGTTCAAGCCGTAGAGCGATCAACTGCATGCGTATTGCTTCCTGAGGCGTAGAGATGAAACCCAAAACCGTAAAAGTGGGGGAGATCGAGATCGGTGCGGGAAGGCCCATCGCCCTCATCGCCGGTCCCTGCGTCATCGAGAGCCAGGAGTCGGCCCTGCGCCACGCCGGATTCCTCAAAGAGGTGGCCGAGCGGGTAGGTATCCCCTTCATCTACAAATCCTCCTACGACAAGGCCAATCGCACCTCGCTGGAATCCTATCGCGGGCCGGGCATTGAGCGGGGACTAGAGATCCTGGCCCAGGTGAAAAAAAAAATCGGCGTGCCCATTCTCACCGATGTCCATGCGAAAGAGGAAGTCCCTCTGGCCCAACAGGTGGTGGATGTGCTCCAGATCCCGGCATTCCTCTGTCGCCAGACCGACCTGGTCCTTGCGGTAGGCCGCTCGGGAAAGGCCGTCAACGTTAAGAAGGGACAGTTTCTGGCTCCCTGGGATATGCGCCACGTAGTAGAGAAGATCGTCTCTACCGGCAACGAGCAAGTCATGGTGACCGAGCGGGGAGTCTCCTTTGGATATAACCACTTGATCTCAGACATGCGCTCTCTGGCGGTCATGCGCGAACTGGGTTACCCTGTGGTTTTCGATGCCACCCACAGCCTTCAGCTCCCCGGGGGGCTGGGCAAGGCCTCAGGCGGCGAGCGGAAGTTTATCGCCCCTCTGGCCCGCGCCGCCGCGGCTGTGGGGATCGACGCGCTCTTTATAGAGGTGCATGAGGATCCGGACCGGGCATTGAGCGACGGGCCCAACTCTCTTCCTTTAAAAGAGGTAGAGGAGCTGCTCAAAATAGCTAAAGGGATCGATGGCATCGTGAAGGCTTCGGCCTGAGGGTCTCGACCGTGAGGCTCGACCGAACGACTCAGCTCGAAGGTTCGACTGAAGGGAAGACGCCGATAGTTATGGATCCTGAGACAGTCCTGAAGCGAGCCCGCAATGTGCTCGACATCGAAGCGCGGGGGATCCTCTCCCTCATGGGCCGGCTCGATGAGAGCTTCACCCGGGCGGTGGATCTGCTCTATAGCTGCAAGGGGAAGGTGGTCGTAACCGGGCTGGGGAAGTCAGGGCTCATCTGTCGTAAGATCGCCGCCACCCTTTCCAGCACCGGCACCCCCTCCTTTTTCCTCCACGCCGGCGATGGCGCCCACGGCGATCTCGGGATGATCATGAAGGGGGACATCGTCCTGGCGCTCTCCAACAGCGGTCAGACTGAGGAGCTTTTGACCCTGCTCCCGATCATCAAGCGCCTGGGGCTGAAACTCATCGTGATGACCGGCAACCCCAATTCGACCCTGGCCCGGTCGGGGGATGCGGTCTTGAATGTGGGGGTCAAAGAGGAGGCCTGTCCTCTGGGTCTCTCCCCTACGGCGAGCACGACCGCAGCCCTGGCTATGGGCGATGCCCTGGGGATCGTCCTGTTGGAGAAAAGGGGTTTTAGGGAAGAGGATTTTGCCCTGCGCCATCCGGGCGGAACTTTGGGACGCAAGCTTCTCCTCCGGGTCGAGGATTTGATGCACCTGGGTGCCGAGCTGCCCATCGTGCATGAGGAGACCCCCATGAAGGAGGCCCTGCTGGAGATCACCTCCAAGAGATTAGGGGCAACTGGGGTGGTCGATGGCCGGGGTGACCTGTTAGGGGTGATCACGGACGGAGACCTGAGGAGGGGTCTGGAAAGTAAGGGAGATATCTTTCGCCTCCAGGCCAAGGATCTGATGACCCGCAACCCGAAGACCATAGCCTCCGATGCCCTTGCGGCAAAGGCCCTGGCGGTGATGGAGCAATACTCGATCACCTCGCTCTTCATTCTGGAAGATGGCGGGCTGAGGGCCAAGGGTATCATCCATCTCCACGACCTGTTAAAAGCTGGCATCGTCTAAGTCCTGCCTTTTCACCTCTTGACTTTTCTATTCGAAGTTAAGCAAATTTCGTGCCTACCTGCTTTACACCCCACTTAAAAAGTGGTATTTTGCGCTGGATCAGGACTTTCTATGACGCGCAGAGCCCCAAGGATCTTTCTCCTGGCCGTCATCTTGGCTGCCTTAGGCGTGGTAAGCTATAAGGCAGCCAGGACCCTCTGGTCTAGGAGCTCTTTGGAACTCCAGAAGAAAACCGTCAAACTTCTGGATTATGTTCCTGAGGCTACGCTTCAGATAAAAAATTTTCACCGCGTCAAGGTTGAAGGCGAGCACAAGGTTTGGGAGCTGGCAGGTGAGGAGGCGAGCTATTTCAAGGCGGAAAAGGAGGCAGTGGTCAAAAAGCCCCGCATCATCTTCTATCAAAACGGCGGGCAGGCCATCGAGGTCAGAGGGGATGAGGGACGCATCTTCTTTACTGGTCAGGAGATGGAGAAGGCGCAGCTCCACGGAAGCATCCAGATCCATTACCGGGGGCTCATTCTCAGCACTGAGGAGGTCATCTATTTTAAGAGCACAGATCGCGTCGTCTCGCCCGGAAAGGTGATCTTCAAGGGAGAGGGCTGGGAGTTGGAGGGGATAGGGATGGAGATCTCCCTGAAGGACCAGAAACTGCGCCTGCTACAGAAGGTAAGGAGCAAGATTGAACCGGGCGATGGCAAAACCAGGGGAGCGTATGGGTAGAGGCTCTAGCGGGCGGCGCATAGCCCGTTGTTGGCTCCTGGTGAACATCCTGGCCGCTGCCGGTTCCCTTGCCCTGGCAGGGGAGACAGCGGGGAAGGCCAAGAGGGAGTCCATCTTCATCACCTCGGATCAGATGGAGGTGGATCGGAAGAAAAACACCATTACCTATAGAGGCCGCGTGGTCACGGTCCAAGGGGAAATGACGATGAAGAGCGAGAGGCTCACTGCCTATTATCACCCGGATATGAAACAGCTCAAAGAGGTCATAGCCGAGGGAAAGATCCGTGTCGCCCAGGGAGATCGAGTGGCTACTGGCGCAAAGGCGACTTATAACGACCGGGACCGAACCATTGTCCTCACCGGAAACCCGGTGGTGCGCCAGGGGAAGAGCCAGGTCTCGGGCTCGCGCATCACCTTCTTCATCGGGCAGGACCGCAGTGTTGTGGAGGGAGGAAACCAGAGGGTCAAGGCCACTGTCGTCCCAGAAGACCTAGCCAGGCAAGAAAAAGAGGGCAAGGGGCGGGATAAAAAGTGACGAGCGTTCTTAAGGCCGAAGGGGTGACAAAGTCGTATAACGGTCACCGCGTGGTAGACCAGGTCAGTCTCGAGATCCGAGGGGGCGGGGTGGTGGGGCTGCTTGGTCCCAACGGCGCAGGGAAGACCACCACCTTCCACATGATGGTCGGATTGGTGTGGCCGGATCAGGGCAAGGTCTTTCTCGACGGCTTGGACCTGACATCCGCGCCGCTCTACCGGCGGGCGCGGGCAGGGATCAGCTATCTCCCCCAGGAGTCCTCCGTCTTCCGCCGCCTCACCGTGGAACAAAATCTCCTGGCCATTATCGAGACGCTGGGGTTGCAGAAGGAGGAACAGGATCTCAAGGCCGCAGGGCTGATGAGAGATCTGGGGATCTCTCACCTGGCCAGACACAAGGCCTATACCCTCTCCGGAGGAGAACGGCGTCGGGTGGAGATCGCTCGGGCCCTGGTGCTTTCCCCTTCCTTCCTGCTTCTGGACGAGCCCTTCACGGGGATCGATCCTGTAGCTGTGGCCGAGATCCAAAAGATCATACGGCACCTGAGCTCCAGTGGTATTGGCGTCCTCATCACGGACCACAACGTGCGCGAGACCTTGGGGATCTGCGACCGGGCCTACATCCTGAGCGGTGGAACGATCCTGGAGGAGGGAAGCCCGGCAGAAGTCGCCGCCAGTCCCAAGGCGCGCCGGGTCTATCTGGGCGAAGGTTTCAGGCTTTAGCCATGGCCCTTGAGATCAAACAGGTCCAGAAACTAGCGCAGCAGCTAGTCATGACGCCGCAACTGCAGCAGGCGATCAAGCTGCTGCAGCTCTCTCGCTTTGAGCTCGAGGAATTGATCACCAAGGAGCTCGAGGAAAATCCCGTACTGGAAGAGGAGGAAGCGGAAGAGCGAGCCGATGAAGAGGCCGCGAGCAAGGAGCCCGCAGAGACCGATCCGAGCGCAGAGGAGGAAGGAGCGGAACCGGAGGCGGCTGAGGAGGCAGCGGCAGATTCCTATCCGGAGCTGGCGGATGCGGGCATCAGCCACGATACGACCCCGGTGGATAAAATCGGCACCTGGGATTGGCAGGAGTATCTCGAAACCCATTCCAATTCTATTCACGGCTCGCTGACGGAAGAGGCCTCCCATGAAGATGGCGAAGGCTACCCGTCATGGGAGAATACCCTCACCAAGAGAAATTCCCTGGAAGATCATTTGATCTGGCAGTTGCGCCTCTCTCGACTCACTGAGCGTGAGGAGAAGATCGGCCTTTCTATCATCAGCAAATTGGACGAGAACGGCTACCTGGCCATTCCCCTGGAAGAGGTGTGCCAGGCTACCCAGGCTGCTCCAGAAGAGGCCGAGAGGGTGTTGAAGCGCATTCAGTTCTTCGATCCCGTAGGGGTGGCTGCGCGCGACCTCCGGGAGTGCCTCCTGGCCCAACTGGAGAACCTGGGTCACGGGGCTCACCTGGCGGCAAAAATGGTCGCGGGCTACCTCTCCCAATTGCATCCCCAGTACTATGAAAGGCTGGCCCGGGAGCTCGGCGTCTCGGTGAACGAGGTGGTGGCGGCCGCACATCTGATCGCTCGCCTGGAGCCCAAGCCAGCCTGGGGCTTTGAAGAAGAAGAGGTGCGCGTGATCGTCCCGGACGTCTCGGTGGAGAAGATCGGCAACGAATACGTCGTGCTCCTGAACGACGATGGCATCCCGCGCCTGCGGGTCAATCCCCTCTACCGCCGCCTGGCCAATCGGGAGGGGGAACAGGAAGAACGGGCCAGGGAATACCTGAAGGAAAAGGTGCGCGCGGCTACCTGGTTGATTAAGAGCATTCACCAGCGGCAACGGACCCTCTACCGCGTGTCCCAGAGCATTGTCAAATTTCAGAGAGACTTTTTGGATTACGGGGTGAGCCAACTTCGGCCCATGGTGCTCAGAGACGTGGCCGAGGAAATCGGCATGCATGAGTCCACAGTGAGCCGCGCCACGGCCAACAAGTACATCCATACCCCGCGGGGGCTCTTTGAGCTGAAGTATTTCTTCCAAAGCGGACTCAGGATGGGGGAAGGAGAGAATGTAGCCTCGGAGAGTGTCAAGGAAAAGATCCGGCACATCATATCGAGCGAGGACCCAAAAAGACCCTACAGCGATCAGCACATTGCCAAAATGCTCAGCCAGGAGTTGATCGGTATCGCCCGGCGCACCGTGGCCAAGTACCGCGAGGCCATGGGCATCTATTCCTCTTCGAGGCGACGGCAGCCCTATCTGCTAAAATAAATCTCTCTACTCGTCGATCGAGCTCGTGATGGACAAGATCAAGCGGCAGGTCCGCAAGCACAAGACCAGGCCCGGAAGGAGAAGGGCGAAGAGTTGAAGATTGCAGATTTTTTAGATGTTGGGACGATCATCCCCAACCTCCAGGGCAGGGACAAGACCGCGGTCCTGAAAGAGATGGCCGAGTGGATGGCCTCCCACCACCCATCCATGGTGGCTGGGGAGCTGCTCGAGACCCTGCTCCAAAGGGAAAAGGTCAGCAGCACTGCCATTGGCGATGGGGTGGCGATCCCGCATGGGAAGCTGCGCGGAATCAAACGGGTCTATGGGGTATTCGCCCGTAGTCCCCAGGGCGTGGACTTCGATTCCTTGGACGGCGGCCTGACCTATCTCTTCTTTCTCCTCATAGCGCCGGAGGACTCCGCGGGAGACCACCTCAAGGCCCTGGCCCGAATCGCGCGCCTGCTCAAAGACGCCACCTTCCGGGCGCGGCTGCTAGCCGGGAAAACTGCCGGAGAGATCTCCCGTGCGATCCGAGAAGAAGACGAAAAGATCTAGCCTCTCAGCTATGAACGGTCTGGATATCATCGTCGTCACCGGGCTTTCCGGCTCGGGAAAGAGCGTCGCCATTCGCGCCTTGGAGGACAGCGGTTTTTTCTGCATCGACAACCTCCCGGTCCTTTTGATACCTAAATTTATTGACCTATGCCAAGGCTATCAGGAAGGGATCAAGCGGATTACCCTGGGGATCGATCTCAGGGAAGGTCGCTTCCTTGAGTCCTGGCCCGATGTCCTGGCCGAGTTGCGCGCGGTGGAACACCATGTGCAGGTCCTTTTCTTTGACGCCTCTGATGAGGTCCTCCTGCGCCGATTCAACGAGACCCGCCGTCCCCACCCTCTGGCAGGAGGGTCTCCGATCCCTGAGGCCATCGCCCGCGAACGCAAGGCGCTGGAGGGGATGAGGGCCCTGGCCGACCGGGTCATCGATACCAGCGATTTCACGGTCCACGATCTCAAAAAGGAGATGGAGCACTATTACAGCCAGATGTTAGGCTCCAGCAGGATGACCCTTTTCCTCACCTCCTTCGGCTACAAATACGGCATCCCACACGACACCGACATGATCCTGGATGTGCGCTTTCTCCCCAACCCCTTTTTCGTCGACGAGCTCAGGGGAAAGAGCGGGTTGGACCCCGAGGTCAAGGACTTCGTCCTGAAACGAAAGGAGACCCGGGCCTTTTTAGATCGGCTCTACTCCCTGCTGGAGCTGACCCTGCCGCAATACGAGCGTGAGGGAAAAAGCAACCAGACCCTGGCCCTGGGCTGCACCGGGGGAAGGCATCGATCCGTCGTCCTAGTGGAGGAGCTGAGGAAGAGGCTGGACTCAGGGCGAATGCGCATCCACGTGAAGCACAGGGACATCGATAAGTAGAGGGATGGCCAAGGTGGTGAGAAAGCTGGAGATCAGGAACAAGCTCGGCCTGCACGCCCGGGCCGCTGCCCTCGTGGTGCAAACGGTGAACCGTTTTTCCGCTGAGGTAAAAATCTCCAAGGATGGCCAAGCCGTGGATGGCAGGAGCATTATGGGATTGCTGACCTTGGCCGCCGCCAAGGGGAGCAGGATCCAGGTGGAGGCCAAGGGCAGAGACGCGGAAGAGGTCGTCCGCGCCATCGAAAAACTCGTGGAGAAAAAATTCCATGAGTCAGACTGAACTTGATTCCCTTGGTCATATCCGGTATAGGAGAGGGACCCTATTTTTCCGCCGGCGGCGTCCCAGGAGGAGAAGCGAATGACGGCAGAGAATTTTCTCTTTACCTCAGAGTCGGTTTCCGAAGGGCATCCCGACAAGATGTGCGACCAGATCTCCGACGCCATCCTCGATGCCCATCTGGCTGAAGACCCCGATAGCCGGGTCGCCTGTGAGGCGCTCACGAAAACAGGCATGATCGTGGTCGCCGGGGAAATCACGAGCAAGGCCAAGGTGAGCTACAATGAGATCGCCCGTCAGGTGGCGCGCGAGATCGGCTACACCGACTCCTCCATGGGCTTCGACGGCAACACCTGCGCCGTCCTCATCGCCGTGGAACGCCAGTCCCCCGACATTTCTCAGGGAGTCACCGAAGGTGAAGGGCTGCACAAAGAGCAGGGGGCCGGGGATCAGGGGATGATGTTCGGTTATGCCTGTGATGAGACCCCGGAGCTTATGCCCTTTCCCATCCAGATGGCGCACAACCTGGTGAAGTACCTGGCTAAGATCCGCAAGGGCGGCGAGGCCCCCTTCATCCGACCCGACAGCAAATCTCAGGTGACAGTGGAGTATCGCGGGGGGAGACCCACCCGGGTGAGAAGCGTGGTGGTCTCCACGCAACATACCCCCGAGATTGAGTATGCCAAGCTGCGCGAGACGGTTATCGATGGCGTCGTCCGCGCCGTCATCCCGCCACAGTATCTCGACCAGGAGACGGTCTATCATGTCAACCCCACGGGTCGCTTCGTCGTGGGCGGACCCCAAGGGGACTGCGGTCTCACCGGCCGCAAGATCATCGTCGATACCTACGGCGGCATGGGGCGCCACGGCGGCGGCTCCTTTTCCGGCAAGGACCCCTCCAAGGTAGATCGCAGCGCCGCCTACATGGCCCGCTACATTGCAAAGAATATCGTTGCCGCCAAGCTTGCCCACAGGTGCGAGGTCCAGCTCGCCTACGTCATCGGGGTGGCTGAACCCGTCTCTGTGACGGTCGAAACCTTCGGCACCGGGCAGATCCCGGAGACGGAGCTGGCCCGGTTGGTGCGCCAGCTCTTTGATCTTAAGCCCAAGAGCATCATTCAGACCCTCGACTTAAAGCGCCCGATCTATCGGCCCACGGCGGCCTACGGCCACTTTGGCCGCACCCCGGAGAATGGCTGCTTCACCTGGGAAAAGACCGATCGAGTAGAGGACCTCAAGAAGGCCGCGGCCAAGGTCTGATCCATCACCCATTGACGAGCCGACCAAGGGACGTGCAGAAGAAATACCACATCCGGGACCTCCGACTGGCCCCTCAGGGGAGAAAGCGCATCCTCTGGGCGGAGCAGGACATGCCCGTCTTGACCAAGGTGCAGAGCCGCTTCCAGAAGGAGAGGCCCCTGCGCGGGCTGCGCTTCTCTGCCTGTCTCCATGTGACCGCGGAGACCGCCAACCTGGTCAGGACCTTAAAGGCCGGGGGGGCCCAGGTGGTCCTGTGCGCCTCGAATCCGCTTTCCACCCAAGATGATGTGGCCGCTGCCCTGGTGGTCTATGAGAAGATACCGGTCTTTGCCATCAAGGGGGAGGATCGCAGGACCTACTATAGCCATCTGCGCGCGGCCCTGGATCACACGCCGGTCATCACCATGGACGACGGGGCGGATCTGGTCTCGGTGATCCATAAGGAGCAGTCCCAACTGGCGGCCGCTATGATCGCCAGCATGGAGGAGACCACCACCGGAGTGATCCGGCTGCGGGCCATGGCGAGAGCGGGCGCGCTTAAGATCCCGGTGATCGCGGTCAACGACGCCAGCACCAAACACCTCTTCGACAACCGCTACGGCACAGGGCAATCGACCATCGACGGCATCATCCGCGCCACCGACATCCTGCTGGCGGGGAAAAAAGTAGTCGCGGTCGGCTACGGATGGTGCGGCAAGGGAGTCGCCTCCCGGGCCCGGGGCATGGGCGCCAAGGTGATCGTGACCGAGGTCGATCCCATCCGCGCCCTGGAGGCCACCATGGATGGATTTGAAGTGATGGCCATGAAAGAGGCGGCCAGGGTCGGTGACCTGTTCATCACCTTGACCGGTGACATGCATGTGATTGGCAGAGAACACTTCCGGCTCATGAAAGATGGCGCCGTCATCTGCAACTCAGGCCACTTCGACATCGAGATCGACCTCAAGGCCTTGAGGCAGATGGCGCTCAAAGAAGAGAAGAATGTGCGCCATTGCGTCGATGCCTACACCCTGCCGGGAGGGAAAAAGATCTATCTCCTGGGCGAGGGGAGACTCATCAACCTCGCCGCAGCCGAGGGACACCCGGCCTCGGTCATGGACATGAGCTTCGCCACTCAAGCCCTGGCCTCCGAGTGGGCCGTGAAGAACCGGAGGAGGCTCGGGCCTCAGGTCTACGATGTCCCCAACGAGGTGGAGGATTGGGTGGCGCGGTTAAAGCTTGCCAGCATGGGGATCCGCATCGACCGGCTCACCAAAGAGCAGGAGACCTATCTTTCCTCCTGGGACGTCGGCACCTGATCTTTTTCTCATTTTCCCTGACCTCCGTTTTTTTTGTGATAGCTCTCCGTGCACCACGCTCCTCGCCGTAGAGCCGCCAAAGATATTTAAAAACCTAACCCCCAGTAGGCTTGGCATTCAGATGAAATGGATCGCCGATTTCGTCCAATCTCGTGCGCTTCAAGGAATTCGTAAACTGGAAGCAAAAGGGCAGGGTTTGCCCGTCCTACGCGAAGAACTGAACCGGGATCCCAAGCGAAGACGCTAGTGAGTCTAACACTTCTTTACTTAAGCAATGTCACCCTGAACGAAGTGAAGGGTCTCATGTATTTGGAAAGACGAGATTCTTCGCTTCGCTCAGAATGACAATCAAAGTAAAGGGACTTAT
>Ga0184634_10000083_pt1 | contig 19212 bp, 19 predicted proteins | sample PLM31_200_b1_FD_133016 | JGI IMG/M metagenome (GOLD analysis project Ga0184634, IMG submission 133016) | Groundwater sediment microbial communities from an aquifer in East River, Colorado, USA - PLM3-1_200_b1 | ecosystem: Environmental > Terrestrial > Soil > Riparian zone | place: USA: East... | reverse complement strand
GAATGCCATCCAATACCACGAGCATTGCGTCTGGCAAGTTCCTTAGCATATTTAAAATCACCTAAACAATATCCCGCGATACGGTCACAAATAGATAAGAACAGTCCAAGATTTTCATATTGTCGTCTTGCAATAATATCATTTTTATGGATACCCGCCAAGGAAAATATTTCATGCATTCTTTTTAGTGCATGTTCCTTTTGTGTTCCAACAAAAGGATAAGTTGTTCTATGTATTAACGCAATCACTATATTCAAATCTATTTCAAAAGAGTCAATAAGCTTAGCCAATTTTTGATCATTTCTAATAAATAATTCAATATTATCCTCATTAGGCTTTTCAAATTCTTTTTTAGGATCAAAATCATGAAAGAGTGCAGCCACAAACAGATTCTTGATGTCTTTTTTACTCATTTTATTTTCTAGTTTTTGATTTGCTGCCGATAATAATGAAATGTAAGCAACTTCAAGATTGTGATTGATGGTGTGATAGCCAGGATAATCTGAACCTAGACCATGTTTAGAAAATTCAGATACAGCATGCCTAATGATTCTAGATGTTGCCTTTTTATCAAAATCCATATTTGCAGCCAATTCCAATATTTTGTCTTTATGAGATGCTTCTTTAGTTAGACCAATATTATATCGAGTCCACCAAGGAATCAGCGTAATTCTCTTGTAAACCTCGTACCACCAAGGGAATGGCCTTATAAGTGGAGTCACTTGATACCCAATATCTCTTTTTGTGATAATTTCATCATCACTTTCATCGAATAACATTAAATGACACCTCCATTCAACAACACAATTGAATATAAAAAACTTGTCTTGTAAACCAATTAGTGCTTAGATACTCAAGAAATATAATATTATTAATCATAAATTATAAATAATTTAAGTCAATTATGTGATATTTAGTTTTTAATATTGCTAGACGCTTCTCGAATTCAAAGGTAGTTAATGATATCCTTTCCATAAATTTGGGCATATACTCGCTATTTGATCAATTATTGTTGGACATCTGATATTGTCTTACCAGACAATTGTGTTAATTTATTTTTCAAAAGAAAATTGAGCAAATCTCTAATATTCCAACCTATTTTAGAAGATTTTTGATGTATTTTCATGATTCATATCAATTCTGCGAACTCTTTTTTAGTTCTTAAACTATAATCATTTTGGAGAAATTTGAATAAACAACTTCACAATTATTGGCCAAGCTTTCAAATTCAGCTTTTTTGCCATTCAAAATGACATCTGCAGTTACTCCGGCTTCTTTCATTTCGGGCCCATAATTATCCATCCACTTTTGAATCATTTCGGGTGTTACTTCAAGATGAAACAAAATACCTATAGTGTTGTCAATTCTGAATGCTTGAGGATACAAATCGGAGGAGGCCAAAAGTGTTGCTGATTTTGGAAGTTCATAAGTATCCCCATGCCATTGGAAAACCTTCATGTTGTTATTAGCTATCCCTTTGAAGATATTATTCATTCCTTCATTGTTTATTGCTACATCGAACCATCCAATTTCTTTTTGCTCAGCTCTATAAACTCTACCACCCAGTGCTTGAGCAATTAGTTGCGACCCTAGACAGATTCCAAGTAGAGGAACTTCATGCTGTTTCGCATTCCTTATTAACTCTTGTTCTTTGTTTAGATACGGTAGGTCTTCGTATACAGACATGTATCCTCCCAAAATGACTATTGCGGCATACAGATCCGGATCATGTGGAATATCATCTTTTTTTACATTTACAGTCTTGATCTTATATCCATCAGATTCAAATAGTTTCTTCAAATTCCCTAGTGTCTCAATCTCTGTATTTTGGATAGAGAGGATGATATCTTTCAATCAAATAGTATTAAACTGAACAATATAACTACTTATTCAGGAATAACACGATTTATAATATGGACTTATATAGTAAACACGGGCACTAATTATGTGAGAGCTCAGCTTATTATCGATGAGTCACAAGTAATTCAAAGGAAATTATTTTCGATTACTAACAAAAATAACGTTATGAAATTAATCGGTTATATAGAGGCATTAAAATCAGAAGTCAATCCTACTGAAATTTATACCATGAGTATTGTAGATTTACTATCTCGCTTTTCGAAATTCCATAACGATAAGGATATAGATAAAATGTCTAAGGAGGATATTGTATCGTTTTTGGACTCTTTTAGAAAATCTGAAGCAAATGATCCTCAGCATAAGTGGATTGGAACCTATAATTTGTTTCTCCAACATTTATTACGATTTTATAAATGGATTTATTTTCCACAAATAGAACCAAAAAAGAGACCAAAACCCAATGTTATACAAAATATTATGCAGCTTAGAAGAAAGGAAAAAAGCATTTACAAACCTGCTGATCTATGGACATGTGAAGATGACCTTCTTTTTTTGAAATATTGTCCATCAAAAAGGGATAAATGCTACCATACCATTTCTAGAGATTCAGGATGTCGACCTTCTGAGCTTCTAAAGCTTAGAGTAAAGGACGTTGTATTTAAGATGGCAGGGGGTCGCCAATATGCAGAAATTTTAGTTTCAGGAAAAACAGGTGAGCGAAATATACCCCTCATCAATTCTATCCCATACATTAAGGACTGGTTGGACGACCATCCTACACATAACCCAAATTCATATTTTATCTGTGGTTATGGAAAAAGCTTAGGAAGAAGCCTGAATCGAGGTTTTTTACCAATCTATATACACAATATTACAAAAAATATTTCTTTCCAAAGTTGCTAAACGATCCTTCGGTCCCACTGGAAGATAAGAATAAAATCAAGGAATTATTAAGGAAGCCTTGGAACCCATATATTAGAAGACATAGTGCATTAACTGAAAAATCTAAAATTTTGAAAGAACATGTCTTGCGTCAATATGCAGGATGGTCGCCAATGTCGAATATGCATCTAAGATATATACACTATTTTGGTAACGAATCGACTGAATCATTATTAAAAGCTTATGGTATAATGCCTAATGATCAAGTAGACATGGACAAATTAGCTCCGAAGTTATGCCCTAATTGCAACGAACCTAATAAAGTAGATTCCAAATTTTGTTCAAAGTGCAGAATGGTCATGACATATAATGAATACCTTGAAACTTTAGAGAAACAGATAGAGAGGGAAAACGAAATACATGATATGAAAAAAGAGATGTTTATCATAAAAGAAGGACAAAGAGAATTATTCGAACCTTTAAGACCAGCTAAACAGTTACTTGACATTCTTGAGAATGAATAAATGAATAAACAATATTAGTACAACCTAATTGCGGGGTCTTGATGTGATATATTAGTAGTACGTCCTCTAAGATACACTTTACTATTGACTAATAACTGGGCAATAAATTTTGGATATTATTTCGCATTAGTGAAGAATAATAGCTAAAATTTATGGACTGTTATTTTAGTATGTTTATGAAAAAATTAATATACCCAATACAAAGGAATTCAAAGATATCCTCCAAACTTCGTCTTTGCAGATTTAGATCTTTCCTCCTTTAAATCAAAATACTATCTGAAAAGAGCCTTATCTATCAGTTTGACAATAATCAAAGAAAAGATTAATGGTCATCCTACAGTTCTTTGGACAGGTAACGGTTTTCACATTTACCAACCGATAAATGCTGTTATTTTAGAGGAGTATGAGGAGTTTGCTAAATTTAATAATCCATCAGCAAAGTTTCTAAGATTTGCAGAAAATCACTTAACTGATGGTACATCAGATCCATCCCACAATCCATCGTTCAAGTCATGTATGATTAGAATACCTGGATCATTTAATTCCAAATATTCTGAAGGAAATAACGAAGTTAAAATAATCCAAGCCTGGAATAAGTACAGACCACCTATTAGGCTTCTTTCTGGTAGTTTCCATGCATATTTAGTTAACGAAAAGATAAAAGAAACCAAATTGCAAAAAAAATTAGAAAAAACATACGGTCCTAATTTTAGGAAAGAAAAGAATAAAATTATGTGGATTGAAAATCTTCTAAATACAGCTATAGAGGATTATAGAAAGAATACTATAGCCTTGATTTTAGCGCCATATCTCACTAATATTAGAAAAAACTCTTATCACGAGTCTTTCATGATTATAAAGGATTGGCTAGATCAATGTCGTCAATTACGAGACTTAGATTCTAACTTTGATTATAAAATTAAATATTCATTGAATACATCACTGACAAAATTCCAGTTACCAATGAAGTTTACTACTTTAGAGAGGAAAAATAGAAAATTACACTCCCTTCTCGAACAGAAAATCAGGCAGGGTCATCCCAAATGTATATAGACAAACATTCCAACAAAAAAAGAGAGGCAAATAGAGAATCCATGGATATTGAAAACTTAAGATTAATAGTCATCTCAAACTGTGATCAAATTTTGAATGATCTTAAATCATCACCTCTAGTAAACGATGAATATATTGGCTACTTAGCAGAATTTCTAGATGACGAAAATAAAAAATTACTACTAGATGTAGAATCCATCCGTAAAGACTTGATACCATATATACAAAAACGAAAGTCCTTACTGCTGAGAGCAAAAACAACAACTGAACTATTCCAAGTATACGAGGATATAATGAATGAACAACGGAGAAAACACAATAAGTTAACTGAAATCGAAAAATATCTGACTGAGACTGCCAGAAACGGTTTAACAAAACACGCAATAGGAGCTGATTAGAATGTTCCATTTGCAGTAGAGAAATGCATAAAGCTAACCTCCGCTTCACGTTATTTACATAAAATGACCTTAAGTATGCATAAAAATTCAATCAATTCTGTTCAGAAACTGACGAGTAATAAGAATATGATAGAGAATGATGGAAAAGGCAATTCCATAAAAAGCACAATAATAGTTTCGAATTTAAATACCATCTCTGATGTTGCAAGAGAAAATAGGATGTCAGAAATTTTATCGTTACATAGTAAAGGATACAACCAGATGGCAATTGCACAAACTCTTGGAGTTAATCAATCCACAATAAGTAGGGATTTGCAATTAATAAAAAAAACATCTAGAAACCATATCGAAAATTACATATCTAATGACATCCCTTTTGAATTCAGATGTACATTAATTGGATTGGAAGATTTGATTAAAAAATCGTGGCAGATTTTAGACGATCACAAAGTACCTGTTAAACATAAACATAATTTTGTAGCTTTATTAGAATCGCTGTACATTAAACGCCTTCAGCTATTTATTGGTGGGGATCCGAAGGAGAGAGGATCCTTTCCAATTAACTTAAACCGTTACATTAGCCAAATAAAAGAGAAGGAAATGTATAATTTCGAATAATAGATACTTTGCTTGGTTGGGAAATAGATAACGCTATTTATCACCCAATAGATTTTCATACCATGTTTTATTAGCGGGCTCAAGAAAACTTATTAGTTTGCATGGCTTCCTGTTTTAGCATATTGATGACAAGTATAAGATTAAAATCATTTTGCTTTGTTTTTTTGACAACAATTTCTTTTATAGGTTCCAGCCAATTAGTTCATTCGTCTCTTCCGGAGAATCTGATCACTGGTGTTGTATACGATCCAAACAATCCAAACGATCCTTTGAATATAATAATTCAATATTGCATTCAACATGCTGATAGAGTCGCTGCTGGCGAGAATGTTATTAAAGATCTTGTTGGCGCAGGTTTAGTCGGTAGCGAGTATGAAAGTAAATCCTGTTCTGAGGTACAATCGGATAAAAGTATACAGGACACTTTTGGACCAGCGATACATGCAGGTAATTGAACCTAAAACTGATGCATAGATAAATTGAAAGAAATGTTGCACAATAACAGAAGGTTTACTCCTTAAATCCGAATACCATCCTAAATCATGCAGATGGTAATACCTTCATTTATATCACACAAAATTTTTTACATTCTTGAACAGTAGAACAATATACCTTACTTGAAATTGAAATGATACTAATTTCAAAGATTCTAATTTATTAAATGTAGTTTTTGACGATTTAAGCTATATTGCGATTTACCTTCTCGATCTATTTCCCAATTGACAATTTGTAATTCAGAAAGTCTGCCCATCGTTGCTATTCTTTGTTCAGAGATATATTCACTATGTTCCCTTTTAAATAACTCGTCTATTTGAGACGAAGTTAAAGATTCTTTCTTTAGCCATTCGATTATATTTTTTACGATCTTTTCCTCTAATTTAAATCTGCTATATATTTTATGGAATATAAAATAAACCTCTTTATCTGAAAAAGCTGCTTCAAACAAATCTTTATCTAAGATTGGATTTTCCAACAAAGCAAATTCTTTCCCCAGTTCCGATAATGAGACGTAGCTACTTTCATCCCTCTGTTGTACGCCAATTAATCCCAAGTCAAAACATGCCCCAGAAAACATCCTGTTTTTAGGAACATATTTTCCAACTATTTGATCCATAAACCTCGTTCTTCCTCTAATTAGTTTTTCTTCTTTCTTTCTCTTTGACGTTCCACGAAAACCAATTAATTCCATTCTTGAAGCCGGAAGACCGGTTGACAATTTCTTGTTTCTCGCCATTTTTGCACTGATCTCAAAATTTTTTAATTTAGTTGCCACCCCTTCAGCAAATTCGAACGCTTGAACCTGAAGGTCTGCTAGCTCTATCCAATTTTTGTGCTGGATTGCAATAATCTGCGCCAACACATGAATCACTAATTTAACTGGGAAAAATCTATTATAGAAATACCAAATTAGGTCAGAGGTTCTTGGTTGTATTTTGGTACTTTCCACTTGTAAATCCTGTAACTGCTTACGCCAGAGTACAAACTGATTGGCGGTTGGGAAAGTTAACTTCTGACTGTCCCCCTTGGATTCCATTCGTAATTGACCTACTTCAACTTCGCTCGATAACTTGCCACTGTGGATTATTGGTCCTTTGATTGTAGAAGATTCTTCCTCTAATTGGTTGGAAATTGCAACATTGACAAACTGAGGAATATCCGAATAATTACCCGTAGCGATTAGCTGTTCAATTTTATTTACTATGAGTGTATCCAGATCAATCTTAACTATCATATATGTATTATGTAAAGTGGCTTTATATAAATATAAAGGGAGCAATCGGCTTTACACCGTAAGTAAAAGCGGCGTAGGACTTTATAGTGACTATAAAGATACCTTTTTATAATCCTAGTTGTATTCAGAGTTATTGCATAATCAATCTAAATACGTATTGAAACAGGTTGCAGAAATGACTAGGAGCGAGACGCACTGACATGCCGCACTATTATTTCGATATAGAGACGACTGGATTAGATTCTGAAAAAGATGAAATTATTACGATTCAGTTTCAGAAAGTTCTGTTAGAAAATGGAAGACCAGATGAACCGTTAACCATACTTGAGTCGTGGGATGAGGGGTGTAATGAAGAGAAAATAGTAAACGAAATAGCTAAATTAATAATGTCACCTAATCCGTGGAAATTTGTACCTGTTGGGAATAACCTACATTTTGAATTTAAATTTCTTTTATCAAAGATCAAGATGTACACCGATATCAATATTGATCCACTTTACTTTCACTCCAGACCACACATAGACTTAAAACATGTCATGATCTTGCTAAACGGTGGAAGATTCAAAGGATACCATTTATATTTAAATAAATTACAAAGTGGTGCTAGTGTGCCAAACTGGTACCAAAATAAAGAATATTTGAAGATCATTAATTATATAAAAATGGAAGCCGCGGCATTCACAGATTTTTATACAAATATCATCGCGCACATATTTAATCGTCAGGTAGGACGCCTGATAATTAATAGGGAGGTGCAAAATCGTAACATTGCATGATTCGGCGTTATCTAATTCACCATCTGGTTTTTTGTTGGAAAATAAGAAAAAAGGCTTTTTGGGTGAAAAAATCGCAAAAGAGGATTATCTCCAAAATGGTTTCAGAATCATTTCGACTAGAATTGGTTCTGATTTTATTGCATATAAGAAAACTAGTACTAACTTATACCAAGAGTATGTAGAGGTCAAAACCGGAAGAGCTAGACAATCTGCAACTCAAAGAAAGAAGATGAAATTAGTAAAACGCATGGGGGTTAACTATACGATTTATCGAATCACAGAAAAATTTCTTACATATTATTCAGATCGTTTGACAGAAAAAGCACCAAACGAAGAGAACAAAAACGAAAAACTTTATTCTATATCTGGAGATCCATAGAGAGATGGCTGAAATTGGATTAATACCGCATGATTTCGGCAGCGGATCAGGAATAATTACAGAAGTTGGAAAATATGCCTACAAAAGACCGATGGACATATACAGAGAAGTTGTTGCTAATGCTTTAGATCAGTATGATCCGTCAGAAAAAAATAAGATTGTAGAAATTAAACTAAATGTTGATCCTGATAGAGACGTAGAAATTGTAGACCACGCTACTGGGATACAAGATTATAATGATTTCATAAAGGCTGGCAGCGACGAAGGTAAAAAAATAGGAGAAAGAGTATCTTCGTACACAAGAATAAACCCTGAAATTGTGGGGCAAAAACATATCGGTAAAATTAGTTTTCTTTTTGCTTCGGATAAAGAAATGGTTGAGTTTCATAGTAATAACGGAGAGGTGGGGATGATTTTAGTAATGAGAAAGGCTGGATTTGAACCCCCGGTACATAAGGATAGTACAAAAGTGCTCCCTCATAAAGGCATGAAAGTTGTTATAAAGAATGCACGAAAGGAGGTGCTAAACGAAAGGGCAATCAGAGAATACCTAGCAAAAGTCTTTGCGATTAGAATAGCAAGAGGAGCAAGGATTTTGGTGAATAATGAACAGGTGTATAAGCCAAGTAACTTTGACTGTTCTCGTGAGACGGAGCTTTTCAGATTAGACCTCAACGACAATCAAGGTAAACCGATAATCATCAGAGGACAGCTTAGCCAAATCGCAAAACCCAAATCAAATAATATAGATATATTCGTAAAGCATGTTTTTGTCGAATCAGAGAACTTTGAATATCAAGTACAAGGTTGGGTTAATGTTGATCACTTTGAACTTGAAATCGGGAGAAATCGGGTGTATGAAGACCACCGGATTTATCCCGAATTTAAAAGAAAATTTTTTGAATACCTAGACTCTAATTTTGACAAAACAACAAAGCCTGTTGAAAAAGAAATAAAAGGAATAAAACAACTTGAAGAAATGGCTGTTAATCTGATTAGGCATTTTTGTGAGCTTAATCCTGAGATGGTTCAACCCTTAATATCCGGCTCTAAATCTAATCAAGGCATTTCCGGCAAGGTCGCGACCGGTAAGAATACCGCCCTTCAGGAGGAATGGAATAAAATAAAAGGTCTAATTGATATTAACGGTCCAACAAAGGCGTTACCAGTACAAAATAAAACAAAAGAAAGAACTACACATAATACGGATAAAAAGGAGGTTCCGATGCAACAAGGTATCGGAAATAAAGATTTCCTTGTTAGATCATCCAGTGAAACAAGTAATGACAATATCGTGATAAATCTAAAGTTCATAAAAGTTGCAACTAACCAGGATGACCCTGTCATCTATTTTGAGCCTCCAAATAGGATCGTCATAAATACTGCAAGACCTTCTGCAGAGATAATACTTACTGGGAATCCAAAAGACCCGACACGAAAAGCTATAATTTTACCTTTGCTAACGATGGCAATTGTTGACATGTTCCCATCCACATCTCAGCTAACATATCAAGATTGGAAGAAATGTTATGGACAATTGCTAGATAAAGGATGGATCTCATGTTAACGAACGGTGACTCGTCAAGGAGCTCAAATTCATTACACACCAATATCACGTGTATTAAGTGCCATAAGGAAGCAATGGGGGAGAAAAAAATAGAACGATTACCTGATGGAGGAACTTTAATTAAAGCTTTACACGCTGATGGAAAACAATGTTCCTGGGCGGAATATGATACTATAGAGGACGTAATGGAAAACAGAAAAAAGGAAAAAAATCCTAGAATAATAATTTGTCCTGCTTGTTCAAAAAGAGGAAGGATAAATCATTATTATAAAGATGACAAGAAAAAAGAAAATGTTTCGTACTTAGTTGTGCATGAGCCAATTGGAGGAGAATGGGGAAGAAAGAGCAAGGTTAAGCGGGTTCGAAGATGTTACATAAATGACCCCAAACACAGGGATATCATTTTGAAGAAGTTGGGAAGATACATAGAAAAAGGATAATTATCTCTAATACGACGATCCCATAAGAATAAACCTTACCTCTCTAAAGTAATAAGTCGATTCTTTCATTTCATGGCGATGAATGCCCCGGCATGATTATTTTTAACATCGACAACACTTATTCGCAACTGATTATATTTTCTAAAATAATCCGGTTCAATATCAATCTCTTGAAGTCCTAACTTTGCATCAGCATCACTTTGTTTTTCACTCTTGTTAGATCGTGAAAACTTTAATTTCACTTCTTTCAATTCATATATTGAAGCTATCCCCAGTAGCAATATTTTTTTGGTGTCTCGAGTCACTATTCTTTGATCAAAAATTACAGGTACCTTTGTATCTTTGAACCTTTTGAGCCGCCATTGCGTCCCAGTGATAATATTATACGCGATAATTCGTGCCTGTTCAGCATTTTCTTTATCAGGCGTCAGATGTGAACCAAAGGGAGTCAGTAATTGTTCAACTTCCTCATAATGTTGTGGAAATATGTTTCTATCAAGTAGCCACTTTATTGCATTATTTAGCTCGTCAAAATATTGCTCAGCCTGAGAGTCTAATGAAGGAAGTGAATGTAGACCAATACGAGATTGTGATCCTAATCCAGAAAGAATATACCTATAGTTATGTTGACGCCAGATACTCGGTGCATTTAAATTAGTATTCATCAATCGCTTATGATACTGAACTGATTCCTTTGCATACATAATAGAATCGGCAAAATTTTCCTTTTGTAGCGCAGTTTCCATTTCAGTTAGAATAATTATTTCGTTTTTGCTGTCTACTAAATATGCTAAGGAAATAGAGTCAAACGTTACCTTACTTTGGTATATATTTTTACAAATATCATCAAAGAATAATCTTATGTTCAATCTATGTCGGTTTATATCCTGATCAGATGGAATGGAAGCGTTATGTTGTATATCGTTCCTAGCCTTGTGTAGTGCTATTATTTCGTTAATTACAGATGCATTATTGTAATACATACGTAAATCATTTATAAGATTGGGGAATGTTTTGTAATCGCCAGCATTTTTTTCCAGCTTTACATTCTTATCTAGTAGAACAGCCTTGATAAGAGTCTCAGCCACATAATCAAAATTTAGTACAGCCAATATTCGACTTACAGAAGAATGTTTGCGAGCTTCTTCGGCTCCATGAATATACATTTCCTTTGCAATGGCGAACCTATGTAAGGCAGCGGGTAATAATTGAACCAAACTATGTACTTTTCACAACTCTTTCAATTGAATATTAGTTTTTATTTCTGGTATAATGCCAACCAATTCGAAATATTTGTGCAATTGAGTTAATCGCTGGATAATTAATTAATGGGTTTCACAGGTGACTTCACATGAGTTTCAGCGGGAGCAGCTTTAGTAAAAAAGGTTTTCATTTTGTAGCAAATCCTGGTGAAAAGGTACTAGCAAATATCTCGGGGCAATATCCGTCATTTAATATTTCTGGGGAAATCAAGGAAGCAGAATTAAAGACTACCGAGAATCAACCACCACAGCTTAATCTTACATTTACTACAGTTTATAATAATTCATTTAATCAAGCCATTACGGCAAATCAAAGTATTTTTCAAAATTATTCAATTCAAAATATTCTGAACTTTGCAAATCAACAAAATATTATGAGTGAATCTAAAGCGATGTTACAATCGCAGATAAAGGACTTTGAGCAAGAATGTAATAAGTCAAACCCCGACCACGCAAAGCTAAAATCCATTCTAAATTTTGCTCTTCCTATAGCAAAGGATCTTGGACTAATGCTGTTTAAACATATGTTGGACAAGGGACACATAATTTCCTTAAATTAAAAAAGGTTGAAAAGAAATTTGTTGCAGCTAGCTCACATGCAGAGGAATTACTGAATTAAGAATGTTAATGAAGTAAGAAAATTCAAGAAAATATGAATTTGGAAAAACTATCATTTGAACGTTGACATACCAAAATAAATCGCCAATTAGAACTCGAGGAATAAAGAAACCAAATCGCTTTATCCGATTTGATATAGTTATGATAACTAATTCAAAAACCAAAATTACCTAATGAACTAAGCACGCCAAGAAGGTAAGATACACACTCAAATATGCTCGAGCTGAGGAACAATGGAAAAGATGAAGCTTTCAACAGGCAATTCTTACTAGCGATGAGTAATATATGACAAAAAAATTAACCTTACCAAATGCTGAGAACACATAGTGAGAGGGCTTATGAATAATCTAAGATTTCAATAAACCGTGGGTGATTCTCAAAGCTACTATTAATGAGATATTTCATCAATGACTCTCTCATAAGCTCGTGGCATATCGCAATTTTTTCAGATTCTATATCCGATTTACTACCATGAACTATTTTGCTGCGGTCCGTATAGAGATCTTTCATAGTCCTGTACTTCTCCATTCTATCCTCAATACTAGACGCCATCCACCTTGAAAATCTCAGAGCGAGTTTATGCGATACAGAATCAGAAGTATCATTCTTTGTGGAGAACATTGCTTCATATGCTATCATTAAGTCAATTATTTTGTCATTATTCCGTTGCTTTTCATAAGCTGTATTGTAACGGTCTATAGCTATTATGATATTGTTATCTTTTGGCTTTTTAAGGGAACGTACGATTTCTTTTAATTCCGACAATTCATTTTGCTGGAGTTCGTAGCGAGCCGAAACATGTGGTCTTATTGAGTCAATGTTATCGCTTATGAATCTATTCAGATTTCCTATTTCTGGTATGTAGGCTAACATAACAATGCCCACATCAGCTGACTTTATCAAGCGAAGTGCGCCGATTATGCTGTAGATCTCATCATAAACAGCCGAAATTTGATCACGTTCCGACCTCTGAAATGCCGAGTTATCCTCATCAAAGTAGTATTTTCTTGCTTTATACTTTAATTCCAATAGGTAACTCGATTGCGCTACTAAAAAAGACGATTTAGACAAATTTCCAAAGATACCTGAAAGTAAATTTTTATGTTTTTCATTTATTTTATTCATGGATAAGGATTCAAATTCAGTCAATTCTTGCAGGTCTGTTTCGTCCTGAAAAGATGTTAAATTGTAAATAGGAGCCAGAGCTGTGACAGTCAAATTATCTTCATAAAGAAACGTTTCTATATTCGAGTATTCTTGCGAAAATAAATTATCATCAAAAGTTCTATTTTCAAATTCATTTTTCAATAATGGCAGTAATATCTGTCTGACGTAATCAAAAGGACCATGAAATATAGGAGAGCCCCAAATTCCGATCTCCCTACCGATTACTCTTGATGTAACGGCATCATTTGTTACTGTGGAGAGGTATTCTGTATAGCTTTTAAGATCCTCAATCAAGTCTCTCTTTTCTGAAATAAGATTTAAGAACAAATGATCGGAAATTCGTAAATTGCTGTGTCTAAGTTGAAGATTTTTGATTGTATGTTCATAGACGGATCCATTGTACTTGGGGATATATTGTTCAAAATAGTCTGATAGCAATGATATTGATTTCTTAGTTACTTCTTCCAGACATGATTTAAGAGTCGGATTTCGGACCATATTACTCGATAGAGGGACTCTTAAATAAAAATAAAACTTAAGATCTCTGCCATGGGATACTAAATCGAAATGTCCAAATTGTCGATTATTTTAATTATATTTTCAAAAGTAAAATATCTGGATCATGAAGACACATATTGAATAACATGCTAAGTATTCAATTTCAATGTAGAAAAATAACTCCTTCGAACTTCAGCGAAGTTCCGATCGGGGTAGAACAGCCCACGTTCAATAATATTGAGAAATTAAAGAAAGAACACGGCTTCAAAAGGAAACCGGGAGAAGCGTATGCAGTTGTGCTCCTTCTGGAAAATCAAACTAATTATGAAATAGCTGATATTGATATTAAAATAACAGCAAAAATCAAACCTACAGCTACCATTGATAAAATTTATTCGATCAATATTAAGGAGCCCTCCATTAAGCTTGGAATCAAACAGAAGCTTCCAATATCCCTTTTTGAGATGTCAGGTCTTATATCAGCATTAGTCAGCTTGGGCACTGTTAATTATAAAATAAAGAATCTTTTTTCAACGGATTATCAGACAAACGCACCGCTTGTATTCGATATGACTGAACTCCAAAACGATTTCGATGGCTTCAAGAATATTGAAGAGAAACAAAATGTGATTTTACTAAACAATTATCTACTCTATAGCTTGCCTGCACGAGGAATTTTATTAAAAATTCTATTGAAATCTTTACATCAAATAAACAAGGATCGCAAATTTGAATTCAATAATCGAACAAATTATTTTACGAGTGACGAGACACAAAGCATAAGGGGTTTCATTCAGATCGACTTAGTTGCAAAGATCATGATGTATATAGAGGATTTAGTCATATTACTTGAAGCAAACGTATTGCCGCAGGGAAACTTCTATCAGTTATTGGATAAAAAAGAACCTGATGTCGGCGAGCGTATAACTACATTTTTCAACAAACTAGCTACTTTGACATTAGAAGACTGTCAGAAAATGTTAGCGTACAAGAGGACGGACGATCAAACCAACAAGTCCATTGTAAAACTCATTGAAACTAATATCAGTATATTTAAAAAAATATTGAATACCATCCGCAATTTTAGAAATGCGCACGCACAGATATATAGGAGATATAAACATGCTGGGTTTCCAATCTTACCGGGATACATTCCTCTAAAACCGTATGGTAAAACTGCCAAAAGGTTTGAATCTTATTGCCTTGTTTTTAGTGAGGATGATCCTTTTAAGAGAGTTAGCCCATTGCCCTACTCGAGTGACGTAATACGGTCATATACCATCTTAATCCAAGGATTACAGATGCTCTTAACGGACATAGTTAGAAATAAACTTGAATCGATTAAAAGACAAACAGAAGGAATTATTCCTCCTTACTACTACGCTGCACCAGGAACATTTTCACCAACAGAACAGTCAGAGATAGTTTCAGAATTGTATAAATTTTACAAACAACATCACCCACATGCTCAATTACAGTTTATGGACCTTCCCATAAGCCCCACTGATAATGAAAAGCTGTGGTATGCTAAGCTAGACGAATATTTCGAGGAATGGGGAAAGAATTCAGCAACTCAAAATAAGACAATAAAGCAGGATAAACAATCGCACAAGGATACTTAACGCCATGTTAACGCTTCTGCGACAGATTTAGATCTGTCAGTCGCTTTACTCTGTTCATGAAAGTACAAAATTAGTGTCAAATCTGTCCCTCATTCCACCGAACCCGTCTCACGATTTATAATATAATATCACATTTTCATGTAAGTTATTCAGGAATAAACTGATGTTAATTCCCTTTGGTCTGTAAACTGGCTCGCAATAAAAATACAAACTAGCCAAACTAATTTCAATTGTTGTTGTATTATTTTTAATGAATAAAATTGTTTAACTACAATTTTGAATTTTGGTAAGGTAATCCACAATCGTAAATATCGATTCAAGTAATTTTTGAAAGAAGCTAAATATGAATCTGTCCTATGAGAATGGATTGGCAGTAACTACGATGTACAACAAATATCTTTATTTTCACATTTGCAATTTACAGGTTCCTTTAGGCATACCGGACATACTGTGATACCACAACCTACACATGTATTGTCTACAGTATTGCAAGCCCAATGGTTACATGCATTTGTATTCAATTTTACTTATATTATTCTAACCTATTATATAAGATTCTCTAGGGAGAATCAAAGAATTCAATCTAGTTGATGCATTTGAATTTATCATTTTATATTTGGTTGTTATTTTAGGAACATAATCTACTTTTCTACCTTCCATCTCGTGGTTATCAAAATAACTATTACTGACATTGATTCGTAACACTACCATTTAGAATACTTTATTTTTTCAGTTCCTTATATCTGAAACAATCTATTGTATGATCATTAACCATACCTATTGCTTGCATCATTGCGTAACATATCTTGGAGCCTACAAATTTGAATCCCCTGTTTCTAAGATCTTTACATATTATGTCAGATTCTTGTGACATAGAGGGAACATCTTTATAACTTTTCCATGAATTTTGTATGGGTTTGTATTTTACAAAGTTCCATATATAGGTATCAAAACTACCAAATTCTCTTTGGACACTGAGAAATGCATTAGCATTTATGATTGCTGCTTCAATCTTTTTTTTATTTCGAATTATGAATGGATTGTAGCAAAGTTGCCTAATTTTCAAGTTGTTATATTTCGCGATTTGTTGCACTTGAAAATTATCAAATGCCTTTCTAAATTCTTGACGTTTTTTAAGAATAATATGCCAGCTTAGACCTGCTTGCATCCCTTCTAGTACTAGGAATTCAAAGAGCTTCCTATCGTCATGAAGCGGAACTCCCCACTCCTTATCATGATAATCTATTTCAATCTGTCTTTTAGCCCATTTACATCTTGTATTCATTTCTATTCTATAATATTACGAGATTGTTTGAATAAGTTGGTTGGTGAAAAGCTTTAGTCATGATAAAAGATCATTTCTTGAAAACTTGCCTGCAAGTATTTTGCCAGGTTTTGATTTATAATCTGGAATACCAATTCCTACAGCGATCATGACATCCTTATCTTTTGCATGAGGCGAGAAAAATTCAGTCACAGCGTCATCATAAAAGGTAGATCCTGAAGCTCCAATACCTTGATTATAAGCGGACAGATAAATCCTGCCAGCTATGATCCCTGATTCAAATTGGCATAATCTATAGCCTCTGTTTCCAAGTGTATCCACTATTGGCTTAAGATTAGTCATCATATAGAATACTACACTGGCATCGCTGAATAGAGATTGTTCTAGACATAAATATCCTGACATATTTCTATGAACGTTGACTTTTAAGAGATCGATTGAATTGTTCTTTCGATTAAAAAAATATGCCCCTTTCTGTAAATTAGTTACATCATTTGCAATAAAATAGATATCTATCATCGACTTTTTATCAACAAAGTCTGAATGAATAGATTTAGTTAAACTATGAAGTATATTTGATAGTTGGACATAGGTAATTGGCCGTCTTGAAAATTTTCTAGTAGATCCCCTTAAAAGTATAACATTAGATAGTGGTTGTGATATAATTGATTCGGGATTTATTACTTTTGACTGCAATTTCATATCATCATTTTCTAGTTCTTTAATATCTTGCATCATAGTTATGGAACGAGTCCATTTGCGTACTTCGTCGTTTGAATTAAATGATGATGCTTTGTGTAATTTCCAGATTTGGGGATATTCAATTTCTTTACTCTTTGATATAGGAACGATAGCTGGAATAAACTTGGCGGTATTTTCCGCTTGCTGGGGTTCTCCTAGCGACAAACCAATTCCAACTGGTGCTAAAACTATTGATGCTTCTTTTTCTTCATCAAGACTAAGCATCTCATTTACGACTTTGTCAACAAATCCGAGTATCAATTTGGTATCCAGACCAAAAGACCTGGCAGTAGCAAGTAAATTAGCAGTAATTACTCCAGAATCCCAAAACCAATGTCTATAGGAACGAGCCTGATATTTCCAAGCGTTTCTCCATGCAATGGAGGTAAGAATTATGGTAAATGGTGAATTCCTTATTACTTGATCATATCCCGCAGCCTCAGATAAAAGCAGTCTATAGTCACCACTTCTCAATTTCGTTAGAGTGAACTGACCAGGGCAGAAGTGATACACACCTGCTTGCAAACCAGTAATATTTTCAGATACTATATACAATTCAATTGGATATAAAGCACCAGTTGCTGGCGCTGCTCGCATAAAATATCTCCCATGTGGAAACTTGATTTCCCTTGTAATTCCTGAAGAGAAAAAAAGTAAAGATGACAATAATTTACTATTTATTATAGTATTATCTGAAGAGGATATATTATCTGTATCTTTCATGGTAATAACATTTAAAGTCGGGTTGGGAAAATCTACTGGAAGAGGCATTGACGGAATACTAGTATAAAATTTAAATGGTTGTGGTTTATTATCCCAATCTAGGTAATGGTTAGATGATCTAATACTAACTTCGGAATGTTTTGTTTCTTGATGATATTCTAGCGCATATTTAATTTCTTTATCCAAATAGTTCCATAGTAAATAAAACAATTGTGTTATAATAATTAATCTATCTTATTTCGGGTTATGAATTTGATTGGTTACTATGAATAAAGTTGGTTATAGTAAGAACCGAAAAGTAACTGCTAATTTTTAATCAAAAAATTTTCCTCATGATTTAGATTTTAGTATCTCTTCAAAATCAATAGATAATAAAATCACGATAAAATTTAAATAGTTTATCAGAATATTATTTGCATTGACTCTCTCAATAAACTGTAAGGATGCAGGGGATCCAGTTTGTACTCATACAATGTACGGAGAAACTGAAGAAGAATTACTTCAGAATGCAAAAGAGCATGGAATTAAAGTCCATGGTTACACGGAAGAGAAATGGAACGAAGAGATTTCAAAGAATTTGGAGCATTTTAGAAACATTATAAAGAAAACTTAGACTTGATTTACATGCTGACCAAACAGGGGCTATAACCATATTTAATTTCAAGATTTTTTATTCGTAAAGATCAATGCAATACCTGTGATCTACTAAAGTTAAGGAATAAGCAATAAATTTGGTATACTGTTGCTTGTATCCTTGTTTAGTAAAATGATCAATATTATCTTAATTAATGATGACAAAGTTACAAAATTGAGAAGAGAAAGCAAAGTAGTAGTCACAAGATATGCGATGCCATATCAAGTATTGAATTTATTGTTTCTAGTTTTCTTCCTTAAATCGAAAGAATTAATATTGGTCTAGTATGCAAATGAAAACTAAAATGTCGGAAGAAGGAATTGCAACTCAGTTACTTCAAGAAAGTATTGGGAAAAATGTATTAGTTAAACTCAAAGGAAGAAGATCAGTAAGAGGAAAAATTAAAGGATTTGACAAACAAATGAATATCGTG
>Ga0184634_10000081_pt1 | contig 19313 bp, 20 predicted proteins | sample PLM31_200_b1_FD_133016 | JGI IMG/M metagenome (GOLD analysis project Ga0184634, IMG submission 133016) | Groundwater sediment microbial communities from an aquifer in East River, Colorado, USA - PLM3-1_200_b1 | ecosystem: Environmental > Terrestrial > Soil > Riparian zone | place: USA: East... | reverse complement strand
CGTTTTACTTCTCCTACATGGGGTGAGAAGTTCAAAATCACATCTCCTTTAGAACAGCCCTGGCGATGAATTGATAAGCAAAAAGGGGCTTTCTAATCCGAACCATCATGTGATGGAATTCGTGTAGAGGCGAAAACAACTTCGTGTCGGTTAGCGGAAAGACCAGTTGTACGGGGATTGGGGCGGCGGCTATGTCAACCGCAACCAGTCCACACTCGCTCAACATTTGCTTTAGAGTCGACAAGGTAAAAAAGCGCAGATGCGAGCGATCCATAATTCCTCGATCAGCGTACTCGAATCGGCCCGCCAAGAGACTCAGCCGCATAATAAAATTCGCTACATTCGGCACCGACAGGATGATTTGTCCGGTTTTTTTTAAAGAACGTAGCGACCTTTGCAGCACAGCCGCCGGATCGCGCAAATGTTCGAGCACATCGGCGAATAATATATAATCGAATTCATTCTGGTAGGGAAAACTAAAGTCTTCGACGTTCTCGACGTGAAAGTTGTCGTAATGACTGCGGGCTTTTTCGGCAGATTTATAGTCGTTTTCAACTCCAACAAGAAAGTGCCCCCGCTGCTTTAGGATCGCCCCCAAGTAGCCCTCGGAGGTTCCAACGTCAAGGACGCGCGATGGAACTTTCGCCTGGGATAATAATTTTAATATCCAATAATGGCTGTTATATTTGAATCGTTTGAGCTGATAAGACGGAGCCCCATCCTCCCCGTGTTTCACTCCGCTCTCCTGTAGCGCGCGGGAAAACATTCGAACTGTTTTTGAGTCAGCAGCGCACGACGATGTAAAACATAACGAGCCAGCAACGCAAGTATGCTGAGTCCGTAATTTACGCTTGCGCTAAAGCTTGCGCTTGAGGCTTCGGTGAAATAGCGGGTCGGAACGGGCACCTCTTGGATCCGAAAGCCCAGATGAATCGCTTGTACGAGCATTTCCTGATCGAAGACAAAATTATCGGAATTGAGTAGAAAGGGCACTTCTTCCAGGACACGGCGGCTGAACGCTCGATACCCGGTGTGGTATTCGGCGAGCTTTTGTCCCAATACCCAATTCTGCACACCGGTTAAGAATCTGTTGCCGAGAAATTTCCACCAAGGCATTCCCTGTGCTACGACGTTTCCGCCCAACAGGCGTGATCCCAGAACGATGTCGGCCTGGCCGGCCTTGATCGGAGCGACCACATTGGGCAGCAGAGTCGGATCGTATTGATAGTCAGGATGCAGCATTACCACGACATCCGCCCCGGCTTTCAGCGCTTCGGTATAACAGGTCTTCTGATTGCCTCCATAGCCGAAATTTCGCGTATGGACGAAAACCTCTAGTTTTAGCTCTTTGGCGATTTTCAAGGTTTCGTCTCGACTGCCATCATCCACAAGAATCACATGATCGACATCCGCTTTGGGAATCGCGTCATAGGTAATCCTTAACGTCTTTGCCGCGTTATAAGCGGGCATGACGACTACAACCTTGGGTTTGTCGATCATCTGTCCCATCGCTATTCTAACGTCCTAAAATAATACTCGATTATGACACTTTCCGACAATGCACATTTCAAACCAACGACATGGCTTCATAGAACGCCGGGAGATCCCTTAGATAACAGAGAAGCAAAACCTTTGGCGGTAAATAGACGTAAATAGAATCGAAAGACTAAAACGTAGAGAAAATCGAGCCCTTCAATCACCGCGTTGACTTTCCCATAATAGTCATTCAAATCATCGACTCGACAACTTCAATTGTTGCCGGACCTTCCTGGCATCGAGACGGCGACTCCTTCGAAGCACTTTCGAGACCAGCTGTCGTTTTAGCTTTCGGTCAAAAAAGGCCGGCCCTAAATAGCTTCTGAGAAAGTACAATTTCTCCGGACGGCCGACGTGACGGCCCAAAGTTCGATTCAGTTGAGCGAGATTTTTTACCCGGCGTTTCTCACTCAATCGTGAGTAGCGCTTTACTCCTTCCAGATCGAGCAGAAAAAAAGCGACGCCGTCGCCGGCGCAATTCGCCACAGCCAGGATATTCGCGTCTTTAAGATCATTGTGGTAAACGTGCTGCGCGTGAAGCGAACGAAATAACTCGGCCAAGCCCGCCAGAAATGCCCGCCTTCGCTCAAATCCCTCCCGGCCGCGCAAGGAGCGAAGCTCTTGTAGCCAAAAAGCGTCCGTAGTTTTTCCACCCACGACCTCCCGGGTTACGAAAAAGCTTTTCGTCAATGCGCCCCATGCACGCCTTTCTACCGCGGCGAACGGTGCGGCGATCGAAACCCGCGCGGCGCGCAGAATCGACGCCCCGCGCAGTGCACTGAAGGCGCGCGATAGACCGAAAAATGAACCTAGCCAATGCCGCAGTGAGACCGGATTGAATTGCTTAAGATAGATCGAGTGTTCATCGTCGGCGATCTTTACCGTTAGCCGTCCGACTCTGACTTTCTCTTCGTTCTTAATGATTTGACAGCTCGGATCATCGAACCACCGATCCGCGTGGGCTAATGAATCGACAAAGCTTGGGTTGGCAAAGTTTCGATCGACCCAGACTCTCGCGCCGTCGCGCCTATAAAAAATGAAGTTAGGAGGCAACACCGCTCGGCATTCGACAGGCTTCAAGTAATACGGCTTCGATCTTTTTGAAATGATTCTCCCAGGAATGTCGTTCGCCGATTTGTCTGGCTTCCCGGATCCAATCAGGGTCTCGCGATGCCACCAAAAGCAATAGCAGCTTTTCTTCCAACTCCCGTAAATCCTCCACCCGGTCGACGATACCTTGGACCAAAGGGCCGTGAATTATTTCCGCGGCGCCAACGTCACGACTGACCAATACGGGGAGACCGGACGCCAATGCTTCCATCACGACGTTGCCGAACCCCTCCTGCAATGCCGGCAGAGCGACAACGTCAGCGGCTGCGTAGTAGTTCTCGATATCATCGCGACGGCCGGTGAAAACGATTCGACCCGGCGCAATGGAACTTGCCAAGGAAAGATACCGATTGATCCGCGCGTCATCGCCCACCACCAAAAGAAATACATCTCGGAGTCGAGGCGACTTCCAAATCGAAAGGATACGATCCAAACCCTTGCGCCGAAAGCCGCTGCCCACGAACAACACCAGAGGTGAATCCAATGGGATTTTCCAACGCTCCCGGATAGACTCTCTCACCTCCGCGCGCTTGGACGGATGGAAGCGATTTTGATCGACGCCGTTGTAAACCACGACGACCTTATCTGTCGGCACGGAATAATGCCTGACAATATCGCTTTTTACTTCTTCCGACACGGCAATGATTTTTGCCGAGCCATTCACCTGAAATTGCCGGCTCTCCAAAAGCAGCAGGCTGCGGTGATAAACGCTGATCGATTGCCAAAGGCGGCGACGCAGCCCGCCTTCCTGCCCCAATCGCTCGAGAAAACCGCGATGAGTACCGCCGCCGCTGCGCAGAACGTCCTGGCGCAGCAGACGTCCGAAACTCACAACCACGTCGCAACCGACATTCTTAATGATCCGCGGCGCAAGCCACGCGAAGGTCCACAACCGCAGAGTTCGGCCAAATGGGAGCACCGGAACTCGGTGAGCGGACACGCCCGCGGGAGGCTTCACGCCAAATTCGCTGCAAAATAAATGGACCTCGTGTCCAAGATCCCGTAATCCTTCGGCAGTTTGAAATAGATCTCGTTCGGTTCCGCCGTTAAGATCGAGACGTTTATGAACGAGAGCGACTCTCATCGGACGAAATTTTTCTCGCTTTCACCACGATATTATCGGAGAGGAGCGGCGCAGGATTGAAGAGGTAGGAAAGAATCTGCCAATTGTAGCGCCGTTGGGTTGGATCTTTCTCGGCATGAATCACCGCCACCAGGCTAAATAACCACATCCATGGCCAACAGAGCCACAAGAACAATCTCGACCCGAACTTTACCCGAGTCCGGCGCAATTCGACAATTTCAAAACCGTAGTGAAATAGGAGGTAGTAGAGCTCGTAGAAATGCAGCAGATAAATATTGGGCGCGCGGCCCGGCTTGCTCGTGTAGTGCGCCGGCCTGACGCGGCCACGCAAGAAGCCGGTAAACAGAAACCGCACGCGAGACATCAAATTGAGAACATTGGGCGTACTGACGAGAAGCACACCGCCAGGTTTGACCACGCGATTGATCTCGCGCACCAGTTGAGGCTGATTTTCAACATGTTCGATCACTTCAACTATATCGACGGCGTCAAAACTTGCCGCTTGAAAAGGCAAGAAACAATTGAGATCGACGCCGCCCACCCGGCCGATTCCGTTCGATAGCGACCGCGGCGTGCCGTAATCCGTGGCGACAACTTGGTAGCCAAATCTGGCCAACGTCTCAGACGTGGCGCCCTTACCGCAGCTCAAATCGAGCAGCTTTTTTCCGGCCGCGGTTTCTCCGGACCACGCTGCAGAAACCGCTTGAAGAGTCGCTGAATTTGGCATGATGGCGAGAAAATTTACTTCACGCGGCGGGCATTATGCAACGATCGGCTTGGGATACCTTTAGGCCCGCTCGTAAAAATAAATCTTTATCGGCACTCCTGACGCTCAACCGAGTAGAGCTCACCGCGCTGGTCACCGCATCAGTTTTAGACAAGCTGCCCATCAATCTAGATCGTCACCTTCTTTGCGGTGCCGGCAGCCAGCGCATCAGCCTGCGAAAATTGACCGACGGATCGACGCCATCACATTCTTTACGGCGCCGGCGGGTTTTCACCTCCAGCCACTGGGCCAGCCTTCGGTCGGCGCTCGAAAACTTAGGCTTGTCCAGATAAGCATGTAAGAATCGCATGCGGTGTTGCAGCGAGATTCCAGGCAGCGGCATGCGATTCAATTGCACCAGATTACGTTTCCATAGGGATTGCGGAAACCAAAAGGGAAAGCGGCGCGTGCGGTCGTTGTCCATAAAATAGAGCTTAAAGCCATCGAGAGCCGTCTCGGATACCAAGATATTCGACGCCACCAGATCGCCGTGAACAAAGCCGCATTGATGAAATCGCCGGATCAACTCGGCAAATCGTTTTAGACCGTCTCGTTTGAGCGCCAACATTTTTCGATCCGGGCCGCACCCCGCTCGGGCGCTTAAAAAGACCGGAATTGATTGTCCGTCAACTTTCTCGGTTACTACGAATGCGCGCCGGACGACCCGGAAACGGCGCTGCTCGCCCGCGGCAACGACCGGTGGAACATTGAAACCGTTTTCAGCCAAGAGCACGCTCTGGCGCCAGAAATGCAACGCCTTGGACTGCCGGGTCAGATCTTTTAATGCCGGGATTCCTTTCGCCCGATGAAAAATCTTTAAGTAAAGATGGCTATCTCCGCCGTCCATCTTGCTTGTTATCTCGACAGTCGATGGGTGGTGCGTCCTGGCCTCCACCCGAACCATCTCGAGCACTCGGCTTTGTAACTCGCCGCTCCATTGGTCAGGTAGCGTAACCAACCGCCAATTACCGGCGCGGCTGAATCGATAATCAGACAGCTTCGACATGACACGCCTCATCCGCTCGACCTCGAGAAAGCGCCAAGTCGATCTTCGCGCCGATCTGATCTTTACTGATCGACTGCATGCAAATCCGACCGATAGGACAGTGCCTGCGAAGGCAGGGAACGCAGCTCGCCTGCCCCTGAATCACCAGATGAGAAAAGCCGTGTGGGCCGGTGCGTCCCGGGTCCGTGGCGCCCCAAAGGGACACGACGGGAGTTCCTAGCGCGGCCGCAATATGCATCAGTCCCGTATCCGGACCTACGGCGACCTTTGCCCTCTCGATTATTCCGACGGCTTCGCGCAGCGAGGTGCGCCCCACTAGATTGACGACACGGCCATCGGCTTGAGCCGAGGCTTGTCGAGCGAGTTCCTGATCTTCTTTGCTTCCGAGCAACACCACGTCGAGCTGATAACGGCTTCGTAACAGTTCCGCACATTCAGCCATCTGAATCGGGAACCACTGTTTGCTTTCCCAGCGGGTGCCAACGAATAAAACCGCAAACGACGCGTTTACATGCGACAGATGCTCTGTAACCGCCGCCGTCTCATCCTCGGTCAATGAAACTCGCCATTCCACCGGCGAACGATCGATGCCGAGATAATCGGCGAATTCCAAATAATGCTCCAGCTTGGAAATACTCTCGCCGAACGGCCCGATATGCAAATTGTTGAACAGCCAATTCAATTCTTTGCTGTCGCTTCGGTGAAAGCCGAGGCGTTGAGGTGCGCCTGTGCACCGACTGATGACGCCGCTTTTCAAGTGGCGCTGCAAATCGAGTACGAGGTCGAATTTGCCCGCACGCACCCTGGCAAGAAACGGAAGAAACGCCCGCCAGGGGCGCCGCCGGTCGAAAACAATGATCTCGTCGATGGCCGTCGAGCCCTGAAGTAACGGCAGCGACACGGGCTCGATCGACCAGGCCAGATGCGCCTTGGGAAATCCTCTACGAAGAAGGTTGGCCAACGGCAGCGCGCGAGTGACGTCGCCGATGGAACCGTGAAGAACAATCAGAATCTTTTTTGGATCGAACTTAGGCGTGCCGTGAGCCATGATAGAATTTCATAAACTGGTTCCAGACACCGGTGGAAAAATACTCTTGCTCAGGATCGAGCTTGCGGGCAGAACGCAATAAACGGTCGAGATTTTTGCGGCTGAGCTCGGGCGGCAAATGGCCCAAGAATAAATTGGCCTTATCGAAATCGATAATGTAGCTCACCACGCCGTTATCTTCTGCGCGCAAAAGAATATTCTTGAGGTTGAGATCGTCGTGATAAACCCCTTCCCGGTGCATCGCCCGCACGCTGTCGGCGACGGCGCGCAAAGCGACATCAAGCCCGACTTTTCCGACAAAACCGCTGCGTAAGGCCGACCAAAGATCTTCCGCGCCACGCAACTGCCGCGTGATGAGCCAGCCGCGGTAAAACGGCCCCGAGGCCCGGCTCACGCACGCCGCATAGACTTCCACCGTGCGCAGACCGCGCCGGCGCAACTCCTCGGTAACGGTCAGCTCACGAAACGGCCGCGGCGGCCAGGTAAAAAACCACTCGCCGGTCAGAGCACAGAACAAGCCGCCGTGTCGATAACTGCGAATCAGCGCCGTTTCCCCATCCGGCAATTTCTTTGCCCGGATCGCAGCGCGCCCGCGATAGACGCACTCCCTTACATCGCCCGGATCACTACCGCATATTGAAAAATCGATATCCGCGGCGCGCTCCTGCCGGACCACCAGTCGGTTGCCCCGCCCGTCGGCGATTTTGGTGAATCCTTCAGGAATTTCACCCCAGCTCATTTTTTCCGTCAACATCCCCGATATTTGGAATTGGCCTCATCGCGAACTACGCCGAGGAGGTTTAGTTCTACGGCAAAATCACAGCGTCATGAATTGCGGCTGAAAGGATTCCACCGGCGAAACTACACCAGAGCGAGCAGAACTGAGCAGTTTTTCGACCGCGTCGAGCACTCTTGCGGGATGGATTTGTCGGATGCAATCCTCAGTGCCCAGCGGACACCGCCGGCCGCCATGCGAAGCGCAGGGCCGGCAGGAAAGATCCTTCTCCACGACAATCGCTTTGTCGGTGTAGGGGTAAAAACCCAGGGATCGGGTCGTCGCGCAAAAAATCGCCACGATGGGCACCCTTCGCCCAACCGCGACATGCATCGGCCCACTGTCGTTGGTGACGAAAACCGCGCAACGGTCGATTGCAGCCGCCAGTTCACGCAAGCCGATCTGACCCACCAAACTGATTGCCATTCGGCCGCAACTTCTTTGCACCTCTTCAACTACCGCCGCATCTTGCGCGCCACCGAAGAGTAAAATTTGGCACTCACATTTTTGCCGAAGCATGCGGATGAGCTCGGCGAAACCCGCAGGCGACCAGCGCTTGGTCGGCCACAGCGAACCCGGATTGATTCCCACTATCAATTTATCTTCGGCGACGCCGAGGGAAATTAACTTTTGATTGACCGCTTCTTGGATACGCGAATTCACCGGAAAATCGATGGCGCGATGGCATTCTTCAAACGGCACCCCGAACGCCTGCAAAACCGACAGATTCCTTTCGACGTCATGTCGTATCGGATCGCGATCGGCCAGGCGGTGGAACAAGAACCAGCCGCGGCTCTGGCGAAAACCGATGCGGTTGGGAATTCCCGCCAAAGCCAGCATCAGCGCACTGCGTAAAGACTTATGCGGTGTCAGAGCGACAGTGAAGCCATTGGCCCGAAGCGCCGCTGCTTTGCGACGCACTCCGGAGATTCCACGGTCTGTCCTTCGTTTATCATAGACGATGATTTCATCGATGGCCGGATGATCTTGCAAAAGTTCGCCGCTTGGAGGCAGACAAAGAACGCTTAATTTTTTTACCGGAAATCGACGTCTGAGCTCGCTAATAAGCGGCAAAGTCAGTACCGTGTCGCCGATAAAACTCGTTTGCAGCAGCAGGACGTTGTCCCAGCTGATCGCGGCCATCGGTTCTACAAGCGAACGGCTTCGTCGATCAACATGATCGGAATATCGTCTTTTATCGGATACATGAGCCGGCAGGCCTCGCAAACCAGCCCGTCGCTCTTCTGGTTGAGATGAATATCCCCTTTACATTTCGGACAGGCCAGGATATCCAAAAGATCCTTACTGATCGCCATCCTAACTACCTCCTTGGATCTTGGGTCGAATCATTTACCGTGTCATCATCGGAGCGAGCGGCATCGGCGGCGCCGTGTCACGAAGACCGATCAACGCTGAAAAGGCGTGTAAGCATCCCACCCTCTGCGATAGCCGCGCTGGGACTGCATGGCATCACGATTGACGAAGGGACGATGATACATCGGGTGTCGTAAGCTTCTCACTTCATGTTCGAGAGTAAATTTTACCTTGCCATCATCTGGGTCGACGATATCTTTGAAACGAAACTGGTGATTGCGCACGTCCTCTGAAACCAGTCCGCGGCTATTCATATAGCCATAGGGTCGGGAGAAATTTGCGATATAGATCGCGACGTGATGGCCGTCGTATGGCGCGATCGGTTTTTCGCTCTCGCGAAACCTTAAAGACTGATGACGGCCGATACGCACGCAGCCAAACGTGCCTTCACCGTCGCTCACCACCGCCGTCGGCGCGCCTAGCGCAGTTTCGTAAAATCGTAAAATCGCCGCCATAATCTTGGGCGCGACCAAAAATTCCACATAAGGCATTCCCAGGGTCATATCACCAAAAGCCGGCTGGCTAGTGTAGCAGCGATAGCGATTGCCCCATGGGCAAGTCACGGCCAGATGATCGGCGTCTCTTGCAACGGAGAACTTGCTGTCCTTTAACCCCGGCGCAATCGATTCCAAACGTTTTTCGAGCGCGTCGATATCCGGCACAACGAGCCCGATATGCCCGTCGATCACTTGTGGATTTCGCGTCGGCAGATGAAATTGCTGCTCGCCGACGTTGACCCACATATTATTCAAGCCGACGTTCAAGTAGGGATCGCGCGTGAATCCCAGACCGACCACGTAGAATAAGGTCGCAAGGGATTGGTCGGGGATTTGTACGTTGACATGCTCAAGGGAGATGATATTGCCAAGATCTTCTTCGACGTAATCGTTCATGATCCACCTCGATGATAAAGTTTTGTTTCCAACGTGCTAAATGATTCTGCAGATATGTTCTCTCCACTTTATCTCTCAACCGGCAACCGCGCGCAGCCAGTTCCACTGTGCCTCGAGGCCCTGGGCCAAATCAACCCTGGGCGAGTAGTGTAACTTTTCGACGGCCTGGTCGAGCCGGGCCCTGGTATGGCGAACATCGCCTTTTTGCCGATCGTAGCGCTTAAACTTCGCGGGGCGCCCGGAGATTTTTTCGACCAGGGCGATGGCTTTGAGCAAAGTCACTTCCGAGCCGCCGCCCAAATTGAAAACTTCGCCCTTCCCCGGGTAAAAAGCTGCAGCGATAATACCGTCGACAATATCGGCGCAAAACGTAAAATCCCGCGTCTGCTCACCGTCGTCAAATAATGGGACCTCGTCGCCGCGCAATAAGGCGCGCATGAAAATATGAAAGAACATGTCCGGCCGTTGACGCGGCCCGTAGACTGTAAAAAAGCGCAAGGACACCGTCGGCACGCTGTAGGCTTTCCAATAAAGATAACATAGATGTTCCGCAGCGAGCTTGGTCGCGCCGTAGGGCGAAATCGGCCGAGTGCCGCCTTCCTCGCGCATCGGCAAGTCAACGGTATCGCCGTAAACCGACGATGTCGAGGCGTAAACAAACTTCGCGATCCTGATCTCCTTGGCGGCTTCGAGGAGCAACTGGGTTGCTCCAATATTATTTTCCGTGTAGCGGGAGAATTCCGTCCCCCAACTCGACCGTACTCCCGGTTGGCCGGCGAGATGAAAAACGTAGGATACGTCGCGCAGCAAGGTCTTCAAATCGACCTGCAACAGGTCGTCGGCGAGAAAATCAAAGTTGCGATGTCCGGCGATTGTACAGAGGTTGTGCTCTTTGAAGGAGCGCGGATAATTATCGAGGAAATTGTCGATGCCAACGACATCGTGGCCTTCGGCCAGAAGTTTTTCGGCGAGATGCGATCCGATAAAACCGGCGACGCCGGTAACTAATGATTTCATGGATACGGCTCTATTCCCGCGATCTGGTGTGCCGGTGCGATGCTACATGGCGTCGCTTGTCACCCATCTCGCGGATGAGCGTGCCATCGCAATCGAGTAAGACCATTGTGTGTTTCGCTGATCCTGCCATCAAGCGCCTCCTCGAGCGTGGCCGATCTTTTCGAATATGGCTTCGACCAAAGCCGTGCCATTTTCTACCATCATCACCACCCGCAGCGCCAACAGCTTATCCGTGGCAAATGGAAAGCGAGCCAACTTCAGAATATCCTTCTCGGTGGTAATGATCAAATCCACCAGCCGCCCCATGCGGGCGATTTGTTGCCAGTCGTGGGAAGTATAGTGATGGTGGTCGGGGAATTCGAGCGTTTCGACGATCTCGCCTTCCCACTCATGGATCAGCCGATAGAGCCCTCGGGGATCGGCCACACCCGTGACCGTCAAGATTTTACTTCGATAAAGCAGGGTCAGGGGAAACTCCTTGTATCGGTTGGCGCTGAAGCTGATCAACGAAATCGGCCGCAACGCCGCGCTAAAGGAAAGCTGCTCGCGCTCACGCGGAATAACAGAATGCCACTGACCATTGCCGCCGGTGGCGAGAAGGAAATCGGCGCGGCGGATATTCCGCCGCGGCTCACGAAAAGGTCCGGCAGGAAGCACCCAACCCGAAGTGTCGTCTCCCAACAGTAGCAAATCGACATCTCGTTTCACCCGGCGATGCTGGAAGCCATCATCGAGAATGAAAACGTCGACGTCTACCCTTCGTAACAAGTAAGCAGCGGCATCGAGGCGGTTCTTGCCGACGCCGACGGTTTGGCCATAAAGCCGAGCCATCATCAAAGGCTCGTCCCCGGCTTTGAGGACGTCCAAGTCGTCTTCCATAGTTGAGATGTCCCCGCTTGATGCTGCCAGCACAACCGGCTTGCGCTCTTTCCGGCGATAGCCGCGACTGAGAATTCCAACGCGCAATCCGCGATCGCGCAGCTCTTGAGCAAGCCATAAACAGGTGGGTGTCTTCCCCGTCCCACCGACGGTGAGATTGCCCACGCTGACAACGGGGCGGGGCAACGCGACCGACTTTAGCAAGCCCAAACTAAAAAGCGCATTACGGGACTGCATGCCAAGGCTGTAAAAAAATGATGCCGGCAACATCAACAGCCAAAGCAGCTTGCCACCCAGCCCTTTGCGCTCCCATACGTCACGTGCCGTCACCTTAGTACTCGGATATCACTCGGCGACAAATCCACGGTTGTGATCGCAACAGAAAACTCGTCCTCACAAAAACCGTTCGGCTAAACCCAGATTACGGTTAAACGCATCGATATCGCCGCCGGCGATCGCCGCCGCTGCCTCGCCCATACGATCACGCTTGACCGAGTCGGCCAGGAGGTTGACGAGCACACGCGCCAAATCGTCCGCACCGCCGACCTCTATCGCCGCGCCTCTTTGCTTCATTTCCGCGGCAACGTATTCGAAGTTGCTCATATGGGGGCCAAATAATATCGGCTTGTGACAGCGCGCCGGTTCCAAAATATTGTGCCCGCCGGCATCCACCAGGCTGCCGCCGACGAACGCTATGTCGCCCGCCGCGAAAAACTTGGGCAGCTCGCCGACGGTGTCGAGCAACAAGATATCTTTATCAAAAAACTGCTCGCCACTCACTTGGCTTTTCCGGTGAAAATCGAAAGGACTATTTTTTAGCAACCGTTCCACTTCCGCAAAGCGCTCCGGGTGACGCGGCGCCAAGACCATCGATAGTTTTGGAAAGCGCGCTCGGGCCGAGGCAAGCGCCTTAAGTAAAATTTCCTCTTCGCCGCGATGAGAGCTGCCGGCGACAAAGAGTTGATGACCGTGCTCTCGGACCAAGACGTTGCGTTCGGTAGGCTCAGGGTCTGCTTCCCAGGCGAATTTCAAGCTGCCCACCACGGAAATCTTGTTTTGTCTCGCGCCGAGTTGTCTGATCCGCGCCGCGTCCGCGGCGGTCTGCATACCCAAAATCGTAAAGCAATCGAGGACAGCGCGAAAAAAAGGCCGGCAAATCGAATAACGCGACAAAGCCTTCGCCGATAACCGCCCGCTCAAAAGCAATGTCGGGACGCCTCGGTGAAATGCCTCCCGCACCAGATTGGGCCATATTTCCGTCTCGATCATGATTAATACCGATGGATCAAAACTTGCCAATGTGCGGCGCACGCACCAAAGCAAGTCCAAAGGCAAAAAGATGACGGCGTCGACACCGCGGATTTGCTGCGCCACGCGGTGCCCGGTCGAGGTGAAGGTTGACACAAGCACCTTACGTTCGGGATCACGGGCTTTGAGCTTAGCGATGAGCGGCGCGGCGGAGCGGACTTCGCCAACCGAAGCAGCATGGATCCACACGGGCCGGGCAGCGGCTAAGGATGCTGTAACGGAATTCGGGTAGATCCCCAAGCGCTGGGCCAAACCGTCTCGGTAGCGAGAGCCGAGCAAAACGAGCAAAGGCATAAAGGGTAAGACGCACAGAAAGGCGGCGGTCAGGAAAACGTTATAGAGAAAATACCACATGGGTATGGGCAGCTAATGCAAGAGCTCCGGCGCTTCAGGTTCTCTTTCCTCCAAAATCTGCAGCGTATAGAGCCGGCTGTATTCACCGTTTTTCGCGAGCAGCTGTTCGTGCGTGCCCTGCTCGGCGATCGTTCCATCGACCATCACCACGATCCGGTCGGCCCGCCGTATCGTCGACAATCGATGGGCAATGACAATGGTGGTTCGCGTCGACATGAGATTTTCCAGCGCCTCTTGAACCAGCCGTTCCGACTCTGCATCCAGCGACGAGGTTGCCTCGTCGAGGATCAAGATCGGCGCATTCTTGAGAATTGCCCGGGCGATGGCCAAACGCTGGCGCTGGCCACCGGAAAGTTGCATGCCCAATTCGCCGATGACCGAGTCATATCCCTTCGGCAAGGCTGAGATGAATTCATGGGCGTTCGCCGCTTTCGCTGCCGCGACGATGTCATCCATGCAGCGATCAGGAACACCGTAGGCGATGTTGTTCTTGACCGTATCGTTAAACAAAAACGTGTGCTGGGTAACGATGCCGATCTGCGCTCGCAGCGAGCGCACGGTCAAGCCGCGAATATCCCTGTCGTCTACAGTGATGCGCCCCGCCTGCACATCGTAAAATCTCGGAATAAGATCGACCATGGTGCTCTTGCCGACTCCGCTCATACCGACCAACGCGATCATTTGCCCGGCTTCGATCGTCAGATCGATGTGCTTCAGTACCGGCGTCTCGCCATAGGCGAAAGAAACATCACGGAACTCGATCCTGTCGGAAAACAGTCTAGCTTCCTTGGCGCCAGGCTTGTCTTGAATCTCCGGGGTTTCATCCAAAACTTCGAATACTCTCTCCGCTCCCGCCAACCCCTGATGTACCGTCGTATACGTTTTAGTAAGCCCTTTGAAAGGCTGGTACATGAGAAACATAGCGGTCATGAAAGCCATGAACTCGCCTTGAGTACGACCGCCGCCGATGACGCTCCAGCCGCCATACCAGACCACTCCACCGATTCCGAAAGAAGCCAACAGCTCCATCGATGGCGCGACGATCGCTTTGATTCGGCTCGATCGTAGTGATTGTTTGAAGAGCCGCCAATTCTCCTGTCTAAATCGTTCGTCCTCGTAATTCTCCATGCCAAACGCCTTGACAATTCGATTACCCTGAATGCTTTCTTGCAGGAGAGCCGTAAGCGTTCCCGTGCGGATCTGGCCGCGCTTCGTGAAACGCTTGATCTTTCTACTCAAGCGCATGACCGGCAGGACGGAAGCCGGAAACACTATGAACGCGATGGAGGCCAAAACCCAGTCTTTTAAGAACGCCACGACGATCAATACGATCAACGAGATCGAATCTTTTGTAAAGGACGCTAGCGCGTCCGTGATGGCAAATCGCAATAAGCCAACGTCGCTGTTGACCCGCGCGATCAGGGTTCCGGTGGGATGTCGGTGGAAAAAAGAAACCGACAGGGATTGAAAATGACGATTCAACGCGTTCCTAACATCATTGATAATGCGTAGTCCGACGAAGTCACTCAAGTAATTCTGGGCAAAGTTCATCAATCCGCGAAAAGCAAAAATCCCGACGATCAAAAACGGCAGATAAGTGAGCGTACTTTCGTCTTTCCGGGTAAATACATCATCGATTATGCGTTGCACCAAAAACGGCAGCGCGCCATCGGTCGCGCCGAAACCGGCGGTACAGGCCATAGCCAGAATGAAATGCGGCCACAAGTAGGGTTTCAAAAACGCCAAAAGTCGGATGTAGTTATTCACGGCGTAGGTACTTTCTAAGTCATCATGGCGAATGCCAGATCGGCGACGCGATCAGCGGCGCCGGGTGCGCCCAGACGCTCGCGCAGTTTGGTTAACTTGTCGACGACGCTCGCGCGCAACTGTGGATTGTCGAGCAAGCTGCGGCTTTCCGCGACAACGCGCGCGGGATTGGCGTCGTTTTGAATGAGTTCCGGCACGAGCCTCTCTTCGGCGATCAGATTGACCATTCCAATGTGATCAACGCGCACCAGCAAACGCGCCAATGCGTAAGTCAGCCACGCCACCCGATAAATGATAATCATGGGTCTGCCCAGTAATGCGATTTCCAGCGTTGCCGTGCCGGATGCGGTCCAGACCAAATCGGCAGCGTGAATCGCGTCGTAATGGTCCTTTTCGACGATCGGTATGTAGAGGGCCGGGTGCTGTAGAGCCGACTCGACCGCCTCCTTATCGATGGTGTTGGCGCGCACGCAGAAAAACTGCACGTCTCTTTCCTCACTTAATCGGACGGCGCTATCACGTAACACCGGCAGATGGCGTTCCACTTCGCCGCGCCGGCTACCAGGCAACAGAGCAATCGTCGGCTTAGTTGGGTCAAGCCCGATCTGAGTTAACACCGTTTCCTTGGCTCGATGAACTTGCACGGTTTGTAACAACGGATGTCCGACATAAGTAACGTTTACGCCGTGGCGCTCGTAGAATGGCGCTTCAAACGGAAAAACCACCGCCATGTGATCGACCCAACGAGCGATCTGGCGAACCCGGCCTCTGCGCCAGGCCCAGATCTGCGGACTGACATAGTAGAGAACCGGGATTTTCAACGACTTGGCAAGCCGCGCCAGACGCAAATTGAAATCCGGAAAATCGATCAATATCAAAAGATTGGGCCGGCGCTCTTTTAGCGCCCGCTTCAGCAATGAATAAGCGCGCCAGATATTTTTGAAATTGCCGGCCAATTCGACCAACCCCATACCGGTCAGCTCGGCGACGTCAAACAGCGCTTCGAAATGCAGCCGCTGCAAGCGCTCGCCGGCAACGCCGAAGATTTTCAACCCCGGGTCGCGTGCGTGCAGCGCCTGCACGAGCTGCGCGCCGTGCATATCGCCCGACGCCTCACCGACAACCAGCATGATCTCCTTGCGCACCGGTGCCACAATTCCACAAGCAGAATCGGATCAGAGTTGCGCACTGATCATCGATGCGATCTCGAGTGCTCTCAATCCGTCGGCGCCGCCCACCAGCGGCAACGTGCGTGCGCGCACGCAATCGAGAAACGAGTCTATTTCATCGGCCAACGCGTCACCGTCCTTGATTTCGACGTTCTCCGCGCGAATATCGAGCCAACCGGCTCCCGGCGCCGGCTTACGATAGATCTGCGCCCGGCGCTGGTCGTAATCGATCGAGATATAAGCGTCCGGCTGGAAAAATCTTATTTTCCGCTCTCGCTTGAGCGAGACACGGCTCGAAGTCACGTTGGCGATGCAGCCGTTGACGAAATTGATGCGCGCGTTGGCGATATCGGGTTTGTCGGTCAGAACCGGAACGCCGACGGCTTCGACCCGCTGCACTTCGGAGCGCACCAAGCTGGCGATGACGTCGATGTCATGGATCATAAGATCGAGCACCACGTCGACGTCAGTGCCGCGCTCGACGAAAGGCGCCAAACGATGGCACTCGACAAACTTAGGCTCTTTGATGATTCCCTCAAGCCGACGAATCGCGGGATTGAACCGTTCCAGGTGACCGACCTGAAGTATCACCCCGCGCGACCTCGCCGCTTCCACCAACCCGCGTGCCTCGGCGATATCCGCCGTCAGCGGCTTTTCGACCAGCACGTCGATTCCGGCTTCGATAAAATCACGCGCCACCTGATAGTGAAGTCGCGTCGGCACCGCGACGCTCACGCATTGCACCCGACCGAACAGCGCGCGGTAATCCGTAAACGCGGGGACGCCGACCGTGCCGGCGATTTTGTTTGCGCGCGTCTCGTCAATATCGACGACCCCAACGAGATGCGCCTTCGCCGACGCGGCATACTTCTCAGCGTGGAACTTGCCGAGATATCCAACGCCGACGACTCCAGCGGCGATAGCGTTTTCTGCCATAAGCAATTTTATTTTAGTCGCTGACGCCGACCACGGAAATTCCCAGCGCGTCGGCTTGGCGCAGCAAGTCTTCCTTCTCCAGCAAAATCGTCTTGCCCGCTTCTACGGCCAGCACCGCGCCCTTGACCGCATGGATACTTCTGACCGTATCGACGCCGACCGCAGGGACGTCGAAGCGAAGATCCTGTTGCGGTTTACTCACTTTCACCACCACGCAACCCGTTTTTGCCAGCGTCCCACCCCGCTGAATGGCCGCATCCGTCCCTTCCACCGCCTCGACGGCCACCACGACGCGATTCTTCACCACGACGGTTTGGCCGATACCCAAGCGGCCGATTTCCTTGGCCGCGCGAAAGCCCAATTTGATATCTTCCCATTCATCGATGCTCGGCGCACGCTTGGTGAGAACGCCCGCGCCGGGAATGATGTGGCTCAGGCAAAGCGTCGACTCGACGATCTGGATACCATCTGCCGCAAGCTCATCGGCAATCCCGCGCAAAAGCGCATCGTCCTCTCGGCTCTTCAGCTTGGCCAAAAAGCGCGCGCCGCGCAGATCCGGCCGGAAATTACCGAACAGTTTGACCTTGCGAATCCCGCCCGCCATGACGGCCTCGGTCACCCCGGCGCGACGAAATGCGCCGATAATCTTGCCGAGCTGTCCGACGTAAATCCAGGTTACCTCGTCGGCGAGCTTTTCGATCGCCTCTTCGGTTTCACCCCGGTGCGCCACGGCGCTCACGAAATAGCCTTCGCGTTTTGCCTCCTCGGCAAATATCAAAGGAAACTTGCCGTTGCCGGCGATCAAACCTAGTTTTTTCACAGCGTAGATAAACAGCCGCAGCGCCAAGGACGGATTGTAGACACGATAGCCAATCTAACGGCAAACCCCGCGCTGGGAATCGGCGATGAAGGAAACGAATTTGTCGATTTCCGGGATAGAAGGAAGCTCCTGCTTAATTTTTATCAACGCGACGGCGGTACTGAGCTTGGAGTGAAAAGCGATCCGGTACGCCTTGTGGATCGCTTCGATCACCGCCTTGTCGAATCCGCGGCGCTTGAGTCCCTCGACGTTCAATCCATGCAGCTTGGCGCGGTCGCCCGTCGCGTTACAGTAGGGCGGCACGTCCTTCGAGACCATCGAACCAGCTCCCAGAATTGCCCCAGTGCCGATCCGCACGAACTGATGAATGCCGACCAACCCGCCGACGATGACGAAGTCTTCGATCACCACGTGACCGCCCAACGTGGCGCCATTGGCAATCACGTTGCGATTGCCGACGATACAATCGTGGGCGATGTGGCAATACATCATCAAGAGATTCTGATCGCCCACTCGCGTGATCATGCCGCCGCCGGCGGTTCCGGGGTTGAGCGACACATATTCGCGAATTGTGTTGCGATTACCGATCACAAGCTCGCTGGGCTCGCCCTGGTACTTGAGATCTTGCGGAACGGAGCCAACCGTAGCGAACGGAAAGACCACGTTGCTCTCGCCGAGCGTGGTGCGCCCTTGAATCGCAACATGAGACTGCAGCTTGCTGCCTCGGCCGATCTTCACGCCGGCGCCGATAACGCAATAGGGCCCCACTTCCACGCCGCTGTCTAGCTCGGCGCGCGGGTCGATGATCGCGGTCGAATGTAGCTTGCTCATTTCGCTCGTCGCTCCTCACGCCAATTCGACTTCCATGGCGGAGATTTCCGCTTGTGCGACCACCTTGCCACCGACCGTGGCCACTCCCTGCATTTTCCAAAACGACCCGCGCCGTTTTAAGCAGGTAAGTTCCATGCGCAACTGATCGCCCGGCTCCACGGGTCGTTTGAATTTCACTTTATCGAGACCGGTGAGCACGAACGTTTTATTGTCGTCCCGTCCACCCCGAGCGTTGTCGGCCAATATCGCTCCCACTTGGGCCATCGCTTCGCAGATCAGCACGCCGGGCATCACCGGTCGGTTGGGAAAATGTCCCTGAAAGAAATTCTCGTTAAAGGATACGTTTTTGATCCCGACTATTTTCTCGCTACCGTGAATTTCCACGATGCGATCGACCAGGAGAAATGGATACCGGTGGGGGATAAGTTTTAAGATTTCCTTAACGTCCAGCATCGCCTTTCGGCTCCTTTTCCCTTACTTGAGGATATCGGCAACACGCTTTTCCAAGCTGCGGACGGCGTTCCAAAGCTTGGGAAGCTGTGGCAAGAGCGCCATGACTTTCAGCCATTCATGATGCGGCGCCGCCGCGATTCCACCGGAAAGCACGGCGCCGGCAGGGACGGATTGCGGAATGCCGGAT
>Ga0184634_10000076_pt1 | contig 19665 bp, 15 predicted proteins | sample PLM31_200_b1_FD_133016 | JGI IMG/M metagenome (GOLD analysis project Ga0184634, IMG submission 133016) | Groundwater sediment microbial communities from an aquifer in East River, Colorado, USA - PLM3-1_200_b1 | ecosystem: Environmental > Terrestrial > Soil > Riparian zone | place: USA: East... | reverse complement strand
TTATCGTCGATCCAGTGTGAGATGCTTCACTGCGTTCAGCATGACAAAAAGAGCGTCATTCTGAGCGCAAGCGAAGAATCTCATTCTTTCTAATGTCACTCTGTTTATTTCGTTTGTATTAGTATTGGGCATTGGGTAGCGATCGCCGTTATGGCGATGGGGGCTGGGACTAACGCGGCCACAGCGGAGGCCGCTGAACTCAAAGTGCTGAGCACCATCGCGATGCGCCAGGTCATGGAAGACCTCGGGCCGAAGTTCGAGCGCGCGACCGGACACAAGCTCGCGATCACGTTCGCCACCCTGGGCGGGGTCGTAAAGCGTGTCCAAGGTGGCGAAACTGCCGATGTCGTCGTCATTCCCCGGCAGGGAATTGACAGCTTCGTGAAGGACGGCAAGGCTGCTGCGGGCAACGTGACTGTCATCGCCCGCTCCGGCATCGGCGTGGCCGTTCGCAAGGGCGCACCCAAGCCCGACATCTCTTCGCCCGAGGCCTTGAAGCGAACACTGCTCGCCGCAAAGTCGATCACCTATTCCAATCCAGCGCTAGGCGGCGCGAGCGGCATCCATTTCGCCAAGGTGCTCGATCGCTTGGGCATCGCCAACGAGATGAGATCGAAGACCGTCTTCGGCAAAACCCCCGGCGGCGAGGGGGTTGGAGTTTTGGTTGCAAACGGCGAGGCCGAGATTGGCGTGCACCAATTCCAAGAGCTTATTGCGATCGCCGGCATCGAGCTTGTTGGCCCGCTGCCGGGCGATCTTCAGGACACCATCGTCTTTTCGGCGGCCATCATGGGTGGCGCCAAGGATGCCGAGACAGCGAAGGCGCTGGTTGATTTCCTGCGCACGCCGGAGGCGGCAGCCGTGATCAAGGCGAAGGGCATGGAGCCTGCCGAAAACAGCTCGAGAGTCCTAGTAAAGAGCCGGCTCTCGGTGATATACAACCGGCCGAGCCGATAAGAACCTCAAAGGCGCCAAGCCGGCCTGCCGGTAGAGCAGGCGACGAAGTCTGAGATGGTGATTAATTTAAAGACCGCCAAAGCATTGGGACTGAAAATTCCTGCGCACCTCTTGATGGAGGCGGACAAGGTGATTGAATAACAGCAGGCGTAGGCAACAGGCAGCAGGCAATAGAGAGAGATTTTTGATTTTGGATTCCTCGTGTAGGGTTCCGGCCAGGGAGTGGCGATCAGGGAAATCTCCCCTAGCCCCTCTTTTTCAAAGAGGGGAACTCAGAAACTTCCGCCTTTAGAAAGAGGGATGAAGGGGATTTCTGGAACTCCCCCTTTAAAAAAGGGGACAAAGGGGAATTTTTGGATTCCCTCTTTTCCAAAGAAGGGTAATATAGGCGCAGGTCCAGCCGTAGTGAAAAATTTTCCCATTTTGGGCTAACTCATGACAAAACCCATCAGCGGAACCATACTTGTCGTCGACGACGACCCCGATATCCGTGACATTCTAAGAGACTCTCTAAACAGCCTTGGTTTCAGAGTGGTAACGGCCTCCAATGGGCGGGAGTGTCTGGATATGTTGGATAAGGAGGGGCCAGAGCTGCTCCTCCTCGATATCGAGATGCCGGACAAAAGCGGGCTTGAAGTGCTCAAAGAGATTCGCCGGAGAGGAAGCGACGTCACGGTCATTATGATCACAGCTTATGGCACGATCGAGCGGGCCGTTCAGGCGATGAAAGCAGGCGCCTTTGATTTTATCACCAAGCCCTTCGAGCTTGACCACATAGCTATCGTGGTGGAAAAGGCGCTGGAGCGCGAGAGGCTCAAGCGGGGCTTCGAGCTTTTTGCCGAAGAGACGGGCGAGCGCTACCGGCTGATCGGGGGCAAGAGCCCAAAGATGAGCCAGGCTATCGAGACAGCCCAAAAGGCCGCGACCAGCAAATCGACGGTTTTGCTCCTGGGCGAAAGCGGCACGGGAAAAGAGGTCTTTGCCCGCGCCATCCATAACTGGAGCGAGAGGAAGGATGAGCCCTTCATCGCGATCAACTGTGCTGGGCTTTCTAAGGAGCTGCTCGAGAGCGAGCTGTTCGGCCATGAAAAAGGCGCTTTCACAGGGGCGCATCAGCTCAAGAAGGGGAAGATGGAGCTGGCCCAAGGAGGCACTGTTTTTCTGGATGAGGTGGGAGATATCTCGGCAGAGCTTCAAACCAAGCTCTTAAGATTCCTCCAGGAGCGGGAGCTCGAGCGCGTGGGCGGTACCCAGCCGATTCCTGTCGATGTCAGGGTGATTGCGGCGACCAACCGTGACCTCGCAAGTTCTATTAAAGATGGCCGCTTCCGTGAGGATCTCTACTACCGCCTCAACGTGATCCCCATCCCCCTTCCTCCTTTGAGAGAGAGAAAAGAAGACATCCCTGTCCTCGCTCAATTTTTCTTACGCCGATTTGCCTTGGAAACGAAGAAGAGCTTTACCGGGATCACAGAGGGGGCAGAGGCCGGGCTCTTGGCCTATGCGTGGCCGGGCAACGTCCGCGAGCTGGCGAACGTGATCGAGCGCGCCGCCGTACTCGGCCAGGGGCCCGACGTCTCCCTCCACGATCTGCCGCCCCGAATTGCCGGCGCAGAAGGAGAAAGCCCGTCCAACAGTCTGTCGTATCGTCATGCCCTGGAAGCTGCCCGACGGGAGGTCATTACACGGGCCCTGGCTCACACCCAGGGCAATCGGGCGGCCGCAGCCAGGCTCCTTGGCCTCCACAAGACGCACCTCCTGAATCTGATGAAGTCCCTCGGGATCGAGTGAACCCCGTACCACGGCTTCACAGCCGTGGCATCGGGGCTTTACCCTTCGGGAATAAAGCACATTCCTCCCCGCCTTCACCCCGAACTTCTCCGGAAGTTCGGGGTTCACAGGCGGGGCTTCCTGTGGTACGGGGTGAAGGCGGAGCCCAAAAGCAGCAACCCCCAAAGGTTCCGCCGACAGTTTTTCTCGGGATGGGTAACGGCTCCGCACCGACAGTTCCGCGATCCCTTTTCTCCGGGCGTTTTTTTCAGTATGATGGGCCCCAACTGCTATGCCGCTTTACGAATACGAATGCGCTGAGGGGCACCGCTTCGAGGTGGTGCAGAAGGTCCAGGAGAAGCCACTGACCAGGTGCCAGGTCTGCCCGGCCCGGGCGCGCCGGATCATTTCCCAACCCACTCTTCTCCACAACCGCGGCATCCACGTCTTTGACCGGGTAACCAAAGACGATGTCCTGCACAGCCGGCCTTCATCCCTGAAGTCTTTAAAGAAAGATAAATTTTAGTTGTCGTTGATCTTAAGCTCTGTTAACTATTCTCCTCTGTATGCTGGCTAAGGTCCTGAGCGCTGCCCTTTACGGCATCGATGCCCTGCTGGTGGAGGTCGAGATCGATCTGGCCTCGGGGCTGCCCCAGCTCGCCACCGTCGGCCTCGCCGAAGGGGCAGTCAGGGAGAGCAAGGACCGCATCCGCGCCGCGGTGAAAAACTGCGGCTATTCTTTTCCGGCGAAGAAGATCACGATCAATCTCGCCCCGGCGGATATCAAGAAGGAGGGCTCCGCCTATGACCTCCCGATGGCCATCGGCATCCTGGCCGCCGAAGGGCTGATCCAGAGAGAGCGGCTCCAGGACCACCTGATTATGGGAGAGCTTTCTCTCGACGGCTCGGTCAAGCCCGTGCGCGGCGCCCTGCCGGTTGCTGTGGCCGTCAAGAGAGAAGGGCTCAAGGGGTTGCTCTTACCCCATCTGAATGGCCCGGAGGCGGCGGTGGTCCAGGAGATCGAGGTCCTCGGCGTACAGAATCTGCCCGAGGTGGTTGAATTCCTCAATGGCTCGAAGTCCTTGAACCCGGTGCGCGTCGATTTGGCAGGGCTCTTCCGGCAGCACTCCCAGTACGACTCTGACTTCAACGACGTCAAAGGACAGCAGCACGTCAAGCGCGCCCTGGAGGTCGCCGCCGCCGGCGGCCACAACGTGATCCTCGTCGGCCCGCCGGGCTCGGGCAAGACGATGCTGGCCAGGAGGCTGCCCACGATCCTGCCTGATCTGACCCTCGCCGAGGCCCTGGAGACGACCAAGATCCACAGCGTCATGGGACTGCTGGACGGCAGGCCGCTCATTGCCACGCGCCCCTCCCGCTCCCCCCATCACACGATCTCCGATGCCGGACTGGTGGGCGGAGGCACAGTCCCCAGGCCCGGCGAGGTCTCGCTGGCGCACAACGGCGTCCTCTTCCTCGACGAGCTGCCGGAGTTCAAACGCAATGTCCTCGAGGTCCTGCGCCAGCCTCTGGAGGACGGAAACATCACGGTCTCCCGGGCTATGGGATCGATCAACTATCCGGCGAACTTCATGCTGGTCGCGGCCATGAACCCGTGCCCGTGCGGCTTTTTCACCGATCCCCAGAAGGAATGCAGCTGCACGCCGCCGCAGATTCAACGATACCGCTCCAAGATCTCCGGCCCGCTGCTCGATCGGATCGACATTCAGGTTGAGGTGCCGGCGCTGCGCTACGAGGACCTGGCCAGCCGCGACGCCGGCGAGCCCTCCGCAGCCATCCGCCACAGGGTCAACGCCGCCCGCCTGATCCAGCTCAGGCGCCTGGAGAAAAGAGGCCTCCACGCCAACGCCCGGATGGGGACCAGGGACATCCGACGTTACTGCGGGGTCAATCGCGAAGGGGAGAGACTCTTGGAGACAGCCATCAACAAACTGGGGCTAAGCGCCCGCGCCTACAGCCGCATCCTCAAGGTAGGCCGCACCATCGCCGATCTCGAAGGCTCCGAAGAGATCCAGCCGGCCCACATCTCCGAGGCGATCCAGTACCGCAGCCTGGACCGGAGACTCTAATGGAGGGCATGCGGCGCACCAAGATCGTCTGCACGATCGGACCAGCGAGCGCATCGGAAAGGGTCCTCAGGGATCTCATCCGGGCGGGGATGGATGTCGTGCGGCTGAACTTCAGCCACGGGGATTATGCCTTTCACGCACAGATCATCCGGATGATCCGCCAGCTCGCCCGGGGATTTCAGAGACCGGTGGCCCTCCTCCAGGACCTTCCCGGGACAAAAATCCGCACCGGCCTTGTGAAAGAAGATCAGGTTGCCTTACAGACCGGCCGGCCCTTCACGCTGACCGCCAGAAAGATTCTCGGCAACGACCAGGCGGTCTCCGTGGAATACCGGAATTTTGGCCGTTATGTCCAAAAGGGCGATCCGATCCTCCTTGGCGATGGCGAGATCGAACTGGAAGCGGTCAAGATTGGCCCCAGAGAGGTCGTGTGCAGGGTAGCCGCGGGCGGATCTCTCAGCTCCCACAAGGGCATCTTTTTCCCCAGAGGAGATCTCGATCTTCCCGCGCTCACGCCCAAGGACAAACAGGATCTCCGCTTCGGCATCGAGCAAGGGATCGATCTCGTTGCCGTATCCTTTGTGCGCACCCGCAAGGACATCCTCCAGGCCCGTCAAGAGATCCGCAAGAGGGGCGCCGACATCCCGATCATCGCTAAGATCGAAAAACGCGAGGCCCTCGACCACATCGACTCCATCCTGGAAGTGGTCGATGGCATCATGGTGGCGCGCGGAGACCTGGGGTTGGAGATAGCCCCGGAGAAGATCCCTGCGGTTCAGAAGATGATGATCCGCAAGGCCAACCGCCTGGGAAAGCCGGTGATCACTGCCACTCAGATGCTGCGCTCGATGGTGCAGAGCCCCCGGCCCACCCGGGCGGAGGTCGCGGACATCGCCAACGCCATCCTGGATGGCACCGATGCCCTCATGCTCTCGGAAGAATCCGCGGTGGGGAGATATCCGGTCGCGGCAGTAAAGACCATGGCGCGGGTGGCCATAGAGACCGAAAGGCTGCTGGAACCTAGAGAAGAGATCGAAGGGATTGAACAGAGCGTCCCAGAGGCGATCAGCCATGCCGCGGTCGCGCTCGCGCGCGACCTCCAGGTGAAGGCCTTTCTCATCCCCACCACCTCGGGAAGCACCGCGCGCATGATCGCCCGCTATCGGCCCTCTCAACCCATCATCGCAATCAGCCCCGACCCTCAGACCGTCAAATTCCTCTGCCTGGTCTGGGGAGTTCGCCCTCTACAGATCCGCGCCTTTCGGAGCATCGATAAGCTGATCCGCATGGCGCAGAAAAAGGCCCTGGCCCTGGGCTGGGTCAAGAGGGGAGATCTGGTCGCCCTCACTGCTGGGCTACCCATGCACCGACCCGGCACCACCAACCTCATAACGGTGAAAGTCGTAGATTAAACCCGAGAACCTTGCTGTCTGCCTATATCTCCGAGGCGATCCAGTACCGGTGCTCAGAGCGAAAGATATTAGGTGAGCTGGCGCGTTACAACAAAGCAACCTGAGAAGAGGAACAGCATCATCAGCCCCATGCTCACACTAAGCCGCTGTGGCACCATCTTCAGCGGCGCCCAACCAGCGATGCCCAGAGCCCAGAGGACCCATGGCACCATAATCCCAAGCCATACGCCACCTAAGGTGCACGAGAGCAACCCCAGTCCCAGCCCCAGCACGTACCACTGACACATCGGCCTGACAAAGACATCCTCTTCTTTTTTGCCGACAATGTGTAAGAAACCGGGGCAGGCAGTGGCCGAAACCAGCAGTCCAAAGTAAAGCCCCGCACCGATCGATATCCATGCGCCCGTACCCAACCAAGGCTCCCATACCGGAGCTTGGATGAGAAAGACCGTTGTGATTGCAGCGCTCGTCAATGCCATCAAAACCCATCCGACACTCTTTTGGGAGACATCAACAAGGTAGACATCGCGCAAAACGAGCCACACCGCGATGGCGCCAATCGCAGTGGCGCGAACCAGGATATTGACATAAGTGAAGGGATTGCCGAAAAAGAAATAGCCCACAAAGACACTCAAAAAAGACAGGTGGGAAAGAGACCGTGGCCACTCACGGTTGAGCATGAAGGTGGCCCATTTGAAGATCAGCTCAGATCCGCGTGCAGGCGCAGGCTTAAGTCGGAAGCCCCAGCGAGGAACTTCCCGCTTTAGGATGCGATAGCCCTCGCCGAACTCTTCCTCGAGAAACCGCTCTTCTTTTACGACCCAACTCCGATAGACAGAAAAAATCACCGGGAAATATAGGAGAAAGAACAGCGGCCTGCCGGCGAGAAGAAAGAAGCCCAGGTCCATGATCAGATGGGCCACGTAGTAGGGGTTGCGGCTGTGTCGATACGGACCCCGCACCGTGAGGATCGTTTCCCGCCCAGCGTACCCCGCTCTGGCCAAGTAACCGGCGGCCCAGCCATGAAACAGGGCTGCCGCAACTACCATCACGACACCGATCGCCAGCAGGGGCCAAGCGGGCGGGGTGGCAAACATCAATAGAGCCAGGTAAGCGAGCCGTCTGGGGTTGGTCTTGTCTTTACGTATGTGAAAACGCTTGGGGTGTCGGCTCTTGTCGGCCAAGGACGGAGGACCCTTATCCGGACCGTCTCGGTTGCGAGAGGGCCGCGCTATAAATTTCTGGAACCGTCGGCTGCCTGCCGGCAGGTTGCGCCTCATGCCCCGACATTTCAGGCAGCATCAGGCATTGGTTTTTCATGGCCAGGAATCCTGCCCAGTTGTACCATTTGAAAAAGACCTCCACACGGCTAAACCCGGTCTGGAACAGGAGATCCCGATTCTCTTCGGTGGTGAGCGGATTCAGAACGCCCCGGATGCTGTTTGCCTTCTCCAGAATCTGCTCTGGGGTAAGCCCTTGGCGTCGCTTGAAGTCCCAGTAAAGCTCGGTCCAGATATCCTCAAAAGAAGAATGCTCGGCGCAGACCTTTTCCACAAATAGCAATCCGCCGCCTTCGATCATGCCCTGATGGATGTGTGCGAGGAGCTTCCTCCGTTCCGCCAGGGTCAAGAACTGCAGCGTGAAAAGGGCCGTCACAAAGTTGGCTGGGGGCGAGAATTCAACATCCATGACGTTCTTGTGATAAAAGCGCACGTTGGGCCGGTCCACCTTTTTTCGGGCTTCCCTAATCATGAATTCGCTCAAATCGAACCCGTTGAACTGCACATCCTCTTTGCCGGCATGGGTGTTCGCGAGCAGTTCCAGCGTTGTGCCGGTTGAGGAACCCAGGTCGTATACCACGCTCTGGTCGCGCACAAAGTACTCGCTGAGCTCGACGACCATCCGCTGTATTTCATCGTAGAAAGGCACGCTCTTGCGCACGTGGGAATTGAACGCTCTCGAGACGTCTTGATCGAAGCGCCACTCCCCGGGCACGGCCGTGATGGTTTCATCGACAGCTTTTCTCTCCCGTTTTCCGTTATTAGAGACCGTTTTTAAATTCATCTGGCACCTTCCCACTCATTGCCGTGGTGCGCCGAAGAGGTCCTTTTTATCCCATCCCGATTAAAGTACATTAAACCACAAAAAGACTGTTCCTGTAAAGCAAAATAAATCGCATAACATAGGGCAGTGGGGGGACGGTTTACCCTCAGGACTGGACCTGCCCTGACTTTGGGGCCGAGGCGTTAGAGACTCCGTCTGCTGCGGTTTTTCAACAGCCCCTCAATCGCAGCTCCCAACTCCGTATGCGTGAAGGGCTTGGCGATATAATCATCGCAGCCGCCTTTTAAGCATTTTTCCCTGTCGCCCGGCATGGCCCTGGCAGTGGCCGCCAAGATGGGGATGTCTTTAGTCTTCGGGTCCTTACGGATCTGAGCAGCGGCCTGGAGTCCGTCCATGCTGGGCATAAGGATGTCCATGACTATCAGATCAGGAAGCTCAGAGGCCGCCAGCGCCACCGCCTCGATGCCGTTTTTTGCCAGCGTAACCTCATAGCCCAAAAACTCCAACTCCTTGCCCACCACGTCAATCGTTCCCGGATCATCCTCTACGAGAAGTATCCGTTTCTTCATCGGCAGCCTCCTTCAGCTTGGCACCGCTTCCCCGGGGATCGTCACAATAAAGGTTGAGCCCTTGCCGGGCTCACTCTCCACACGGACCTCTCCCCCGAGGATCGCGGCAGACTTTTTAACAATGTAAAGCCCCAGTCCCACACCTCCATAGAGTAAGAGTATCGTCTCCGAGCTGTCCATCTGGCGGGACTTTTCAGAAATGGCCTGGACCACCTCCTTGGGAATTTCTATGCTGGTATCGGCAACCTTGAACTCTGCCGTTTTTGTTCCAGGAGAGTAACGGGCCGATAGGGTCACCCTGCCCTTCGCCGTAAACCTGACTGCGTTCTCAATGAGGTGCTCAAGGATCTGCCTGAGCTTGAGACTGTCGGTGCTGACGACCGGAAGGTCAGAGGGATAGTCCCAGTGGATTTTGAATTCCTTATCCAAAGGTCCCTTGTAAGACGACCTGAGATTGTCGAGGAAATCCGCAAGACTGATCTCGTGGTTTTCCGTCTTGACCTCCCCAGACTCAAGCGCGCTCGCGTACAGGACGCTTTGGATGATCCTCAATTGGTCGTTGGCCCGGCTGAGAACCTTCGCCAGGGCCTTTTCCTGCTGCGCGTTGATCTCTCCTAACAGCTTCTCCTTGATCATTGCGGTATAACCCATGACCGTGTTCAGGGGCGTCCGCAGCTCACGGGACATAATAGTCAGAAACTCTTTCTTCACCTGGTTGGCACGCTCCAGCTCGAGGATCTTCTGTTCCAGGGTCTTCTCTCCTGCGCTCTTCTCTTCTGCCTTAAGAGGTCTGGACATGGTCTCTCCTCCCGTGGGACTTTCAGTCCCAGAGCAGAATCCACTCCTGATGCGATACAGAACTTTAGCTAACAAATCACGTGCCAAAGTCGCGTGGAGATGTAATCCTTTGTTTTTAAAGAATTTTTTGAAAAAGTGCAAGAGCCCCTTGGTGCCCCAAGGGACAAAGAAGGACAGCCAAGGACGAAAAAAGGGCATAAGGGCTGCCAGGTCCAAACTGCCTGACAGCGCGCCATTATAGGAAAAAAGAGTGGGGCTAGAATTTGCAGTTCCACTCCGCGCGAGCGTATCTATGGGATACCAGAGCGGCGATCCTTTCGTGCGGGACATCGGCGCACATCTCCGTGACATTCCAGCACCGCCTCAGGGCCTCTTTAATCGCCACCGAGGAGATCCCCAAGTTGATCAGGAAATCCCTGTGGGCGCGGTTTTGCCGGTAAAGAGGCTGCCGGCGGGGCAAGGGAAGGAGCCGTCCCATCAACCCGAGATCCAGTTGCAGCAGAAAAGTGCCGTGCAAGAGCACAAAGCGCCGGCGGCGGTACTGGGCATTGCCGGAAAATTTGCATCCGCCAAGCGCAAGGTCGCTCAAACCTTGAATTCTGACCTCAGACCCGATAATTTGTCCGAGGGCCCTTCTGTGACCTTCCATAACGAAGGCGTAGGTGGAGGCGATTCCCGTGAGAGGGCCCGATTCTTGGACCGTCAGGATCAAAGAATAGTTCAGGCAACCTGGACCCTGAAGAACGGTTCCGCCCCCGCTCACGCGCCGGAGCACAGGGATGCGGTTGGCCTCGCAGGAGGAGAGATTCACTTCCAGGTCCATTTTGCTAGAATATCCCAAGACGACAAAAGGCTCGCGCGGTTCCCAGAACCTCAAGACCTCATGGTGATGACTTTCCTCGCACAGATCGATCAGCGCCTCGTCGCAAGCGAGGTTCTCTTGCGGGGTCGGAAAGGTCAGATCTAAATATCTCATGGGCAAGAGATAGATTATACAAAATCCACCGCCGCAAGCGAGCTATCCAGAAACCCAAAAGGAGCCAAAGATGATTTCCGAAGCCAACAACCGATCCAAGGGCATGCCCGTCGGGGAAAAGGGGAACGAGGAGACGGAGAGGTGGCTCAGCTCCCTCGAGTACCTCTTCGAGCATATCTTGAAGAAGGAAGAATCCGGGCATGCGCCCTTCTTGGTCAATCAACTCATTGACCGGCTCCGCGCCTCAGGAATGCGCATAGCTCCGACCGTCAACACCCCTTATGTCAATACGATCCCGGCCGAAGAGGAGCCCCCCTATCCCGGAGACCGGGAGATGGAACGGCGCATCAAGAGCTACATCCGCTGGAATGCCATGGCCATGGTGGTCAAGGCCAACCGCATCCACCACGGGATTGGCGGCCACATCTCCACCTACGCCTCGTGCGCCACCCTCTATGAGGTGGGGTTCAACCACTTCTTTCGCGGCGGCGATGGAGAGCGTCCAGGAGACCTGGTCTATTTCCAGGGCCATGCCTCCCCGGGGAATTACGCCCGGGCCTACATAGAATGGAGGATAGACGCTAAGCGCCTCCACAATTTCCGCCAGGAATTGGCCGAGGGAGGCGGTCTTCCCTCCTACCCCCACCCCTATCTCATGCCAGACTTCTGGCAGTTTCCCTCAGTCTCCATGGGGCTGGCGCCCATCCTCTCGATCTATCAGGCCCGCTTCAACCGCTACCTAAAGGCCCGCGGTTTCTTAACCAGTGCGGAGCCGAGGGTATGGTGTTTTGTGGGCGATGGTGAGATGGACGAGCCCGAGGCCTCCGGGGCCCTGACCCTGGCGGCGCGAGAGAATCTGGACAACCTGATCTGGGTGGTGAACTGCAATCTCCAGCGCCTGGACGGACCGGTGCGCGGCAACGGAAAGATCATCCAGGAGCTGGAGGCCCTGTTTCACGGCGCGGGCTGGAACGTGATCAAAGTGATCTGGGGCTCGGATTGGGATCCGCTCTTCAAGACCGATACGAAAGGGCTTTTGGTCAAGCGCATGAAGGAGGCGGTGGATGGCGACTATCAGAAATATTCCGTGGAGCCAGGGAGCTACACGAGAAAGCACTTCTTCGGCAAGTACCCCGAGCTCCTGGAGATGGTCAACCATCTCACCGATGAAGAGATCCGCAAGCTCTACCGCGGCGGTCATGATCCGCAAAAGGTCTACGCGGCCTACCAGGCGGCAGTGGAGCACAGAGGCTCTCCCACGGTGATCCTGGCCAAGACGGTGAAGGGCTATGGCCTGGGCGAGGCCGGTGAAGGGAGAAACGTCACCCACCAGCAAAAGGTGCTCAACGAAAAAGAATTGAGGGAATTCCGCACCCGGTTTGGCGTCCCCCTGCCGGATGAGGAGGTGGTGGAGACCCCTTTTTACCGCCCGGCCAAGGATAGTCCGGAGACGCAGTACCTCTGTGAGCGGAGGAAGGGCTTGGGGGGATTTCTGCCCCAGCGCAGAGTCAAGGCAGAGCCGCTGCCGGTACCGGACCTGGATCACTTTGCCGAGCTATTGAAGGGCTTCGGCGATCTCCAGGCCTCGACCACCATGGCCTTTGTGCGCCTTTTGAGCAAGCTCCTGCGCCACGAGAAGATCGGCCGGCATATCGTCCCGATCATTCCGGACGAGGCCAGGACCTTCGGCATGGACGCCCTCTTCCGCCAGGTCGGCATCTTTTCTTCCAAAGGACAGCTCTACGAACCGGTTGACCGTGAGACCCTGCTCTATTACCGCGAGGCCGTGGACGGGCAGATCCTGGAAGAGGGCATCACCGAAGCCGGCGCCATGTCTTCCTTCATCGCCGCCGGAACCGCCTACGCCAACCTCGGCTTCTCCATGATACCCTTTTACACCTACTATTCGATGTTTGGCTTCCAGCGCATCGGCGATCTCATGTGGGCGGCGGGTGACATCAAGGCCAAAGGCTTTCTGCTCGGCGGCACCGCCGGGCGCACGACCCTAAACGGAGAGGGGCTGCAGCATCAAGACGGCCACAGCCATATCCTGGCGAGCACGATGCCGACGCTGATGACCTACGACCCTGCGTTCGCCTATGAAATTGCCGTGATCATCCAGGACGGAATGCGGCGCATGTATCGGGAGGGAGAAGAGATCTTTTACTACTTGACCTTATATAACGAGAACTATGCCATGCCGGAGATGGCCGCAGGGGTGGAGGAGGGGATTCTCAAGGGGCTGTATAGATTCAAAAAGGGAGCGGACGATAAAAAGCACAAGGCCCACATCCTGGGCAGCGGCCCGATCTTGAGAGAGGCCCTGAGGGCGCAGGAGATCTTGGAAGGGTACGGAGTCTCGGCCGATGTCTGGAGCGCTACCAGTTACAAGCTCTTAAGAGGCGAGGCGTTACGGGTGAGAAGATGGAACATGTTACATCCGACGTCAAAGCCGAAAAAGTCTTATCTCGAGACTCTCCTGGAAAAAGAGTCGGGCGCCTTCGTAGCGGTATCCGACTATATGAAGAGCGCTCCGGACCAGATCGCCCCCTGGGTGCCAGGGGGGCTCGTTACCCTGGGCACCGATGGCTTTGGCCGGAGCGATACCCGTCCCCGGCTAAGGCGCCACTTTGAAGTCGATGCCGAGATGACCGCCATCGCCACCCTCTACGCCCTCTGCCAGAAGGGCTCGATCAAACCACAGGCGGTCGAGAAGGCCATCCAGGATCTCGACATCGATCCGGAAAAGAGCCACCCTTTTTACCTCTAGCGCGGCGAGAATATTATTCATAAAGAGGATGCCTTATGGAGATCCGAGTCCCGCGACTGGCCGAAGGCGTAGAGTCGGCTACCGTAGTCAACATCCCGGTCTCTGAGGGCGACGAGATCGGAAAAGACCAGGTCATTTTGGAGCTGGAGACGGAAAAGGCCGTCGGCCCGGTCCCCGCGCCAGCCTCAGGCAGGGTGACAAAGATCCACGTCAAAGAGGGCGACCAGGTGACCGTTGGCCAGCTCTTGATCTCCCTTTCAGAAGAGGGTGACGCTAGAGAGGCGCGGGAGGAGAAGGAAGCTCGTGCAGTCCGGCCCGAGCCCAGACCAGCTCCGGCAGAGGAGGTGAGCCGGCAGGAGGAACTGTCTCAGGAATACCGGTACCAATCCAAGAGCGGCCTTCCCCCGCCGGCGCCGCCCTCGCTCAAAAAGCTGGCCCAACAACTGGGCATCGATCTTACCCGCGTGAAGGGAAGCGAGCGCGGCGGAAGGATCACTCTGGAAGACCTGAGGACCTACATCCAGAGCCTCCAAGAGATCGCCCACCAAGAAAGAGAGGCGCCGAAAAAGGTGGCGCCGAAGGGCATCGATTTCTCCCGCTGGGGTCCAGTGACGAGAAAAAAGATGCCCTCTCTCAGGCGCACGGTCGCCGAGAGGACTCAGGAATCCTGGTCCACGATCCCTCACGTCACGCAGTTCGATGAGGCCGACGTCACGGCGCTTATAGAGTTGCGAGAGAAATACCTGCCCCTCTACGAAAAGAGCGGCGCCCATCTGACGGTCACCGCCCTGGCCCTCAAGGCGGTGACCGCGGCCTTGAAGAGATATCCGATCTTCAACGCCAGCCTGGATGAGGCCACGAGCGAAATCGTCTATAAAGACTACTACCACATAGGCGTCGCGGTGGACACGGAGTCGGGCTTGATCGTCCCGGTCCTGAGGGATGTCGATAAGAAAAGCCTCCTCGACCTCTCCAAGGAGCTGGCCCAGGTGGCGGAGAGGACGAGGCAGAGAAAAATTGCTTTAGACGAGCTTCAGGGCGGCACCTTCACCATATCCAACCTCGGCGGCATCGGCGGGAGCCACTTTACTCCCATCGTGAACAAGCCTCAGGCGGCGGTCATCGGATTAGGACAGGGGGCGCTGAAGCCAGTCGTGCGCGACGGCCGGGTGGAGGCGCGCCGGTTGCTGCCCGTAGCCCTCTCTTATGACCATCGCCTGATCGACGGCGCCGACGGCGCCCGTTTCATCAAAGAAGTCGTTCGGGCGCTGGAGAATTTTCCGGAAGAAGAGGTAAGGCTGCGCTCATGAGGCGTAAAAAACTTGAAACTTTCGCAAAAGGGGAGTAGTAGAGAAGAATAGAGGATGGGCTATGGATAGAATTGATCTCACCGTCGGGATAGGAGGCGAGGCCGGCCAGGGAATCGCCACGCCCGGGGACATCCTGGCACGGATCTTCGTGCGCCGCGGGCTCCACTTAAATGCCTACAACGCCTACCAGTCCATCATTCGCGGAGGACACATCTTCCTCATGCTTCGGACGAGCGACCAGCCGGTTCTCAGCCATGGCGACAAGATCGACGTCTTAATCCCCTTAAACCAAGACAGCATGAACCGACATCTTAAGCTCATGAAAGCGGGGTCCGTCGTCCTCTACAACAGCGACAAGATCAAGCCGGACACGGTTGCTGATGGAGTCCAGCTTTGCCCCTTCTCGGTCAAAGGGCTGGCTCCCAACATCAAAGGCGATCTGGTTCAAAACACCATTGCCTTAGGAGCGGTCCTGCGTCTACTCGGCCTTGAGTTCAAGGTGCTGGAAGAGATCTTGACCCTCCAGTTCAAAAGGAAAGGCGAGGCGGTGATTGCCGAGAACGCGGGAGTCGCTCGAGCGGGCTACGAATATGCGGATGCCCACTTCAAGCCGTTTCCCTTTTCTCTCCCCGATACCGGCAAGAGACTGGCGTTTTTCGAGGGGAACCAGGCGCTTGCGATGGGCGGCGCCGCAGCCGGCGTACGCTTTTACTGCGCTTATCCGATGAGCCCCTCGTCTGGAATCCTCCACTGGATGGCCAGACATGCCCACCAATTGGGCATCATGGTGCGCCAAGTCGAAGACGAGCTCGGAGTCATCAACATGACGATCGGCGCCGCGCATGCAGGCTGTCGCGCCATGTGCGCCACCTCTGGCGGAGGCTTCGCCCTCATGAGCGAGGCCCTGGGATCGGCCGCTATGATGGAAATCCCCGTCGTCTGTATCGATGTCCAGCGGGCAGGACCGGCCACCGGAGTGCCTACTAAGACCGAGCAGGGCGATCTCTGGCAGGTGATGGGCGCCGGCCAAGGAGATTATCCCCGCATCATCGTCGCGCCAACCCACATCGTCGATTGCTTCAAAACCGTTCCGCAGCTTTTTAATTTGGTGGACCAATTCCAATGCCCCGGTATCATCCTCTCCGACCTGCTGCTCTCCGAGAGTAGGTCCAGCGTAGATCCCGCGGAGTTGGACTTCAATGTCCCCATCGATCGCGGAGAAGTCGTCGGACTCAACGGCGACGTCCCACCCCTCAATGGCGAATACCAACGCTTCCTCATCACTCAAAGCGGCATCTCGCCGCGCGCCCTTCCTGGCACGCCAGGATACCAGCACGTGGTCGCCACCGATGAACACGACGAAGACGGCGTCCTCATCAGCGACGAATTCACTGATCCGAACAAACGGCAGGCCATGCATGAGAAGCGTATGCGCAAGATGGAAGGGGTGCTGCCGCTTTTGGATCCGCCCAGGCCGTTCGGGCCTGCGGGGGCAGAGGTCACGCTGGTCGGCTGGGGCTCGACCGAAGGCGTCATCCGCGAGGCGATGGAGAAGCTTGCCGAGAAGGAAGGGATCATCGCCAACAACCTGCAGATCAAGTGGCTGGTCCCGCTCCATGCCGAGGCGATCACCTCGATCCTTTCCAGGAGCAAAAAAACCATCATCGTAGAGAACAACTATAGTGGCCAATTCGCCCGGTATCTCCGGTCCGAGACGGGCATCGTAGCCAACGGCCACATCCGCAAATATGACGGCGAGCCGTTCATGCCGCACCACATCATGGACGGTGTAAAAAAGATTTTGGCCGGCACCACCAGGCAGTACGTGCCGGTCCACGAGATCAGGGTTTAAGGAGAAAAGAGATGAGCGCAATGGTCGCAACCGATGGGAGGGCACGGGGCGTAATCCGGCCTCGAGCTGATCGGGCGCAACTGACCGTCAAGGAGATGAAGGGCAAAGTTGAGCCCGATTGGTGCCCCGGTTGCGGGGACTTCGGCGTGCTGGCCGCCCTGAAGCAGGCGATCGTCGAGCTGGGCATTTACCCGCACCAGGTCATGACGATCAGCGGCATCGGCTGCTCTTCCAACCTTCCAGGCTACATGAACGCCTACGGCATGCACACGCTGCACGGTCGCGCGCTGGCGGTGGCATCCGGCGCCCAGCTTGCCAACCACGAGCTGAAGATCATCGCTACCGGCGGCGACGGCGATGGCTACGGCATCGGGGGAAACCATTTCCTTCATAGCATACGCCGCAACGTGGATCTGACCTATATCGTCATGGACAACCAAACCTATGGACTGACCACCGGCCAGATCTCACCGACCAGCATCAAAGGGATGAAGACCAAAAGCACGCCTTTCGGAAGCGTGGAGAATCCGATCAATCCGATCCCGCTCGCTATTGCTGGAGGGGCCACCTATGTGGCCCGCGGATTTACCGGGCAGCAAAAACATCTCGTCGAACTCATCAAGGGTGGCATTCAGCATAAAGGCTTTGCCCTCATTGATGTCTTTAGCCCCTGTGTGACCTACAACTACGACAACACTCACGACTTTTTCAAACAGCGCTGTCAGAAACTGGGAGATATGGGCCACGACCCAACCGACTTTCATGCCGCCATAGAAAAAGCCTACCTGTGGGGTGACGTGATTCCCATCGGCCTTTTCTGGAAGCGCGACGATCTGCCCTCGCTGGACCAGTTGGAACCGGTCCTGGCCGAGGGTGGTCCCCTCGCCCGACGTCCTCTGGGCGTCTCTCCTGAAACGGCCAAGGCCCTGATCGCAGAGCTGACATAGAGGTCCCGCCCGGAAATCAACCGGCAACTGTCTACGCCTGACACCACGCTGGTTGCCGTAGAGGTCGATCTTGAGCCGCGGGGTCTAGCGCCAGCCGGGGGTTTACCTCCCGCCTCTGGCAGACGAGGGGTAGAGATTTTTTCCGTTAGGCTGTTTGACGCATAGATGGAGCAAATCAAAACCGAAATCTTAGTCTTGGGGGCAGGCCCGGGCGGCTACGCCGCAGCCTTTTATGCCGCGGACAGGGGGAAAAAGGTGCTCCTGGTCGAGCAGGACAAGCGCCTCGGAGGGGTCTGCCTCAATCGCGGCTGCATCCCTTCCAAGGCCCTGCTCCACGCCACCAAGCTGATGCGCGAGGCCAGCGAATCGGAAAAGCGCGGGATCAGCTTTGGCGCGCCCAAGATCAACCTGGAGAGAATGCGTGGCTGGAAGGAATCTATCCTCGACAAGCTGGCGCAGGGCATCAGCACCCTGGGGCAAAAAAGGGGCGTTGAGGTGCTCCACGGCCGAGGCCACTTCGAAGATTCCGAGACCCTCAGAGTGGAGACGCCCAAGGAGCAGAAATTCATCAAATTTGACAAAGCCATCATCGCCGTAGGCTCCAGGCCCGCGATGCCCCATGCCTTTGATCTGGGCAACCGGCGGATCATGACCTCGACCGAGGCCCTGGAGGTCGAAGAGGTGCCTAGAGATCTCCTGATCGTGGGCGGCGGGTACATCGGGATGGAGCTGGGGACGCTCTACGCCACGCTGGGAAGCCGGGTGGTCCTCGTCGAGGCACTGAGCTCCCTATTGGCGGGGGCTGACCCTGACCTCGTCCGCCCCGTGATACGCTATGCGGAAAATGCCTTCAAGGAAGTGCGCCTCAACACCAAAGTCGTCAAGATGGCAACGAGCGGAAAACAGATCAAGGTAACCCTGGAGGTGGGAGGAGAGAGGCGCGACGAACTCTACGACCGGGTATTGGTCTCCGTCGGCAGGGCACCCAACTGCAACGATCTGGGACTCGAAAACAGCAAAGTCACCACCGACGAAAAAGGTTTTATCAAGGTCAACTCCCGCCGGCAAACTACCGACCCGGCCATCTATGCCATTGGCGATGTTGTCGGCGGTGCCCTTCTAGCCCATAAGGCCGCCAAGGAGGCCAGAATCGCGGTGGAAGTTATGACCGGGGAGTCCAGCGCCTTTGAGGATATCATTATCCCCTATGTCGTTTTCACGGACCCCGAAGTGGCCTGGTGCGGGCTAACGGAGGCCGAGGCCAAGGAAAAAGGGGTTCGAGTGGAGGTCGCCAGGTTCCCCTGGACTGCCTCAGGAAGGGCTTTGACTCATGACCGGCCGGATGGGCTGACCAAACTGATCATCGAGCCTGAGACCGAGCGCATCTTAGGCCTGGGTATCGTCGGTGCCGGAGCCGGAGAGCTCATCGGCGAAGGCGTCTTTGCCATAGAGATGGGGGCTACGGCAAGAGACCTGGCAGAATCGATCCATCCCCACCCTACCCTTTCAGAAACGCTCATGGAATGCGCCGAAGTCTTTTACGGCTCCTCCACCCATATCCTGGCGCGCAAAAAGAGCTGACCGGAGTAGCATGGTGATAACTGTCATCGGCCTGCTCCTGTTGGTCTTTGCCTTCTCGGAGTTTCATGAGCGACCAGTTTTGGGCTTAATCCGTCACCCGATCGCTGGTAGAGGCCGGATCCGATCTAGACCCGGACATCTGGACGATAAGTTCAGCGGTCTCGAAGATTTTTAGATCCTATTGAGCTCCGCTCGGTTGAATCCTCCTGCCTGTTGGAGAGCAACCGGGTCTAGCCAGAATTTTGCCATCATGTTCTCTCGTCGCACATGGATGTGGGGAGGTTCACTGCGGTCAAGGGCTGCCCTCTTCGCTATCCCCTGCAAGAAGGTTGACATTGTCTCTCCGGCCCTCCCTGTCCGGCCAATAAGGACCTCGCCCTAGTGGTTCCCGGTGTACGCTTCAACTGTTTCGTAGTGTAGCCTCCACTGAGGTTGAAATGTCATCGTAAGGTAGGCCTGTGCGCATGGAGGCCCGATCCTTGAGGGCTGGAACCCGTGGTTGCGGCCTGAAAGGGGGGTGAAAGGCTTCAGGTTCTTAGCGCGCGGCAGCGGCGCGCCGGGAGTTCCAG
>Ga0184634_10000073_pt1 | contig 20209 bp, 17 predicted proteins | sample PLM31_200_b1_FD_133016 | JGI IMG/M metagenome (GOLD analysis project Ga0184634, IMG submission 133016) | Groundwater sediment microbial communities from an aquifer in East River, Colorado, USA - PLM3-1_200_b1 | ecosystem: Environmental > Terrestrial > Soil > Riparian zone | place: USA: East... | reverse complement strand
ATGAAAGGGATGCTCTTCAGCCTCTCGTTAGCCTTCTGCTTTCTCCTCTCCTACCTGGCCACACTGATCGATATGGCGGCGATCGTCGGCGCCTTTGCGGCGGGATTGGTTCTGGAAGGAATCTCGTTCGAAGAATATCTCCCTGAAGAAGAGCGCTCCCTGGAAGACCTGCTCCACCCCGTCTCCGCCTTTTTGGTGCCCCTCTTCTTTATCCAGATGGGATTGAAGATCGACCTCACCGCATTACTGCGCACCGATGTCCTCGGACTTGCCTTGGCGATAACGGTCGTGGCCATCCTGGGCAAACTCGCCTGCGGGCTGGTGACGCTGGAGAAAGATTTACGGCGGCTTTCCATCGGGATCGGGATGATTCCGCGGGGAGAAGTAGGCCTGATCTTTGCCGGAGTGGGGTTGACCCTCTTTGTCGGAGGGGAAAGGATTGTAGACGAGTCTACTTTTGCCGCCATCCTGGTCATGGTGATCGTCACCACCTTAATTACTCCACCTCTGCTTCAGTGGAGTTTCGCCCGTAGAAGGGAATAAAGAGAAATTGGAGGAGAACTGATGACTGAGTTTCTTGGCGCCAAAATTCCTGCGGCCCGCTAAGCCCTACCCGGTGCTGGCGGAGAAGGGAGGGAATCGAACCCTCCAGGGACCTTACGGCCCCTAAACTGGTTTTGAAGACCAGCGGCACCACCGGGCACCTTCCTTCTCCTTTTTCGTCACCCGTTATCGGGATTCGTTGACTCGGTTCAAGTCACGCGATTAACGAATATATACGAGTGACGAGTAATCAGGGTTGGGTGAAGAGGGAAAAGGGAGGCTAGAGGTAGGGGTGCAAGAAAGTCAGAACAGCTCGACCTGGCCCGAGGCAACCTCGGCCCAAGGGATAATCTCGATACCAGGAGACAATCGGCGCCTCTCGCGCCCCGTCGAGACCACCCACCCCCGACGCAGCCCGAGGTCCTTCATGCACTGCCTGAGCCCCGTCACGGCATAGCGATCCACCGACACTCCAAGCTTGATTTCGACGGGCAGAATGCGCCGCCCTTCGACGATCAGCAGGTCGACCTCCGCGCCCGCATGTGTCCGCCAGAAAAAGATCCCGGGACGGACCAGACGACGAGCAGCGAGCCCCGCGAGTTCCTCGATCACCATGCCTTCGAACGAGGCGCCCCGCCTGGACCATGTCGCCAACTCCCGCGGCTGGCGCAGGCCGGCCAAGAAGTGCAGCAGACCGGTGTCCCTCACGTAGAGCTTCGGGCTCTTCGTCAGGCGCTTCTGTACGTTGGCGTGGTAGGGATGAAGGCGGCGGATCATGTACGCCCCTTCCAGCACGTCCAGGTCGCCGGCTACGGTGTGGGAGGACACGGCAAGAGAGCGTGCGAGGTCGGAGACGTTCATGAGGTTGCCATGGATATGGGTCAGCATCGTCCAGAGCGTACGTAGCCGCCGTGCGGGCAGTCCCAGGCCAAGGGCGGGTAGGTCACGCTCAATGAAGGTCGAGACGTAAGCATCGAGCCACTCGCCGCGCGCCCGCGAGTCCCGAAGGATGTGAATCGGTGGGAAGCCGCCCCAGAACCAGCGGTCGGCGGCCCGGGCAGTGCCCGCCAGTTCGGACGCGAGGAAAGGCGTGAGTTCCAACAGCGCGACCCGGCCGGCAAGCGTTTCGGAAACTGAGCGCATGAGTGTGGGGCTGGCCGAACCCAGCAGAAGGAAACGTCCCTTGCCCGGCGAGCGGTCAATCACGTAGCGCAGAACGGAAAAAACTTCGGGTAGGCGCTGAGCCTCGTCGAGCACTACCGACCGAGTGTGGGCATCAAAGAAGCCTTCAAGATCAGCGGCCAGGACAGAGAGATCGGCCGGGCGTTCGAGGTCGAGGTGAGTCCAGCCTGGCAGGACATGGTGTGCGAGAGTGCTCTTGCCGCACTGCCGCGGTCCCACAAGAAGCACAGCCGGAAAAGACCGGAGGAGGGACCGAAGATGTTCGGTCTGCTGTCGATGGACGTATCGCATACCTTGCACTTTTGCATATAAGGTTCAAATTTACAAGATATCCTTTGTCCAAGGAATGAAAGGCGTCGGAATATCGAAAACTCAAGCATCGAAGAGCTGAGGAAGGCGCAAGAGGCAAAGCGTCGAGGAGGGCCAAGTATCGAGGGACGAGGCAAGAAGACGATGAGAAATAGAAAGACGAAAAAGGTAATATCTATGGCGAATCATGGCGGAGAAGGGAGGGAGTCGAACCCTCCAGGGACCTTACGGCCCCTAAACTGGTTTTGAAGACCAGAGGCACCACCGGGCACCTTCCTTCTCCGTCCTAGGGAGTCTACTAACACTTCTCTCCGCAAGGTGCAATTTTGCCCGGAGGCGCCCAGGGACCGCCATGCGTGAAGCATGATCCTGGCGAGCGCGACGATCTTCGCCCGCACGTGGGGGTCGGTCGGATGGATAAGTAAAAGGAAGCGCGATCTTCTTTTCGGTAAGAAAACTTAGACCAGGCGGACCCAGGCCTTTTGCAGGGAGGTGGCGTAGCCGATGGTGGTGGCGGCTTTAACGCCATTGGCTTGCAGCTCTTCCACCAGCTTGGCGGCATACTTCTCGGCCAGGGCGATCAAGAGCCCACCGGAGGTCTGAGGGTCAAAGGCGGCCTCGACCACGCCTTCGCGGATCGATTTATCGATGGTGATTTTGTCCTTGAGGTATTCCCGGTTTCTCTTGCATCCGCCGGTGAGGTAGCCCTTCTCGGCGAGGCTGCGGGTGCGGTGGAGCAGGGGCAGCTTGGCCGATTCCAAAATCAGCGTGACGCTGCTGCCACTGGCCATCCCCAGGGCATGGCCCAAAAGGCCGTATCCGGTCACGTCCGAGCAGGCATGGACCGGATAATGGCGCATGATCTCGGAGGCGGTCTTGTTGAGCGTGATCATGGAAGAGATCGCTGCCTGGACGCTCTCTTTGGATGCCTTCCCTTTTTTGAGGGCTGTTGTGATAATGCCTGTTCCCAAGGGTTTGGTCAGGATGAGGGCGTCGCCCTCCTGGATGCCCACGTTGCGAATCACCCGCTCGGGGTGAACCACACCGGTGACCGCCATTCCGTATTTGATCTCCTCATCGATGATGCTGTGTCCTCCGATGACCACCGCTCCTGCCTCGCGTACCTTATCCGCCCCTCCCTTAAGGATCTCAGCCAGAACATGGATGTCCATTTTTCCTTTCGGGAAGCAGACGATATTGAGGGCTGTCTTGGGCTCCGCTCCCATCGCGTAGATGTCGCTCAGGGCATTGGCCCCGGCAACCTGGCCGAAGAGATAGGGTTCATCGACGATGGGCGTGAAGAAGTCCACGGTATTGACCACGGCAAGATCGGGGCTTAGACGAAAAACCCCGGCGTCGTCGGCGGTCTCTGTTCCGACAATCAAATCCGGGTGATCGAATTTCGGAAGGCTGTGCAATACTTGCATCAGGTCGGCCGGGCCGAGCTTGGCAGCTCAGCCAGCGGCCTTCACCTGCTGCGTCAGCCGAAGCGCCTTTCGTCTCATAAGCCGCATCTCCCCCGTGGAATTATCGCGGCAGGCCTTGCCTTCCGGCGGACGACTGAGACTTAAGCCGCCTGACATCTCCAATCCTGACCGTGATCCCCTCACGATCAAAATATTCGAGGAGGGCAATCGTGTATTTGCGACTGGAACCCAGGAGGTCGCGGAAAGTAGCTGCCGTGATCTCACTATGATCTGATAAGTATTTATATAGAACCCCTTTGACCTTGTCAACGCAATCGCCGAGAAAGTAGAGATCCGCGGCGACCCGGACGATCTCTTTCTCTCTTTCCATCACCCGGATCAGCTCGGTGAGCTTTCCCCGCCCGATCCCGCCCTCTCTTTCTATCTGCTTGAGATCCGGCGGGGCGAGTGGTTTCCCTCCGAGGAGCCTCTTGACCTTTTCCCTGATCGCCCGCTCCTCGTCGCGCAATTGGACGCGGTGGTCGGGGAGACGGAGGAGGTTCTCCTCTCTGACGGCCGCCCTTTCCGCTACGAGAAGCTCGACGATGCTGCGGAAGAGTCTGGGCGCGATGGGATGGGGGAGCTTGCCCCTGAGCTCTTCCATATCCATGCCCGGGGCGAGGGGATGGAAGCCGTGGAATTCTCCCAGGGACTTGAGGATCCTCTCCTTCAGGCGCTGCCATTTGCCTGGCGTGGTATAGAGCCTTTCTCCCTCCACGCTAAAGGTGAGGACGGCATGTGCCCGGGCGATCCAACCCCGCGCCTCCTCTTCTCTCAGGTTGAGGAATTGATAGATGGGTTCGATGGGAAGGGCGAAGTCTTCGCCCTCTTCGAGAAAGCTCTCTATCAGTCGAGGGATCTCTTCCGTATGCAGGGACTCAAGCCTCTCCGCCAGTCGTCTTTCTCCTCGCTTGTGCCTTTGAGCCCAGGGATGGATCACCCTTCCTCCTGCCAGCGTGCGTTGGGCGGTCTCGTCCCGGACGATGAAGCGATCGCCGCGCAGTGCCATGAGGGGTTGAGAGAGGACAATCTGGCAGTAGGCCCGCTCTTTGGGCTCGACCTTTTCCTTGGGACCCAGGAGGATGAGCTTTCCCAACCGCTCGGCTGTCCCCAGATGGATCCTGACCCGCTGGTGATTCTTTATCCCTTGAGCGGCCGCCGGTCGCACCTCAAGCAGGGCATCGAAGCGATCCGAAGTCAGGACGAGCTTTTCATGGCAGATCACGTCTCCGCGGGCGATGGCGGATCTTTCCTGCCCGCTCAGGTTGAGCGCCACCCGCTGCCCCCACCGGGCCGACTCCACGGAGCGATTATGCACCTGGAGGCTGCGCACGCGGAATACCTCGCCCCCGGGGAGAGGGCACACCTTCTCTCCCACCCTGACCTCGCCGCTCAGGGCGGTTCCGGTAACCACCAGGCCGTGGCCCTGGAGCACAAAGGCGCGGTCTACGGGGAGGCGGAAGTAGCCGCCGGGAGGAGTCGGGCTACAGTTTTTGAGCGTCTGAAAGATCTGGTTGCGGAGCGCGCTTAGCCCCTCTCCGGTCACAGCCGAGAAGGGGAGGATGGGCGAGCCCTCCAGAGCGGTTCCTGAGGTGAGAATCCCAATCTCCTCTTCGATCTCTGGAATCCTCGAAGGCGGGACCAGGTCCACCTTGGTGATGAGAAAGATCGCCATCTTGACCCCAAGCAGGTGGAGGATATCGAGGTGCTCTTCGGTCTGGGGCATGACGCCATCGTCTGCCGCTACGGTGAAGAGGACGAGATCCATGCCGTGGGCGCCGGCGAGCATGTTGCGGATGAAGCGCTCGTGGCCTGGGACATCGACGATCCCCGCCTGGGTCCCGTCCGGCAAATCGAGATAGGCGAAGCCCAGATCGATAGAGATGCCGCGCTCCTTCTCCTCTTTGAGCCGGTCTGTGTCCTGGCCAGTCAGGGCCTTGATCAGGCTGGTCTTGCCGTGGTCTATGTGTCCGGCGGTGCCGATGATGTAAGGCATGGGATCGATCTCAAATCTCAGATTTCAGGTGGCAGATCTCTGTCGAAGTTGGGCAGCAGATCCTCGGGGGCAGAGACGGTGCGCAGATCGAGCAGGAAGCGCTTATCTCTGACGCGCCCGAGGATCGGCGGACGGGCCGTGCGGAAGAGCTGGGCGATCCTGTCCGCCCCTAGGGTGCGATGGCGGATGGCGATGACCCAGGTCGGGATCTCCTCCGTGGGCAGGGCGCCGCTGCCGACCTGTGCGGTCGATTTCTCCAATGTGAGATGGAACCCCTCTCCCAGCGCCTTCTCCAGGGCGGGGAGGAGCCGTCTGCCCGCCTCTTCGATCTCGTCTATGGAGCGGGTGAATGCCTTGAGCGTCGGGATCTCATCGACCAGGCGGGAGGACTGCCGATAGATTCTCAGTGTCGCCTCGAGCGCCGCCAGGGTGAGCTTGCCGCAGCGCAGCGCCCGCTTGAGCGGGTTCTGATTCATCCGGCTGACCCACCCTTTTTTGCCCACCACCAGCCCCGCCTGCGGTCCGCCCAGGATCTTGTCGCCGCTGAAGGTCACGAGGTCCGCGCCCAATTGAACTCTCTCGGCCACCACCGGCTCTTTGGGCAGCCTGTAGGGGCTGAGATCGATGAGGGCGCCGCTGCCGAGATCTTCCATGACCGGGACTTTGTGTTTTTTCCCCATGGCGACGAGATCGGAGAGCCCCACCGCGGAGGAGAAGCCGACGATCCTATAATTGCTCGTGTGCACCTTGAGGAGGAGGGCCGTTTTCTTGCCGATGGCCCTTTCATAGTCCCGGGGATGGGTGCGGTTGGTGCTGCCAACCTCTCTGAGGATCGCTCCGCTCTTGGCCATGATTTCCGGAATGCGGAAGGAGCCGCCGATTTCGATCAGCTCCCCGCGCGAGACGATGACCTCTCTTCCCTCCGCCAGGGTGTTCAGCGCCAGGAGGACTGCGGCCGCGTTGTTGTTCACCACCGTCGCGGCCTCGGCGCCGGTGAGATCGAGGAGCAGCCGCTCGATCGCCTGGTCTCTCTCGCCCCGCCCGCCCTTGGCCAGGTCATACTCCAGATTGACCGGGTGGCTTCCCACCTGGCAGAGCGCCTCTATGGCCGCCTGGGGGAGAAGGGCGCGCCCCAGGTTGGTGTGGAGCACGGTGCCGGTGGCGTTGACGACGCGGGTGAGTTTGGGCTCGCTCTCGGAGACGACGCTGCGTTCCACTCGAGCCAAGAGCGCTTCCTCCTCTAGGGCCGGCGCCGGGATGGCCCGGCCCTGGCGGATGGCCTGGCGCAGCTCCGCCAAGGCCGCGCGACATTTCTGAGTGATATAGTCGCGGTCAAAGCGCTTGAGGAGCGATTCGCTTTTGGGATGTTGCAGCAGCCGGTCTACAGAAGGGAGCTCGCGCAGGAGATCCTTGGCCTTTTCCATAGCCGAGTTTAAGCTGGCACAAAGAGGGGGGAAATTCAACTCAAAAAAAACGGGCGCTCCCAAGTGGGCATGAGGATAGTCTCTACTCCAGCAATCCTCAAGGCGATCGTTGAACCCCGGCGCGACCTCTTTTGCTCCGGATCAAGACGTGATATTTCGGAGTAGGGCTCGACTGGCGCGCGCAGGAGCGAGGGAGGAGTGAACTATGAAGACTTTGGGTTTTATCGGTACAGGCGGAATGGGTTCGGGGATGGCCGCGAATCTGCTTAAGGCCGGCTATAGCCTGGTGGTGAACGATGTCCGGCGTGAGATGACGCGGAGTCTGGAGAGCCAGGGGGCAGAGTTTAAGGAATCTGCTAAGGCCGTGGCTGAGGCATCAGAGGTCGTGCTCTCCATGCTTCCCTACAACGAGGCGGTGCAGGAGGTGGGGTTGGGCAGGGGAGGTTTGCATGAGGCTGCCAGCGGGGCCAGGCTTTGGATCGATTTCAGCAGTATCGACAAGAAGACGATCTTAGAGGCGCAAGGGCCGTTGAAGAAAAAAGGCTGGCAGCTCTTGGATGGCTCCGCCGGCGGGGTGGAAGAGCAGGCGGCCGCCGGGACGCTCACCCTCTATGTTTCGGGCCCAAGGGAGCTTTTGGAACAGTATCTTCCGATCTTTCAGGCTATGGGGAAAAAGGTCGTCCACGTAGGCGAGCCGGGTAACGCCAAGCTGGTCAAGAACGCCATGGCGATGTTCGCGGCTATCCAACACATGGCCGTTGTGGAGATCTTTCACTGGCTAAAAAAAGGCGGGGTGTCGGAGGAGAGCTTCCAAAATGTCCTGCGCAATTCCCAGAGCCACTCGGAGGCGCTGGAGCGGATAAGCCAGACTCTGGTCAGCCGCAGATTTAAGCCGAGAAAATCCTGGATGCCCAAAGACGTGGGCTTCGGTTTGGAGATGGCGCGGGATATGGAGGTCCCGGTTCCCTTCAGCGCGCTCGCCTACCAGCTCTTTTCCATCGCCCAGGCCAACCGCCTCGACGGCTATGAGGCGACCGGCATCGCCTACCATGTTTATGCCCTACTCTGTGGAGAGGCGGAACAGCGCGGCGAGGGGAGGTGAGGAAATTTCTCTCACTATCATTTATCCTGGGCCACTCTCTCGTAGAGCTCCTGAGTGAAGCTCTCTACCGGCTGGGCGTAGGGCGAGTCTTGGGCGGTGATCCGGTTGAGGACCTTCATGAGGGGATAGGCGGGCTCCACATCGCGGGCGCCGACGCCCACAGGGGTAAACTCCGAGCCCTGGGCCTGCCAGAAGCGCGTATTGGCCCGTTCGATGCGGATGCGGGCTTCCCGATAGCTCGGCTCAGAGTAGACATCGTGCAGTTCAGCGATGCTGTGGTCATTCAGAGTCGCCAGCAGGCCGACTTGAAGGCCGCGGCTGCGCACCGTGGCGATGGCCTCAGGGAGGGGCTTGGGGAGAAGCATCATATAATGTGAGCCGCGCTCATCACCCTGGGTCATGTAGAATCCAGACTTCATGAACTCGAAGATCGGCGTCACCAGCTCGTCGACCCCCAGGAGCACCGGGTCATCCTTGCCCACGTACTCCCCGCCGGTGATGATGCCGAGCTTTTCTGTCGAGGCCGCGAGCAAAATATCCTGGATTGCTCTTTTGACGGCGGCGCGCTCGGCGACCACCTCGGGTAACGAACAGAAGCGCTTCACATTGAAGAGGTTGGCAGCTCCCAGCAGGACTTCGATATCCTGCCTGTGGGCCTGGGCATCGAGGAAGATCCGCCGGTGGTTATGGACATCGTAGATCTCCAGGGCCAGGCTCTGACCGTAACGGGAGCGAAAACGCTCCTGGGCGACCGCCTTAGCCGCTGCATGGTAGAGCGGGACATTGAAGGCCGCCGGTCCGGCCTTGTCGGCGGCGAATAGCCCCACCCTCCAGGTCTCTTTAAGAGGCAGTTCGGCAAAGCCGGGGCCTTGACCGGTAACGTTCCCGGCAAAAGGCTTTTTGATCTCGACCGTGGCCCGGCCTTTGGTCCAGGCGACGTGGGCCTGGCGGAGCTTGTCGAGGTAAGAGCGCTCGGGCTCGGGTAGATGGTCCGCGAGCAGGGTCAAGAAGCGCTCGCTCGGCTCGGCCAGGTCGTCCACCCGCTTGCCCTGGGTGGCGGGACCGATCTTGAGGTCCTGCGCCAGGCCGTAAGGCTTGTAGCCGATCAATTCCGTAATCCACACCACCCGCCAGAAGGTGCGAAAGGCCAGCAGATGGATCACATTGGCATCCACCCCGTGCCGGTGCATCATGAGGAGATGCAGGTCGTCGCCGACACTGAATACGCGGAAATCTTGGATCAGACCGGACTCTTTGGCCTCCGTCAGGCTGGCGCGGCTGGCGAATTCAAAAAGAGTGACCGTGGAGGTATGGCCCACCTTGCCGCCGGCATCGGCCTTGATATCCGAGAGGGTCATCCCCTGGGAAGTCTGGTTGGCTTTGGTCACCAACGGGTCGCTCTCTCCCTGCTCGGCAGAAGGGATGGCTTCAAATAGGTTGCCTAGCTCTTTCGCCCGCGCCAGTGCGCGCCGCTCCGCCTCCTCGGCAGTGACATAAGGCTGGAACTCTCCATGCTGCACCATGATCTGGATCGACTCCCTGGCCTCTTGCTGGAGCCATTCGGTCTGAACCCGATCCTGGGCGAAGAGGTCCACCACGTCATGTTCCGGCGGAATGCGCCCGTCATCATAGGATTGGTAGCTGTAGGCCACCAGCTTGGCCGTTCCCTGCTCGCAGGTCTGGCTTTGCGCCTCAGCCATGGTCACGGGCATGACCCCGACATGATAGCCACCTCCCGGGCCACCCACGGTGAAGTGGAAGTCGGCCCCGAGGTTAAAATGGCTTTCGCCCACCGCCGGGAGACCACTTTGCAGGCGCACCATGACCACCGGATCTTCGATCGGAATGCCGGGGAGCGCCGGCTCCACGGAGACCACGGCTACCGGCTCGTGCCGGCTGGCCTGCATGCGCTCACCGTGGGAGGCAAAGCGCCCCTGCACCGCATAGATGGCTGTAATGGCCCATTCGACAGGATTGGCGATCAGGGACAAAAGCTCTGCCCAATCCCCAACTTGCCTTTGGCTCAACTCCAGCGGCTCTTTGAGAAACGGGTAGATGCAGATGAGATTTTCTTCCAGCAGCCGGTCGCCGAAGGCGTACAGCCGCCGCTTCTTCTTTCCGGCTGAGAGGTCAGGGATGCTTTCGACGGTGGCGATGAAGCGCGTGCCATCGAGTCTCTGGTGCGAACCCTTGTCGGGATGGAAAAACAGATTGAAGAGCATCCGGTTAAAGGCCCCGGCTGCGCCGTTCATCAGCTTGGCGATCACGATGGGCTCCGCGCCGCGCTCGGTAAAAGGCAGCTCCACCGGACGCAGGCGCAAGGCTACAATGCGCTCGCGGGCAGCGAGACGGAAGAAGTCCTGGCCTTCAATAGGGCGGTACCATTTCTTTTCCGCTGCCTTGGAGAGGGAGGCGACGGCGGCTTCATAGGCGAGCTTGTGGACTTTAGGATGGTGCAGGCCCTGGCCCAGGGTATTCAACTGCAAAAAGAGATCCTGCCCGAACGGATAGACGCGGAAATCGCGAATGAGGCCGCCTTGCGCTGCCTGCAAAAGCACGCCATGGGCGGCTGCGACCGCTTCGTTGGGAATGCTCGATAGCCCGCCCAGCCAGCGGCCGATATTGGCACTGACCACGGTGAGGGTGGCGCGCTTTTTAACCCGCTCGCGTTCTTCGGCTAAGAATTCTTTCAAGCTCATGCGCCTATCTTTATCATTGCCCCTGGAGTTTTTTCAACTGCAAAGAAGAGGATTCCGTGCGTGGCCCCTCCCGGACCATGGCGATCAGGCTGCCATAAAGAATCAGGGGCACCGAGGAGGTCAGGATCATGGCGCGGATCATGTCTCCGGTGCCGGCGATGAGCTGGGCGGCGGTCAAGGGGGCGGCCACCGCCGCCACGTAATGCATCGACATCACCACTCCGCTGGCGGTGCCCGTGCTCTCGGGGGAGGCGGTGTCCTGCGCCAGGGCCACGATCAGAGTGGGAACCGAGGCCTTAAGGGTCCCGAAGAGAAAGAGACCCAGGGCCAGGGCAACGGGGGAGGTGAGCCAGGCATAGAGCACAAAGGCAGCGCCGGCGCCGAAAAGGGCGCTCCATAAGATAACGCCCTTGCGGCCGAATCTATCGGATAAGGCCCCGAGCAGGATTGCTCCGATCATGGGCGTGAGGCCCCACACTCCCATCACCAAGCCGGTTTCGCTCAGGCTCAAATCCTTGGCCTTTCTGAGAACCGTGGCAGTCCAGGAGGCCGAGCTCCAAAAGACCGAGCCGCCGAGGAATTCTGCCAGGGCTAAAAGGACGAGGGTGGGGGTCAGCGCCTTTCTATACGAGAGCTGGCGCCCCCCGGCCTGCCCCTTGGAGGGGTCCACGACGGCGATCATCTCCAGCCCCGCGAGGAGGAGACCGATGGCGCCCACGACGAGAAAGGCCGGCCGCCAGCCTGACCACGCGATCATGGAGCTGGCCAGGATCGAGCCCAGGGAGCCGCCGATGCCGTAAGCCACCGAGACCAGGCCGGTCGCCAGCCCTCTCCGCGCCGGCAAAAGATCGGACATGAGCGCAAAAAGAGATGGCGTGATAAAACCGTAGCCCAGGCCCGCGAGGCCTAGAAGCGGCAGCATCAGGGGATAGTCTCGGCTCAGGCCCGAGGAGGCGAAGCCGAGCGAGAGCGAGACGAGACCGGCAACGAGCACCGCCTTTCTCCCGATCTTGTCCGAGAGCCTGCCGGAAATGAGACTGGCGATGGCTGCGACGACGAAGATAACGGAGAAGAGGCTCCCCGCTGCTAGCTCCGAGAGGAGAATCGCTTGCCTGACTTCAGGGAGAGATATTCCCAGGGTGGCGACCACCATCGAAGGCAGGAGCTGGGCGCAAGGTGCGATCAGCACGGTCGGCCAATCGATGTTAGAATGCTTTGGCACGATAGGTTCGCTGATGGCTCTTCCTCATTTAAGGGGGATAGTGAGGTAGAGGCGCGGCTCGCCGTCATTCCCGGTGTAGAGTCTGGCGATCTTCATCACCTGGCTCTTGTAGAAAAAATATGAGAGAAAAGCAAATTGATATTATCGCGCTGGTCGGATAACCGATGGCTATGACGGCCCTCTCTCCATTCCGCGCCGGGGCCAAGGCGGCCATTCCCATCTGGATCGCCTTCGTGCCCTTCTCGTTTTCCCTGGGACTTTCCGCCAAGGCCTATGGTCTGCACTGGGGGGAGATCGTCCTCATGTCAGCCCTGGTTTTCGCCGGACCGGCCCAGTTTGCCGCCCTGGAACCGCTCGCCTCAGGAAGGCCTGCGCTGCAGATCCTTTTGACCACCTTTCTCATCAACCTGCGCTTCATCCCGATGAGCGCTGCCCTCGCTCCCTACTTTCGTCGGGTAAAGCGTGTGAGTCTATTGTTCGCCGCGCAATTCATCAGTGCCAGCAGCTTCATCCTGCCTTACCTTCACTTCCAGAAACAATCAGCGCTGCAATCGGGATCTGAAGAGGCAGGGGAGAGAGGGTGGAAAAATCTGGGTTACTTCCTGGGTGTGGGCATGACGAGCTTTTCGGTCTGGGTGGTAGGCACAGGGTTGGGATATTGGGCCGCACTGAGCGTGCCCCCGGGCTTCGAAGAGGGGATGAGATTCATCCTCCCCGGTTATTTCGGTTGCATGCTTGCGGCGGAGTTGCGCCAACGGGTCATACTGCTCATCTGCGTGGCGAGTCTCGTGGCCGCGGTGCCCGGGGCACTCTTCAATCCTGACTGGGGATGGCTAATCACGGCGTTGATGATCGCCACCATAGGCTGGGGGCTGGAGCTATGGATCAAACGCGGCTCATAATCATCTTTGGGATGGCTCTCGCGACTTACCTGCTGCGGATCATGCCGCAGCTTTTATTGCTGGGGGAGAGCTTTCCCAAGGCCCTGGATCGCTATCTCCGCTACCTTTCCTACGCCCTTCTCGTCAGCATCATCTCGACCAGCCTCTTTCTTTCCGGCGGGCGCTTTGAGGCCGGGGCCGCTCCCCATCGCATCCTTGCGCTCGTTGCCGCCATCTTAGTGACCCTGTGGTCGAAGAGCATTCTGCTCGGTATGTTTACCGGCACTCTTCTCGCCTTGACGCTTCCCTGGCTCGGCTAAGGCAAGAGGATGCCGGAGCTCCCTGACATCGTGGTTTACATTGAGGCGCTCCGATCGAAGATCGCCGGCCAGCCGCTCCAGCGCATCCGTCTGGCGAGTCCCTTCGTGCTGCGCTCGGTCGACCCGCCCATCAGGGAGGCCGAAGGCAGAAAGGTGCTCGGGCTGCGTCGGCTCGGCAAGCGCATTGTCTTGGACCTCGCAGAGGATCTCTTTCTCGTCTTTCATCTGATGATCGCCGGGCGTCTGCGCTCACCTCCTTGACCCTTTTGTTGAAATCATATATCAAATTTATATCAGAGGGGACGTGGCGATGTCTCGGTTTATGGTTTCAATGCCGGATGAGATGATTAGGGAACTTGATCGGCGTGCCCGGAAAGAACATCGGACTCGCAGCGAGCTTTTACGCGAAGCGGTTCGACAGCATCTAGCCATTCCCGTACTTGGCACCAAGGAGAGTTTGCCTCAGTCGAGGGACGGTAAGCGGAAAACGGGGAAACGCAAAAAGTGGACAAAAGAGGCGCTGGAGCAATATCTCGTGGAGAAAGGAGTGGTTCGCAGGGGATGTCCAGGACTCGATGCCCTTGTGGGCCCCGTTAAAGGACCGGTCAATATGAAGCGCGTCTTGGAGATTGGCAAGAAGCTTACTGGCCTCAGCCGTGAGATTATCGAGGCCCGCGAAGACCGGGTGTGACCTACTTTCTCGATACCAGTGCCCTCGTCAAACGTTACCTGCAGGAGGCAGGATCTTCTTATGTGCGAAAGTTGACCGCGACCGTCGGTACAGTTTTCTATCAGAGCTTCATCGCCCCTTTGGAAATCGCCTCTGCACTGTACCGGCACCAGCGAGCCGGCCATCTTTCAACTGGGGACCTGTCTTTCCTGCTCAAGTCTTATGCCGTTCACTCTCACGAAGAATATCTCTTAGTCTCCTACTCGGAATCATTGATAGAAGCAGCCGAGGTCCTCATTACCCGCCATCCCTTGCGCGCTCTTGACGCTATTCAGTTGGCTGCGGCACTCAAACTGCGTGACAATTTACCTCCCGACGCTTCACCATTGATCTTTCTCGCCGGTGATGAAAGGCTGATTACTGCCGCACGTGAGGAACACCTTCAGGCTGAGAACCCGGAGAAGCGCTCCTGAATCCTACCGTTGACAAATTTGATGGCCGGAAAGCACAATGATCCCAGGGGTGAAGGCAGCTATTATCCGCACGGTCCTTATCGTCTTCGGTTTTGCCTTGGTCACGAGCCTGTGGGGCTTCTACATCTCTGTCCGCCCTCCCAGAATCCTGTCCTCTCTCACTCCCAAAGACTTACGGCTCGACTACGAGAAAGTACTTTTTAAGACCAGCGACGGTCTTACCCTCAAGGGATGGCTCATCCCGAGCCGGAAGGCGACCAAAAAGACCGTCATCCTTCTCCACGGTTATCCGGCAGATAAAGGCGATATCCTGCCTGCCCTCTCTTTTTTGCACAAAGACTACAACCTCTTTTTGTTCGACTTTCGCTATCTAGGGGAGAGCGAGGGAAGCTATTCCACCGCCGGGGCCAACGAGGTCCAGGACCTCTTGGCAGCCATCCGGTTCCTCAAGGCTAAGGGGATCCAGGACGTGGGTGTGTGGGGTTTCTCCATGGGTGGTGCGGTCGCCCTGATGGGCATAAAGAAGGCCCCGGAGATCAAGGCTGTGATTGCAGAGGCGAGCTATGCCAGCCTGGCCCTGATGGCGCCGGAGCTGTTCAGGATTCCACTGCTCAAGTATCCTTTGGCCTGGCTTTTAGGGCTCTGGGTGAAAATTTTTCTGGGGATCGATATCCGGGATGTCTCGCCGGCAAAGGCGGTCCAGGACACCACCATCCCTATTCTTCTCATGCATTCTGTAGGCGACGATGTGATCCCTTTTTCCCATGCCCAGCTTCTGCAAAAGGCGCTGGAGGGAAATCCCCGGGCGGAGTTCTGGTTCCGCACCAGGCTCTCCCACGGCGAGCTGGGACAGGAATATCAAAAACGGCTCGGCGATTTCTTCCGCAGACATCTCTAACATTAAGTACAGGATGGTACCCGAGAGATGGTGGATGTAAGCAGACCCTGCCGGTTCTGCTCCCTTCTGGCAGACCGAGAGGTGTGCCCGGAGTGTTTGCGCCATTATGATCTTCACGGCCATTACCCGAAAGATGTTCGAAGGCAGCAGGTGCCAGGCCAGCCGCGAGTCATAACCCGATTCTGCGGCCAGTGCGGGAGGAAGTTGTAAGTCCGGCTCAAGAAAAATCAGTATCATGTCCCCGGATTTTGATCCGGCAGACAGCTTTTACAGAAATACTCGTAGACTTTTTTCCTGGTCCCTCCAACTCTCTTTCCCGCAGGCTTGAGACACGATCTGCAGGTCGGTTTCAAACACTGCCGGCAAAGTCCCCCATCGGGAGTATCAAACTCCCCATTGCAGATGTGGCAGCGCCAGAAAACAACAGTCATCTCTACTAAAAGTTCTCCTCTGAACAGCCAAAAAACTACGGAGCCAGCTAACGCCGCCTCAGCAAGAAAATTCCGCCATATTCAGTTCGGACTAACATTACATCATCGGAATGAATCCCGGCTGGGATTTCACCCGCCCGATCCAGGCGCGGATCTTGAAATTAATCCCACACGGTCTTGACTAAGCCAGACTCTTGCATCTCCTCATCTGCCGTGATGAGGCTCACGCCGCTCACCCTGGCTTGAGCCACGATCATTCTTTATTGAGATCGCTAATCTCCTTATGCGTGCCTTTCGTAGATCGCTGATGGCCTGGTCAAGGTCTCCACGCGCCTCTGCGATCCCGCCGAGCTTAAGGACCTTCTTAGCGCCTGAGTGGTCGGGTATTATCAGCCCATTTCTCCTTTTTCTTTTCTGCTTATTCATATGTTTTTATCTGGTCAAGTTCAAAGGCAATCGCGACTTTCTATGATCCCTCCATTATCTCCCTCTTTCTAACGTATTTAAACACTGGTGTGCCCGCGGGACATGCCCGGAGAGATAAGGTTACCTCAGTGGTCGAACCCGCCCAAGAAGCCTCTTCCAGTATGGTCGGCCCCCTTGCTACATCGGGATATATCCCGGCTGGGATTTCACGCGCTCGATCCAGGCGCGGATCTTGGGGAAGTCGCCGAGCGGGAAGCCACCCTCGTGAGAGACGTGGGTGTAAGCGAAGAGCGCAATGTCAGCAATAGTGTATTCGCCCACAAAGAAGTCGTTCTTCGCAAGATGCCCCTCCATGACCCGCAGCGCCGCCCAGCCGCCTTCGCGCCGGACGGCCAGTGCCTGAGCCCGCTCCGGGGTGTCGGGACGGTGTTGTAAGAGGAAGCGCGAGGTGGCGATGTAGGGCTCATGGCTGTACTGCTCGAAGAACATCCACTGGAATACCAGCGCCCATGGATCCCGGTCTTCAGGAAGGAAGCGTGTGCCCCGCGCCAGGTAGGCGAGGATCGCATTGGACTCGGCAAGGACGAAGCCGTTGTCGTCGAGCACCGGCGTGCGGCCGTTGGGGTTGATCTGCAAAAACTCCGGCGTGCGGCTTTCACCCTTGAGGATGTCTACCTCGACGATCGTGCAGGGAATTCCGAGCTGGGCCATTAGGAGACGGACTTTATAGGAGTTGCCTGAGTAAGCGACGTTGTAAAGTTTCATCTCCATTCCCCTATCCTTTATATCTGACTCTCCAAGATCTCTAAGCCATCGTAGCGGTCGATGAGGAAGAGCAGGCCGTCGTCGCGGCGGAAGACGTCGTTGCTTTGAACCGTCTTCTGCCCTTTGCCGGGAAAGGGAATATAGTAACCGACCTCTTTCGGCTGGTAAGGATTCGAGAAGTCGATAGCGCGCAGTCCGCCGGCAAACCATGTGACATAGAGAGTGTCGTCATAGACCTGCTCGGCGGGCTGATGGGCGCCGAAACGATTGACGTGCGTTGATTCGCCGTCGTAGGGAACCATGAAGGTGGAGATCGGAGTGGGACGGCGCTCATCCGTGATGTCCACCACCCACAGAAAGGCCGGCGGCATGGGGGCGAGTTTCTGTTCCGTTTCCTCATCGGTCACAATTATAATGTCCCGACCCATCAGCTTATTCGCCATAGGCAGGATCGTGTGCGTGGGGGAGGGATAGGGCGGGCTCCAGTCGAGATGGCTGACTAACTTAGGTTTGCTCATGTCGGATATATCCAGGATGACGAACCCGCCGTGCCAGTAGCTCACGTAGAGCCGGTCTCCTCTTCTGATCGGGTGATGGCAGCGGTGATCGGTACCTTGCCAGGTCGGTGTCTCGCCGCCTCCGATCCATTGCCCTTGCATCCACCAGCGTCCAACCTCCTCCGGCCGGGATGGATCTTTAAGATCGAGGATCATGACGATATTGCCGACGTATCCCTCCATGACCGGGGAGAGGTAGGCATACCTCCCGTCAAAGGTGAAGCGGTGGACGCCTTTGTCTGCAGCCTTGAAGAATGCGATCTCCCGCGGCCTGGCTTTGTTGGATATGTCGAATATCTTGAGTCCTCCCTGCGCCTCTCTGTTGGATTTGTACCTCTCGTAGTTGACCAGCATCACGTCCCCGCTGACTCTGACTTTATGAGAGTGTATTCCCTCTGGGACTTTGAGCTGGGAGACAAGCTTGGGATGCTTGGGGTCGCGCACATCGACGATCGAGGTCCCGTAAGGCGGATCCATATGGCCGACATAGGCATATCCATTCTCCACGGCGACCAGGCCGCCACCCGGCAGATCCATTCTTCCAACCTGTTTGATCTTGTGGCTGGTGCCAAACTTGACGTTTCCGTTGGCTGTCATTTTGTCCTCCTTCTGGTCTCTTGGATCATCTCAAGCACCTGATCGGTAGTTCGAACCCTCGACATGCGCGGGAAGATGAGTGTCATCAGCAGGTCGTGAGCGCGCTGGTCATGCGAGGTCGCGCAGGCGTCGCTGACGACGATCATGTTGTAGTCCATGTCCCTCCCGGAGAAGACCGTGGCGACGATCCCCACATCGGTCGAGCCGCCGGAGATGATCACCGTATCGATCCCGCGGGCGCGTAAGGCCAAATCCAGATAGGTCTGGTGAAAGGCGCTCCAGCGGTACTTGGGGATGTCGTAGTCATCGGGGCGGGGCTCCAGCTCCGGGATCACCTGCGAGCTCCAATCGCCGCCGATGACGTGAGGTTTGAATCTGGTCACCTCGCCGTCAGGCCAGGGCTTCAGGGCGTTGTTGGTGTCGGTGAGGATCAGGGCAGAAGTGGCGTTATCGGCGCGATGGTTCCCCCGGGCAAAGAAGATGGGGACCCCGGCCTCCCGTCCTGTCTTCATCAGGCGCACGGCATTATCCACCATCGGCTTCATGCGCGCCTTGGCGCCGGCCTCGGCAGCATGGTAGTAGCCGTTGAGAATATCGAAAAAGAGGAGCGCGCTCTTTTTGATCTCGATATCGTTCAGTCCCATAAGGAGTCCCCTTCCTTCACGAGAATATTGAAAAACCCTGTTCTCAGCCCGGTCCCAGACGCCAGACCCGCGTCCGGCCTCATGCTGACCGTCGTTCCGCTGGGACGAAACGAATCTCGACGCGGCGGTTCAGGGCCGCAGCGATGCGGTTGAGCATTACCAGGGAGTGGCCCTCATAATCGGCGTTTTCGAGACGGCAAATGACCGATGCGGTGGTGCCGACCAGTTGTGCCAGTTGCCGTTGGCTAAGACCGGCGTGCCTCCGCAGGGCGGCGATCTTGCGCGCGACCTGATCGTTGGCCCGCGCTTTCTCCAGGCCGCTAAGCCGTTCTGGCTTACCTTCATAATAGCGGCGATGGAGGATTTCCACTGCATCCGTGGTCGGCCTTCTTTTCTTTTTTGGCATGATCAACCCTCCTTGTAAGTATGCCGTTCCGGGTCCAGTTCGAACTTTCACTTTCTCCGGATCGCCTCCTCGATCTCGCGGTGGCACTTTCCGCTCCTTGACTAGCCCATGGGCGAGAACCGCGGCAGCCCGCCCGTGAAATAAATAGAGCATACGATAATTCATGCCCCGAAATCCGACACGCAGCTCGTAGATGCCATCGCGCAAGTAATCCGCTTCCGGGCGGTGCAGTTCATGGCCCAGATCTCGCAGCCGCTCGATGCGCACCCGGCACTTATCCTGCGCTTTGGCGGGAAGCCGGTCCAGCCAATCGAGCACGGGAACGGTCTCAGAGTCTTCCCGGTAGAAGACAACAGCAACCTTGGGCATGACACTTCCCGAGCATGTTCGTATTATTGCGAACACTCGTCAAGAGCGGCCAGGAACAAACAGCAAAACGCTCGACCCCTTTGGCTCGCTCACTATCGAGGCGGTTGAGATACCTGAGGAAGGACGTAAAAGGCCAAAAGCAGATTTGACCGTATGCCGCGGAAGCGGTGCAACTTGCCGGTTAAAGTCCGGTCCAGGGAATTATCGGTTCGCCCTGGTAGCGAAGATCCGGTTTTGAGGGGCGACTCTCAGGACTAAGTGGATCGAGAAAACTTTCTGACAGAAAGGATCGCAAACTCGCAGGCCGTACCACCAGGGAACCCATAGAGCCTCGTGACTTGTAAAACGAGAGTGCCGACCCTGTGGTCAAGTGGGGAAGGCCGCCGCCATCTGTGGGGCTAACCGAGATGAAAAGCAGGTGGGCTCTCCGGGGTCGTCGGGATGGCATGCGGGGGAAGTTGTGCTGGGTAACGCGGGAGATCTCGTTCGTAGCGGGTGATGGCCGCAAGGGTTGGGTATAAGGGCAACCGAAAACTGAGCCTTACGGGCGAGAAGTCGGAGGGGCGCAGAGGTACCGAGGAGGCCGGGTAACGCCGGAAGAGGGAAGGCGCCCTACTTTCATTGTGTCTCCTAAAGAGGGAAGGAGGGGTGATTGCCGTGAGGCTACAAACACCTGAGAAGATCAGAGACCTCCAGCGGGGACTGTATCTCAAGGCCAAGAGGGAGCACTCGCATGCCTTGAGGTGAAGATGATCGGAAAGCCGTATGCGGGAAAACTGCAAGTACGGTTTGATGAGGGGGGACAGGACTTCTTTCTAAGGATGACCCT
>Ga0184634_10000072_pt1 | contig 20410 bp, 36 predicted proteins | sample PLM31_200_b1_FD_133016 | JGI IMG/M metagenome (GOLD analysis project Ga0184634, IMG submission 133016) | Groundwater sediment microbial communities from an aquifer in East River, Colorado, USA - PLM3-1_200_b1 | ecosystem: Environmental > Terrestrial > Soil > Riparian zone | place: USA: East... | reverse complement strand
TCGGCGTCGTTCCAGTCGTTGCTGGACTTGTTGGCGGTCGTGATGACGGTCACCAGCGTAGCGATGCCAGTAGCCGAGCTGGTCTGGGTGAAGGGCTTTCCTGGTGTGACAGCCGTCGCGGTAACGGTCGTGGTGGTGTCGGCCCAAGTGATCTCCTGGAACTCCGGCGGGACTGTTGAAGCCGTCAAGGCGGCCACCAGACCAGCGGTGATCTCCGCCACGGTCGCCGAGGCGTCGGACAGGAAAGAAATGTTCTTCCCGTTGATCGTGACGCTGTAGGTCTCGGCATTCTGCGCCGTGGGCGTGATGGTGTTCAACTGCGCCACGTTCTTCGCATCACCCCTCCACCGCTTATTTGCCACGAGTCACCTCTGCCGAAGGCATGTATTGAAACCCGCGAGGAATCGTCATGATCTCTCTAGGCTCCCATGCGAGACCCCATTGCCCAGTAGCCAACCACTGGCGGTCGATGGGTTGGCACCCTGGGCCATAGCACAAAACACGCCTGGTTCCGCAACGACATTTCTGGTAGCAATTGCGGCCAGTATCGCGAACGATGCGAAATCTGTGAAAATGGAATAATCCCATCAGGACCTCAGATGTTGGGCCACAGCCGTGGCAATCCCAGGAGCGGGGCCGCTGCCTCGAACGTGTAGCTCCACTGCATCGGGAATTCCGTGTACTGATTGCCGTGCCGCTTCGGCTGTCCAGGCTCGATCCGGCGCTGATCGCGGTGTTCATCCGCAGGCCATAGCGGCGCCGAGGGTACCGGGTAGCTGAAGTGCCCAACCGCGGCGCCCGTCTGCTGCGCCTGGAAGGGCGTCGCTTCCGCCACCTTCTGCCTGACCGGGACGCCATTGAGTGGCTGCTGCATCACGAACCGGGGACCGCCGCCTGAGAACGTGATGCTTTCCGTCCAGGCCAGCAGCCCAATCCGCCGATCCGGGACGTCACCCTCCAGGGTAATCTCGTAGCTCCTGAATGTGCTGTATTCAGCCCCCTCGCCCTCGGGCCAGTTGGGACCGTCCACAACCCGGATACCACCGAGCGTCCGGCTCGACAGCAGCACATGCGCGGTTGGGGCGCCTGAGTCAAAGAACAGGCCGATGTTGCGGTCCTGAATGCTGTAGGCAACGTTGAGCAGCCGGATCGAGATCGTGAGGAGGTCCGCCGTGGCCGCCTGCAGGACCCCCCGAAGCCTCCAGGTTTCCCGAAAGCCCGTCTGAATCCCACCTTCGTTGTATTGTGGGACCCGAGTAATCGTTACAGCCGCTTCATTCGCATCATGAATGTAAGAGCCGTACTGAAGAAACACGTCCCACCTCTTGCGTTCCGAAATCAATCCGTCATACTAGCGGCCGTCCGGGAGCCGTGGACACATTGAAGCCGAGAAACGTGTCGAATGCGGGGTATTTTGCAGGCCATTACCACGGTTATCCGACCGTGGACACATTGAAGTCGCACTTACGAAATCACCCTCGAAGGTGATGTTCCCATTACCACGGCTCTCGGATTCTTTCCGTCGAATCCCCATGATTGACGTTCCTTGCGATTGCTGCGGCTCCACCATCACGCTCAGTAGCGGCTGGGTCGGCTACGCCATCGGCTGCCCCACCTGCCAGACGAAACTGCGGGTGCCGGGCGAGCCACCCGTTGTCAAGCCGATACGCCGTGGCATCCACGGCTACGCCGCCTTCTGGCTCGGCATCGTCTCCCTGGCGCTCTGCTTTCCTTTGGGACTCGCTTCCATCGGTTTAGGGATCGCTTCTCTGATAAAGGAGCATGATCGCGGCTATGGCGTTGCCGGCATCGCGCTTGGAATATTCGCACTCTTTCTTTGGTTCATAATCACGGTGGCCTTGCTATCCCAAATGTAGCGCGATTCCCGGAGCGCAGATTTTGCAGCGCGTCCTGAATCTGCTTCTGCAACGCCGCCACGGTCTTCGCGTTCAGGGCCAGCAGCTCCGGCAGGATCGTCCGAGCGATCTGGCTCGCTAGTGACTCGGGTGATTGCATAATCGTCACCTGAATGGCTTGATTGACCTGAGCTTGAATCTGCCGCTCACGCTGCTGGACAAACTGCTCTTCGGCAGCAAGTCGCTGCTCCACCAGCGCCTGTTGCTGGGCCAACTGCTGGCGTTGAAATTCCGCGCGCCCCAGCGAGGGACCGCCCGCAAGTTGGTTGATCTCCTGAAAGATCGGGGATTGCTGGGCTTGCTGAGTCGCAAAGGCTTCGACCTGCTGGCGCAGGAAAGGCAGCCCCTTGGCGAATTGCAACTCCTCGCCGGATAGCCCAGCGCCCTGGCCCTGACCCAATCGCCGAGCGATGTTCCTGGCACTAAGCCGCTCCAAGGGGTCCAGGATGCCAAATGCCTCGGCGTTCTCGCGCGCCGATTTGACGGTCTCCTCGGCGGCCCGCTGCTGGTCTTTGAGCTGATCGCGTTGCTTCGTCAGGGCATCGCTCCGCAGCTTCGATTCCTCCTTGATGGCGCCGTTCAACTTCTCCTGGAGTTCAAAGAGCTTCTGAGCGTTGGCGGTGATCTGCTCGCGCTGCTCGGTGATGAACTTCTGCCGGGCTTCCTGTTGCTTGTTGATCTTTTCATCTGGTCCGAGGCCAAATAATCCCGCCGTCGCTTCCGGGAAAGCACTGGCCGCCAAAGCTCCAGCGCCTAATAGGATTGGGGTAGCGGGGCCTGCCACACTAGCCAAGCCGATGCCCAATTTTTTCAACAATGCCACCCCACCAAGGCCCACCGCTGTCGTGGCCGCACCCCCGGCAAAGGCTTTGCCGCCAGCTCTGCTAATGACATTCCCAGCAACCTGCCCTGCAGCTCCTGTTCCGACTTCTTCGGCAAGCGATCTGCCTCCTCGTCCCGCAAATGCCCCACCTGCAATTCCTCCGCCCGCACTAGCCGCAAAACCTTTGAGCGCGCTGCTAGCACCCTTAATTGCGGACGTAATGCCCTCAAAAATATCCAAGACAGCCCGAAACGCGATGAAGGTCTCCAGGAGTTTTTTAACATCCTTGTCAGCAGTGAGCGCAATGGCTCCCAGTCCCGCAACTCCGGATGCCACCTTGCGGAATCCGCTATCAAGCTTATCGGTCGCCTGCTTGGCTTGGTCTACATCCTTCGCCAGCTTCTTGAACCCATCGCCCGCGCCTGGAGCCGGCTTCGCCGATACCTTCAAAGTTACATCACGTTCGGCCATCGTCCTTCCCTCGCACCATCTGCCCCATCCGCAGAAACATCAGCTGGATCGAATCCTCCAGCTGCCGCAAGAGCCCGCAGTTGCGCCACACGATCGCGTCACTAGGCATCGGCCGCCCCGCCTTGATCTGCAGGTAGAGATCGTAGGCTCGGTGGTTCTTCTCCGACAGCTCGACAGCGTTGGCAGGGCACGGCTTCGCATCCGGCGGAATCTTCGGGCACCGGTAGCAGGGCGTCGGGGTCCCAGGCGGCCGGAGGACCTGGAGGCCCTGTCGCTTCACGCGCCGCCACTTGTCGGAGTACATCCATTGTTGGCAGTCCTCGCAGCTGGGCAGCTCCGGGTGCAGCAGCATCAGCTGCACGCCGGCTAGGAGTTTTTTTGGTCATTGCCAAGGGTGGCACTGGTCCGCTGGGGAGCCTTCTGTTCCGGCTCTTCATCCCATGGCTCGGTGCCGGTCACGACCCACAGGAGGCGGTTGAACAGATTCGGGTGCAGGCGCAGGATCTTGTCCGCCGTGAGGGGCACGATCTTCTCGTTTTCATCGTAAATGTCCCATATGTGGACATGATGCTCGATCACCTCCGCGGCCCGTCGCGTCTGCTCCTTGGCTTTCAGTCTCGCTCCGCGTTCGATGAAATCCGCCCGCTCCTCGGGTAGCATGGGCCGAAAGGCAAAGCGCACGTCATCATGAATGTGCGGCACGGCTCGCAGGAAAGCATTCTCGGTGTAGCCATCAGGGATGTAGCTAGGCACAGCTCACTCGATTCTTAGCTTCCGATAATCTCGGATATTCACCTTTGGAATATGTTCAATGTAACGCCAGGTCCGATCACCATCGAAGTAGTCCAGCGCGATCGAGACAGTCTCCTCATCCTCGCGGACCAGCAGGCCAGCACTCTCGATTTCGACGCGGGGAACCAGCTCCTCCACCGTGCACTCGCCCCGCTGGTATGAGGCGTCGAACCACCGGACCCAAACCACATCATGGGGTTGAATCCGAGGTAACGATGAGTTCATTCGTCGCTCCGCTCTTCCTCGCTATCCCGTTCAGCACCAGCAGAATCTCATCCTTCGATTCCACGACCGGCGCCTCGGCCGGGAACTGCACGTTGACCATCGCGAACAGCGCCGACACGCCGCCGTTCGTGAAGGTCGCGTTCACGATCGCACCCGTGGCTCCGGTGTCGTAGCGGACGACTTCGTCAGTCGTGTACGGCAGGGTGAACCGCACCGATACCTCGCGGTCGGTAGCGAAGACCCCCGTGGCGGTCGCGCTGTTGAGAAACCGGGAGACTACCCGATTGTCCACTACGATCTCAATCTCTTTCGACTGAAACGTGACGCCCCCGATCGTGAAGGCCAGGTCGTGGAACACGTAGGGCGGGTCCGTCACGAGCGTCAGGGCCGGAAACGCCGTAGCTGTCACCTCCTCGGTCTGGCCGATCAGGTCCAGCGACAGCTCGACGAACCCGCCCTCGGACGCTCGGAAGGTCGCTCGATTGACGTACACCCCAGTGTACTTGAAGCGCCGCGTCACCCGATCCACCTGGACGAACCGGCTCTGGAGCAGGTCCGTGAGAGCGAACACGTCGACCACCTCGTTGGCCCCCAAGATCCACGGCAGCAGATCGTCCAGCTCCAGAGGCGACGGGTTGAGCGTGATGGTGCCGGCGACCGTGTAGGTGCCGTTGCGAGTCCGGGCGGCATCATGGGATCGCGTGCCGCGGATCCCGCCGGTGTCCAGCACGGTGCCGGTCTTGCGCAGCGACTCGGTGAGGAATTCCAGCGGTTCCGTCACGGGGTCAGCGGTCCCGATACCGAATTTGGCGGCAAACCCAACGGCCGGTACGCCCATACATCACCTCTGTTCTCGGACGAAGCAGCGCACAATGAGCGAGGAAACCACCAGGTCAGCATCCCGGTAGAGCGGCAGGTCCAGGATCGCCTGCGGCTCGACGGTGCAGCGATACACCCGCTGCTCCATCCCGGGCAAACGCTTGTTGTGGAACGCTCGCCTAACCTTCTGGCGCCATTCCAGCTCCACCTCCGAGACCTCCATCGTCAGGTCCTTGGCGGCCCGCTCGGACGGGAGGGCCGTCTGGTCCTTGTTGACGCCGTTGACCAACGAGATTAGGACCGGGAACCCGATATCGTCCGAGGCGTTCGTGCTCGGCGGGAGCGTCTCGATCCCGATGGGGGCGATGATGACTGCCGGCAGCGTCGCCTGGCGATCCGTGGGGATGCGGCGCAGGTAAATCTGTTCTTTCGGGATCAGCGGCACGTCGAGGTCCGTGATAGCCTGGCGGACCGCCTGTAGGATCTCAAAGTGCACCGTCTCGTTGACTGGCATCGTAAGCCTCAAAACCCCAACTGCTTTTCCACGTATTCCGTGAAGGTACTGTCGATTTCCTTCACGAGCTGCTGACCGAACCCCAGGAACGGCCGGGCCGGCACGGTGACACGCTTGGTCAGCAGATAGTGCCGGATCAGTTTCTGCTGCTTTCCCTTGGTCACCTTCTCAGCCAGGAATGCCGTCTCGCCTTCGTTGCCCTGGAGCACAAACAAGGGCCGCCCAAATCTCCTGGCCCCGCCCGCCCGAGCCGCTTCCTTGGTCAGCGGAATCGTGAGCGCCTTGGCTCGTCTGGGCGTGATCGTGCCACCGAACTGGTGCAGCCCCGCGGACTCCAGATTGGTGCCCATGATCAGTTCGAAGTCAGTCAGCTTCTCCACATGGCCCCGCCCGGCTCCAACGATGCTGGCTTGCAAGAAACCGAAGTTGAGCAGCGGCTTGTTGCTCGTGCCCGCGTAGGGGCGCTGAAATTTGAGCGGCGCCCACGGGATACCATCTGGACTCATGCCCTGCTGGAACCCCTGGCGGACCGCCCCAATGATCAGGAGCTTGCTGTCCTCCAGCGGCGGCCGGAACGAGAGCCGCTCGATCTCAGCGGCCTTGCGATTGGCCAGCGCCGACAGCTGGCCCAGGGTGAGTTCCAACGGTGCTGCCATCACCGCTCCTTGTGCACGTCGCACCGCCAGATCGTGTCCCATACCTGCTTCTCCGCCGCCTCCACGACCCATGCGACCGACGACGAATCAATGATCGCGTCCCCCTCCTTCGGCACCGCCACCAGGTCCGCGACCCGGAACTCGAATACCGTCTGCTGGAACGTGAAGAATCCCCCGGCGGAGTCCTGCTCGCGCCGGGGAATTTCATAGCGAACGGCATTCGGGACGTTGGCGGTGGTGTTGGAGATGGGACCCTTGGACCGATACGTGATGGTCTGCCGCTCATCCAGGACAGACTGGTCGTTCCCGATCGAAGCGGCGAGTGATGCGGGCATGGTCCATCCTGATCAGGTCCTACGTGTAGCCACGGGAATGATGCTCGTAGATGTTCTCAGCATCGTCCCCTTGATCACCCTCAGCGATGAGGTCGTTCAGTTCCTTGATCGACTTCGTCATCGTGGACAGCCATTCGTTCCACGAGACGTTCCGCCCATTGGCCGAGTACGTGGGCTTGGGACCATTGCTAGCCCGGTAGGCAGCCTCGGTTTTCAGTTCTGTCGTGAGGCTGTCGCGCGCGGCCGTGATGTCGGTCAGGTACGCCATCGCTTACCTCTCAGGCAACTGTCGATTTGCACATTAACCTGGGCTCCCAGGTCGAGTACGCGCCCCGCTCCGATACCCGGTACTGCTGGACGATGTCGCGATGGAATTCGTCATGCGAATTTGCCGGTGCCTGGATGGTCTGAAGGGGCCAGTTGACCATGTAGCGAAACGCCTTCGCGGGATTGCCGAGGAACCAACTGGTATCGGTCCCGAGCCGGGCAGCCAGGAGCCGCGTCGTCAGCAGCGTGTACTTGTTCAGCATCGGGTTCGTGCGCGTCGTCTCGGTCGGATTGCCGGTGGTCGCGTAGCCCGGCGTCACGACATTGATCATCGTGGCGTTCAAGATGCGGCTGGCTGTCTGCTCCAGCGACTTCGTCACGATCAGATGCGTGGCCTCCACCATCACGGGCTCGCCCGTGTTGGGGTCCGTGATCTCATTGAGTAGCTGTTCCGCCACGTCCAAATCGGTCCAATCAACGAGGGCATTCGTCGCAGCCAGATTGTCCCACGAATGCGTACCAGCATTGTCCCCGTAGGTCTGGATGATGGCGCCGCGCCACTTGTAGCGGTGGGAGGTCGCCAGCGCCGAGGCTCCGTCATTCTCGTCAATCGTGCAATCGATGGCGCGCTTCTCTTTGTTCAACCCCGCCCATTCACCGACCTTGGAGCATCGATCCAGCAGCACACCCGTCCGATCGAAGAAAATCGCGGCCCGGCTGATGGGTACGATCATGCCGCGGTTGCTGGTGATAGGCGTCTCGATGAAATCTTCGCTGACGCCGACGAACGGATAGGGGTCGTTCTCGGCGACGATTTGGGTTTCATCGCCAATGCCCGTGATGCCGGCAATCTTCTCACCGTTGAACTCCGTCTGTACCTCGGGGATCAGCCGCGAGAACTGGTATTCTTCCATCATGAACGCTTCCATGATGGCCGAGTAGACGATCTGGCCGCTGATGTTGGAGAAGGCGTTGGTCGAGACGGCTGTGTTCCCGGCCTCGGTCATGGCGGTCCGGTACTCGACCATCAGGTCGTTGACCAGGCGGCCGTCTTGTTTGCACGCCTGGAATTCGTTCCAGCCGAAGCACTCGCAGAACAGCCGCCCCAAGTCGAAATCCTGCGGCCGGAAGGCCTTGGCGGCGAAGCCCTCTTTGAGCTGCGCCGTCGCTTCCTTCAGGGGCTTGTGCTCATAGAGCGCTAGCAGGTTCTTGTAGTTCACGGAAGCCATAGCTTGAGCCCCTTTGGTTAACGCAGCTGTCCCGCGTACACATAATCGATATTGAGAGTCTCAACGACCGTGATGCCGCCGTTCTTGATCCCGAAGGCGACCTGCATTTCGGTCGCGGAGGCCAGGTTGACCAGGTGCTTGATCGAGACATTGTTGGCATCCACGAGCTGGATGTCATTGACGAAGTAAGTCACTTGACTTTGTGTCGTCGAGTAGTCGTGCCACTCGATTCGCAGCGTCTGCGGCGTGGTCCCGCCGGCCGTCGTGGTACTGACCGAATCGGTTCGGGTCGTGCCCCGGGACGACATGCAGCGCCATACGGTGCCGCCGTCTACCTTGTAGATCACGGCCCCGTCGAACGTGGCTTGCGGACCGCCGCCGTTGTCCACGAGCGTGTCAGCCCCCACAGCGCTCATGATGCCAGCAAGGATGTTGACGTCATCGACGTTGGCTTCGGTGAACTGAATCCGCGCCTCGAACAGCAGCGGCTTCCCGGCCGCCAGCAGGAAAACCTCGTTTGGCGATTCGAGGTACGCTTCATCGTTATCCGCCACCGTGCCATCCGAAGGCACGAGCGCCAGCAGACCGCGGGCGGCATCCCCCACACTGGCGGTCCCGAGGTCGGTCAGGGTCGCCACCCATTCGACGGCGTCGAAGTCCTCGGTGAAATCGGAGAAGATCTGTACTTGGCCTTTTTCGTACAGATAACGGGGAAATTGCAGCAGATTCGGCATGATGCCTCCGGAGGAGCCTCAGTTCAGGATGAAGGACTTCAGCTCCTGAACCGTCGTCGGGAGCTTGGGAGCAGATTCCGTGATGGGCACCGAGGGCGCGGCCGACTTCGGCTTGATGCCGCCGGGCTTGCCAGGAGGAGGCGCCCTGCCCTTGAGGTCGCCGATCATCTCCTTGACTTCCTTCTCTTCCGTGAGGCCCGCCAACGCCTTGAGCTGCGTGGCCGTGGGAATGAACTGGTCGGCGTCGCAGAGCAGCCGCACCTGATCGCGCCGCTCCATGCGAGTGACGCGCTCGAGCAGCTCGGTGTCGGCCGGCTTGGCAGGGGCTTTCTTCTTGGCTTCTTCGGCAGCCATATCGCCTCCCTCCTCGGGGGTTTCGGAGGAGGTCTCGCCGCCTCCCATGAGCTTCTCTTTTGCCTTGAGGATTTCCTTGATCTTCGCCAACATGCCCTTCATGTCGAGCGACGTGTCATCCAAGACGGCAATCACCATGGCCTTGAACGCCTCGTGAGCCTGGGCGGTCGAGTCCATCCCGGCCTCGGGGGCCGCCATCGCGGTGTCCATGGCGGGCATGTCCTGCTCGTGAAGAAGCTTGAGTCGCTCCGGCTTCAGGGCCTTCTTGAGTACCTCGCGGACGGTCGTTTTTTGCATGTTGTGAGACTCAAAGAGGCCCTTGACAGTGGCCGGGTCGGAGACCAGGTCCACGGAACCGACTGACTGGATTTCCTCAACCACGATCTCATGCTTGTCCCGGCGCTTGTTGCCGTTGGCCACGTGGCTCATGCCGAACAGGGCCGGGTTGCGATCCGCCGCTTCCAGGACTGGGGCAGCGAAGGGATGGGTCTTGAGATAGTGAAGGTCGCCGTACAGCCCGTCCTCGCGCACCTGGATACCAGACAGCCAACCGAAGCGGTCATAGCTGGAGCGGGAGTCCGCTGATTTGGCGGCATGGTTGAAATTGACAACCTTGCCTTCGTACAGGCCGGCCGCTCGCCGGATCGCCTCGGGGAGGTAGCGGTAGCCGTTGGCGGAGACGTGGCCGAGGATCTTGACCGAGCGCATGAGACCGGCTTCGCGGTCCACCTTGAGGCTCGCATTGCTGGCACAGTACTCGTAGATTTGCTCGCTCGGCATGGCTCAGCGCAAAAAAAACGCCGGGCAGTATCCAGTGCTGGATACTGCCCGGCGCGTAAACTCGGGCTGCGACCGGGTCCGAGACCCGGCGTCAGACTGTCAAATTGTCAGTGGTATTGGAACAACTAGGCTTGCGAATGTCAAGTAGCGATGGAGATTTTCCCACCACGGGGCGCCAGTAGTTCACGGTCCCGCACCAGCAGCCGAGCTTTACGTTCCACTCAAACAGCACCGATCCGATGACAAGCTGATGATCCCAGCAATGGCCCAGCACCGCCTGGCACTGGCGGCAGCGGAACAGCGAAAGCGTGCGGGGTTGGTCCAAACCTATGCCTCCACCGTCACTGGCACGTCCGAGAAGCCATCCGCGATCCGGGCGCCGCGGGCTACAAGGCGCGCCCACTCCCACTTGGATACTGGCGCCACGACACAGCGACAATTATACACCCTTGGACCTCTCACATCCTGGAAGCTGGCACTGGCCGGGTAATACTTGCCGAAGTTGGGCCGGTGATCGTCCCCTTCGCGCCCATCTTCGATCCCCAGGTATTGCCAGACGGGAAACGTGTCCGCAACGTCAGGCCGTCGTCGCTCATCTTCCAGCCCCTGGTTGTAGGAGTCCATCATGTTGGTCCGGACAACCATCTCGCTGTACTGCGGGTTCCGCGGCGTCACCCCCGCCCGATCCAGCACATCGCGGATCGCCCGCGGCGCTGTGCTGATCCCCTGCCCCGTCGCCAGCCGCTCCCGGATCAGGTCCTGGACAGTGCCGAGCAGCTGCAGGTCCGTGGAGACAGCGAGCGTGAAAGCGGTGCGGCGCAAGCCGAGAGCGAAATCCGGGGCCAGGCTGATTCCGGGGACTAGCTGGCTGAAGTAGCGGATCGCTTCCTCGGGAGGCAGAGGCTCGATGGGGGTACGGGAGATGTCTTCTCGGAGCAAGCCTGGACTGTTGTGCACTGCGGACAAGTCGATCTGTCCGCTCATGTCCGACTGCAAATCAGGTGCCAACCCTAATTTTCGGACATATCGATCTGTCCGTGTCCGCTCGACCTGTTCCGGCAGCACCCCATGCCGCTTCAGTACCTTCGCCTGAAAATCCCGCACCAGCGCCCGTCCCAGGAGATTCGCCGTCGCGTTCGTCGCCGCCAGGACCTCGGCGAGCTGCCGGCGCTCGAGGTCGTTGAACAACCGCCGCACTCCCTGAGCCTCTTGTCCCTGCCGCAGCAGCCGCACGATCGCTGGCTTCGCGATCTTGGCCAGCCGCTCGATCCCGAACCGGATCGACTTATCGAGGAGCTTCTCGACGGTGTCGCCAGTCTGGCCGGCCATCGCCACTTCACCTGAATCCGCGACCGGGCCGAGCTTCTCAGCCTCGGTCATCCCGGAAAAAAACGGCCGCCCTCCTGGGCTTGGCCCCCGACCTTCGGCGTTGCAATCACCGAGACCTCAGGGGAATCATCAGGCGTCAGCTTCACCGGCGGGATCTCGGGGAACAGAGCCGCGGCCTCGGCGGGCGGGAACCCGAAGACGATCTGGGCGCTCGCCACCGCGGCCTCGCGAGGCACGTCGCCCGCGTAGTAGGCGGTCTGCAGGGCGGAGATGGCCTGCAGGGCGCCGACGGTGGTACGGTCGGCTTTCTGGCTGGCTGTGCCGGCTTCAGGCTGGGCCGGTATCGTGGCGCCAGGCTCGGGCAGCGACAGAATCCCCGGCCTTCCCTGGCCAGGGCTGGGGAAGCCTGCAACCTGCTGCACCGTCGGCGGCTCCTCGTGCAGGTTCGTTACCTCCTGGTCGTTGTCATACCCGGACTGCTGGCGCCATGTCTGCTTGCTGACCACTGTGTTGCGGTGCTCGATCTCCTTGACCTGCGCCTCTTCCAGCCGGTTCGCGATCTCCGGGGTCGGCGCCTCACACTGCACATCCACCAGGGCCATGACCTCCTCGTAGGTGTAGCCCTTGAACCGGCCCGCTTGGTGGGCGTAGTAGATCACGGTCCACATGGTAGCGAGGTCGCGGCGCTTGTAAAAGCTCTGCGCCGTCTTGATCTCGCGGACGAAGGGCGAACCGGAGACAAGTATTGACGAATAGTTATTGTTGGATGCATCGCCCGAGATCATGAACTCCGGCATGCACCACGCGGCCCCCACGGCACGCAGGACCGCTTGCTCGGTCGAGATGTGGTTGAGGGCATTCTGTGACGCCATCGGGGGCGGAAGAAAGACCCTGCCCTTCGGCGTGTGGATGAAGGTCCCCGGCTCGATCTTCTGATAGTTCGTCGGCCGTCCCTTGATGGGATCGTTCGGGTACTGCCGCCCCTTGTCCCGCAGGTCCGTCACCAGCGCCCCTACGGCCGCGGAGCCGGCGGTCTCGTACTGCCAGATGCCCGCGATCGCCGCCTGGATGGCAGCTCCTTCACGGAGGTTGCGGAGGAGCTTGCGGACGCCGTCGAGGCTCTCGGTGCAGCAATAGAAATCGCTCATCCCGCGCTTGATGTTGCGATCCACATTGACTTTGACGTGCTGGATTTCGTCAGCGGGAACGAACTCGCCCGGTTTGGCACTGTCGGTCTGGACGTGATACTCCAGCACCGTCTGGATATCCTCCGGATCGGTGCGGATTCCCCAACCCCATTCCTCGAAGGTGGTATCGGGCGGCTGCTTCACGTGCTCCGGCTCGACCACCCGAACCTGCGTGGCGCCATCGCGATCCGGGAAGTAGCGAAGGAAGTACTCCCCGTCCCGACGCGAGCGCCGGAACAGCTCCTGCTCCAGCTCACACCACTCATTCGCATCCGTGAATTCGTCGATGACCGCCTGCACCTCCGCCACCAGTTCGGGTGGGGCGTCGGTGTCGGACTCGGCCGCCGCGTGGTACTTGTAGCCATCGCCGACGACGAAGTTCAGCAACTGCTTCAGGACGCCCTTGGCAAGGCTACTGGTCTCGACCAGGACCCGGACGGTGTTGCGCAACCGCGTCAGCTCGGTCTCGTTCTGGACGAACGGGTAATTGGACCCGTCCTTCCGCTGCTGCCAGATCGTGCCAGCGTGCTGCCACATCTCGTCACCGTTGCGTAGGGCATCGCTCGGGTCCACGAAGTCGCCGAACGCCGTCCCGGTGTAGCTTCCCGGCCAGGACTCCAGCAGCTTGGCCTCGGCGGTCAGGCGATGGAGCCGCACCTTCTGCTCGGCGAGAGCGGTCTGCTCCTGGAGACCGGATAGCTGGGAGGAACCGAAGAGATTGCTCAAAAAGCCAAGCATGCATCACCTCTCAAATTCGCCGCACCAGTCATAGCGCTCTGTGATCGGCCAGTGGGGCCATAAAGGTCTACCTTTTTTGTCTTTGTATCTATCAGACGGCACAGGCGCATTGCGGCGACAAAGTCCTATATCAGGCAAACCATCTTGGTCTACAATGTCCTCTGTCTTTGGCTCCCACCATCGACACAGCTCGCACCGATCCTGCCTCTCAGCCATCGCGGGACTCCTTGGCCTGCTGCTCGTAGTACTCCGCACACTTGGCCAGGAACTCTTCACGGCATGGCAGCCCCGGCCCCTCGGGCAGCGGTTCACCGAGGGCGCGGTACAGCTCCAGGTCTCCCTCCCAGCAGCGATCGTGCCCGCGAGCATCACGGTGCCGGCGAATTGCACCCCTCCAAGCACTGGCGTCCTGCCACAACAGTCGATACGCGAGCTCGGCCTCATCCACCTCCCGCTGCAGCTCCCGCACCATCGCCAGCAGCTGGGGCACCGGGTTGAACGGGCGCTCGGGACGATCAGCGATCCTGTGTCGCAGTCGCATCAACGAAGGAACGGCGAACGGCAATTCTTTCACCGCTCGCGCGCGGCAAGCTTGCTCCTCCTCCTCCAGCAGAGCCAATACGCAACGACGTTCTTTCGCCCAACACGGTTCGGCCCCCTCAATCTCCCGCAGTTGCTCCTCACTCAACATCGCTGGACTCCTTGCTCCCGATGCCCTGGAATCCAGGGGTCCAGCTGCTGAATTGGCTCCGCAATGCCGCGTTTTGCAGCTGCAGCTCCCGCACCATCGCCAGCAGCTGGGGCACATCACGGCGGCACACCTGCTCACAGTCGTCGCCGCCATACCAGACGTCCACACCTTTCGCCCGATTCTCAATCGCCCGCAGTTGCTCCTCGGTCAGCATCGCTCACCGTCCCAGTTTCAGCTTCTTTTTCTCTTGCCTGCGCTGCTCCAAATAACAACGGTAGCACAGTCCTCGGGCGTAGTGCTTTCGACCGCAGATACATGCAGGCCGCTTGCGATTCCCTAGCCCAGTCAGCATCACTCACCCTGCCGCAAAGGCTGCTTGAGGGATCCGCAATGCTCGCACTGCGTGGGTACCTTCAAGAAGCCGCTGCCACCGCAGGCTTTGCACGGGAGCTTGCCGGTACCGTAGATAAAAGCTGGCTCGGCCGTGAAATGGCCGTGGCCACCACACGTAATGCACTTGCCGTCATCGTGGTTTAGTTCAGTCATCGCTCAGCTTCCCTGTCTGAATCGCCTCAGACTTTCCTGGGCTTGCTTGTCGAAGGCATCCAGTCTTTGGTCACGCCTTCGATCCGTCCGTCGAGACATCCACAGAGTGAGGGCTATCCCCATGACGTAACCTGCGCACCAACCATAGAGGAACCATGCCAACCATTGCATCAGCTCATCCCTCCTGATCTGGCCTCGCGCAGATCCTTCAGCGAATCCCCGTCCTCGACGGGCCGCATCCCGCGCTGAATCTCCTCGATCCGGGCCAGGGCACTGGACATGCTTGGGCCGCTGACAGCATCCGGCTGGGTCGGGCCCTCGGGTGGTGCGATCGCAGTCGCATCAAGCACGCCCGAGGCAAACCGCGCGGTATCAAGCGCTGTCAAGGTCGGGGTGACCATAACATCGGGCTTGGGCAGGTCGTCGGCTGACGATCCTGCATTGATGCCATCACCTGTGTTGCCTGCCGCGATCCTGATGCCATAACCATGGCCTGGAGGACGAGGTGGTAATGGACGAGATGAGCAATGCATGCGCATCACCAGCCCTGAGCAAACCACTTCGCGATCTTCGAGGAACAATCCCGCTCCTATGTTCTTTGCCGTGACCCAGAGCTTCCCGCCATGGATTTCAATCTCCAGTGAAGGCACCTCCTCGAATTCCCCCTGCACTTGGATCTCAATCTTCTTCGGCCACGCAACCTCAATGTCATCGATCAGTAGCTTCATCTTTCACGCTCCTCAATCACATCGGGCATGGGCAGCTCATCGAAGCGCCAACCATGTTGCTCCAAAACAAAAAATGCCCGTTCACGGGGGGAGCCGCCTGGCAACGCCCAATCAGGAAGAATCGTCAATATAGCCGATTCTTGCTCCGCACTCCCCAGGATGATCAGCTGACCTCCGCTGCACTCCAGGCGCAGCGGTCCCACCGTCTCCCCGGCTGAATCCACCTGGATCTCGATCTTCCGCGGCCACGGGAGAACGACGCCGTCGATCAGTAGTTTCATCGCGACACCTCCTTGGTGACCTCGATCTGGCACGGCGTGACATGCTCATTCTCCGGCTGGCCGCACAGCAGGCAGATCGGGACCAGCTTCAGCCCAGCGCCGGAGCCAGAGCCTTGCAGCCGAGAGACCTCCCGCGGCACCTCCACCTGAAAGCTTCCCGTCGCCAGCCACTGTTGCAGGTGCTGGACCAGGTCTGCCACCTGGGTGCGGGAGAGATTCATGGCATTCCGTTGCTGGCCTAGCCAAAGATAGAAACTGCCAGGGGGGTCGCCAGGCCCAGGATCGCCAAGCGCAGAGCCACCGAGCCGACTCGATTGCTGGAGAAAACAGAGCGATCCCAGGACATCGTTAAATTCGATCCGTTCAAACCCAATTGCGGTCTTCTCGATCTTCATACCCGCAGTCCTCACAGAATGGCATCTGGTTCTGGGTCATTCCCCATGATCCCCAGCTTGGCGAGCGCCAGCCGGCACCACTCCTCGGCCATGTCGCAGTTCACGTCACGCCCGTTCTCGGGAAATTCCACTTGTAGGTCCTTGCCATCAATCCCCATCTCGACCGTCACGACCCCATAGCCAGGCATGTCCGGATACCGTGGGGTCGTGATCCGAATCCAATCGATCAGTACTTCGTCCACCTGGATCGGTGGAAACTTCGCCTCGCTCATACCCGCAATCCCTCCCACGCCTCCTCGTCCGCATCCCGCCCGTGCAGCAACTGCCCCATTACTCTAATCGCCATCTCTAATGCATCCGGTCCATCGTCGTGCTCCCCCTCGGGGAACTCCCGCAACTGCTGGACCAGCAGTTGCGACCCCGGGGAACCGGCCCGGAACCGGATCGCCTGCCGGGCCAGGTAGGGGCCGATCCGCCTGATCCGTACCTGCTTATTGACCGTGTTGACCAGCGGGATGATGGCCGGCATCAGCCCCGTCTCCTGGCCGACGCGAGCGATCTCATCGGCCAGCAGCTCCTGGAACTGGTTCGTCTCAATCGCCCACGCCATCGGGTCAGCACGGCGGTACAGTTCCAGGCCGTCGTGGACGATCTGGCTGGTGGGCCGGCGAGCCAGGTCGGCATCGCAGTACAGTATACCGTCGAGCGAGCGGCCCAGCAGCACCAGAGCCGAGTAGTCGCCGTGCTTGGAGTCCTTGCCTTTGCTGGGGTCAAGGGCCTGGACCTTGATGTCGCAGCGCGGCCAGTCGTCGAACCAGAGCTGACTGGTGAAGTACTCGCCGGGCCACTCGCTCCCCTGAACGTCGAGGAACTGGCCCTCCAGCTCCTGGAGGGCCAATAAGCCGCCGTACTGCTGCTTCAGCGTCGCATAGAAGCGCTCGTCGAGGAAGGGATTCTCGGAGGTCTTGGCTTGGAACAACTCAACCCCTTGTTTTCCCGAACCAAAGACCTCGTAACTCCAATGACTCCGGCCCTTCGGGGTAAATGTACTGGTCAGCACCCCCATGGTCCCACCCTCGCGGAGGCAACCGAGCAGGATCGTGTAGGTCTCACAATCCGTCAGGCTGGCCTCGTCGATCCACACCCGCCTGAGGTTCGGACCGCGGAGCCGGTCGGGATCGTCGGCCGAGCGGAACAGCACGTCGGCAGTCCCGCCAACCCATGAACGGCAGGTGAGGTAGAAATCCGTGCGGTGCCAATGGAGGATTTGCCCGAGTTGTTCGCCGACCTGCCGGAAGGAACGGAACGTCGAATCCCTGAGCATCGGGTAGGTCGGCGCCACAACCATGTAGAGCCGGCCTGGCTCGAGCGCTCGCAGGAGATCGTAGGCGCCGATATGCGACTTGCCGGCTCCACGACCGCCAGCGAGCGCCTTAATGCTCGCCGTTGAGTCCAGGAACGGCGCTTGCGCGGTCGAGATCGGGAAGCAGATGCGCCGCTTCTTCGCGGGTGCGGACAAGGGTTTCGACCACCTCGGTTTGGGTTTGGATCGGCTTGCCATCCGCGCCGGTAAGCTCGGTGCGCTCCGTGTAGCCGCGGTGCTTCGCCTGGCACTTCAAGTAGAAGCAGATCGCCCAGGCTTCGTTGCGATCGAGCGCGGCCTGCAACTTGTCCTCGGCGTTGTCGAGGCGCTCACCGCGAAGTTGCTCGGCCACGGCCTTGATCGCGGGGTAGCGGTTGATGTAATTGCCGATGGTATTCTGATCGCAACGAAGCTTGGCAGCGGCCAAGAACTGCCTTCCTTTGGTTTCGCGGAGAGCGTCGATTACCTGATCGGGAGTATACCGCTGCCTCGCCATCTTTTACTTCCCCAGAATCCCAAACCCTCGCCTAGAGGGTGTAACAGATAATTGTCTTCATTTTCTTTGCCCCCCGACGGTCGTCCATGACCTCTCGCTCATCCTGCGGCGCGACGAGAAATTTTCGTCTGGTTTCTCTCTCCCCAGACCCCCTCTCTCTTCCCTGCACGAGTCCCCCTTTTACTACATCATGTAGTATTCAGCCTGGCTGCTGCCCTGGGCGGTCCATGGGCGGCGAGTATCCGCCGTACCCTATCGGGAAGTCTGGACCCTCCCACTCGGTAGCGATCTCCCCTGCTTGCGGCTCCACCACGACCCGGTCGCCGCTCATCTGCTCAGCCGTCAACTCGCGGCGATAGATGCCACGCGGCGGCACCTCTGCAATCGGCTCGCCTTGCACTGGCGGTCCGCTCAGCGCATCGGAGAAACGCTGCCGCTGCTCTGGGGTCGCTTGTTCGATCAGGTCGGTGATGTCGTCGAGGGTCATGGATTCTCCAGCTTACACCAGGACACGAATCGAATCTGCCACTTGCGCTTCAGGAAATACCGGCGCAACTCGTCTCGATCCTTGCCACGGCACCAGCGCAGGATCGGTGCCGCCTCGGTGCAGGTGTCGCCGATCAGGATCAGGCCGGCGCAGAAGTGCGGGGCCGTGACCTGCCAGAGCGTCCGCTCAGCAGATGCCATTACTCTACCGCTCCCCCGGGGCCGGCACAATCCCGTCATCCCCTCAGCATCCTCTCGATCAGCGCCACCGCGGCACCGGCTATTGCTCCACGTCCTCCAGCACAATGACCGTCTGGCGCTCCTGGCCGCGCCGGACCTGCGGGGGCATGACCTCGCAGCCATCGTCGCTATCATCCACCAGGAGCCGGCAGCGCACCAGCGCATCCAGCAGGCTCTTGAGAAGGTTCGTCGGGTCCGGGAGTCGGCCGCTGTGCTGGTCGCTGGTGGCCACAATGCTGACCCGGCGCTTTCCGGTCGCCGGCGGAATCCCCTGCAGTCTGGCCTCCACTGCCACCTGCTGTTGATCGACTCGCTTAAGCCGATGGCGCCGCGACCAGTGGCCGGTGAATTTGTTGTCACTGGTCGGCATCCATCCGGAGATGGTGAGAATATGGGCGTGGGTTGGCATCATCTCTCTCCTGAGCGCGGAGTACCGGTCGGATTTGGCCCAGCTGATTCCGCTCCAGCGGGCTAAGATGCTTGGTCAGCATGCCACTTCCTATATGACATATCCAGATTAAGCAGCAGCGACGAATGGACCCCGAGAGCGTACCCCAGGACCTCGGCCTCGCGGAACCGCAGCCTGGGCTCAATGCCGTCCAGGATTTCCTGGACGCGCTCGGGACTCAGGATCGTCGCCCTCGCCACGTCGTTCGCGGTCCAGCCGCGCGCGTCCAGCTCCTCGCGCAGGTGCACCCCCAAGGGGAAGGCCTCAGCTGGCCGCATGCGGCACCTTGCGGCGAGGCCCGCCCCTGGCCAGCCCGTCCCACAAGGCGGGTTCGTTCGGCAATTCCATCGGTTCCTCGTCCGAGGGTGCGACCGTACCATTCAAGACGGCTTCCGCGAATTGCTTCGAGAGATCGGCCGCATGCCGACACATAGCTTTCGTGGCCCCATAGGTGGTGACGGTGAAGCGTTCGCCACTCGCCTCCAGGCCAAAGACAATCACCACCGGACACCCGGATTGTTCACTGATTCGTTGAGCCGCTCTGATCGGAATCTTGCCTCGCACGGGTCATCTCCTGATTCAATGTCCCACCCTGGTAGTTCTCCGAAGGGCCCGCGGCCAGCAGCCGCCGCGGGCGCCCGGGGCCGCGGCGGCGTGGAGGTGTTGGGGATCCGCTGGGGAGGGCCGCGGGCTTGTCGATTATTTGCCCCATCAATGTAGCAAATGCACGTGCTTCGCCCTGGAGGGCGTCCAGGAGAGTGGCGCTGATACCGCTGACGACGCGCGCGTCTTCCCGCAGGCCGCCGACGGCGATGTTGACCGTTCGCAGCAGCTCCCGCGCCCCAGCAACGAGCCGCTCCAATCGTTCGTTGTGCCTGCCCATGCTAGTCTCCTTTGCTTCGCTCTAGTGTACAGATGCTATTGCCTTGCCTAGCCACTTGTTGGCCTCTGATATGGGGTCAGGGGGCCAAGATGGGTCCAGGATCACTTCAGGGTGTTTGGGCTCGCTGGCGCACTCAGAGGTGAGTCTGACTGATGCGATGGCGCCTTGAATCCATGGATGGCACTCATCTTGGCAAGTCGCTCGCGCTCCTCCTCGGTGATTTGGCGCTTTTTGCGCGGTTGGAGGATCACCGCGATCTCATCGAAGACTTGGACCGGGAACGTGAACGTCTTTTCAGTATCGCCATCTTGAGACAAATGTACACCAGCGATGGCGAGCAGCGGTTTCGTCAGCCTTGGGTGTCTATCCACTTCCGCGGCCAGCAGATCGCCACCTTGCGGATAGATGATACCAAAGCGGCAGGGGATTTGCATATACCACGGATCGCGTTTGTCCATCGGCACATGCTCTGGGTCATATGCTTCATCCCAGGTAATTCGGTAGCGCTCGCCGAAGCGGGCGCGCAGGTCGGTGCACGTTGTCTCCATTGTCTACTCGCTTTCTGTTTTATCGGTACGCAGGGCTTCCGGTGGCCCCGGTGGCCCCGGTGGCCCCGGTGGCCCCGGTGGCCCCGGTGGCCCCGGTGGCCCCGGTGGCCCCGGTGGCCCCGGTGGCCCCGGTGGC
>Ga0184634_10000070_pt1 | contig 20514 bp, 21 predicted proteins | sample PLM31_200_b1_FD_133016 | JGI IMG/M metagenome (GOLD analysis project Ga0184634, IMG submission 133016) | Groundwater sediment microbial communities from an aquifer in East River, Colorado, USA - PLM3-1_200_b1 | ecosystem: Environmental > Terrestrial > Soil > Riparian zone | place: USA: East... | reverse complement strand
GCTCGACATACTTCTTGAGAACACCGGCCATCATGGTTTGCAATCGCTCGGCGTCATGGGCGCGCGTCGGGTGCAAAAGAGCTTCGTCGCAAATGAGGCCATAGAGCTTGGGGTCGTCTGCCGCAAGAATCTGCCTCGGATGCTCCCGCTTGATGAGCAGGTTGTGAAAGTTTCGCTCCTCCTTGAACTCCAGCATTTCAAGATAAAACGCCTCCCAATTCAGCCAGTGCAGTTGCTGAAGCGGAAGCCAGTGTTCGCTTCCACCGACGAAACGGGCTGTTTGAAACGCGCCGCCCGCGCTTCCGATGCGCTCCACTTTTGTGGAAAAATCGAGAACCACTTTGTATTCCGTGCTATCAGCGGCTTCGAGCAGGAGGCGCTCGTTCAGGTCAAATCGCCTCTCCTTCGGAAGGCGCGGAGCGATTAAACCTTTCTTCAGAAAGTCGTCGTTCCGCTTGATGGGCAACGGCAATTCCACATCGCCGAACGGCTCAATGCCCTCGCGCTCCAAGTAGTCGCGGAACTTCGTCATGTAGTCAGCGCGGATGGCGAAGATGTTCAGCCGCTCCAATAAATCAATTCCCGCCGGATGTTCAATGCCGGACAGCGCCGAACTTCGCTTCAAACTCCGGTTCAATCCGAGCAGGCGGACGCCGCGACCGAAAAGCTGGATGATTTCCGTTCCCTCACTGCGGCCGATGTTCAGCAAGCCCATGTTCGTCACACGCCAGCTATCCCATCCCTGCATGAACTTCTTCGCGCCGATGAGCATGTTGATTCGCGAGTCAGGCTTTTTGATGTTCTCAAACAACGACTCGGCAATCTGGTCTTCCTCCAACTCCACGCCCGGGCATTGCTCCTCGATGAGCGTCTTGAAATTCGCCGTGTCGCCGATGTAAACAAGTCCAAAATAGCTCTCCGCCCCGCTCACCTTTAGGCCAAGCTCCCCCGCCTTACCTTTGATGTCCCCAACGTGCAACCGTCCACCGCTCGCAGAGTGAAACACACGCTTCAACAAATCGCGATGGATCTTGTCGCCATCCTTGCTCCACGCCTTGAGTTGTTTGAAGCGGCCATCGAACACATCCCGTCCTTCGTCTTCGATCTCGCTCTTGCCCTCCAGAATTCGCTTGATGGTCTTCTGCACCCAACCGCGCTTGTTCTCCAGAAAGCGGCTCAGGAAAGATACCACCGTGAGCACGTCCGACTCTTTCGCCTGCTTGTTGTCCTTGGATTTGTTGACCGTGCTGCCGACAAAAACCCAGAGCGGGTCTGCCAGGTGATAACGCAGCATTGCGTCCGACTTCGTTTGAAACGCCCGCTTCTGCTCGTGGAACGCCAGCAGATTCGCGAGCAACAGCGTGTCCGTCTGTTCGGCTGTGGTTTCCTGCCGCAGATTCAACACCTCAAAATCCTTCCCGAAACCGTCGCCGTAAAAATATTTATAGGAATAGTCGAAGAGAATCGCCTTGCCGTATTCCTTTGTCATCTTATCGTCGCGCGCCGTCGTCATCGCCTGCCCGAAGGTCGCGCTGTATTCAAACGTGAAGCCAGTCTCCGCAAGCTTGTCGCGGTTGCTGATCCATTTGCCGGCCTCGCTGCTCGCGCCCCTGTGTCCCTCGTCCACGAAGATGAGATTGTTTCCCTCGAACGCTTCCACCGGCACGCTCACGCCCGAACCTTTTTTCTCCTCCACCAGCTTTGTTATTTCGACGACGCGTACCCTGTTCTTTGTTACCGCTTCAAAGCCGCTTTCTTCCAGCGAAAACCGCGCGCACGGAATGCCCGCCGCTTCCATCTGCTCCAAGTGTTGTTGCGAAAGCCCCTCATCCGGGGTCACCAACAGAATGTTATCCAACGGCTTGGTGTTGTAGTGCAGAAATTGCCGGTAATGAAAATGCAGGAGGATGGTCTTCCCGCTGCCCGTTGCCATCCAAAACGCCAGTTTGGTCAAATCCTCGCCTATAAACTCCGGGTCATGCGACTCCATGACTCCGCGCTTGCTATTCCGCTGGCTCACGAACTTGTTTAACTCCTGGCGTAAAAGGTTTTCGTGGTTGAACCGCAAATCCAGAAACAACTCACTCAGCAGCAGCGACAGATGTTGGAAGTAACGCAGCGTCAGGAACTCGGTGCGATGCTTGTTGAAGTAGTCGAGATGGCCTCGGATGTTTGCATCGTAACGCTCCAAGTCTTCCTTAGGGACAAGACACTTCGAGCCGCGCGAGAGAATCCGCGTCACCACGGGCGAGCGCCCCGTGCTGTCAAACCCCTCGTCCGCTTCCCGCAAATCCTCCAGCATCGCCTTGTTGGACGAATAGCCGAGCATGTGACAGCCCCACACGGCCAGCACCAACCGCTGCTCCAGTTTGACATAATCGCTCGTGGGCATCGGCTTATTCTTCGTTGAACATACGCCGCTTGAACACGGGATCGAGTGAGCGCGCGCCGGGAATGAAGCTGTCCGTGTTCACGAAAATGTCCTCCGCGCCCTCGGTGAGTTTCTGCTTCGCCACAAAATCGCAGTCGGCCTCGAACTCTTTCTGCTTCCAGCCGCGCGTCGTCCGCCAGATCACTGCGGTCTCGCGGGCCTCGGCACGACCTCGGTAAACCAAGTAGCGCTCGCCTTTGTTATCATAAACCCGCCGCGACTCCACGTGCAGGCCGATGAGATAGTTGAACGTCTCCGGTAAATCCACCGGCAACGGTTCGTCTCTCCCGTGACGATGCAGCTTGTAGTCGAATGGCGAATCTAGCTTGGCCACGTTCAGTAGCGTCTCGCTCTCCTTCGTCCCAAAATCGAGCATGTAGCTAAGGACGTAGTCCTCGAGTTACAGCATCGTCTGCTCGTCCGCCGCTAGGAAAGTAATGTTGTCCAGAACGTCTTCGTAGGATTCGAGACGGAGATACTTGAATACGTGACTTGAGCCTTGCCGGGAAACGGGTTTGCCGTCCTTCCAGTCTTTGGAGTATATAGCCTTTTGAAGTCTCGGCTTCAGCACAGACTGAAATACATCACCAGCGTCCACCAAGAGATATTTTCTTCGCTGTTTTTTTGACTGATTAATGTTCATTACTGCGTGGGCAGTAGTCCCAGACCCAGCAAAAAAATCACCGTGGATCGAATCCTCATCGTTGGCGAATTGATTCAGGTATTCGATCAGTTTGATAGGCTTCGGGTAATCGAACGCGAAACCCATTTCGGCCAGTGTGCCGCTCATCTGTTTGACCGTTCCGACGTTCCGAATCACTGAGAGAACATGGCTCTGATTGCCGGGTCGCTTTTTGTAGATGTATATGGCTCCGGTCGCGTAGAGCTTAAACCAAGTTTCATTCCCCTTCGCGTCCTTGATCGGTTTGCAGCCATTGGCGATAAAGTCATCGAGAAGCGCCCTCGAACTCCAGCCGGTCGTAGCATTTACCGTGTTAAGTGTTGAACCGCCCTTAACCTTGACGCGGCAAGAAAGCTTAGGCCACTCAGTCGTTCCCGGCTCGATTGTTCCTTCATCGAAGTCAACGGGGAAGCCTTTCGGCAGCGTTACTGTGCTAGGCGGGTTTGCAGGTCCGTTCTTTGTGATCGAGTTTGCAATGGTTTCATTGAACAGTTTGCTGTCCGACGGGATGTTGGGATCAATGACTTCAGGTGCAACAAAAGCCGCGTCGCGCTTCGCGTAGAGCAATACGTATTCGTGATTCCCTTTGATCCTACTTTGATTATCAATATTGCCTTCCGTGTTCCACACGAGGTGTGCGCGAAATTTCCCCTCGCCAAAAACTCTGTCGAGAAGGGCAATCAAATTGTGCATTTCAATTTCGTTTATCGAGACGAGAAGAAGGCCGGAATCACGGAGCAAAATCTTCGCTATCCTTGCCCGATCTTCGATCATCGCCAGCCACGTCGAGTGCTGATAGTTGTCCTTATAGTTAAAGTCATCGCTGCCTGTGTTGTATGGAGGATCGATGTAAAAGATGTCCATGGAATCACGAAGCGAGGACTTCAACAATTCCAATGCCTGCCTATTCTCGGACCAAATGATTTGACCGTCCAACGCAGTGCTGAGCTGTGCGAACGACTTGCTGGACAGAAGAGTGTCGATGAACTGCCCGGAGAAAAATCTAGTATCGAGGACAAGATTTGAGTGCGCCTTCAGAAATCCCACCGTGAGAGGATCACTGAATCCCGGCTGCGTCGTGTCCTTTTCGATCTCGTGGATATGGAACAGCCGTTTCCACTCGGCGATCTGCGCCTTGTTCTTGGCGATTTCGGGATACAACTCCTCCGGCACGCGGTCGAGCGTCACGCAGTAGTGAACTTCGGTGACGAACTTCTTCTTCTCGAACAGCCGCTTCTGAAAATTTTCAATCTGCGCGACGAACGCGATGATCTTGCGGCCAATCGCTTTCATGGCGCGCAGAATTTGAAACCAACTCTCGACGCGCGCCTCGCCTCCCGCTTCCAGTTCATCGACGTTGAGCACTTCGTTCTTCAGGTAGAAATCCAACTCGCGGTCCAGAAAACCGCCAAGGTCCTTGTGGATGAAAAAGTCAGACGTGTTCTTGCGCGTGTAGACGCGCAGGTGGTGGTCGAGCAGGCTTACGGGATTGCCGTCCGTGTCCTTCCGTTTTTCGCGGAGCAAAGCGGCCAACGCATCCGTGTTCGGCTTTGCGGTCGCGACAATCTTTTGCGCGGCTTCCGCAAGAATCGTCTCCTGCGGTTTTGATTTGAAAGTGATCTCTTCCTGCGGTGTCAGTGGTCGGTATTCGAACGGAATCGTGAGCGTGCGCGTGGCCGGTTCCAACCCGACATCTGCCAGGCGAGGCAGGAAGAAGCGCTTTGCGCCCTTGACATTGTTCTGTTCCACCTCGGCATTGCGAAGCTTGAACTGGACAGTCCAGCCACCGTGCTTGTAGCTGTAGTCGGTGAAGTTCTCGGCGGTCTTAATGTAATACTGGTCGCTGTTGGCCCAGTGGAGATGCACTTCCTCGCCATTGTAGGGAATGGCGTATTTGTCGCGCTTGGAGTAGCGGCGCAACGACATGAAATCGCCATCGTCGTAGTAGCGGCTGAAGAAGGCATAGAGATGATTGAAAATCTCCGCCTCCAGTTCGGGTTGGGATTTTGGTTTAGCAGCTCGCTCGCGAAGCGCGAGATATTCCTTGCCAAGCGCCAAATCCTGACCTTTGAGTAGGTTTCCTTCCGCATCTAGCGAATCCTCTCCGAAGGTTTCACGCACCTTCTCAGCCATCTCTTTCAATTGCTGTGCGAACGACGACTCCTGCGCGAGCGCGCCCGACGAAAGCTCAGCCGTGACCGCCTCCAGCAAATCCTTCTCAATAAACCGCTCAATGATCGCCCGCTTCTGGTTCATGATGCGGTAAATACCGAAATCCAGTTCTGCGCAGTCGAACTGAAACAACTTCTTCAGCAGTCCCTGAAATTTTTCACGTGGCGTTTGCATCTCGGGGCAGTGTAGCGAGGCTGAGACTTTTTGACAAGCGCGAAGTCGCAGGATACGATCCCGTTCGTCAGCGTAGATTAGACGCCACCATCCGGGTTTCCTTTCCGTCTCTCTTTCCGAAAAAGAACCAGAAAGTCCGGCAAATCAAATAGCGGAAAAAGGTCTCGACCTTCTTCTTGCCACCGGCTTTTTAATCCTTGCCGGAATAGAAGAGTCGTAGGGGTGGGAAGGTGGCTCAGCTTGGTCGAGCGCACGGTTGGGGACCGGGAAGCCGCTGGTTCAAATCCAGTCTCCCCGAGAGTTTCACGGAGCAAGATCACCGAGATTAGCTATCCGATAGCTTAATGCTTGTGGACTGACTCGGTATTTCTCGGCAAGTTCCTGAATTAAAGTATCATCTTCGAGATCTATGACCTTGTCTTGCAAATCTTCCAGAAGAAAATCCAAAGGCATCAGGAGTTCAGCTGCGAAGCAGTTTGCCTCTATCTCTTCTGGTTTCTCTGCTTTACCAGACCTTTCGTCTCTAAAGTTGATTCGAAAGTTACGATCAACGATTACCTGTTCTCCTTTGTGCAAGAAAAAATGCCCAATCTCATGTGCAATCGTGAATCGCTGCCGATTTGCATGGTGGAGAGAATTGACGCCAATAACTGCCTTATCACCGCGCCGTATCGTACAACCCGATATATTCCCTTCAAATGGCTCCAACCTAATCTTGAGATCTAAGATCTGTGCAACCGTTTCGACCGGCACAGGCGGCTCGCTGACTTGCGCTCTAAGAAGCAGGCTTTGAGCCAGTCTCCGAATTGTCCTCTTCCTGATTGTCATACGTACCACCTCCCGTCATTATGGCTTCAACCCATCTCACCTCTTTCGTGGTTAAGTCCTTGAGATCCTTTCTCGCAAGGACCTGTTTCTTGTTTTTTCTGAGGTTGGGGAGAAACTCATTCGCCTCAGCGCCCAAGGCATTGGCCAACACGTAGAGCGTGTGAATTGGAAGCTTTTGTCGCCCCTTCTCTATGTTCGTGATCGAGGTGCGGGTGAGTGAAGCTAGCTCGGCCAGCCGCTCTTGGGTTATCCCTTTCTTCTCGCGCAGCTGCCGAATCTGTTTTCCAATCTCGGCGTATACGCTGTCGAAAGACCCCATGTGAATGTATACTTTACACATGCAGCTACCAGTGTCAATAGCACTGACCGTTTGTATTATTGACTCTAAACAAAGATATTTTAGTTGACATCAAATCGCCCGTCGGGTAAACTGGGCCAAGAATGAAAAGCCGCTCTATGGCCGAGAGGAGTCGGAAACGATGGACGAGCAACCTAGCAAAAGCGAAGAACAGCGTCACGACCACGAACGCCGGCGAGACAGCAAGCACCGTCCTCCCGATCTTCCACCAAAGAAACCGCCCTGAGTTACTCCGCTCCAAGGCCAGCGTGCACTGTACCGGCTGTAACTAACAGAAGATTAAATCCTGCAATGCAGGAAGAAGAGGAGCAAAAAATGAAAGCAGAAGAGACCGAACAAAAGAAGTCCGAAAGCGCTCCGGCCAGCCACGAACATCCGGAGCATGGCAAAGACAAAGTGATCGTCGCGGTGGACGGAGTTGAAAAGAGAATTCACCGCGGCAGTTACGTCGTAGCAGAACTGAAAGCGGCTTTAGACGTTGATCCGACCCGTGTGCTCAACGAGGTGATCGACGGCGAGTTCAAGCCGCTTGATGATACGAAAAGAATCACGATCAAAGGTGGCGAAGTCTTTGTCAGCCAAGTCCCGCAAGGAGGGTCGTCGTGATCCCTTTCGAGCACCTGAGTGAATTGCAATTTGTCTGCGAGGGGGCCAGAGAGATGTGCGAGGGCGTGCAGGTGTACATCCACCTGCCCGCCCTCAAGCTTCCCGATGGCTGCAACTTGAAAGAGGTCGAGGCTCTTCTGTGTGTCTCACCACATTCCGGTTACCCTACACGGTTGTTCTTAGCCCAACCCGCAGGCCGCGGAGCCAACCCGTCAACCCATTGCATTCTGGGACGGACTTGGCACACGTGGTCGTGGAATAATGTCCCGAACACTCTGCGCCCGGTAGAAATTCTCGTAGAACACCTGCGGGGTCTACGGGCATGACCATTCGATTCAAAATGACAAAACGGCTGCGAGATTTCGTTTTAACTGATTTGATGCGAACCCATCCGTTCGCAGCCGAACGAGTTGGATTCCTATCGTGTAAGCCAGCCGCTTCGCTGGGTGGACTTATTATTCTTGCGGCTGCTTACCACCCTGTTGCCGACGAAGACTATTTGCCTGACCACTGGGTCGGGGCCATGATGGGCCCGAACGCGATCAGAGAAGCTCTCCAATTCGCCTACAATCACCCGGCGTCGATGTTCCATATCCACCTCCACAACCACAGGGGTGTACCGGCATTCAGCACAACCGATTTAGGCGAATCAGCTAAATTCGTTCCCGATTTCTTTAACGTGCAGCCGAACCTTCCTCACGGAGCCCTTATCCTCAGCCGGGACTCTTGCGTGGGACGGTGTTGGTATCGATCGACGGAACCGCCGGTCTGGATATCCAGAATTATATTCATCGGCAGCCCAATGAAACTCATCCAGAGCCCATGACCGCAAACAGATTTCAAAGACAAAGTTTCTTAGGTGAGCGCAGCGAGGCAATCCTCAGCAACTGCCGGGTCGCCATCATGGGACTTGGCGGTGGTGGATCGCATATCGCTCAACAACTGGCGCACATCGGCGTCGGAACGTTTGTCATCGCCGACCCGGATATCGTGGAAGAAAGCAATCTCAATCGGTTGGTCGGAGCAACAGCCGCAGACGTTGAGAACGCGACGCCCAAGGTAGATGTAGCCGAGCGCCTCATTCGCGCGGTCAATCCAAATGCGAACGTAATCGCCATACCCGAACGATGGCAAGCAAAGCCGGAACTCTTGCGAGAATGTGACGTGATCTTTGGGTGCGTAGATCACTATACGGGACGTGACGAACTAGAACGGATGGCGCGGCGCTTCCTCATTTCCTATATCGACATCGGCATGGACGTCCACCGGCTTGGAAAGCACTATCTGATATCCGGGCAGGCGGCACTATCCATGCCGGGCGAGCCGTGCCTCTGGTGTATGGGTCTACTGACGGAGGATTTGCTTAAGCAGGAAGCCGCGAATTATAGGGAAGCCGGTGATCGGCCTCAAGTCATATGGCCAAACGGCGTCCTTGCCTCGACCGCCGTCAGCCTTTTTATGCAGCTTGTGACTCCATGGCACGACAAGCTCCTTCCAATCCTCGTGGAATATGACGGCAACTCCCATAGCGTATTTTCCAGCAACAAGCTGGCGATTATCTCTCACACACAATGTCGTCATTACAAGGACACTGAGGTTGGCGATTCGTTTTTCAAAACAACATGAAGAGAGATCGGCAAGAATTAGAAATTAACAAAGGGAGGGTTTATGAGTAAAGATAGAGATAGGACAGTTTTCCGCGACACCGATAGAAACTGGGTGAATAAGCGGAACGACGCCGATAAGGCCTCAAGCCGTCACTCCACTCAGGGAGAAGCGGTAAAGACGGCGAAAGAAATGCTTCAAAATCAAGGCGGCGGCGAGCTTACCATTCAAGGCCTGGACGGAAAATTCCGAAGCAAGGATACAATTGCTCCAGGAAACGATCCCCTGCCGCCAAGAGACAAAGAGCATTAGGCCTCGACCGTCAAGCAATGGCGAGCTGAGAGATCCCAGTACTACCTGATGAGCTCGCGTCGCGGCCGCTGCAAAGCGGTCTGTGAACTCACCGTTTGCTTGGTTCGTTGACCCAGTCTCGCATGCATGAAATAAGCTCGTTTACTGGCAGATGTTTTATGTTGCGCGCAGAGAAGCCTCTGGCTTTCAGAGCATCATAGTTATCGGCCATAAAATCTGTAAACGCCCCCCAGATCTCAGCCGGACCTACAGCAGATAGATGAGCTTCGTTGTTTAGCCAATTGCGTACCGCCGAGACAACGTCTTTAGGCTTGTTATTATGAACCGCAATATCAGAGTTGGACAAATCTGAGATCGCGGCTTGATAGCGGTAGCGTTTAGCCTCCAGGACAAGGCACTTTTTTGCCGACCACTTACCCTTCCTAAACAGTTTGCAACCGATGTCTATACCGAGTTCAAACGGCATGTTCAACCGAAAATACTCCCCCTTCTTTTCAGCCTTTATTCGTGAGAGGTCATGGATAGCAAACTTTGACTCTTTGATGAGGGAGATGATTTTCTGTATTCTAGGTTCGCCAGAATCTAACCGCTCCAACGTAATACGCGGCGTAAAACCGAGATAAATGACTGTGAAGAGGAGCGGCCGAAGAATCGGATAATATTGTTCGTCGAACGGACAGTTAATGAAGACGTTCTTATGAAAGGTCGATGTAGGCAATCTTAGTGGCTAGCTGAATTTCTATCTCTCGGCGGAAATGGATCATTGCTATAAGTATCCTTATCGCGGATGCTACCGTCCCGTCCGTGAATGTAAAGCTCGGAGCCGGCATTTTTTGCGAGCGTTCGCGCGTACTTAATAGCTTCTTCTTGTGTATCGAAGACCTTTGCTGCCCTAGCGGCTCCAGATGTCCTAACGCTCCATCCACCTTTTGTGCTTGGCACAACATGTGCGCTTTTCTTACTCATGACTCCTCCTAAGACAGATCTGCTTGTACCAGCATTCTATAGATTACTAACTTGTAATTTTCTCTATTTTTCTAGCTTTTGTCAATGTCTATGGAAATCCTCTCAACATTTCATTTTATGAACGCGTCAATTCTTTTTAGCTCTCGCTTGTAGATAGAGTTCTTCTATCTTCTGCCAATCTCCCAGTCCAACGACGCAGTCGCGCTCCTGAAAAGTCGCCAGGCGATTGTCGATCGCTTCCGTGGAGCCATCGCGTTTGAGCACGGCCAACGTTTCCTTCATCGCGTGAATCGCCACCCGCTTCTGGTTCATGATGCGGTAAATGCCGAAATCCAGTTCTGCGCAGTCGAACTGGAAAAGTTCTTTCAGCAGTCCCTGAAACTTTTCTCGCGGCGTTTGCATATCGGTGCGCAGTGTAGCGAGGCTGAGCCTCTTTGACAAGCTCTCAGGGTTGCCGGATGCTATTCGTTTGGCCGGCGCAAATTAGGACAGTACCCGTTTCAGGGCTGCCGGCCGATTCTGCCGTTGGCTCGCACAAGATCATAGAGGTGAAGGAGCCGGGCCCGGAGGAGTTCTCTCCAAGAGGCGCTCTTTTCCCTGATGGACGCGAGCGCAGGCGCGTGGCCCAGGTCGTCGAACAGAGAGTAAGCGACCGGAGTGATGAGGAGCGTGATGAGCAGAGAAAGGCCCTGGCCGCCGATGATGACCTTGGCCATGGAGGCCCGCGAGGCCGCGCCGGGCCCGGTTCCCAAGGCCACCGGGATCATCGCGAAGACCAGCATCACCGTGGTCATCAGGATCGGCCGAAGCCGGGTATGGTTGGCCTCGAGAATCGCCCGATCCCGTTCCATCCCCTCGGCACGCAGCGTGTTGGTATAGTCGATTTGCAGGATGCCGTTTTTTTTGACGATGCCGAAGAGCATGAAGAGCCCGAAAACGGCATAGATGTCGAGAGGCTGTCCCAGCAATTGGAGCGAGAAAAGGGCGAAAGGAAGGGTCAGAGGCAACGCCAACAAAATAGTGATGGGATGGAGGAAGCTTTCGAATTGGGCGGCCAGGACCATGTACATGAAGATGAGGCTCAGCAGAAAGGCCAAGACAAAATGGTTCAGGGTCTGGTCAAGAGTTTTCGCCCTTCCGGTGAAGTCGGCCGTATAGGTGGGCGGGAGATCCAACTCTCCGACAAAGACTTTTATTTTTTCGACCGCCTCGCCGAGGGAGAGCGGCGGTCGAAGGTTGGCCACGATCGTCACTTTGCGTTGACGCTGGTAACGGTCCACCTGAGAGGGCCCGAGCGCCTCTTTGAGGTCGACGAAATTGGCGATCTTGACGAGTTGGCCGTTGCCGGCGGCGACCGGAAGATCCAACACCGTCCTGGGATCGTTTCTTCTCTCCTTGATCGCCCTGAGCCAGACGTCGTATTGTTCGCCGTTTTCTTTGTATTTCGAGACCGGCTCGCCGCCCACCAGGGTTTGTAGAGTGGAAGCGATATCTTGGATCTGGACCCCGAAGTCCGAGGCCTTTTTGCGGTCGATGAGCGCGCGTAGCTCGGGTTTGCGCACCGACAGGCTCGTATCCAGATCCACGAAACCCGGCGCTTGCGCCAGGCGCCTCATGATTTTCTGGGCGTATTCCTCGAGCTTGGCCAAGCTCGGTCCGCGGAGATTGAACTCCAGGTCGCTGAAGCGGCCGCCGCTGGACAAGGCGGCGACTCCCTGGACACCCGCCCGCAGGTCCGGGTAGTTCTCAAACAGCTTGCGGGCGTCCGCCATGACATCGAACTGGCTGTAGTTTCTCTCGCCGAGGTCCACCAGGCGGACATAGATCGAGCCTTTCGTGACTTCCCCCTCGCCCGGTTTGACCCTGCCGCTCGTCTCTCCGATCGTGGTGAGGATATGGGTGACGCCTCGGAGCCCTTTGACCTTTCCTTCCAGTTCTCTGAAAAGGCCGTTCGTCTCTTCGAGCGTGTAGCCCCCGGGAGTCTGAATGGCGATTTCGAACTCGCTCTGATCGTCCGTCGGGATGAAGTTCTTGCCCAGGCTGTAAAAGAGGGGGATGGTCCAGAGCGCGATCACGACGCTGGCCCCGACGACCGACCATCGATGTCTTAGGGACCAGGCGAGAATTTGTCCATAGTAGCGATCGATCCAGTTATAGAAAGGGCTTTCTTTCGAGGATTTTTCCCCATGCTTCGGCTTGAGAAAACGGGAGCTGAGCATGGGGGTGAGGGTGAACGAGATCAATAGAGAGACGGCGACGGAAAAGGCCACGGTGATCCCGAAGCTCTGGAAAAAGCGCCCGACCCGGCCCCCCATGAAGGCGAGCGGGACGAAGATGATGAGGAGCGACAGGGTGGTGGCCGTCACCGCCAGGGCGATCTCCCGGGTCCCGTTGGACGCGGCGGTCCGGGGCGATTCGCCTTTTTCCTCCATACGGCGGAAGATATTTTCCAGGACCACCACGGCGTCGTCGGTGACGATCCCGACGGCCAGGACGAGTCCCAGCATCGTGATGTTGTTCAAGGTGAAGCCCATGATCCGCATCAGCGTGAAGGTGGAGATGATGGAGGCGGGAATCGCCACCGAGGCGATTACCGTGCTCCGCCAGTCATGCATGAAAATAAGCACCGTCAGGGCCACTAAAATTCCCGCCAGGAGCAGGTGAAATTGAATTTCTCCAAAGGACCTCTTGATGAAGCGGGATTGGTCCGTGATCACTTCCGAGCGGATGTCCGGGGGCAGGAGGGATTGGAGCTGGAGGAGCCGCGCCTTTACCCGGTCCACGACCTCAACGGTATTGGTCCCGGACTGTTTTCTGACGACGAGCTGGACCGCGTTTTCGCCGTCGAGCCGCGATAAACTCCGGGGCTCCACGACGCCGTTGTCCACGGTCCCGATATCCCGAATCATGATTGGCCGGTCCTGAAAATGTCCCACGATGAGATCTTGGAAATCCTCCACGCGCTCCATCCGTCCCATAGTACGGAGGATAAGCTCCCGGCGATCCTGGCCTACCCGGCCTCCGGGAATTTCCACGTTTTGGGTTTGAAGCGCCCGCTTGACCTGTGTGATGGGGAGGTTATAGGCGGCGAGCTTGTCCGGATCGACGAAAATGTTGACCGACCGCTCCTGTCCCCCCAACAGGATCACCGCTCCGACTCCCTGGATGGTCTCGATGTCTTCCTTGATCTGCTTCTTGGCGATCTCGGTAACTTCGCGGAGGTTTCTCCTGCCGGAGACCGCGACCTTCATGACCGGCGCGGCGTCGATATCGAATTTCTCGACCACGGGCATGTCGGTCCCGACCGGCAATTGCGCCAGGATCGTGGCAATCTTGTCCCGGACCGCCTGCGCCGCCACGTCGCCGTTTTTTTCCAGCACAAACTGGACGGTGATGGTCGAAATCCCTTCCCTCGTGGTGGAGCGGAGCTCGTCGATCCCGTCGATCGTGTTGATGATCTCCTCGATGGGCTTCGTCACCGAGGTTTCCATCTCTTCCACGCTGGATCCTTTCAGGGTGGTGGTGACCGTAACCGTCGGAAGGTCCACGTTGGGGAAGAGGTCCACGCCAAGCCCCGCGTAGGAAAAGAGGCCCAGGACGATCAGCGACCCGGTGAGCATCGTGGCAAAAACCGGCCGCTGGATGCAGAGATCAGCGAGGCGCACGTTTTTCCCCTCCGAGCTCTCTGGGCATGACCGGTCCGCTCACTTTCACGGCCGCTCCTTGGGTCAGACGGCTCAAGCCGGAGATGGCCACGAGCTCTCCCGGTTTGAGACCGCTAGTAATTTCTACCTCATTGCCCCCCACTTGGCCTCCCGCCTGAACGACGCGTTCCTGCGCGACATCGTTGGCTACGACGAAGACTTTCGTTACTCCGGCGAAATTCACCAGGGCCTGTTGGGGAACGGTGAGGGCATTGGGGTCAACCTGCGTGAATATGGAAGCCTTGGTGAAGAATCCGGGTTTGAGCAGCCGCTCCGGGTTTTCGATCCGTCCCTCCGCGAGGAAGGAGCGGCTGGCCACCTCCGCGGCCGGACTGATCCGCGCGAGCTGGCCCGAGAAGGTTTTTTGCGGAAAGGCATCTACTTTCAATTCGACCTTTTGGCCGGCCTGGACGCTCGGGGCGAAGCGCTCCGGGATCATTCCCCGGAGCTTCAAAGGATGGTCCTGAACGATGATGAAGAGCGGCGCCCCGACCTTGACGTACTCGCCGGCGGAGATCAGCCGGCGGCTGACGGAGCCGGCCAGCGGAGCTTCGATCGTCGTGTCCTTCAGCTTTTCCCTGGCCACGCGCAGTTGCGCATCTTTCATGTGGGCGTTCGCCACCATGGCCCTCGCCTCTTCCAAGGTGCTCCGGGTGACCGCCCGGGCGGTTTTGTAACGGGCCTCTGCGCTGTCATATTCCTGGGCCGAGATGAACTTTCCTTCGAGCAGGGTCTTCATCCGCTGCCAGTTCGCCTCCGCGGCGTCCAATTCCGCCTTGGCCTTGAGGACAGGGGAAGTTTTCGCCACATCGAAGCTGGGAGGCGGAACCTTTTCCAGCCCGAGACGGGCCAGGGTCTCCTTGAGGCTCGCATCCGTCTGCTCCACGGCCAGCCGGAATTCCGTGTCCCGGATCCGGGCAAGGAGCTGACCTTTGTTCACTCGATCTCCCAGGTCCGCTTCAGTGGCTGCGACCTGCCCCTCGACCTGGCTCGAAATGGTAATTTCTTGATCGGGATGAAGGGTGCCGACCATCTCCACGGTGCGCTGCACCCGTTGGGAGCGCACGGGGGTGACGGTCACAGGGATGGCGGCCGCGGCCGGGTCGCGATCCAATCGCGCCGCGGAGCTTTTCCGCTCGCAGGCGGAAAAGAAGAGTCCCAGCACTGACACTAGACACAGGGCGGGTCCCAAGGACGTTATTTTTATTGGCTTCATGGCTGCCTATACCCTCACGTCGGCTCTGTGCGCGACGGAGTTTCTGGAGCACAAAAGACCTCTCAAAAACTCCATGAGCCCCTGGGCCTCTCGATTCAACGACAGGGAGCTCAGGCCAAGCATGCGTCTCTCCATCGTACTGATCGTCAATTGATTGATATAAAAAGCGGCCCGCGCCGCATCGGGGATCTGGAAGGCCTTTTGTTTGCCCCCTTTGACCAGGATGGCTCGGATTCTGGCCTCGTGCCGTTCCCGGTATCCGAGCAAGCGCCTCCGTCCTTTTTCCCCCAACCCGCCGCTCAGGAGCCGGCGGTCGAGCAAAAGGGTGCGCAAGAGGTCCCGATGTCGCTCCATGGTCTCCATTTGAGCGCGCACGATCTGGCAAAGCTTGTCCCACGGGCGGCCGTTCGGGGTGACGTGGCCTTCGATTTCCTGGACCATCAGGGCGGCGATTTCTTCGATGGCCGCGAGGATGAGTTGGTTCTTGTTGGAGAAATAGAGATAGATGCCGCCCTTGGTGATCCCGGCCTCATGGGCGACGCGCTCCATGGTGACCGCATCGAAGCCCCGAGCGGCGATAATTTTCCGGGTCGCCTCTAGAAGAGAGCGGGTGCGGAAGCCCTGGAGGATCTCTTTACGGGTGAAGCGGGCCATGGAATGAACGCCTGTTTAGTATACTGACCGATGGTTCAGTTAATACTAGATCCGGTGGGACGCGTCAACCGGCGAGCCGCTTCGGTCCGGCCTAATGACTGCGGGGACGTCGGAGAAGTTTCCGTAACCAAGAGGCGGGCTCCCGGTAAATGAGGCAAAGATAAACCGCCGTGCAAAGCGTCGCCCCGGCCCGGAGCGCCCAGGTGAGCAGCCCGCGAGCGCCCGGCAGAGGCATATCCCAGCCCTCGAATTTGACCAGGTAGAGGGCGGTGAGGAAGACGAAGGTGCCGGTCAAGACAAAGTAGGTGACCTTGCGACGTTTCAATCCCAAGATCGTGAAGGCCACCCCGTGAAGGACGAAGGTAATGATAAGGAAAACGTTCACGAAATCTCCTAATTCCATCATTCTCTCCCGACCGTCAAAACGCCGCGAGGAGAATCCGAATGCCCACGAAACCGATTGCCAGGGCCAATACCCGGATGATCCAATCGTCCTTGACCTTTTCGGAGAAACGCGCACCTAGCTGCGCTCCCAAGATGACCCCGATGGAAAGGACGATGGTTCTACGCACTCCGCGATGAAAGAGGCCGGTGGCGATGTGGGTCACGGTTCCGGAGAGTGCGGTGATTGCTAAAATGAATTGGGAAGTGGCGGTGGCGACGCGAACCGGGAAGTCCAGGAAATAAACGAAAGCAGGCACGTAAATGAACCCTGCGCCGATTCCCAGCAGAGTGGAAAGATAGCCTACCGCGATGCTCAACCCGATTCCCCCGAGGACGCGACCGGGAAAGAAACGCGCGATCGTTTGCTGGAAAGTCCGGCCCGGAGTGGGGAGAACAGGTATCGCTTCTCCCAAAAGTTTTCTTTTTCCAGGCCCGAACAGCAAGAGCGCCGACATGGCGATCATGAGAACGCCGAAGATGCCGTCGAAGAGCCGGCGCGGGAGGTAAGCCGTGCTCAGAGCGCCGAGAACGGCCCCCGGCATGGTGGCAGCGGAAAAGATCAAGCCGGATTTATAATCGATCCGCCCCCTCCGGGCATAAGTCCACGAGCCTGAAAGCGCGTTAAAAAAAACCACCGCCAGCGTAATGCTGGTGATGGTCTCTGGATTTTCATGGGGATAGACGAGGAGAAGAGTCGGAACCAGGATGAAGCCGCCGCCGGCTCCAATGAGGGTTCCCAAGGCCCCAACGACAAATCCTACGGGGATGAGCCACAAATATTGCTCCATGGATGGTCTTTATCGGTATCGGCGTCCGGCTGCAATCATCCGAACTCTCTCAGGGGCCGCGGCGGGTTCCGTCTTCTGGTTCCCAGGCGGTGAGGCTCCATTTTTTTCCTCCCACCTGCGCGGCAGCGAGAATGCGCGGTTTCATTTTCAGGGCGAGCCTCACGAGATCTCGATCCCGGATCAGCAGATAGACCTTGTGTGTCTGCGAGATCGCCCGCTCGAGCTGTTCGGGTGATGATAGAACCGGGACGGTTTCCCGCTCGAGATAGAAGTTAAAATCGTTCATGGTATCGGCGTAAATGAAAAGGGGCTCTTCCGTCGGCACGAGCTTTTTCACCTGCAGGGCGAAGGGCCGGGGGGACTTGTAGAGGTCGATGGCTGGGAGGATCCAGCCGGCGGTGTAAACCATGGTCAGTAAAACGGTAAGGGCCGTCGAAAAAAGGGCCAAAAACGGGAGCTGCCTCCGGATCGAGAGCAAGGTCAACCAGGCTCCTCCCGCCATGAAGAGCGAAGTCGGCAGCGAGATCGCTATCAGATCTTTTTGGAAAAACCATGTGGCCGCGGGCAGAAGCAGCCCGGCCAGCCCCAGCACGCTGAAGAAACCATAGGCCGGCCACCGGTAGAGGGCGTCTTGGGGAAGATCGTTATCCCTGAGCTGCTCGAAATATTGGGCGACGAAGAGAGCGGCGGGCGGGAAGGCGGGCAAGAGGTAGAGAGCGCGTTTGCTGTGCGACAGGTTGAAAAAAACAAAGATTACCGCAAACCACAGGAGAAAAAATAATGGAATGGGGCGCCGGAAGCATGCGAGCTTTTTTCTTTGGTTGTAAAGCGCGGGGATGGCGAAGATCGTCCAGGGCAAGAAATCGGCGGGGAAATTGACCAGGTAATAATAAAAGGGTTCGCGGTGGCCCACCTCACCGGCATACCGTTGAAAGTGATGAAAGAGGATAAATTCCTTCAGCCATTGGCCTCCCGTGGCCGCCGTGACGAAAGAAAACCACGGCGCGGCGATCAGTAGAAAAAGCGCCGCCCCCGTGACCAAGCGCCATTCCAACAGGCGGCGCCATTCCCGCCGGAGCGCGACGAAGGCGATAACGATCAATCCGGGCAGGACGATCCCGATCAGTCCTTTCGTCAAGGTTGCGAGAGCCATGAGCGCATAGGCAAAGAAGAAATCTCTGGCGCGATTTTCCTTCAAAATGGCGCGCGCTAAGAAGTAGAGCGACAGAGTGAAAAAGAAGGCGAAAAGCATATCCGTGTGGGCCCAACGGCCTTCCCAGAGTACGCGCGCGGAAGTGCCGCAAATCAGGCCGGCGAGGAATCCCGCGCGTGGCCGGAAAAAATCCCGGCCAAGGCCGTAGACGGTCAGGACCAGACCCATGGCAGAAAGGGCGGATGGCAGGCGGACGGTCCATTCGTTCACGCCCCCCGCCAATTTGGAAAAGAGGAGAACGAGCCAGAAATAGAGGATGGGCTTGTCCGTGTAGAGATCTCCGTTCACCGTGGGAGTGATCCATTCGCCCTTGGACAACATGACCCGAGCGATCTCCGCATAGCGGGGTTCTACCGGCGCCCAGAAGTCCCGTGCGCCCAGGAAAGGAAAAAATAAAACGGCTGAGAAAAAAAGGAGCAACCCAAAGTAGTTTCTCTCCTCAACCAGCCCTCCAAGTTTCCACAGTTTTCCGGCAGGCATGTTATTTTTCCTCCCTCAGGCCCGTAGCCTAGTTGCCGATCGGGAGAACATCTCCCACTTTTAGGACTGAGTCAAAGCCGGGGAAGCCTAAAAGGTCCGGGCCGGCAACGAACGTTTTTGCTCTCTGAGGTTGGATCCGGCGATGATCTCGTAGCAGTCTCGGCTCAGTTGCTTCCGGCCTGAAGAGTTATTCTCATAGCGGGAGATCTCGACCTTTGGGTGGACCGTGACTGAGACCTCAATGGTTCGAAGCCCCAGAAGGTTCCAGAAATGGCCCATGAATTCCATTTCTCCGTACCAATAGATTTGATCCCGGTTGGCCGCGGACACGTCTTGGTGATCGATTCTCGTATAGGTCAGGGTTACCGGCACTACGGGGACGCGTGCGATGAGCGGCGCCGCGAACGAAACGGTCTGGAACGGAAGGAGTCTTTCCCCATCGCTGGAAGTGCCTTCCGGAAAAATCAGAATATTGGCTTTTTGCCTCAATTTTTTCATGATTTCACCGACCAGCAAAGGGGTTTTCTCTTTTCTACGGCGATCTACGAAGATGGTCCCGATCAGGGCGGTCCACCACCCGATGAGGGGCCATCCTCTGACCTCCTTCTTGGAGACATAAATCACGGGAAAGATGGCGCCCAAAACCACGCCGTCCAAATAGCCCATGTGATTGCTGACGATGACGGTCCCTCCTTCCCGGAGATGATCCTTCATTCCTTGAAGAGTGATCTTGATGTTGAGGAGCCTGGCACACAAAAGGGAAAACGCCCGGGTCAATCTGCTGATCCACTTCCAGCGAAAGCGGCCGCCGAGCAGGAAAATTCCCAGGTGTAGCAGCGTGGCGCCGGCGAAGAATAGGCCCCACATGCACAACAGAGCGGTGGCCTTGTAGAAACGCCTCAGGGTTATTTTAAGTGGAAAAGCCGAAGTGTCGTTGGTATTCATGCCCTAGTTTCTTCACATCCAGGAGCAAAAAAAGATCGGTCACCCCGAACTCCAAATCGAGCGCCGGAGGACCGCAGAGCATCGCCCCCACCTTGAGGTATCCCAGGATCAATTTAGGCAGGCGAGCGAAAACCGCTCGGGGATCGGCAACTTTTATCTGGTCATCGAGACCCGGAAACGTGTTCGCGGGAAGAGGATACACCCGAAGAGTCTCGGGCGCATAATGTTTGCGTTTGAGCAGGGCAAAGCAACTACTGACCTCTCCGGGATCCATGGTGGGCAAGCTCCCGCACCCGAAGAGATATCGGACCTGATGGCTTCGCACGTATGCCGCGATGGTCTGCCACATGATGTCCATGACGGTGCTTTTGCGATAGTCCCGGTGGACGCAAGTGCGTCCCAGCTCCAGTAACTCTCCCTTTTGTTTCCGGATGTTCTTTAAGTCGAACTCACCTTCCGAGTAAAAGCCGGGATGATTGCCGGCGCGTGAACCGGGAAGGAGGCGATAGGTTCCGACCAGGGTTCCCTTGGCCGAATCATGGACAAGGATGTGGTCGCATAAGGCATCGTAGTCGTCCACATCCAATTCTTGCTCATAGGAGGATTTGAGCCCCTTTTGCATCTCCAGGTTGAAAACTTCGAATCTGAGCTTCTGGGCCTCGCGGACCTCGCGCTCGTCTCGACTGATTTTGACGTCAAAACGACTCATGTTCCGGACTTTTTATGCCATATTCCTCTGACATTCAGCAAGCCGGAGGCCCGAGTCTCGCCGAGAAAACCGGCAGCCGAGCGAAAGAGCGGGAGAAAATCGGTTCGGTACCGGAAGTCGACAACTAAGCGGGTAATCTCAAGCGCCCATAATTCGTTGGTAAAGTCGTAACACCTTGGAAACCCTGGCCGTCGAGAAGGCGGCGGGTGCAAGGCGGAGCAAGGGAT
>Ga0184634_10000068_pt1 | contig 20543 bp, 12 predicted proteins | sample PLM31_200_b1_FD_133016 | JGI IMG/M metagenome (GOLD analysis project Ga0184634, IMG submission 133016) | Groundwater sediment microbial communities from an aquifer in East River, Colorado, USA - PLM3-1_200_b1 | ecosystem: Environmental > Terrestrial > Soil > Riparian zone | place: USA: East... | reverse complement strand
GAAAGCCCTTCAGGAAGCTTGAAGCCGCTCAGTCCCATGTTCCCGAATTTCGTGGCGAGGAGCACCTCGCCGCGCCTGCCCTTGATCGCGCGCCCGACCAGTTCTTCGTTCGAGCCCGCCGCGTAGGCATCCGAGGTGACGATCAGGTTGACCCCGAGGTCGATCGCGCGGTGAATGGTCGCGATCGACTCGGCCTCGTCCGGCTCGCCGTAGATCCCGGTCATCCCCATGCAGCCCAGACCCAGCGCCGGAACGGCGGGCCCGTGCTTTCCAAGCTTGCGTTTTTTCATTGCGCTCCTCTCCATATGATCATTCGCCAAGCCAATCTCTCGGTCGCAGGAAATCCCGATAGAGTTTTCCTTCCGCACTCGACGGGTCCGGTTTCCAGTCATAACGCCACTTCACGAGCGGGGGCAGGGACATCAATATCGACTCCGCGCGGCCGCCCGACTGCAAGCCGAACAGCGTGCCGCGATCATAGACGAGATTGAACTCGACATAGCGGCCGCGGCGGTAGGCCTGGAAGTCCCGCTCGCGCTCGCCGTAGGGAAGGCTTCGCCGGCGCTCCAGAACGGGAACGTAAGCCGGCAAGAAATGATCGCCGACGCTGCGCGCCAGGCCCAAGCACCTATCGAAGCCGCCGTCGTTCAAATCGTCGAAGAAAATTCCGCCGATGCCGCGTGGTTCGCCGCGGTGCTTGAGATAGAAGTACTCGTCGCACCCGCTTTTGAAGCGGGGATAAAGATCAGCCCCGAAGGCTTCGAGCGCCTGCCGGCATACGGAGTGGAAGTGATGCGCGTCCTCCTCGAACCCGTAATAGGGAGTCATGTCCATTCCGCCGCCGAACCACCATATCGGCTCGCTTTGCGGCTGGGTCGCGAGCAGGAACCGTAGGTTCATGTGAACGGTCGGGACGAAGGGATTGCGCGGGTGCAATACCAGCGATACGCCCATGGCTTCGAAAGCGCGGCCGGCCAGCTCGGGCCGCGCGGCGCTCGCGGAGGGAGGCAGCCGCTCCCCGCGTACCCGGGAGAAATTCACGCCGCCGCGCTCGAATACGCCCCCATCCTCGATGATGCGGCTCTCACCGCCGCCGCCTTCGTTCCGCTGCCAGGGATCGCGGCGGAAGCTGCGTCCCTCGACGCGCTCCAGTTCCGCGACGAGGCGGTTCTGCAAGCCGAGAAGATAGTCTGTTACGGCGTGTGGATTCACGAATGCCAAGCTAGTTTTTCTGGCTCTTCAGGAACTCGAGTGGGTGATTTTGGGGCATTTTAGAGCGCTGGCAGCATACAAGTCAGGATCTTGAGGTATTCCTCGTCGCGCAGGCCGTACGCTCGTCGCTGGATGACGCGGATCTTGTTGTTCAGTCCCTCGACGAAGCCCAGCGAGACCTTGTTCTCTGACTTGCAGTAGGCAGCGATTCCGTCCCGATGACGATCAATCATTTTGGCGAACTTCTCATAGGTGCGACGGCGTACGCTGGAAGCACGGAGTCCCTCGGATTTACAACGCTAATTTCGTCTAGGTCCAGCCTAACCCTAGTGACGCGTCGAAGGCCACCCTTGAAACCAAACCTTAGGCAAGTATACTCACTCAAATGGCAGCCACCGCATATCAAGACATCAAGAACTCCCTGCGCCAGCTCTATTTGGAGGACAACCGGCCATGGCTAGTCGGGTTTAGCGGTGGCAAGGACAGCACGATGCTGGCCTCGCTTGTGTTGGATGTCGCTCTCTCGCTGCCTCCTGCTGAACGCACAAAGCCAATCTCCGTCGTTTGCACCGACACGCGCGTGGAGATTCCGGCCATCGTGGAGATGGTAGAGGGCACACTGCGGCAAATGCAGTGATGCTCGCAGCAAAATGGCCTCAATATTGAAGTTAATCTCCTGAAACCGCCGTCCGAGCAGTCCTTCTGGGTCAACATCATCGGGCGCGGCTAACCAAACATGCCTGAGGTTTGCAGAGATTCACTGACGATGGAAAAGACTTATCGTATTTCAGGTCACGAGACGTTTCCGTGCCGCTATACGTGGCTGCCCAAAGCCGTGCGTGGTCTGAGCGAGAACCCAAAACTTTTTTCAGATGAAGCAGATGCGATGGTCGATTTGGGCGTTGGAAAAAACATGGTTCGCAGCATCCGCTTCTGGTCGCAAGTCGCTGGCGTGGCGACCGCTGGCGCGAAGGGTGGGGGACATCTGCTCACGAAGTTCGGGACCACGCTCCTTGGCGAGCGCGGCCTCGACCCGTTTCTCGAAGACATTCGCACGCTTTGGCTCATTCATTGGAATCTGTCCACTGAAATCGAGAGTCCGCTGTTGGCGTGGGACTACCTGCTTAACCGTTGGCAGGAGCCTGAACTTGTGCCGAGCGCAGTCCTCAAGGCGTTGCAGAAGGAGACGGAGAAGCAGGACGATCGGCTCTCGATGGTGACATTGGAACAGCACTTCGACACGTTCCTGCACACGTACGTCCCTACTCGTGGTCGCAAAGGCGAAGTTCAAGAGGACAACCTCGATTGCCCGCTCGTCGAACTCGAACTCATCATCAAAGTAGGAGAGCGCGAACTCGACCGCTCATCCGGCAAACGCGAAACGATTTACGGTTTTCGTCGTGAGGAGAAACCCGACATTACGTCCGAACTGTTCGTGTACTGCCTGAACGATTTTTGGCAAAAACATCACGCCACGGAATCGACTCTGCCGCTGCGGGAGATCGCACACGGTCACGGCAGTCCAGGCCAGGTATTCAAACTCCCGGAGGAAGACATTCGTACACGAGTTGACGCTCTAGCTCGGCAAACGAACGGGTTCCTCAAGTACAACGAAACTGCGAACCAACAGCAAATTCAGAAGTATGGCGACCGAGACAGCATCGAGTTGCTCAGGCAGATTTACTTCGTGGAGGGGATTCATGTCTGAGAAGAGGATTGGTGACTTGTTCAAAATCCGAAGCCGCTTCTTGCGATCGGCGCATCTCGAACGGGATTTTGAAGACCCCGGCGTTTTGTCCGGCTACGTCGTGACGGATTTTACTCGTTCGTGCTTGGGGCGCGTGGCGAGCGGCCTAAAGTCGCGCTCTGGTCAGCGGGCATGGCGCATGACGGGCGACTACGGCTGCGGCAAGTCGAGCTTCGCGCTGCTGCTCGCGCATTGGTTCACTGGCCACGCGAACAACTTCCCGCCGCAAATTCGCAAGGTCGTCGACTTCCGCCAGTTCGGGGTGCCGCGTCCGAACTTCGTTCCCGCGTTGGTGACCTGCTCGCGCCAGGCGTTGAGCACGTCCATTCTGAAATCGCTGCACCGCACACTCAGCCAGATTTACGGACGCGGGGCCAAGTTTAAGCTCGTTCTGGAAGTGCAGCGTCTGATCGATGCGAAACTGGAGCCGACCGAAGACCAAATCTTCCGACTCGTCCTCGAAGTTAATTCCCGGATCATCGTGGACTCGAAGGGCAAAGGACTGCTCCTGATTCTCGACGAGCTTGGAAAATTCCTGGAGTTCGCCGCGCTACACCCGCAGCGGCAGGATGTGTTCCTCCTGCAACGTCTGGCCGAAGCAGCCTCGCGCAGCGGTCACGAGCCCTTTTTCGTCATCAGCCTGCTGCACCAAGGTTTCAACGCTTACGCCGACCAACTGAACCAGCCGGCGCAACGCGAATGGGAAAAGGTCGCCGGGCGGTTTGAAGAAATCGTCTTCAATCAGCCAGTCGAGCAAATCGCCAACGTGATTGCCTCCGCCATTAACGTCACCACACAGGAAATCCCCAAAGTGCAGTCTCGTGAGTTGAGGCAAGCGATGGAGCGAACCCTTGCGCTGGGCTGGTTCGGCTCGGCCCCGGCGAAGTCGCTCTCGGATTTGGCGACTCGGCTCTACCCCCTTCACCCGACCGTGCTGCCGGTTTTGATCCGCACCTTCCGGCGCTTCGGCCAGAACGAGCGGTCACTTTTCAGCTTCCTGCTCTCCAACGAACCATTTGGCTTGCAGGCGTTTTCGGAGAAGCGCCTCTACGAAGGCGAGCCGTATCGGCTGCACAACTTCTACGACTACGTACGGACGAACTTCGGTCATCGCCTCGCTGTACAGAGCTACCGCAGCCATTGGAACCTCATCGACTCCGTGGTCGAGAGCTTCGCAACGGAGGACGAACTCCACGTTAAAGCTCTCAAGACGGTTGGCATCCTCAACCTGCTCAACGATGGCGATCTGCTACCGACCGAGGAATCGGTCGTCGCCGCTCTGGCCGGTGTTGACCACGCAGAGCAAAAGCATGTCCACACTGCGCTTGAAAAGCTGCACAAGGGCAAGCGCGTCCTCTACGACCGCGGTCGGGCACGTGGCCTTAGCTTGTGGCCGCACACGTCTGTTGACCTCGAAAAGGCGTACGACGACGCACGCCGCGCCATCGACACGCCGCAGCGTGTCGCCAGCCTCATTAAGGCCTCTCTCGAATCGCGTCCCGTAGTTGCCCGGCGTCATTACATCGAGACGGGCAATCTACGCTACTGCGATTTGCATTACTGCTCGGTGACGGAGTTGGCGGGCTTGCTCGAACAGAGCCCAACCGACGCCGATGGACTCATCATCGTGCCGCTCTGCGAAACGCCAACCGAGCGGGAAGCCGCGTTGGAGTTCGTAAAACATCCCACGCTTAGGCAACACTCGAATTGGCTTGTGGCTGTCTCTCAACCGCTGAACAATTTGGCCAGTCTGGTGCAAGAGGTTCAGCGATGGGAGTGGGTTTCGATGAACACGCTGGAACTGAACGCCGATAAGTTCGCTCGCGAAGAAGTATCACGGCAGAAGGCGGCTGCGCGTATGCAGTTGGAGAAGCGGATTCAAAGCTACATCGGCTTCAGGCACCTCACCGGGCAGATGATGCTCGAATGGTTTTACGAGGGCCGTCCGCTCAAAATCAGAGATGGTCGTGAGCTTCTCTCGTTTCTGTCTCGCATCTTCGACAAGACATACGAACTCGCTCCGCGCATCCACAATGAACTCGTCAATCGCCGCAACCTGAGTTCGGCGGCGGCGGCGGCGCGAATGCGGCTCATCGAACGAATGTTCACTGACGCGGGCGTGGAGTTCTTGGGGATGATTCCCACCAAAAAACCGCCGGAAATGAGCATGTATCTCTCGGTGCTAAAGAACACCGGGCTACACCAAAAACACGGCGACGCATGGCGCATCGGCGAGCCGCATCACAAGACGGACGAGAAGTGCGGTGTCCTTCCGGCTCTCCGGCGGATTCTGGAAATCGTGCAGAAGGAACCGGACAGTCACGTCAACATCGTCAAGCTGTTTGCTGAACTGCGCAAGCCACCCTACGGCGTCCGCGACGGAATCATTCCGCTGCTGCTGACGGTGTTCGCCATCGCACATGAAAAGGACATGGCGTTCTACAAAGACGGCACGTTCCTGCGCGAACTCGATGGTGAAGTGATGCTCGTGCTCACGAAGGCTCCTGAGCGATTCGACATCCAGTACTGCAAGATTGAGGGCGTCCGGGCCGAACTTTTCGCACGGCTCCTGACTGTGTTAGATATCAAAGCGCCAGACGAGCGCGAAGTTGAATTGCTTGACGTGGTGAAGAAGCTCTGCGTATTCGTCGCGCAACTTCCAGCCCAAGTGCTGAACACGAAGAAGCTCCCACCTACCGCGCTTGCAGTGCGCGACGTCATCCTCAGCGCCCGCGAACCCGCGAAACTCCTATTCACCGACTTGCCGAATGCATGCGGCTTCGAGCCGATTCCACCGGATGCGACTGCCAGCATGTCCGTCCAGGCTTTCGTGAAGACTTTGAAGATTGCGCTCGACGATTTGAGGGCGGCGTTTCTTGAATTGCAGGAGCGGCTGCGAAAAGATCTCCGGGGCGCGTTCGACTTGCCCGGTACCTTCCAGCAGTTCAGGACGGCGCTCGCGGCCCGCTCCGAACAAATATTGGTTGCCGTCACGGAACCCAAGTTGCGTGCGTTCTGCCTGCGGCTGATGGACGATAATCTGCCAGAGTCCGAGTGGCTTGAATCGCTCGGCAGTTACCTTGCGCTCAAACCGCCGTCCAAGTGGCACGACGCGGAGGAGGACACCTTCAACAACGAGCTTGCCCAATGCGCCACGCGATTTCATCGCGTCGAAAGCATCGTGTTCGCCGGAGGGAAGTCGCCCACGAACGCGGTGGGCATTCGGCTGGCGATAACTCAAGCTAACGGCGTCGAGCACGAGCAAGTGGTTCATTTCACCGCTGACGAAGAACGTCAACTGCGCGACCTGCAAACGCAGTTTGAAGTTCTGTTGGCCAAGGACAAACGCCTTGGCCTAGCGGCGGCGTCGCGGGCAATTTGGATGAACTTGGAAAAGGAAAGGAAATCAAACCCATGAGCAAATCGACGCGACACATTCTCTGCATGTCCGGCGGGAAGGACAGCACCGCTCTGGCCCTCTACATGCGCGATCGCGTGCACGACATGGAGTACGTCTTCTGCGACACCGACAAGGAGTTGACCGAGACGTATGAGTATCTGAATCGTGTCGAGGCGTTCTTGGGCAAGAAAATCGTGCGCCTGAACGCCAAAGCCGGATTCGACCACTGGCTCGACGTGTTCGGCGGCTACCTTCCGTCGCCGCAGATGCGCTGGTGTACGAAGATGCTCAAACTCAAACCGTTCGAGGAATACGTCGGAGAGGAACCGGTCGTAAGCTACGTGGGCCTCCGCGCCGACGAAGATCGGGTTGGCTACATCAGCACCAAGCCAAACATCAAAGCGACATTCCCGTTCAAGGAAGATGGCATCGGGTACGCGGGCGTGATAAAAATTCTAGAGGACAGCGGCATCGGGATGCCGCCTTACCTCAAGTGGGGCCGGACGCACTCAGGTTGCTACTTTTGCTTTTTCCAACGCCCGATTGAGTGGGTGCGCCTGCTTGAAACGCATCCTGAACAGTTCGAGGCTGCCCAGAAATACGAGAAAATCACCGACGACCCTGGCAAGACGTTCACATGGGTTCAAGGGATGCCGTTGAGTGAACTTCGGAAACCGGAGAACATCGCGGCAATCAAGCGCCGCTACGCCGAGTTCGAGGAACGCAGAAAGTCCAACCGAGGCAACAAACGACTCGTCGAAGTCTTGGCCGGGATGGAGGAAGAGGATGACGGGCCAAAGGCTTGTCTGATTTGCCAACTATGAAATCCCGTCTTCCTAGCAATCTCAATCCTAATTGTTTCGAAGACACCATTGACGTGTACAGCGACGATTACAAAGACAGATTCAGTATAGACAAGGAGAATTGGGGATTCCTCATTGAGAACAAGGTTCCATTTACAATCTATTTGGCTGTCGGAATCAATGGCGAAGATTTGGAAGAAAGGATATCAATTCTGGAGCTACTCCGGATTGCACATAGTATTCAACGTGAGACAGGTCGTTGGCCAGAATTGGAAACCGAGTGGGAAGACATGTGTCCAGGAGGATTGATAAAACTGGATGTAACCGCTTTCGCGGCAATCCCAAGTTCTTCTCTATCTCTTCCTCTTCCGCAAGTTCTTGAAATGATATGTGGTCGCTTAGATCGGGCACGGAACTCTATGGACACCGCATTCGCGGATGCTGAGAGGCATTACCAAAGAGAACTGAAAGGACTAGAGGCATTTAACGACGCAATCCGCACAATGCAGCGAGAGTTTGATGCACATCCCTTGTGTGTTTTAAATGTAAATACCAAGGCTCGCCGACTTAGGTACGTCACGGTTCTTGCACATTTTGCTAAAACACTAACTGATTCTACTCGCCTCACCAATACGGTTCTAAATTGGGCTGCGGAGCATACCGAGGCCCTCCAATTGCATAAGGATTCGAAGGGGGCAATCCTCCCTAGCACCGGCGCAAAGTCCGTTTTGCCTTACCTGGATTTGGCGAAGGAGCTTTCTTTTCTGAAGTCCGTTGGTCGAAGATTGGCTTTGACCAACACTGGTCGTGTATTGCCTATGATTTCACAGGTTTTTGACGAGTTTTCCCTCAAGACTGAGGAACGCCTTTACTTCCTATTTGATTTGCTGAACCACGACAGAGATTTATTGTGCCCCCTTATCATTCAACTTTCGGAAGGCGGTGTGCAACGAAAGCGAGACATCCGAAAGGCGTTTCCAGATGTATACAAGGAGCACCTAACGCGATTACGTGAACAATGCGGAACAGTTAGATCGCGAAGGCAGGTGGATGCGGCCTTGGAGCGCGTTGCGCATTGGCGGAGCCCAGAAACGTACATGGAACACGTGGTTGACCCTCGAATCTCATGGTTGGTAGATCTCGACCTCTGCACCCTTGAAGGTGACCAAGTGTCTCTAACAAAACGCGGAGCCAGCTTCGCTACCGCTTTAGGCGAAGTCGCTCGCTCCAAACTTTTGGTAATCACAGGTGATTTCCTTCGGCGGCGGTACTTTAAGTCATTTGCGCGAACCGTCGAACCGCATGACGATTCGCCTAAGCGCGAGCGGCCCTCGGAAGGTGAACTGATTCCTTTGTTGTGTCAGTGTTGTGAGTTTGTGCGGAAAAACACCACGTCTCTTGTACCAAACAGAATCGTGGCTTCAACACTTTTTCGCTACACCGGATTGAAGCTGTTCATTGAACACAGAATTGCCGCAGACTTCAGTGACCTACTGAAATTTTTTTCTAACGAAGAAAAAGCCTCCAAAATCGGATGGCGTCTCCGCTGGCAAGCAGCACAGGAAGACGGTTATCTAACTCCCATTCAAAATCAAACAGTTTCAAATCGATAATGGATTACCAAAAACTCAATCTTAACGACAATCCGTTTGCCTCCACTCCTACGACTGGGCGACCAATATGGTGCGGGATGCCTCAGCTAAAATCTGTACTTGAGCGAAGGCTAGAAATCTCCTTAAAAACCTCGCCCACATCTCTAGTGCTCAATTGGGGACACTACGGTAGCGGGAAAACTCATGCAGCTAAGTACTTCGCGAGTGAGGAATCGCTGAAACAAATAGCATTGGCCTGTGGAGTCGCCGAACCTCCTCTCGCCTTCTACGTTAATTTTCCGAGAGTTGACCGTGGGGCGGTGTTCAATCTTACGTCTTCGATCATCGGCAAGTTCGGCGTCACCGACTTTGCCTCGAAGCTGCAACAGGCAAAAGCCTCGCTGGACAAATCAAGTGCCGGACTATTTGCACGTTTGTTGCAGGAATACTGTGAAGATTCTGAACTTCAAAAAATATTTCACAAACTTGTCGAAGGAAATCCGGACAACCAGGACAGGATCGGGAGAGTCCTTTTTGGCAACAGCTCCGCAGCCGACCTGAGAGACCTTCAAATTGCAAGAAAGCCAGACTCTGTATCAGACCTCTGTCGAATTGTGACTACGGCCTTCAATTTGTTCACTTTCCGTTCTCAAGACGTATCGGCCCTTCGTCCGGCTATACACCTGTGGATTGACGAATTTGAGGACATTTCTTCATTGTCGGGAAAAGAACAGGACGCTTTAGCTGCGTACCTTCGCACTTTGGTGGATTTGTGTCCGAAGTATTTGACGATATTTTTGAACTTCACGCTTACCCCGGTGCAGCAGCTACAAGATTTGTCGCTGTACCTTGGCGATGCAGTAATGAGTAGGATCCGACAGAGGGTCGAGTTTGTGGAACCCGAAAAACCGGAAGTTAAAGCCTACGTGCGAGAGATGCTGAATTCTCCAGGCATTCGAGTTCAACCCGCTACTGCCGGTAATGAGTTTCAACCGTTTGATGCGGCTGCGGTCGATGCAATTGTGGAGGCGGTAAGTCCCCGCACACCAAGGCGGCTGAATGAAGTGTTCTCTTTTTACTTGGATTTGGTTGCTGGAACTAATAGCGTCCAAAGAATTTCAGGCGTGATGGTCACACAGTATGCGGGAGAGATCGGACTGAGCCAATGAAGGCTCCTACTGCGCAATCTTGCATCATTGATAGCTGTTCACTTTTGCACTCGTTCCATGTGCAAATTGGCGGCATAGCGCTTAGCGACCTTCTCGCAGATCACTTTGAGGTGCTAGTCCATCGCAGTGTTATTGAAGAAATTAACCACGTCCTTCGCCGCGCCTACCCAAATTGGAGAGATAAAGGTTTGGTTTCAGAGGAACTAAGTGAGATACGGCGGCGACACGCTGCTTGGACTTCAACGAAGTCTTGCGACACCTGTCTGGATGAGGCACTGAATGTGTTGGAACAGGAGGGCATGGGGCACCTTGGGGCGGGCGAGAAAGCGTGTGTCGCGTTGGCAAAGCATACTTCGGATGAACATACAGTTTACACGTTGTTTTTGACTGATGATTACGACGCGAGCCAATTGGCGCAAGCAGTGTTCCACAAGTATCAATGTGGATTTGTTCTGCGGAGCGCAGACCTCATCTCGTTCTTTGGGCTGCGCTTCAACGTGCCCAAACCGGAAATCCATCAAGCCATACGTGACCTGTTGTCGTTTTACACAAATGCTTATGAATCTCTACTCACCGAGTTAAAGGCGCTCCTCCCTAACGGAGAGAATAGTCCAATTTGTTCCCTCGTTTTACGAGCGGATTTCGCGCGCGCTAAACAATCTGTTGCCCGGTTAAATCTTTCACCCGGCCGGCGAGTCCCTCTTGCGTGTTTAATTGACGATGTGGCGCGTCTTGCGGGGGAGCACAGCACCATAGGCTACACGTTGTCGCGCTTGCGCTTGCTTTAATGGTTATGAACTCGTGGCTGCAATTCCTTCGTCATTACGGGCCCGTCCCCCGGAATGACAACATGTACGACGAGACGATTCAACGATCGGCTCGGCGGCAGGGAATTGTGCCCATCGACTTCGAGCACCCGACGCAGGCCGAAATCATCAACTGCTTCAACCATGCCACCACGGACCCCGTTTCCGTGATTCTCACCGGCACTGCTGGCGACGGGAAGACCCACCTGTGTCGTCAAGTGTGGAAGACGCTCAAGGGAAACGATGAGCAGTGGGCGTCAGACAGTCCTTACCTGACCATCAAGTTCCACTACCCGAAAGACCGCACGGCGTGGCCAGAGTCGGCCGACCGAAGCCTCTACCGGTCGGTGAAGATTCATTTCATTCGCGACCTGAGTGGTTGGGCGCCGCAGCAGGGCGCGGCTTGGGAACCGGAAAAGGAGGAGCTGCTTCAAAAGTTTTGCCATTCGCTCTTTAACCCGGAGGCCGACGAGATTTTCCTCATCGCAGCAAACGACGGACAACTCGTCGAGTCGTGGCGACGGTTGAGGGAGACGGAGGATGTGAAGCGGGCGCGGCAGGTGTTCGAGGATTTGCTTGTCGAAGACCGTCAGGAACAGGCCGGCGTGCGGCTGAAGTTCTTCAATCTGAGCCGCACCAGTTCCGCCGAGTTGTTCGATCGGGCGATTGAGGCGTTTCTAAAACATCCGGGTTGGGACGAACTGAAGAAAAACGTGCCGGCCGAGAATGACCTCTTCGGCCCAAAGTGTCCGATTCGACACAACTACGAGTTGCTGCAAACGGCGTTGGTGCGGTCTCGGCTGCGCTCTTTGCTCGAACTGTGTGACTACAATGGATTGCACGTCCCGATTCGGCAAATCCTTCTCCTGCTCACCAATTCGGTGCTCGGCCATCCCGACGTGAAAGACCATCTGATGGTTCCCACAGATGTGCCGAAGGTCATCACGAGCGGTACGGTTTCCAAGGCCAGCCTCTATAACAACATTTTCGGCGGGAACCTCTCTGAAATCCGGCGCCAGACGATTACCATCTTCGACTACTTGGAGCGTTTCCAAATCGGCCACGAAACGTCGAACCGCGTGGACAACATCCTCATCTTCGGCCAAGGAGACGAGCATTTGGGAGCCGACTTCGACAAGTTCATTGCCAACGACGTGTTCTACGGCGCGGATGACCGTTTCTATGGAGCGAAACTGGAATACATCGAGGGGACGAACGAGAGTGAAGAGAAGTCGCAGGAGTTTTTGCAGATGTTGATCAGCCAACGGCGCGGCTTGTTCTTCAAAGTCCCAAAGGAAGCGGAGTTCGAGCTCAATCTGTGGGAACTCACCGTCTTCAAGTTCGCCGGGGAATATCTCGAATACGTCGTGGAGATTCTCAAGAAGGGCGCGGTGGTGAAGCGTCCGATTCTGTTGCGGCTCGTGAAAGGGCTGAACCGCGTGTTCACCGGGATGCTTATCAATAGCGACCGCGAGCTTTACTTGGCGACCAGTGGAAACTACTCGCAGGCCAAAGTGAGCCGCATCCTCCTGGAGCACGTCTCTGTCGAGCCGAGCAAGGGAGAGAAAGTCATTCTCCGCTACGACGGGTCGAACGGGCGCGTCGTGCTCTCGGTTTTCTTCGCACCCGATATCTCGGTGGACTTCAACCTCACGCTGATTCGGTACGAATTTCTTTCGCGCATCGCCTTGGAAGGGGCGTTGCCGGCGAGCTTCTCGAAGGAGTGCTACGAAGATTTGCTGGCGTTCAAGAGTCAACTCATCGCGGCGTACATGGAGCGCAAGGGCAAGGAGCAGGCTCCGGCAGACTCGACCATCGGCTTGAAGTTGCTCGCGCTGACCGAGCAGGGGATGCCTGACCCAAGGTTCGTTGAAATTGTCCCATGAGCGCACTTCTCGAACCATTGCCGCCGCCGGACAGCTTTGACCAGTCGTCATCGATGTGGGTGGATGAGGCGATTTGGGGACATCGACTCTACGACGAGCAGATACCGTGGATGGTGTTCCTAGAGTTCCTGAATGTTTTTCACCACGAAGCTGACAAGGGCCGCGCTTTCGACGAACCGAACGGGCTGAATACGCTGAAATACAAAGCGGCTCACCGGCTCTATCTGCGAAACATTCTTTTCAACAACCCGCATCTTGAGGAAGTCCGGCTGAACTATCCGAACGACAGCAACTGCTGGGTCGAGTGGTTCAAGCGCATGAAGTCGGCGACCGGCATCGCGCACCCCCAGTTCGACTACCTCGAAAACCATTTCCACACGTTCGACGACTTCTGCGAGGTCGTGTCGCTGATTCGTTCGACCAGTCTCGAAGTGAACAGCAACAAGCGATGGACATCCAAGTTCGTTTTCCCTTACGGCAAAGGCTGCCTTTACGAGGACTTGGACAACAACGCGACCACGAACGACCGGCGCTTCTTCGGCAGAACGGGCGAAGTGCTCTACTTGATGTTGTGCCGCACGCCGCACAAACAGGAGTTGTTGGCCGCGCTCGAGGAGCGGTTGGGGAAGACCGATCCGACGTGGGATTCCATCATCAAGTGCCTTCAATCGACGGACGACGAGCAAGTGAGTAACGACAGGGCCAATGCGTTCCTGCCTTACGAGCGGCATCCCTGCTTCGATGAACTTGCCGAGGACTGGCTTGCCATCCTGCGACTGAATATCCCCGGATTTGACGTGTTCCCGCATCTAGTGAACTTGGCCGGGCTTCACTTGGTCAAGTATCAGCTTAGCGTATCTCGTCAGGTTCTCGGATTGAACGCACCGTTGAGCCTCGTCTGCGAAGTCGTCGCGCCGAGAAAGACGCTCGTGCGAGAGATTTCATGTGACCTCTATCAGGAAAACAACCTCCTGCCCGCGCAAGCTGTCGAAGCGTTCATCACGAATATCGAAAGCTCCACGGATTGGCAGCAGGCGCTGACCGAGAACGGTGCATTCGAGAAATGCCAGAAGATTCTCCGCGACAAGGTGCGTTGGCCGCGCCCGAAGGAAAGCAGTGACGACGAGGCCGATTTTGACGGCCCCAGCGAACCGCAGGCGCTCATCGCGCGTCTTCGCCAAGACGCAATGCGACGCCATCGGCAGCACGTCGCGAACATCCATCGCAACTACGGCCGTGAAATCGGACTCGTCTCGAAGCGCGGCACCGTGAAGCTGCGCTACGCGCCGACCGACGCGCTGCTCAAGACCCTGCTGTTCGCCAACGTCGAGAAGCGCATCGAACTGCATCAGTTCCTGGAAAAGCTGTACCGTCGTTACGGTCTTGTCTTTGGCGACAAGGATGCGGAGCGAGTGCTGGCGAAAGACGAGTTCGACAAGAAGGCGTTTCAGGCGAACTCGCGACGACTCGAACAGCGCCTCGCTAGCGTGGGGCTGCTGAGGCGTCTCTCGGACGGCTGCGCTTACGTGGTCAACCCCTACCGCGTGGCGGCTCATTGACCAGCGATGAACTGATCGGCAAGGTTGCCGCTTGTTACCTCCGTGACCGTCTTACCGAGGACGATACGATCGGGGTTGCCCGCTATCTGCTCGACTGCCTAACGGCTGACCAGACAGCAGCGGTCGCCAAGATGATTCTGGCGGATGCGACGCTGTCGAAGCTGGTCGAAATCAAACTGCCTGTTCATTTCGTCGGAGGCCACGGGTTGCCCCCGGAAGTTCTCACCAATGAGCGCACGACCTATTTCCGCAACGCGGCGTGCAACAAGTCCGCGTTGATTGTGGCAAATACCGGTGACGACGAAGAGCAGTCACTCAAGGAATTGGTGCCCATCGGTGCGCCGCAACTCGGAACGCACCCCGATCTCTGGGTGATGCTGGCCGCCGAAGGGCTGTCGATTACCGACCAGCACAAACACCGATGGGTGAAGGCCCTTGAAGGCTTGCTCGAAGCCCGGTCATTTGCGCTCGACCGCTTCGCCGAGTACATCCTCCAAACCCGGAGGGCAATTGAAGATGGACAGCCGATACTGTTCGCGCTCGGCGTTGCGTTCCCAGCGCTGCGCGTTCCGAAAGATACCGCGTTTTTCTGCAACTTGAACGACAAAACCGCTGGCCACGTCTCGAAGTGGAAGGCGCTTTACGCCCAAGCGATCAGGAAACGCGGCTGTTACCTCGTGAAGCAGACGACAACTCAGGCCCTGCTGTTGGAGGACGATTTGGTCGCTGCGTTCGAGAAGGTCAAGGACGCCATCCCCGACGAAATCCATCCGATCATCAACGTCTTCATTCGCGCCAACAGCGGCTGGAATAAGGAGGCGGCTGACCTTGCTCAGTGCGAGTGGGAGATGGTAAAGCCATTGTTCGACGGCCTGAAGAGGGAGAAGTTCAATCTCGGCAAGGCGACGCTTGAGTTTTATGAAGAGCGTGAGGCCGACCTGCTGACGGGGGACGAGCGAGATTACCTCAACCGATTGAGTGCGAGGAACTATACGGAAGCACAGGACGAGGATGAAGAGTTCTACCGGAGGCACCGTAATGAACTCAAGGAACAGCCGTCACTCAAAGCGAGGTGGGACAGGTTCATTTTCGGCACACCTATCGAGACGGAAGATTTTCTGTTGGGCATCGCGCTCTGCTTGGAATGGTTGTTCTACCAAGACCTACAATCGTCGAAGCGGCGACTGAAAATTACCTGCGACCAGCGCACAAAGAGAGACCTCAAAGACCTGAATGAGGATGTGGGCTTGTTCTTCGCCCGCCGCTACCGTGGATTGAAAGCTCTGTTCGGCAACCGTGTCTCGTGGGACATTGGCGACTTGATGAATTTCGAGGCGTTGAGCAACCAGTGGCGCAAGGCGACCAAGCCCTACGTCAATCGCTCAGTCGCGAAGTCCGCGCTACGACTGAAATTCCTGTTGGAATTGGAGGTGGAGCTTTCCACAGGCACGACCGAAACATACTTCAAACAATTCGTCTGGACGTACGATCCGAACGCCATCGCTAGTGAGTTCCCCAACGACTGGAGGCGCTTAGCCGAACATCCATTGGTGTTTTGCCATGTCAATCGCGAGCCGGTGAGCGGGAAGGGGCATTTCCAATCTCTCGACCTCCGAAATGTCCGCACGCTGTATCCGGCGCACGGCCAAGACCGAGGTTCGTTTGTCTCCATCTACAAGAAGGAGCAGGACATCTCGCTAGTCTGGCCTGCGAACCTCGTAAAGGCGCAGCACGAGGGCCTCGTGCCCGAGACAACGGCCTCGAAACTGTTGAGCCTGTTTCAAGCGTTTCACCAGAGCTACCAGGGCGCGGTTAAGGGATTCGTCGAAGACGGCCTCTTCTGTGACCTCTTGGTGAAGCAGGCCGAAGACTACGGCGCCCTGCTCGACGCAATTTGCCGCGATGCCAAAGGCGACCGAAACCGCGAGAATCTTCTCCGACCGCTCCTGCACATCGGCACGGTCGTCGTGGGCGGCGGACGCGTCACTGCCATCGTCGCGCCGTGGCATCCGCTCCGGCTGTCGGCGATCGCGAATAAGGCGCTGCAAGTGGCCTCGCTGATCAAGCACTTGTTGACCGCTGACGACGTTTTCTTCGGCGACCCACCGCTGTTTTTCAAGGAACTCGAACAGGAACTGTCGCACCCCTACTATCCGGAAATCGTTTTGGGCTGGCAGGACAAGAAACCGGAACTGCTTTCGCTGACCGACAAGCATCTCGACTACAGCCTTCACGAGTCTCCGATCATCAGTAACGACGGCTTCGACGAGACGAATGAGAGTCCGTCCGAAACGTCCACGCTCATCGTTGAATTGACGAAGCGGTATCTGTCGCTCTATCCGCATGAGCGGGCGAACTTTTCAGTTGTTCTCTACAACTGTGATTCGGCGCGACTCCCGTACGCGCTTGTGGACAAGATGAACGAACTCCACGAAGACGAAGAAGACATGCGCTGTCAAATCATCCTGCGCCATCGTGATGGGATGAAATTGCGTGAACTCTATGAAAAAATCATCGAATCTTCAGACGCCGACGCGGACTCGTTCGTGTCCAGCGAAGCCGCAAAAGATTTCATGGCGCGTCTCCGTATCAGCATCATGGCTGACCAAGCACCCGTGCCCGACCCGAAAGATGGGCCACCGGGAGACATGGTGTTCTTACAGGATGTCATCGCCCGGCACGCGGGCCTAGATTGGTATCCTGAAACCTGCATGCTAGTGGAGTCGGCCGCGTTCATCCCGGCGCGATGGTCACGGCGGCGTCCCTCGGCAATGGATGACATGAAGTCAGTCGTTTATTTATGCTGCCCGGTGCAGACCGATGAAGGCTGGTCATTCATCACAGCGCTTACGACATTCATCAAGGGCGATTGGGATGGAGTTGAGAGCAAGCGCCTGCTCCCCGCCCGCAAGCTGGACTTCAACGACCCGCTTACGGCGAGCATCTTCAGAGAGATTCACAACTTGGGCAATTGGGTGGTGAACTATGACGAATTGCTCGACCGCCGCCAACTCCTGAATCAGAACGTCAAGGTTATCCGCTACAAACAGGGGGCGACGCAGGGGCGAAACATTCTGATTTCTTCGACCGCACCTTTGAGCCTTCTGCGCTCAATGGTTTTCGGGCGCGTCAAAGATTTGAACCTTGAGTTGACCGACGCTGAGTGCCGGGAACTCACGGAACGATTCATCAATGACGCAAATGAGATATCGGGCGACATCGTGCTGCGTGCGGCGAAACGCGGACGAAACGCCAGTGAACTCATGGGCGTCGTCCTTAGCCGTTACATGATTCGCCACGAGCTTGGCACCAGTCGGCGCTTCGGCTGGTACTTTCTTGATGACTACGCTGAATGGCTTGGTCAGCGTGAGGAACAGATTGCCGACATCCTGGCTCTTGCGCCGGAGCAGACGCCGGATGGCAAACTCCAACTCGCCGTCATCATTTCGGAATCGAAATACATCGACTACACCAGTCTCGCCACGAAGCGCAAGGAATCGCAAAAGCAGCTCCGCGATACGGTGCGTCGCGTCGACGATGCCATCTTCGGGGACCCGAAGCGACTCGACCGCGACCTGTGGCTGTCGCGGTTTTCCGACCTGATGCTGAACGGCATTCAGTTCCCAGCAAACTCGCCGATTGATTTGGCCGCGTGGCGCCGAGCGGTGCGCGAAGGCGAGTGTGGTATTTACATGCGCGGTTACTCGCATGTCTTCGTGTCCGGCCCGTCGGACTCGCCCGAGTGTTCGGACTTCGTGACCGTGGCCGAGGCCAAGGAGTCTTGGCAGGAGGTCTTCTCACGGGCGCGGCTGCGTGAGCTGGTCTTGGCGTACGCTAAAGAAGCCAATCCAACCAATATTCGTAAAGCCATCGCAGGCGACGACATCTGGAAAGAGCAGACGTACCGGAAGCCATCGGAGCGTATCCAGATTGTTCAGCGTCGCAAGCCCGACGATAGTTCAACGGGAGGAGCCGAAACACCGCGAAGCAGTGACGGCCAAGGCCCGCAGCCGCCGTCCACGACACCGCCGTCTGGAACTACTACGTCATCTCCGACACCGCCTGTTGCGCCGCCGATGCCCGTGAAGCTGGTCATCGCCACGGGCGCGTGGGCCTATCCGCAAGTCGGGCAACTCGTTGCCGGTTATGAAGGAGGTTCGCAAGACAGCGCCGCCGATGAGGAATGGCTCAAGCAGGTGGAGAGCAAGTGCAAGGGCGCATTGCAGCAGTTCCAGCTTCAATCGAAGCTGCTCACCAAAGCGCTTACGCCGAACGCCGCCCTGCTGAACTTTCAAGGGAGCGCAAACCTCACCGTTGAGCAGGTGCTCAAGCGGCGGTCAGAGTTCCTGACCACACACGGGTTGAGCATAATTTCTGTCCGGGCCAAACCGGGCATCGTGGCCATCGCCATCGCGCGTCCGAACCGTCGCGTGTTGCACCTGCCGGACGTGTGGAAGCGGTGGAACCCGAATTGCACCCACGGCAATCACAACCTGCTCATCGCCCTTAGAGAAGAGGACAACAGCCCGCTGTTCCTCTCCCCGAAATCCAATGCGCCGCATACGCTCATCGCGGGTTCGACCGGTAGCGGGAAATCGATGCTGATGCAGAACATCATTCTTGGCATCGCCTGCACGAATACACCAGAGCAGGCCAAGATTGTCCTCATTGACCCCAAAATAGGCGTGGACTACTTCGCGTTCGATGGGTTGCCGCATTTGCAAGGCGGCATAATTGCCGACCAAGAAAACGCGATTCTCACTTTGAACGGACTCGTCGGCGAGATGAACCGGCGCTATACCGTCCTCAAGGAGAACAAGGTTTCAAACATCTTTGACTTGAACAAAAAACAGAACGCGACCGAGCGAATGCCGTTCTTGTGGGTTATCCACGACGAGTTCGCCGAGTGGATGATGACACCGCAATACGCGGAGGCCGTGTCGGATGTTGTGGGGCGATTGGGTGTGAAAGCTCGCGCAGCAGGAATTTCTCTGGTGTTTGCCGCCCAACGGCCAGACGTGAACGTCATGCCGATGCAACTCCGCGCAAATTTGGGGAATCGTCTCGTGCTTCGCGTTGACGGCGAGGGCACATCCGAGATCGCGTTGGGCGAAAAAGGTGCGGAGCGGCTGCTCGGTAAAGGTCACTTGGCTGCAAAACTGGAGGGCGAACAGTCGGTGGTTCACGCTCAAGTGCCCTTCGTGGATTCGGGCTTTCTGGCTGAAACGGTGGCTCTGCTGAACTGTGCAAGCTGATCGTTAAACCGATCGCTTGTCCCCGAAGTGGCAAAATATATCAGCCCCGAACAGCAACGACGCTCCGAATGAGCGTGTCCACACAAGTGCGAATCTCATCCTGTCGCAACTCGACTCCTAACGAGAAGCGCAACGACTGACGAGAAGCTAGACCGTCTGGTTTCATGGCCTTGATAACGTGCGAGGGGCCGTCGGAGTTGCCGAGACAAGCGGCGCCCATCGAAGCGCAAATGCCCGCTTGATCTAATAGCACAAGGAGCGCTTCTGACTCGACGCTACGGAACGTGATGTTGGTCGTGTTGGAGAGGCGCTCAGTCTTATGACCGTTGAGTTCGGTGTTCGGGACAGTGCCGAGAATTCCTTCTTCCAATGCGTCGCGCAACGGGCGGACGGCTCGGCCGTAGTCTGGAAGCTTTTTCACTGCCAGTTCGGCGGCTTTGCCCATTCCGGCGATGAGCGCAACGTTCTCCGTGCCGCCGCGCCAACCGCGCTCCTGGTGACCTCCGTGAATTAGCGGTAAGAATGTCGTTTTGCGGCGGACGTATAGCGCGCCAATTCCTTTCGGCGCATGAAACTTGTGGCCTGTCAACGATAGGTAATCAACTGGAAGTTTCCGAACATCCATCTCGATTTTACCCGCCGCCTGTACCGCGTCGCAGTGAAACAGCACTCCGCGTGACTGGCAAATCTCAGCAATTTCCTTCACGGGAAACAACACACCCGTCTCATTGTTCGCCCACATTAGCGAGACGACGGAAGTCTCATCCGTAATGGTATTTTCGAGGTCGGCCAATTTCAGCAAGCCGTCACGGTCAACGGACAGGTAGGTGACGCGATAGCCCTCCTTTTCCAGCGCCATGCAATAGTTCAGCACCGAGGAATGTTCGACCGTCGACGTGACGATGTGCCGCTTGTTTGGATTCGCCTTGAGAACGGCGTGAATCGCGGCGTTGTTGCTCTCTGTTGCGCACGACGTGAAGATCACCTCGCGCGGCTGTGCCCCGATCAACTCCGCCACCTGCGCCCGCGCCGTCTCTATAACCGACTTCACTTTCGCGCCGAACTTGTACGCGCTTGACGGATTGCCCCATTCCGTCGTGAGGTACGGCATCAT
>Ga0184634_10000067_pt1 | contig 20711 bp, 19 predicted proteins | sample PLM31_200_b1_FD_133016 | JGI IMG/M metagenome (GOLD analysis project Ga0184634, IMG submission 133016) | Groundwater sediment microbial communities from an aquifer in East River, Colorado, USA - PLM3-1_200_b1 | ecosystem: Environmental > Terrestrial > Soil > Riparian zone | place: USA: East... | reverse complement strand
GCCTGCCAGCCGAACTTCTCTATTGTCATTTCCGACGGGCTTTATACCGGCACTGATCCTCGGCTCGAGGCCACGGACCTCTTTTCCAACCCCGCCACCAACGATCACTCGTCGCTCCCGGGGGTGCAGAACGTCATCGTCCACACCATCGGCTTTGCCCTTCCTCCGGGAGAGGTAAACGCAGGGCTTGCTGCTCTGCAGGAGACCGCAACCAACGGAGGCGGGAGCTTTTATACCGCCAACACCTCAGCCCAGTTAGAGCAGGCGATCCAGGATGCCATCACCCAGATCCTCGCTGCAACCTTCTCCTTCGCCACGCCGGTCATCCCCACGACCAGCACAACGGGAAGCACCAGGGCCTATTTCGCTTCCTTTAAGTCCGACCCCGTCCGGCCGTTTTGGCAGGGATATCTTAAGGCCTATAACCGCGATGCCAACGGCCTGATCCCGGTGGATGCCAATGGTCTGCCCACGGGCACGCCCGCCTGGGAAGCAGGAGCTGTGCTCAATTCGAAACCCGCAGCAAACCGGACGATCTATACCGTCGTGAGCGGGACCAGGCAGAGCTTTACCACGGGCAACACGGCTATCACCGAGACTCTCCTGGGCGTCGCCAGTGCTGATCGGGTTAAGGTCATCGACTTCATCCGGGGGATCGACACCTATGATGATAATTTGAATAAGAACCCTACCGAGGAGCGGGCCTGGAAGCTCGGGGATATCTTCCATTCCACACCGGTCCTGGTCTCCAAGCCCTTCTTGCCGTTGGCAGATCAAAGCTACAAAGACTTCAAGACGGCCAACGCCAGCCGGACGATGGTGCTTCTCGCCGGCGCCAACGATGGCATGCTCCACGCCTTTAGAGAGAGCGACGGCGAGGAGCTGTGGGGCTTCATCCCGCCTGACCTCCTCGATAACCTGAAGGATCTGGTGAAGGCGCTGACCAATTCGTCTATACACCCCTACCTTGTCGATTCGAGCCCCATCGCCGCCGATGTCTGCGTTAAGTCCAAGACTGACGGGAGCGGGGACTGCAACTCAGCCTCGGACTGGAAGACGATTGTGGTCGTTGGACTGAGGCGGGGGGGAAGGAGCTATTACGCTTTGGACATCACGGACACCACGAACCCGCTTCTCCTATGGAGCCAGAGCTTTACCGACTCGACGAAGATGGGTGAGACCTGGTCCGAGCCGGCCATCGGGAAGGTGAAGATGGCGGACGGGAGCGCAAAGTGGGCGGCGTTTGTCGGCGGTGGTTACGATACTCCTCAAAATAACAACACCGGTAAGGCCCTTTTCGCTATCGACCTGGCGACCGGAAATAAGCTCTGGGAGTACTACAACAACAGTTCTACTGATGACCGGCGCTATATGAACTTCAGCCTCGCTGCGAATCCTACGGCAGTGGATTTGGACAGCAACGGTTTTGTTGACCATGTCTACATCAGCGATGTCGGCGGGCAACTGTGGAAGTTCGATGTTTCAGCGGCCGCAACCGTCTCAGGAGGTCTCGTTACCAACTGGACCGGGAAGCGTCTCTTTGCCGCAGATCCGTCTCAAGCGAACCCGCCGGCGGCCGGGGAATATTATCCGGCCCAGGCCATCTACGGCGCTCCGGTCCTGGCCTTCGACAAGCAGAAAAACCTCTGGGTCTACTTTGGGACCGGGGATCGGAACCATCCCCTCAACGCGAGCAGCAATCGATTTTACGGCATCAAGGAAAATACCGACATGACGAACGGCAGCTACCTGAGAGAATCGGATCTCGTGGACGTGACTTCGACTAATGCCACGGCCACTCAGGGATGGTTCTTTAGGCTGGCGAGCACGGAGAAAGTTTTGGCTACCGCCGAGGTCTTCGACAACGTTGTCTACTTCACCACCTTTACTCCATTGGCCGGCGCCGACCCATGCACGGGTGGTGGTGGGACGGCCAGGCTCTACGCGGTCCAGATGTTGACGGGCTTTGCGGCTATCAATTTCACCACCGGGGAGGCGCTGACCTCGACCGATAGCTCAGTGACCCGGTCTAAAGTCATCGGGGAAGGGATCCCCTCGAAGCCCATTGTGATCACGAACCCATCCACAGGCGACGCCACCGTCATCGCGGGCACGACCAACGGGCAGCTCCCCAACAGTCCCGCGCCTAAAGTTATGACGAAGCGCCTGCGCGGCTGGCGGGAGGTCTTTTAGCTGGTGAGGAAGAGGTTCCTCGTCCTTCTTGCGCTGCTGTTCTTTGTACCGGGAGTGGCTCCTACCCAGGCCGGCCCGGACGAGGCACGCGAGCGGAATGAACTGGGCGTGAGACTACTCAAGCAAGGAAAAGCAAAAGAGGCGATCCTGGAGTTTCAAAAGGCGCTGAAGCTGAAACCCGATTATGCCACAGCCCGCCTGAACTTGGCCTATGCCTATGACCTTCAAGGCCAGGTCGATGAGGCCATGGCTGAGTATGAGAAGGCCATCGAGCTGGAGCCGGGAAACTCTCTCGTCCATAGTAACTTGGGTGTCCTCTATGACAAGAAGGGTCTCTATGACCGGGCGATCCTTGAATTCGAGAAGGCCGTGCAGATAGATCCCACCAGTGCCACTGCGTTAGCCAACCTGGAGCGGGCCAAAAAGAGCCAGGCTGTTGTTGCGGAGCGCGTGCAGCAGCTCGCCCAGGCCAAGAAGGAGGCGGAGGGCTATCCCAAAAATCCGCTGGCCGCCTACAAGCTGGGCCGCCTCCATGCCTTTTACGGCGATAAGGACCAGGCCATCGAGTGGATCATGAAGGCCTTGGAGCTGGGGTATGACGATTTCGACTATTTGAAGAAAGATCCGGCCCTACAGGGCCTCAGGGATGATTCCAGGTTCATAAGATTATTGCCTGCACGTTGATCTGCCCGACTTTTTCCTTGACAGGGCCGTGGGGGGAGCGATATTTCTCCCCCCATGGCAAGTTGGAAGCGTGGTTTTACCCTCGGAGAACTTCTCGTAGTCCTCGCCCTGTTCGGTACCCTAACTGCCATTGCCCTGCCCCATTGGGTTGCCCTCCTTCCCTCTTACCGTCTTAACAGCGCCACCCGCCAGATCCAGTCAGAGCTCCATAGAATCAAGAGACAAGCGGCATCGGAAAACACGGGCTTCCGCATGGTCTTTTCTCCGGCCAAAGACCGCTATGAGATCCAGAGAAACCTCGGCACCAGCGCGGCACCGGACTATCAAACCACAGGTGAGATCAAGCCTCTCCCTGAGTGGATCTGCATCCTGGAAGGTGTAACGATATCTTTTACTTCGAGAGGTACTGCCTCATCGGGCACGGTCAGGCTGTGTAGCTCCAATGGCTCAGGCGCCCACGTGATCGTCAGTGGGACCGGAAGAGTGCGGATAGTTAAGCTCGATGCTTGTGGTGGCATGTGCTGAGGATAGGGCCACTGTTTCTGCTTGGGCGCGGCGCCGGGTTCACCCTTATCGAAGTCCTTTTCTCTATTCTTTTCATCTCTCTGGGAGTCTTGGGCTTCTCCGCCAATACGGTGGGGGTGATGAAGGCCGGGCACATCAGCAGCAACATCACCGTTGCTACCAATCTGGCCCAGGACAAGATGGAGCAGCTCAAGGCCCTGGGGGCGGTATTACCCGCCTGCCCCACGGCTACGACGGCGGGCTGTTTCGATGGTCCCCTAGACCCTCAAGGGGTTTCAGCCCTGTCCGGAGCCATCTATCGGCGCTCGTGGGTGGTCAGTCCTGACACGCCTGAAGAAGGGTTGGTTAGGGTCGAGGTGACTGTGTCCTGGATAGACTATTTGCCGCGCACGGTAACCCTTACCACCCTCGTCTTTAGGGGATAGGTGGCTATGAAGAGAATCCTTCGCCATGTGACAGGCTTTACCATGGTAGAGCTTCTTCTGGCCTCCCTTTTTGCCCTGATGGTCATGGCCAGCCTCTATGGTTTTTTTCGCGAGCAGCTTTTTTATCTCCTTTCTCAGGAACTTAAGACCGCCACTTTAGAGGATGCCCGGGCGGCCTTAGACATGATGGTCCGAGAGCTGAGAAATGCCGGCTCATGGGCCACCGGGACAGTGCCCCCGGGATGCCAGAGAATTGTGACCGCCACCGCGACAAGCATCCATATCCAAGCAGATCTGGATGGCCAGCTAGTCAGCGGAGTTCCTAGTTGCAATAGCGCGACCGGGGAGGATGTCACCTACGAACTGAGTAGTGCGACTTCCACCTGCCCGGGTACGATTATCAGGCGCAAAGGGAGTGCGACAGACCCCGGACAATGTCTGGTAGCCAATGTGGTGGTGCCTTCGGGAGGCAGTTTTTTGACCTACTATGACGCAAGTAGTAATGCTCTTCCCCCTCCCATTACTGGTTCTAATCTCAACAACATCAAGAGAGTTAAGATCACCTTCGCGGTTCAGGTTCAAAACCCAAACCCCTACAGCAGAAGTGCCAACCCTAACATCACCTCTACCCTTTTCTCCAGCGTGGAGTTTAGAAACTAGGGGGGAGAGTCGTGAACGCTTTCAGAAGGCTTTTAGACGACGAACGGGGGATGGTTATGGCGATCTCCCTCTTGATCCTGGCACTACTTATAGGGGTGGGTGTCGGAGCGATCGTTTCCACGCAAACGGACCTCAAGACCAGCGGTAACCTTTTGACCGGGACTCAAGCTTTTTATCTGGCTGAAGCGGGGGTCGAGTGGGGAAAAAACAAGATAAAGAACACCGCGGCCAATCCGCCTGGCCCCAGTACGGAAACCCTCAGACTACCCCCTGGGAGATTCACGGTCTCTTTCCTCGCGCCAACTAAGATCGATAACCTCCTGGCTGCGGTCACCGTCCGGTCAACGGCTCTGGTGGGGAGTTCGTCAAGCACGGTTCAGGCACGGGTTGCCAAGACTTACGAGCTTTCCGATGCGGCTGTTTCCTTGAGGGGTAATGAAAGCCACCCAAGCTTTGTGGGCACCTCCTTTTTAGTGGATGGGAGAGACTACGATCCAGTGACCGGAGCCCTGGTACCAGGAGCGCCGGCCCAGTTCGGCATCTCGGTTGCCAATGAGACGCTTGAGGGGCAAGTGGAGGGGGGTCTGAGTAACACGCAGAAGGATAACATTGCCGGCAAGGGAGGAACCCTACCCAATGTGGAGAAAAGCGGATTTCTCCCCCCCGAAGTCATAGGACAGATGGTCGATGAACTCTGCAATGACCCCAGGGCTCGTGTGGCCGATATGCCCATTACCGGAACCCTGTTGGTCTCTGGGAACACCACGTGGGGGACGAGGATCTCGCCTGAGCTTCACTGCATCCGGGGCTCAGGGTCTCAGCCGGGTGATAAGGTCGATATTGGAGGGAGTTTCACTGGGGTAGGGATTCTGGCAGTCAGAGATGCGGATCTGGAAGTCAGCGGGGTTTTTCATTGGGAGGGGCTGATCCTGGTAAGCGGGACCCATGTAGGCTTTAGGGTCGAAGGTGGAGAGAACAAAGACATATTCGGGTCGGTGATGGTCAATGAGAGAGGTTGGGATACGGGTGCCGGGACAGAAGAGATCAAGCTTCAGGGAGCCGCTGCGGTGCGCTATAGCCGGTCTGCGTTGCAGCGGGCAGCGCAACTATTCCCACTGACTGCCCTGGAGGTGATTTACGGTTCGGTTCCTTCCACGGTGACCCAAAGTTACTGGCGGGAGGCGATTGCTGAGTAAAATTGAAAAGGGGGGTGAGGGATGATACACTAGGAAAGACCTTCATCTTATGGAAAGGGCTCCACTTTTGCCCTCTTTTATAGCCCTACCCAAGGCCATTGGAATCCTTGAGGCCCCCAGGAAGGCAACGGTCATCAGGCTCCGATGGTTAGTGGTGATCATCTGCTCTTGTTTGCTTCTTTCCTCCCAGGGGGGTTGGGGGACCACCGGCCTGGTCCACGGATTTATCCTCTTCTACATCTTGACCAATATTGCCCTTTACTTCGTCGCAGAAAAGTTTTTTGAGCTTTTCTCTTTTTATGCCCCCTTAGTGATTTTCGACACTTTTCTCGTTACCGCTTCCCTGGTCATGAGCGGCCAGGTGGGGAGCGATTTTTATCTGGCCTACTTTCTCATCATCATCCTCTGCCTCCTCCTGGGCGACTTCCGCAGGTTGATGCTCTTCGCCGCCGCGGCCACCCTGCTCTATGGCTATTTCCTTTTTGCCACCACGGAGTTTTATAGTCTGAGCCTGTACCTGCGTATCCCCTTTCTGTTCGTCAGCTCGCTTTTTTATGGTTATTTCGCCCAGGTCGTGCACACCGAAAAGGCGTTAAAAGAAGAGGCGGAGCAAGAGGCTCGGGACATCTCGATGATTCAGACTCTGTCCCAATCCTTGCCGTCCTCCTTGGATTATCAACAGGTACTGGAGACCGTAGAGGAAAAGATCAACAACGTTATTCACGCCGCGCAGCCTTTCATCTTTGTCGTCCCTGAGGCCGAGGGTCCCTCTCGGGGCCTTCTTTTCACCCGGGAGGAGGGAGGAGGTCTGGTCTCCAAAGAGGTCGATACCCGTCAATATCCCATGGTCGAGGAGTGCCTCAGGAGCCAAAGTCCCGTGATCCGGCGCAGCGCCGGCGCCGACCCTTCTGGCATCGAGGGCCAGGATCGGTCCCGAGGCTTTTCTTTCCCGGTGTCCGTGGCGGTCCCCATCACCTTTCGGGGCGAGACGCATGGGGTGATACTTCTGGGCTTCAAACAGACAGAACGGGCCGTGAGCTCCAGAGAGCTCCAGTCCTGTCAGATTGTGGCCTTTGCCGCGGGTATGGCCTTGAGCAACGCAAAAAAATATGAGGAACTACAGGAAGAGGCGAAGAAGCGCCAGGCCATTGCCGAGGAGCTGGTCGAGGCCAACCGCCTCAGATCGGAGTACCTGACCAATACCTCGCACGAGCTCAGGACCCCTATTGCCGCTATGATCGGTTATAGTCACCTCCTGCTGGATGAGGGCTGCGGTCCGCTGACACCGGATCAGAAGAAGGCCCTGGGGCGGCTGCTGGTGAATGCCCGTGGGCTGCTTGGGCTCGTAGACGCCCTGCTTGATTATTCCAAATTGGAGAAGGGAGAGGCCAGCCTGTTTACCAAACAGCAGGAGGTGTGGCCTTTACTGGATCAGCTCCGCAGGGAGCTTGCCCCTCTGGAGGAAAGGCGGTCTTATAGGGTAAAATACGAGGTTGAGGAGGGTTTCCCTGCCGTCGAGACGGATTGGGGGAAGTTAAAGAGCGTCTTGGTAAATCTGCTCAGTAATGCTATCAAGTTTACTGATGAGGGGGAGGTCAAGCTTTCCGTGGTGAACGGGGGCAGCGAAAAAGAGGTCTCTTTCGTAGTCTCGGATACCGGCGTGGGTATCCCTGAGAATCAGATTCCCTTGATCTTTGACAAGTTCCGTCAAGTGGATGGCTCTCCGGCGAGGCACTTCGAGGGTGCGGGTCTGGGTCTGGCTATCAGCAAAAACCTGGTGGATCTGTTGGGCGGCAGGATCGAGGTGGAGAGCGTGGTGGGACAGGGCTCTACTTTTAAGGTGACTATACCGATAACTATCAGCTAAGGGGGGAAGCATGGAGAAGGGGAAGAAGACCATTATGGTCGTCGACGACAACCTGGATATCGTCACCATCGTGAAGACCATCCTGGAAGGGAAAGGCTACACGGTGCAATGCGCCTACAGCGGGCAAGAGGTCTTTGCCCAGTTGGAGGGGCAGAGGCCGGACCTGATTATTCTGGACATCATGATGCCTCACATGGATGGTCTGGAGGTGCTGTCCAAGCTCAAGGAGGCTCCCGAGACTGCCTCGATCCCAGTGATTCTGCTCACCGCAAAGGTCCAGTACGAAGATGTGTTGGGAGGCTACAAGCAGGGGGCCGATTACTATATCACCAAACCCTTCACCAGCACTCAGTTGATCAACGGGATCAATCTTCTCCTGGGCGAGGGGAAATCCTAGGCGCGCCTCCGACGGCTCCAGGTTCAGGGTTCAGCTTGAACGTCATTCAGGGCAACCGTCGCTTTGGCCGCTCCTGGCGCGGTCCTATCTTTGGAAGGGGCCCTTAATCTCTGATAAGGATGAGGCTGGGAGCTCACGCCGGAAAAAGCCCACATGATTCGCTTGGTTACTTTTGAGGGTGGTGACGGATCGGGAAAGACCACGCAGCTCAAATGGTTGGAGCGCTACCTGGTTGACAGGGACGGGGAGTGCGTCGCTACCAGGGAGCCAGGCGCCACGGCGCTGGGACAGATGATTCGCCAGCTCCTTCTCGAGGTTAGAAAGGAAGAGCCCTCTCCTCCCACCGAGCTTTTTCTCTACCTGGCGGATCGGGCGCAGCATGTGCGCGAGGTCATTGAGCCGGCCCTCGAGAAGAAAAGGCTAGTTTTGTGTGACCGGTTTACCGATTCGACCCTGGCCTACCAGGGCTACGGTCGCGGGTTCGATCTGGCCCTGCTGAAAAAGCTGAACCAGATTGCCAGCCGTGGGATCGCCCCGGATCTGACCTTTCTGCTCGATTGTCCCGTTGAGGTCGGCCGGTCGCGGACCAGGCAGAGGCTCCAAAGCTCCAAGCCTCCTAGCCTCTTAGCCGGAGGGCCGGGAAGCTGGGAGGCTGGAAAGCTAGAAGGCCAAGACCGGTTTGAACGGGAGAAGATAGAGTTTCACGAAAGGGTGCGGCTGGGTTTCCTTGAGCTGGCGCGGGCGGAGCCCGAGCGCATCGTGGTTCTAGATGCCTCACGCCCCATGCTGAAAGTTCACGAAGAGATCAAAGATATCATGGATCGAAAGTTGGCAAATGGCTAATAGCAAATAGCGAATGGATTACCCCTTACCCCCCTAATCCTTAACCCTGGGGTGTGGATTAAAGGGGTAGGGGATAGGGCACTATTCACTATTTGCTATTCACTTTTCACTCAAGGATGCCTTTCTCAGACATCATAGGTCACTCCAGGCAGGTCGAGATTCTCAGGAGGGGCCTGGAAAGAGGCCGCCTGCCTCATGCCTATCTCTTTTTAGGACCTCAGGGCATCGGCAAGAGGACGGTGGCCCTCTCCCTCGCCATGGCTATTCATTGCGGCGATGGCCCTCATGATTTCTGCGGTCGCTGTCGAAGCTGCCTCAGCATTCACGTTGGCAACCATCCCGATGTCCATCCCGTCGGACCCTTGGCGGGGAAGAAAGAGATCGCCATCCAGCAGATCCGGGAGTTGGAGCGGGTGTTGGCCTTTCGTCCTTTTTCCGGGAAAAAAAAGGTGGCGCTCATCGACCCGGCTGATGTCATGAATTATCATGCGCAAAACTCTCTCTTGAAAACGCTGGAGGAACCTCCGGGAGATTCCCTGCTGATCCTCCTTGCTGGGAGCACAGGGGGCCTTCTCCCCACACTCCTCTCTCGCTGCCAGCGTCTCTCCTTCTCCCCTCTCTCTCAGGGGCTGGTCGCCGAAGAGCTGGTGCGCCGCAGGGGGGTCTCCCGGGAGCAGGCAAGGGTGCTCGCCAGCCTGACGATGGGGAGCTTGGGGGAGGCGCTGACTTGCGATGTTGAGGAATATTTGGCCCAGCGCCGGCAATGGATCGAGCGACTCTCTTCCCTAGCTCCCAAGGACTACCGCGGGATGATGGCGCTGGCCGAGGAGCAGGCCGGCGATCGTGAGCAGGCCTTAAAGTTTCTCCAATGGATTGAGGGGTGGTATCGGGATATCCTGAGATATCAGGTCACAGAGAAGACAGAGGAGTTGCGCCATGCCGACCTGGCCGAGAGGGTCCGGCAGCAGGCTATGCTCTACAGTATCGACCAGGTGCTTGGCATCCTGGCTCAGATCGTGCGGGCGATCGGCGAGATCCACAGGAACTATAACCGGCGCTTGACCCTGGAAAAATTCCTTATGAAGGCAGTTTTTAGTTCTTAGTTTTCGGTTGTTTGTTGTTGGACTAAAAACTGACAACTAGAAGCCAATAACTGGTTTGTTCTACCGATGGAGCGCATTTATCTCACCACCCCTCTGTATTACGTCAACGCAGAGCCTCACCTGGGCAGCGCCTACACCATGATTATCACCGATACGCTTGCCCGCTACTACCGGGCAAACGGGTGGGAGACGTTCTATCTCACCGGGACCGACGAGCATGGTGACAAGGTCTTCGAAGTATCAGCGGGGGCAGGAGTTCCACCGAGGGAATTTACTGACCGGATGAGCGCCGCCTTTCGTGATGTCTGGGATAAGTGTGGGATTACCTATGACCATTTTATCCGCACGACCGATGGGCATCATGTGCGCTACGTCCAGGAGCTCCTGACGAAAGTCTACGACGCTGGCGATATCTACTTCGACCGCTACAGCGGCCTCTACTGCTTTGGCTGCGAGTGCTTCTATACCGAGAAGGAACTGACGGGTGGCAAATGCCCGGATCACTTGACCGAGCCCAAGTTGATCGAAGAGGACAACTACTTCTTCCGCATGAGCAAATATCAGGACCGGCTGCTGCGTCACCTTGAGGAGCACCCCGACTTTATCCGGCCGGAGGGATTCAGAAACGAAGTCGTGTCGATGCTGCGCGAGTCTATCGGGGACCTGTGCATCTCCCGTCCGAAGAGCCGTCTGACCTGGGGCATCGAGATTCCCTTCGATCAACGTTACGTAACGTATGTCTGGTTTGACGCCCTTATCAATTACGTCAGCGCGCTGAAATACAAGGGCGAAGAGATGTTCCAGGCGTTTTGGCCCGAGGCACAACACTTCATTGGTAAAGATATCCTCAAGCCCCATGGCGTGTTCTGGCCGACCATGCTCATGGCCGCCGGCCTGCCGCTGTACAAACATCTCAACGTGCACGGCTTCTGGACCGTGGAAGGCCAGAAGATGTCCAAAAGCTTAGGTAACGTGATATCTCCGCTGGCGATGAAAGAGAAGATCGGCATGGACGCGTTCCGCTACTTCGTGCTGCGCGAGAGCGTCTTTGGACAGGACGCGGATTTTCGGGAAAAAAGCCTCACCGCCCGGTACAATGCCGATCTGGCCAACAACTTCGGAAATTTAGTCAGCCGCGTGCTCGCCATGCAGGAGAGATACTTTGCCGGCGCCGTCCAACCTCTGGGCGGCGAGTGGGCTAAGGAAGATGTGGAGCTGCGCGACAGGTTCCTTCAGGCGGAAGAGGAATTGAAGCGGCATATGGAGGACCTTCAGCTTCACCGTGCGCTGGAGGCGATCTGGGGGGCTATCGATCAGGCCAACCGCTATATCGTAAAGACCTCACCGTTTGTCCTCATCAAGGATACAGGCAAGCGCGGGAGAGTCGGAGGCATCCTCCACCACCTGCTGGAGGTGATAAGGACGACCGCGCGCCTGATCGCCCCCTTTCTTCCCGACACGGCCAGGGAGCTTCACACTCTTCTGGCGATCCCTGAAGACGCTCCGAATTCCCAAGCACCGTGGGGGAGCTTTTTTGTCCCCGGCCACAAAGTCCTCCCGCCAAAGGTTTTGTTTCCGCGCATCGAGACCGAGCCTAAAGCATAAATGTCAGTGGCAAATTCACTTGGGCTGATCGATAGCCACGCCCATATTCAAGGGCCCGAGTTTGCCCAGGACGTCGCTCGAGTCGTTGAGCAAGCCAGGCAAGCGGGTGTGGAAAAAATCATCGTCGTCGGAGGTGCGGGCGACCTATCCAGTAATGGCGCGGCGGTGGCATTGGCCAAATCCCACCCCGGACTTTTTGCCACCGTCGGTATGCACCCGCATGACGCCAAGGCGGTCAGCGAGGAAGACCTCGAGAGACTGAAGGATCTTGCCCAGGCTCCAGAGGTTGTCGCAGTGGGAGAGACCGGACTCGATTTTTACTACAACCACTCGCCGCGGCAGATCCAGATGGACCTCTTCTGCCGTTTTATCCATATGGCGCGGGAGACAGAGCTGCCGCTCGTGGTCCATGATCGTGAAGCGCACCACGAGGTAGCGGAGCTGCTTCGGCGCGAGGGGATGGGAGAGCTCCGAGGGGTCATCCACTGCTTTACCGGAGACTATGAGGCCGCCAAGAGGTTCCTAGACCTGGGATTTTATCTCTCCTTTAGCGGGATCATCACGTTTAAGAACGCAGAGGCGCTGAGGGACGTCGTGCGCCGGCTGCCGTTGGATCGCATGCTCATCGAGACCGACTCTCCCTACCTTGCGCCTGTCCCGCATCGCGGCCAGCGCAACGAGCCGGCCTTCGTCCGCTTCGTGGCTGAGACCGTAGCACGGGTCAGGGGGCTGACGCTGGAGGAGGTGGCGGAGGCCGCGACACGGAATGCCCGGGGCCTGTTTGGGATCTGAACGACTGACTCATCCTGCGGAGTCGTGGCTGGATCATTCCGGGATCAGCCGCGTGTGGCCTCTTATCAACACCAACACCGGCAAGATTCCCGCAGCGACGATGGTAAGCGCTGGAAGCGCGGCCGCCTCCCAGAGGGATTCGGATGTAAGCTGCCAGACTTGGACTGCCAGGGTGTCATAGCCGAACGGCCGCAGCAGAAGGGTAGCCGGCATTTCCTTCATCACGTCCACAAAGACGAGGATCATAGCCGCGCTCAGGCCGGGCCGGATCAGCGGCAGGTGAATGCGCCGGAGCACCCCCAGGGTGCTGGCCCCGAGAGAGCGCGCTGCCATATCCAGGCTCGGCGTGATTTTGTTCAAACTGGCCTCCACGGTTTGACAGCCTACCGCCAGGAAGCGAACCAGATAGGCGAAGATCAGACCGAGCGCGGATCCTGTTAGGAGGATCCCGCTGGAGATGCCCAGTGTCCTTGCGAGAAGGGCGTCGACGGCTCGATCGAGGAATGCCAGCGGGACCAGTACCCCGACTGCGATCACCGAGCCCGGAAGGGCATATCCCATGCCGGCAACACGGGCAAGAATGGTGATGGCTCGGGAGCGGCTGAGGCGCAGGCCATAGGCGACCGCCACCGAGGCCGCAACCGCCACCAGGGCAGTGACCAGTCCCAGGGCCAGCGTCGTGAGCAAGAGCTCCAGGTAGCGCTCATCGATCTCGGGGCGATCGGCCACCCAAACGAGGAGCTGGATCACCGGGAGGAAGAAGGCCGCTGCGACTACGAGGCCTACCGCGGTGCTTGCAGCCCAGCCCTTCCAACCGCCCAGCACCTCGGGCGCTGGAGGTCGCACCATTCCCCCTGTCTGGTAAAAGCGCGCCCGGCCGCGCATGGCCCGCTCCATGAGGTAAAGCGTGAAGGTAAAGAAGAGGAGGAGGCTTGCCAGTTCGGTGGCCGCTTGCCGGTTGAACATGCCGAACCAGACGCGATAGATGGCGACGGTAAAGCTACTGTAGCCATAGATGGCCACCGTGCCGAAATCGGCCAGGGCCTCCATAAGGGCCAGCGCGGTTCCAGCGGCTAAGGAAGGCCGCGCCAAGGGAAGCGCGATCCTCCAGAAGACTTTTGCCCCGCGCGCGCCTAAGCTGCGGGCGGCCTCCAGCGTATGGCTCGACTGCTCCAGGAAGGCAGTGCGGGCGAGGAGATAGACATAGGGGTAGAGCACCAGGGTCATGACCAGGGTCACCCCGCCATAGGAAGCGATCTCCGGGAACCAGATCCCTGGTCCCAGCAGGGCGCGGAGACGGCTCTGGACCGGCCCGGGGTAGTCGAAGATGGCCCGAAAGACAAAGCCGATCACATAGGCAGGAATGGCCAGGGGGAGGATCAATAGCCATTCGAATAGCCTCCGGCCAGGGAAGCGATACATGGTTACGAGCCAGGCCAGTCCCGTGCCCAGGACCAGTACGCCGAGGCCTACCCCAATCATCAACCTGAATGTGTTCCACAAAAGTTCGAGCAATTGGGTCTGCCACAGATGGCTCCAGACCTCGACGCTGGGGGTTAGGAGGGAGGTCGCGACCACCAGGATCGGCGTGGCCACGAGGAGGGCCAGGATGGCCGCGGCCAGGGGCCAGGGGTCAAATCCGAACCATGTGCGGAGAGAGCGTCTGGGACGTGAGAAATCCATGCGCTATCGCGCCGACCTATTGGTATCCAGCCCGATCCAGCAGTTTAACCGCAGCCACCTGAAGCTCACCGGCGGCTGCCACATTTTGCTGGTCCGCCTTGAAGGTTCCCCAGGCGGCGATCAGCGGGTGAGGTTGGATCGTAGGATTAGCCGGGTACTCGTAGTTAGCGTCGGCAAAGAGGTTCTGCGCGTCGGCTGAACTTAAGAACTCGATGAGCCGGATGGCGCCTTGGCGGTTCTTGGCGTACCGGGTCACGCCGGCGCCGGAGATATTCACGTGGACCCCGCGATCATTTTGATTGGGCCAGAAGACGGCAACAGGAAGGTTGGCATTTTTTGCCTTCAGCCGGGCCAGATAGTAGGTATTCGTCAGCCCCGCGTCGCATTGGCCAGCGGCAATGGTTTCCAGGATGCGGGTGTCACTGTCAAGGATGCGTGGCTGATTCGCCATCCAGCCGCGGACGATCTCCTCCGCACGCTTCTCGCCTAAGGTTTTGATCATCGTGGCTACTAGAGACTGGGTGTATACCTGTCTCGAGGTACGAAGACACAGCCGTCCGCGCCACTTCGGGTCAGCCAGCGCCTCGTAGGTGGAAAGCTCGGAGGGCTTGACTCGCTCGGTCGCGTACATGATGGGTCGAGCCCGCACCGAAAGCCCCACCCATGAGTTGTCCGGGGCTCGAAAATGGACCGGGATGTTTCTTTCGATCACATCGGACCTAAAGCCTTGGAGCAGTCCCGCCTGCCCGGCGAGCCAGAGGTTGCCCGCGTCCACGGTCATGAGCACGTCGGCCGGGGTCCTGTTGCCCTCAGCCTTGAGGCGCTCGAAGAGCTCCTTTTCGCTCGCGGTAAAGTACCTGACCTTCATGCCGGCGTTGGCTTGGAAGGCGTCGAGCATGGGCTTGAGCAGCGCCTCGATCCGTGCCGAATAGAGTACAACCTCCGCGGCTTGAGAGGTCGTCGGGGCCGTCCCCAGAGAGACGACTAGGGCTGCGCCGCCCAGGATGCCGGGAAGCCACCAGAGATACCGCATAACCTCACTCCTCCTCACCTTGATCTTTTCTGATCCCTCAAATAAGATGAACGGGCCTGGGGAAGGGGAGCCCAGGTCTCTCACTTTATAAATTTGGTCCACCAAATTTATAAGATTCGTATAGTCGAACAAAAAAGATTTGTCAAGGCCCATGGAAAGCTTCAAGATTACCCCGACCATCGAGAACTACCTGATGGCCATCTATGGCCTGGGGGAGGAGATCGAGCCGGTCATCGCGGCCCGGGTGGCAGAGGAGATGGGGGTTTCCCCATCGACCATGGTGGCGACCCTGCGCCGCCTGGAAAGGGAAGGCTATGTGAAGGTCCAAGGCCGAAAGGAGATCCACCTGACGGCCAAGGGCAGGAGGGCAGCCGAGAAGGTCCTGCGGCGCCATTTCTTAACCGAGAGGCTGCTCACGGACCTGCTCGGGCTCGACTGGGTGCGGGCCCATCAAGAGGCGCATCGCCTGGAACATGCGATCTCTGACGAGGTGGAGGAGAGACTGGCCAGGCTCCTCCGCCATCCCGCCACCTGCCCTCACGGGAATCCCATCCCAGGGGAAGGACTCACCCGGCGGCGTAAGGGGTCGCCCTTGAGTCGCGTCCCAGCCGGGAGCGAGGTGGTCTTAAATTGCATCACAGAGATCGGGGAGCGGGACGCCCGTTTGCTCGCCTTTATGCAGCAGCACCATCTGGTCCCTGGGGCCAGGGTTCAGGTGCTCGATGTCGCCCCCTCCTTGGGGATCATGACCCTCAAGGTGGCGCGGGAGACCTTTTCTCTCGGCATTGAGGCGGCGCAGAAGATCCGGGTTCAATAGCCTGGTCGAGATCTTTCCCTCAGAAGGAACCTGAGATGCGGTGGGATTTCTAGGGTGGCGCGGGCGCGCTCCTTGAGCTCGGTCGCCAGGAGATCTACCTGGTCCCTTACAGGAAGGTCCCGATCGATGATGATCAGCTCTTTTCCTCTTACCCGGCAACGCCCGCTACGGGCATGGTAGCCAACCTCGCGCAATAGCCTCTCGGTACGGACCTCGATATTGGCCCCCCGCGCCATAGCGATAAGCTCTTGGAGAAGTGTCTCGGTTCTATTCTTTCCCGGTCCCATCTCTTCTCCTTTGAGGGATATTATCCCATGAAATTCATCCTGTAAACCCCGACGGGCGCCGAGAAAGATACCTTGCCAAAGAGGAGGGGCCTTGCTATGTTGACCTCATGATTAAAAATATCCTGGTGGCCCTGGATGGCTCGGATCACTCCAAGGCAGCTCTGGAATATAGTCTCTGGCTGGCGGAGAGGTTTCACGGCGCCCTCTTCGGCCAGCATGTGATCGACACGGTCTCCATAGAGGGGACCTTCTTCCATGACATCTCCGGCTCCCTGGGCTTTGAGCCCTATCTCGATTTCTCTACCAAGATGCGCGAGGCATTGGAGGAGCGTGGGAAGGGCATTCTCGCCGAGTTCAGTGAACGCTGCAGTCAGAAGGGGATCCGCCATGAGACCTTTCTCGACATGGGCATCATCCCGAACGAGATCTGTGAGCGCTCCAGAGTAGCCGACCTTGTCATCCTGGGGCACCGGGGGATCAATGAGGGATTTTCTACCGGTCTCCTGGGCAGCACGGCAGAGACCGTGACGCGTAAGTGTCCCCGTCCGGTCTTCGTCTCAAATAAAAAATTTAAAGTGATTGAGCGTCCCCTGCTCGCTTACGACGGCAGCCAGAGGGCCAGCTCGGCCATGGAGTCTGCGGCAGAATTTTGCACTCAGCTGCGCCTTCCTCTCGCCGTCCTTTATGTCCCGAAGGAAGAGAAGATGGGAGAAAGAGTACTCCAGGAAGCGAGGTCCTATCTCAGCTCCTATGGGATTGAGACCCGCTACGAGCTGGCCCAGGGATATCCCGAGCAAAAGATCATCGATTACTTAGTCAACTTCAATTGCGATCTCCTGTTTATCGGGGCTTACGGCCATCGGCGGATCATTGAAATGGTCCTTGGGAGCACCACCGAGTATGTGCTCAGAAAGAGCCCCTGCCCGGTCTTCCTAAACCGCTGACAAGAGTTTAAGGGTTGAAGGGATAAAGGGTTTAAGGGATGAAGAGACAGAACCTTTTAACCCTTGAACCCTGTAACCCTTAAACCGGCTGGGGTGGAGATTGGGAATGAGGTTTATTGCAGCAGCCATCCAGATGCTGGCCTCCCCTGACAAAAAGGCCAATCTCATGGAGGCAGAGGTCAGGGTTCGTGAGGCCGCCTCCCAGGGGGCAAAGATCGTGGTGCTACCCGAGGTCTTCAATTGGCGCGGGGCTAAAGAGGACGAGCGCAGCTCAGCCGAGCCCGTCCCCGGCCCTACTTCTGAGCAGATGGCCCGTCTGGCCCGCGGACTAAGGATCTATCTCCTGGCCGGCTCTATCCTCGAGGAGATCCCCGGAGGCGCCAAGCCCTATAACACAAGCCTGCTCTTCGATCCTGAAGGCAATCTCCTGGCGCGCTACCGGAAGATGCACCTCTTTGATGTCCAGATCGGCGGCCGCGTCTCCGCCATGGAGTCCGGGAGCCGTCAGGCAGGCGAGGAGATCGTCGTGGCAGAGACGGGGCTGTGCCGTATGGGACTGACGATCTGCTACGATCTCCGTTTCCCCGAGCTCTTTCGGGCCCTGGTCGGTAAAGGCGCCCAGGTGATCTTTGTCCCATCGGCCTTTACCGCGTTCACCGGAGAGGCCCACTGGGAGCCGCTCCTGCGCGCGCGCGCGATCGAAAATCAGGTCTATATCATCGCCCCAGACCAGACAGGGAAAAACCCTAAGAGCTTTGCTGCCTATGGCCACTCCATGATCGTCGATCCTTGGGGCCGGATCCTGGCCCAGGCCTCAGATGGTCCCGAGGTCCTTGTGGCCGAGATCGATCTCGCCTATCTGGCAAGGGTGCGCGCAGAGCTGCCCGCCCTGTCCCATCGGAAGATCTTTTGACCGATGGAGGGTATCTCAGCTAAGCCGGTCTCAGAATCCCCAGGGCCGTTTGGCGCGCTCCGTTTTCGCGATTTCCGCCTCTTCTGGATGGGCCAGTTGGTCTCCCATATCGGGGACTCCATGCAGATGACGGCGGTAAGCTGGCTTCTCTACGAGCTGACCAACTCTCCCTTTCAGCTCGGTCTGAATGGGATCTTTCGCGCCATCCCGATGATTGGCCTGGGGCTATTCGGCGGGACCATGGCGGATCGTTACGACAGAAAGCGCCTGCTGCTCGTTACCCAGGTGAGTCTGATCTTTCTGGCCTTTGTCCTCGGGCTGTTGGTTCAAACAGGGCGGATACAGGTATGGCATATCTATCTGGTGACTTTTTTAACGGCTATCATCAGGACCGTAGAAGGGCCCGCCCGGCAGGCGCTCTTTCCAGCTCTCGTGCCCCGTTCGATCCTGGCCAACGCTATCGCCTTGAACTCCCTTCTGTGGAAGGGGACGGTGCTCGTCGGCCCTGCCCTCGCCGGCGTCGCTATCAGCACAGTGGGCACCGATGGGGCCTTCTATGCCAACGCCGCCAGCTCTCTCGGGGTGGTCTGGGCCCTTTTGCTGATGAAGGTCTCTTTGCGGTCTGCCGGGCGGGCGGGCCCTTTCCTCAGAGATCTAAAGGACGGGCTCAGGTATGTCTCTTCCCAAAAGATCATCCTTTCCCTCATGGTCATGGAAGGGACCTCATCGATCTTTGGTTTAGATCCAGCGATGCTGACCATTTTCGCGCGCGACATCCTCCAGGTCGGCGCCAGCGGCTTGGGTCTTCTTCAGTCGGCACGGGGGCTGGGGGCAATCCTGGGCGCTGGCCTCCTGGTCTCCATGGGTGGCGCCCGGTCCTATGGAAGGATCCTTATCTTCTCCGGGCTCTTGTATGGCCTGAGCTTCGCGCTCTTTGGTCTTTCCCCCTTTTTTCCTCTTTCCCTGATCCTGCTATTGGTCGTGGGCGCCGCCGACGCAGTATGGGGCGCCACCAGGAGCATGATCCTCCAATTCAGGACGCCTGAGGCCATGAGGGGGAGGGTCATGGGGGTCTTCAATCTCAGCAGCCGCGGGCTGCACCCCCTGGGGCAGGTTGAGACCGGCCTGGTTGTTCCCCTCATAGGGGCCGGAGAGGCCACTTTCCTGGGCGGGCTTTTGGTATCGGCGGTCACGCTTCTCACGGTCTGGCGGGCGCCCGCCCTATCCAGACTGAGACGGGAAGAGACGGAGGCCGCCACGGTCGCTCCGACCTTCAAGGAGGAAGCCCCAATGACCTAGCCCGCTTGATTCATGCTACGAGGAAAGACCATTCACGTCTGGAGATCGTCTCAGCCGAATAAGAGATATGCCTGGTCCGTGTCTGCGTTTGGGCAAAGAAACCTTCTGTCGGATCTTCTAAAAAGGATCTTTTTAGCGGTCGTTCTCGTCCTCCTCTGCTCCCTGGTCTTTTTCTACCGCCTTGGCGCATACGCCCTTTGGGATCCGGACGAGGGCCGCGCCGGGGTAATAGCCAAAGAGATCCTGGCCTCAGGAGAGTGGTTGACCCTCACCTTTCAGCCCGCGTTTTGGTAGCCAACTTCCCTCCCCAGCCTGCCCAGGATTTAGGCAGAGCGCCTAAAGGCTGAGCAGGGCAACCACCAAATTCGCTTCCGCTTCGATCATAGAATCTCTTCAGCAGACGGGCTTTTTACTCGGAAATAGAAGTTCCGGCTGAAAGGAAACCTCGTGGCACAAGGTTTGCTGCAAGAGGTTTGCCCGATGGCATTCTTTCTGAGGACATTTTTTGGTCAGATAAAAACTTTTCAGGAGGCCTTATATGAAGATGGTCGAAGCCATTATCAAGCCTCACAAGCTGGATGAGGTCAAGGAGGCCCTAACCAAGGCAGGCGTCCAGGGGATGACCGTCAGCGAGGTTAAGGGGTTCGGGCGCCAGAAGGGACATACGGAGCTTTATCGCGGCGCGGAATACTCGGTCGATTTTCTGCCCAAGGTCAAGATTGAGGTTCTGGTGCCGGACGACAAGGCTGCAGCGGTGGTTGACGCAATCACGGCGTCGGCCCGAACCGGGAAGATCGGCGACGGTAAGATCTTTGTGACCGCAGTAGACGAGGCGATCCGCATCCGGACTGGCGAGAAGGGTCCGGACGCCATTTAGTAAGCAGTCAGCCGTCAGCAGTCGGCTACAAGCTCAGGCGAGGCCGTTTGCGGGTATTGTCCTGATCGCTGAGGGCTGTCAAAAAAACATAGGAGGGAAGCATGCGTAGCGAAAAAAGGTTACGACTACTGATATCGCTAGCTACATTTCTAGCGTTGGGTTTATTGGTGAGTTTATCTTTTGCCCAGGAGGTTTCGGCTCAGTCCACGCCTGCGCAAGCAGAGCAGGCTGCTCCGACTGCGCCTAAAGTGGAGCCTGGAAAAGTGGCTGTGCCTTTCACCCAGGAACTTCTAGATCAGCTCGGCGGGGCAAAAGTGGCCATGGATACGGTCTGGACATTGGTGACGGCCTTCCTCGTCTTCTTTATGAACCTTGGCTTTGCCATGCTGGAGTCAGGCTTCTGCCGGGCAAAGAATGTTGTTACCGTTCTAGCCAAAAACTTTATCGTCTTTGCGGTCTCGTCTTTAGCCTTCTTAATCGTTGGCTTTGGCATCATGTTTGGCGACGGGAATCTCTTCTTCGGAACTCAGGGACTATGGTTCGTCGGCGGTGCGGATAATAGCCCTGC
>Ga0184634_10000066_pt1 | contig 20749 bp, 24 predicted proteins | sample PLM31_200_b1_FD_133016 | JGI IMG/M metagenome (GOLD analysis project Ga0184634, IMG submission 133016) | Groundwater sediment microbial communities from an aquifer in East River, Colorado, USA - PLM3-1_200_b1 | ecosystem: Environmental > Terrestrial > Soil > Riparian zone | place: USA: East... | reverse complement strand
GTGACCCACTGTGGTCACATTTAAGTCCTTCAAGCAATACTGCGCTTGAGCAGTGCTGTTAACTTGCATACGCTACGCGACGCCATCCAAATCGATCGCGCTTCAGGTTGCCCGAGTATTCTCCGTAAACATCTCTTCGACCGTGAGGCGGCGAGGCGTGAGGTGCTGCTCCTCGGCGAACTGGAGCATGGTTTCAAGGTCGTGACGGTTGGCCTTTATCCCTTGCGCAAACGGATCGCATCCGAAGAACTTCCGCTCTTCCTCGACATAAGACCGCGCGAAGGCGAAGCTCAGCCGATGCGGCTGTTCCATGAAATCGTTGTAAAGCTTCCTCGCCTTAGAGAATGCTTCATACAGGCTCGTCGCCACCCACGGATCTCGGTCGAGGATCTCTTTCTTGATCACGATCGGATGCATGATCGGGAAGACCTTCGTCTTTTTGTAGTACTCCTTCTCCTCTTTTTCAAAATCGGGGAACAATCGCGCGACCGCGGCTCTTCCCTGAAGCCATCCGTGCGGGAGATCGGGCTCCACTTCCGCGTCGATCTCGCCCGCGATGACCATCTCCTCGAGCCGCCTTCCGCCGTCCACGTGCTCGACCTTGATTCCCGGCGGAAGCTTCGCGCCCACCAGCTCCCGGTTGACGCACACCCAGGTGACGTCCCCGAGAGGAAGGTCATAGTCGTGCATGAACATTCCCTTAACCATGAAAGCGAGGGTGTTTTCGTAGGTCCGGATGCCGAACCGGCGACCGCGCAGGTCGGAAGGCTTTCGGATGCCGGCGCCTGCCTTGACGAAGCAAAACTTGTGGCCGAACATCCGGCGGGTGAAGAAGGGAATCGCGATGAACCAGTCGATGCCGCTACCACGGGCCGTGATGTAAGAGCACATGGAGAATTCGCAGGCGTCGTACTCGCCGTAATGGTAAAAACGGTGGTGTCGAATCCCGCTCTCCACGGTGAGCAGATTCAGATCGATGCCTTCGGGCTGAACCCGGCCGTCGCGCAAAGGCTGCAAGTAATCGTAGCTGTCGAATGCCAGCGTCAGTTTCATTTTGGCCATGGCCTACTCCTTCTTTTTCTCGTCGTTTCAATCATCTCTTGCCTTTATATAAACCGTCGATAAAACCGTTTTCATCGAGTTCGCGCACGAAGCTCATGTCGGCGAAGTCTTCGGGCCTTGCGGCGCGCGCCTTGGGATCTTTTTCCCCTAACTCCGCCAGCGCCTCTTTGATTCCTTCGATGGTCGGATACGGCTTCACCGGGACGAGGCGGGAGAAAAACCGATAGCTATCCTCCAGCGCCTCGGCGTCGTTGACCCTCACGTACTTCGCGATCACTTTTTTGCTGAAATCCCTTTGCGTCTTGTAGACGTGGACGCCCTCGACCAGAGCTTTCATAAACTTTCTCACCGTGTCTCTCTTTTCCTTAATGAAGGAAACCCTTGAGGCGATTGGAGTCGTGGGGTAGGCGCCGCCGAAATCTTCCGGCTCGGCGAGGATATTGAGCCCGAACTTGCGCGCGAGGTTGGTCACGGGAGGTTGCGCGACCATACCGTGGACCTGTCTGCTTTGGACGGCGGCCAGTCTCACTGGCTGTCCGCCGGGAATTTGCAAGACGGCCACGTCGATGTCCGGCCTGAGCCCCCACTTGATAAGAATTTTTCTGGTCGCGTAGTCCGAATTGGATCCGAAGCGGCTCACAGAGAGGTTCTTTCCTTTGAGGTCTTCGGGCTTTTTTATCTCGGGGACGACGACCAGGCTATAGGCGAGCACGTTGGTCAGTCCGGCGATCATTGTTACATCCCCGCCGCGCAGACGGGCGACGACCGGCGCGTTGCCGCCGACCTGAACGATGGGGACATCGCCGGACAGGAGGGCTTGCGTAGCCTTGGAGCCGCCGTCGATATAGATCATCGTGACGTCAAGGCCGTTTTTCTCGAACAGTCCCGCTTCTTTGGTGATCCAGAACGGCGCCTGGGAACCGGAGATGGCGCTCCAGCCGATGACGAGTTTTTCCAGAGATGCGGCGCCCCACGAGTTTTGGATGAGAACGAAAAGGCTAAAAACGATCGCGGCGCCTGTTATCACAAAACGTTTCCTCTTCATTTGAATATCCACCGATCCATTGTCCACGTTTTCAAGCGGCCTTTTCCCATTTGCCGATATCGACTTCCCAGCCTTTGGTCTGGGAGAGGTCCAACGCGTTGCCGTCGGGGTCGCGGAAGCGAAATTCCGCGTACGGTCGAGTGGAAGGGCGTGGCGCAATCTTCAGGACGTTGTTCAGCTCAGCCATAATCGCTCGCATATTGTCTACCAGAAAACCGATATGGTTAATGCCGAATCTCACCTCGTGACCTTCCGTTCGGCTGTAGAACGGGTGAATCGCAAGATTGGTAAAACCATCGCCGCCGAAACGGTTTCCGAGTCCCTGTTGCCGGCGCACGTAGCTGGTCGGCACCTCGCGCAGCCCTAATACCTCGGTGTAGAACTGTAGCATTCCATCGGGGTCCAATGCGTTGTAGGCGATATGGCGAATGCGGGGGAACCGCTTCTCATCGTCGGCGCCGACACCGAAACCTTTCGCCGAGAGACTCACCGGGTGGCACTCGGGATCGTAGATCCGAATCTGGCCATGGTGGATGTCGCCCGCTTCTTCCGCGATAACTCCTCGCGGATTGAACTTCATGTAGCGCGCCTTGACTTGCTCGATGCTGTCCACTTGAAGGCCGATGTGATGCAGCCCGACTTCCATAGTCGGCTCGCGCAAAGCGGGCCGTTTCTTGAAAAACGTCAGATTATAGAAGCCGTCGCTGATGGAAACGTCTCCCTCGGGTGAGCGGCCGAGCTCTTTAGTGCCGAGAAAGCGGTTGTAAAAATCGGTGATCTTCTCGGGATTCTCGCTCAGGAATGCGATATAGCGAAGTATGGCCATCGTAATGCTCCTCCTTACATGTTAGCTGGTCAGGTCTATGCTTCCATGCGCTTGCAAAGCGAAAAGCTGCGCGAGTCCTCCGTTACTTTGCAAGAAAGGTCTCGCCGTAGGACTTGATCAGATCGTTCTACTTCAGTCCCCGCTTCGTTCCCATAGATTGACATCGACTTCCCAGCCCTTGTGCTGCGACAGGTCTTTCGAAGTTCGCCGCGATGCGGGCCGCCCTGTTCTTTAAATACTTCGCCGGAAGGGTAAAGCGATTTATAACGCGCTTCGACTTCTTTAAGACTCTCGACCTGAAAACCGAGATGATGAAAGCCAGGCTCGGCCGGCTCGTCGCCCCCGCCGTGGCTTCGAAGCAAGGTGAGGTTATAAAATGAGTCCGTCAAAGAAACATCTCCATCGTCGGTGCGGGCGATTTCTTTCATCGCGAGATACCGTTTGTAAAAGTCGGCCAGTTTCTCCGGATCCTTGGCCATGATAGCGATGTAACGTATAGTCGCCATTTACCGCCTCCTTGTTTTTAACGACCGCCCAGGGCTCGGTCTAGAAAGGTTTCATCAAAAAAGGCATTGGGAGATTTTTTGATCTCGATAACATTCAACAGGGCGGCCAGATGGTCTTTTTTAAGCCGTACGTTGAAATCATCCGCCACGTAATCCAGCGCTTTTCTCTGGATTCGAAGGTCCCCGCGAAGCCCGTGAGCGTTGCCGAGCTGGACGGCTTTGTCCTTATCGCTTCGGATCAGATGATTGGCTTTGTCCAGGGCTCGAAGAACGCCGCCGATTTTATCGGGATGGGATAGAGCGAAATTTTTGGTCGCCGCAATGACGGTAAAAGGATATTCGGGGATCGCTTTTCCCACCTCCAACAGCACGGGAAATCCTTCCTCTTCCACTCGAATTCTTTCGCCCGAAGAGAGCGGCGCCGCATGAATCCTCCCCGCTTGAAGTGCCGCGACGCGAATCGCGGTCCCGCCAACGGGAAGCAGCGTATAGTCTCGATCCCGCATCAGCCCATTTCGCCGGAGGGATTCCATGACCGCAAATTCCGAGAAACTTCCCGCGCCGGTGCTGCCGATTACTTTTCCCTTGAGGTCGCTGAGCGTTTTCATGCCTTTGGCCCCTATCAAGGCATAATCCGGCTTGTCCACCTGACCGCCGACGATGACTGCCGGCGCCCGCTGGCAATCCCCCGCAGTATAGCGACCGCGCCTGAGACGACTATGTCAGCCTCGCCGCTTGAAAGAAGCGCCATCATGATCGGCCCGCCGCTCGCAATGGTTACGGCTCGCACTTCCAGCCCTTGTTCTTTGAAGAACCCCGCCCTCTGGGCCACTGCTGCCGGCAGTTGCGTATTCCAACTGGTAGAGACCAGCCCCATTGTGATGCCTTTGAATTCGGCCGGCTGGGCCGTAGAGGCGACAATCAGCAAAGTGAAAATAGCGAGAAGAATTTGTCTCACAGCTTTTCCTCCAGACGGATTCGATCCTGATGGCCGCATGTCAGAAAACGACTCTCATGTAAGAGGTCCTCTATGCGAGCATGAAGGGCTTGCCCATGGCCTTGAGCATGAAGACCCTTTATTACAGAGAGAATGCATGCGTCAACAGGGGCGTTTACTCCAGCCGGCGTTGACGTAAGCATTCCGCTGTAATACCCTTCTTGAAGTTTCGTCTTCCGGGAGTCTAAAGCCCAAAGGGAAGGAAGGAATGAATGAAACCTCATATAAAGATATCGCTGGGTTCCTACGACAGGCACGGCCCTCTCCTGGAAAGAGCGATTGACCATCCCTTTTTTGATTTTGAGTTCTTGGAAGTCGATCCTCGCCAGGGGCGTCACGAGCGTTTTTTGCAGCACTTCGAATTCGACGCTTGCGAGCTTTCTTTTTCCTCCTATGTGGTTGCCGTTGACCAGGGGCTGCCGGTCCAGGCAGTTCCAATCTTTCCTCGCCGTCTCTTCAGCCAGTCCCAGATGTACAAGAACTTAAAGAGCGGCATCGATAGTCCAAACCACCTCGCCGGCAAACGGATCGGACTCAGCAGCTATCAGAACACGCTCGGCGTCCGCGCTAAAGGAGACCTTGCTCACTTCTACGGCGTGCCTTGGAAATCCGTTACCTGGGTCGCGGCGGGAGAGGATGTCGTTAAAGTGGATCTGCCGAACGACATAACGCTTGAGCGGGCGAAGAATATGGCAGAGATCGAACACGAATTTGTCAACGGAGCCATCCAGGCTTTGTTCGTTTCGCGCCTTCCCCGTCCGTTTCTTGACGGACACCGCGACATAGGCCCTTTTTTCGACGACCCGCAAGCAGAAGAGGAGCGCTACCTGCGCGAAGAAGGCTATTTCCCCATCATGCACGTGCTGGCATTCAAGCGAGATTTGAGCGAGCGGTATCCCGAGCTGCCAATGGCTCTCTTTGAAATTTTTGAACAGGCGGGCCGCAAGGCCCTTCAGCGCTGGAATGACCCCAACTGGTCCATGCTCCTCTGGGGCCGCCGCGAGCTCGAGCGCCAGCGCGCGCTCGGCAATTTTGACCCGTGGCGAAACGGACTTGAACCTAACCGCAAAAACATTGAGCGTTTCGCGCTTTACAGTTACGAACAGGGGCTGAGCCGTCGGCCATGGACGCCGGAGGAGTTGTTCGTGCCGATCGACGCCGAACGGTAAGGTGACTCTATGGCCATACCCGAACGCTACAACACCGGTTACAACATCGGTGTGGGAGGCGCCGTGATACGCGAAGGGCGTCTCTTGATGGTCCGCCGCGCGTCACGCCGCGGGCGCGGTAACTGGCAGTTGCCGGGGGGATATATCGAACCTAACGAAACCATCGAGCAAGCGGTGGTCCGTGAAGTGCTCGAAGAGGCCGGTGTCACCGCCGAGCTCGAAGGCATTCTCGGAGTAAGAAGCCGCTACGATCCGGAGGTTGGAAACGGCGTGTATATTGTCCTGTCGCTGCGGCCCGTAAGCGGCGAGCCTAAAGCAGATGGACGCGAAGTGGATCGAGCCGACTATTTTTCCCTGGAGGAGATCCGTACTCTCGATCCGTTGCCGCCCGTCAACTGGGAGATCGCCCGACGAGTGCTCGCCCCTGACCGCCGATTGCTCACGCCGGTGCCCGTTCAGAACCTGGCCGGAGCAAGGTTCACGTTGTTTGTGGGTTAAGTAAAGAGGCGATCGCGGTTTGCAACTATGGCTTCGACTCGAAAAATCCCGCTTCGTCCAGTTTCTTCAACAGCGCGTGATGGATGACCGCTTCCGGCTTTAACCTGGCCACCGCGGGGTCCGTCTCTCCCATGAATTCGATCATCGACGATATGCCCTTCGGGTCCACAAAAGGCTTTTTGGAAAAAGCCTTGAGCGCCGATTCGTAGTGCTCTTCAGCCGCCGCCGGGCCGCCCAATCTGAGGTACTTGGCCAAAACCGCTTTGACCTCTTCCTTGTTTCTCGGCTCCAGGAAAAATACATTGGCGCCGACCATCGCTTTTAGAATTCTCTCGGCAAGATCCGGCTCGTTTTTGAGAAAGCTCTCGCGCGCCGCCAGGACCATCTGAGGATACGGAACCGGCAGTTCGGTAAAATCGGCCAGGATATTGAGCCCTCTCGCCTTTAGCGCGGGACCGAGGCCCGGATTGACGATCGCGGCGTCGCTCCCGCCGGACTGGAGAGAAGCGACGCGCGCTCCCTGATTCCCGACCTGGAGGAGGGTGATCCCGTCACGCTTGGCGTCCATCTTCCAGTGCTTCAGCGCCAGAATCACGGCATGATACGAAGAGGTCCCGAATTGACTCACGGCGATGCGTTTCGCCTTCAAATCCTCCGGCCGCTTTAGCGCCGGGGCGCCGGCCAGAATATAATTCATTCGGTTGACGAACGCCGCTATCAGGACAAGGTCGCTGCCGCGCGCGCGGGCGCTGATCACCGGCTGCCCTGCCATCGCCAGCATCGGCAGATCTCCCGAGATGAGCGCCTGAGCGCCCCGCGTGCCCCCTTCTATCAGAACGAGCTGCGCGTCGAGTCCCGCCTTTTTGAAAAATCCCGCTTCCTTTGCCACCCAGATCGCCGCCTGATTGGAGCTGAGAGAGGAGTAACCGATCACGACTTTCGTCTGGCCATAAGCGTCGACGGCGGACAGAGCGAAAAATAAGGCGCCCAGGAGCAAGTGAAGTGTGTGAAGTTTTGTTTTCATATCGCCTCCATGGATTGTCGAAAGCGCGATCGCTTTTCTTATGGATGAACGTCTTGCGTGAACCAATCGAGCGGAAGCTCGCGCCCCAGACCTTTCGCCCTAGCTGCCTCATATACCTTGGCGCCGACCGCCGCAAACTGCGCTCCCAGGCCGACGTTGTTGACGAACCCGGTGATCTGATCGGTCCTCTCGCGTCCTTTGACTCGTCCGGTGATCAAATCGGGCAACGTCGGCAGCGCCTTCCATTCGATGCCGCGCGCCATCGGATGATCCCTGAGCTCGAATCCCGATTTGGTATACCGTTTGAGATCGGACGACGTCGCGTTATTCTCCATGAGATGAGTGTGGAGAACCAGAGGATTGCAGCGCCGCAACGCCTCGTCATCGGCTTCGTCCCTCTGCATGCAGCTCAGGTGGACGCCGTCTTTCAGAGCATCCGGTCCCAAAAACGGCTTGCGCGAGTTGGTAGCGGTGACGATGATATCCACGCCGCGAACCGCTTCTTCCTGAGAGGCGACGGGCACAATCTCCACGTTTACCGTGTCTCCCATTTCCGTGGCAAATTTCTCGCGGTTGGCGCGGGTTGGACTGTAGACTTTGATTTTCTTTACGTGCCGAGCCTCGCATACCGCCATCACCAGCGCGCCGGCCTGCCAGCCCGATCCGATAAGCCCCACCGTATTTGCATCGGCTCGCGCCATGTACTTCGTCGCCACGCCGTTGGTTCCGCCGACCCGCATGCGTTGTACTATGCCGTCATTCATAATCGCCAGCAGCTCGCCGTTGGCCGAGCTGAACAGCAGGACAAGACCGAGCCAGCGATTGCCCGGCATGGCAGGTAATTTCTCGCGCCTCATCCCGTCTCCCGCCTCTTTCCACGCGACGATATCTGACGAAAACCTCAGCGCGGCAGTGCCGAAGTGCGGTGTAGCGCCGCTCATGCTTTTCAGGTAATGCGCCATCGGACCTTCGGCGTCCTTGGCCGCTGCTGTCGGAACGTGAACGTCCGAGCGCGGGGAAGCCACGGCCTTTCCTTCGCCCAGCTCCCGATAGAGTATTTCGAGCGCATCCATGCAGTCTTTCATGGTCAGCACCTGTTCCACATCCACGTTGTTTAAGAAGAGCGGCATAATATCCTTTCGTTTCCTTCTCCTTGGGTCATCTCTTCACGCCGCAGATGAGCGCGTAGCTCAGGCTGCCCCGGACCCGCACCGTTTCATCCTCCCGGCGCGACGCAAGATAATTCTCGCGAAAGCGCTGCTGCGTCGGCTCGGATTCTCTCTTCAGCTCTTCCGCCGCCTCGAGCCAGTGGCGGCCGGTGGGGATTCCCTCGGTCCCCGACTGGTCGATGGCGAAGGAGTGGATGTCGGCGCGACCGATCCGAAGGCCGCCCTCTTGTAAGAGGCCCTTTATCTCCGCGGCTGTATGGAAGTGGAAATGTTCGCCGTGGGAGCGCCGGAAAATCCCGTTGACCCGATCGTTGAGCGACCGATCCAAGTCGTCGAGCGGCTCGCGCAGAACAGGATCGACGACCATGAATCTTCCCCCGGGCTTGAGCACGCGAGAAACCTGCCCTACGACCGCAAGCGAGGGCCGGCCAAAGTGGTGAAAGGCGAAGCTCACAAAAGCGCAGTCGAAAGAGCAATCGCGAAACGGCAGAGAGTCGGCAACCCCTGCGACTTGAAGGTAGCGCGGAATCGGCTCCTTTTGCTCGCGCGCCACTTTGAGCATGGCAAACGCCTGGTCGAGACCGACGATCTTCCCTTGCTTGAGGCGCTGCGCAACCGGACGGGCGAAACGTCCGGTGCCCGTCGCAAGATCGAGGACCGTCTCGTTTCCCGAGAGCGCCAGAGCCTCGACGAGCCGGAGCGCAAGCTCGGCGCGAATGTCCGATCTCGCCGCCTTCCGGTCATACTCGAGGGCGTGAGCGTAATCGTGAAAACGGGTTTCTTTCGTCGATAACTTGTCGGTCGGAGCCGCTTTCTTCCTGCTCTTCATATGAATGTACGAACCCCAGCGAAAATATTTCGCCTCATCGTCGCTCGCTGTTTAAGCAGCGCATGTCAGGGGAACTCCTTGAGCCGTTGTCAAATAGTGTGTGTGTGGAATCTTTGTCCCAGAAGAAACACGCAGGTCACCGGCCCGGCAAAGGATCCGCTCCGGCGATCCTGTTAAACAGCTCGACGACTTCAGGTTCCCGCGGCAGATCTCGGATCGCCTGTGGTCTCAATCCCGGATGTCCTGCAACAACCAATCTGTGGGGATTTCTCTTCCCAGCCCTTTTTCTTTCGCCAGCTCAAAGGCCTTGCCGGCCACGGCAAAAAATTGGGCGCCCTGTATGTTTCCCCTTTCCGAGTACGTGATCTGTTTAGGAGATGTCCTCCCTTTCTTCTTTTCGCTTAGCAGGTCCGCTAATAATACCGACCTATCTTCAGCGATGGCCCCGTGTGACCGCTTGCCCGCCCGCTTCATCCTAAAACCCGCGTTCTCATCCGGCATAGCGGCATAGGTAATATACTCGTCAGGGAGACCGAATTCCGGCAGACCCCACGGCGCCGGGGCATTGCCGAGTCTCAGCGACACGTCGATCCGTCTTAACGTCTCGTCATCGGGCTTGCCGCCAACGCAAGTGATATGCGTGCCCTCCTCAAGCCACTTGCCGAAAATAATCGGCACGGCCGAATCGGTGCAGCCGGCGATGATATCCGCGCCCTTGTACACATCGCGCGGGTTGTCTAAAGGCACAACTTCAAGGCCGAATTTCTCCCGTATCTCTCTCGCGTATTCTTCCCGGTGCGCTTTGGTTGGACTGTAGACTTGTATTTTCTTTATTTTTCTGGCCAGCAAGAAAGACTCGACGTGGGACCGGGCCATTCCACCGGAGCCGATCATGCCCACCACCTCAGCATCCTCCCGCGCCATGTACTTGACGCCGATCCCCGAATCAGCCCCCACTCTCATGTGCTGAAGGTGGCCGTCGTTCAGGAGTGCGACCGGCTCGGCGTTCTGAATGTCGATCAGGAGAATCAAGCCGCAGAATTTTCCGGGCCGCACGCAATATTTCTCCTGAGTGCGGGCACCGTTGTATTCCTGTTCGTAGACGATGTCGGACTTCATCCGGATGGCAAAATATCCCGATATCGATCCGCCCTCCATCGTGCCCCACTGGTAGATCTTTTGCGGGTCTTTCGTCGGAATCTGGATATCGACGCGGGGCCGGCAGACCGCCTCGCTCTTAGCAACCTGCCGGTAGGCCTCTTCCAAAGCTTTCATCGTAATTTCCATCGTGAGGACACTTTTCACATCGTCGTTGTTGAGAATAAGAGTCATGATTTTGTTTCCCTTCTCTGCTTGATTCTTTGATTCAGCGATTCAACAATGCCGGCGTTGACGGCGGCGACAATGTCCACCGCGGCGTCCAGCTCCTCCTCGGTCATCCCTGCTTTCCTTGCGTCCGCAAGGCGTCTTTCCGTTCAGGGATCGCATCCCCGCGTCATCGCGGTCGCCAGTCCGAGAAGCATCTTTTCCCGCTCGCTCAGGCAGGCGACGCTGTGCGCCTCGCGATAGAACTTGCGAAAATCGGCTTTCTCCATGACCCTTTTCTCCTTTCCCTTACTTACGGCTTCCACCCCTTGGCTCTCAGCTCCTGATAAACCGCTCTCACAAAGCCAAAATCAAAAACCTTCTCGGGGGGAATGTCGGCCGTGATCTTAAGCAGGCTCTTGCTCGCCTCGATGTCTTTCTTTTGTGTTTCCGCGTCTTCATCGCCGTTCGGCGACATCACCTGAAGCGTCGCGTCGTAATCGGCGCCGCGGACTTCCCAAGAGCCCTGGCGATCGTACTTCTCGCCGATGCGCAGGGAGTCGTCTTTGTACGCTCTAAAGAACTCGCGCCCCTTTAGAGTCGCTCGAAGAAAACCCCGCACAAGATCCGTCCGCTCGCGCAAAAGTCTCTCCGACGTCGCCAGGCCGGTGTAAAGCATCTTCACTTCTCTCCCCAGGTCGATCACTTCGCTCAGCTTTCCTTCCTGCCGCGCCATCAATCTATCGGCAAACGCCAAAATCGCCGTCTCCACCGCGCCCGCTTGCAGCGCCCCAAGACGGTTGGCCCCCGTGCCGACGGCCGTCCAGACGACATCGCGCACCGGATCTACGCCGTACTTTCTAAGAACGTGCGAGGCCGCGACTTCCATCGTATCTCCACGGCTCTGGATGGCAAGCCGCTTGCCCTTAAGGTCTGATACCGTTCGGATATCAGGCTTGTTGGTGTAGATCCAGTAAAGCGGCCGGTCGATGTTGACGTAAACGACCTTTAACGGCAGGCCGCGAAGAATCCCGGCCAAGGCTGATCCGGAAGAGGTGCTGAACTGCACCTCGCCCGCCGCCAGCGCCGGCGTCGCTACGCCGCCGCCCGCTTTGATGATCTCGATTTCGAGACCTTCCTCGCGGTAGTAACCCCTGGCGACGGCAATGAAGTGCGGATAATAGATACTGTTCATCGAGGCAAAAGTTACCCGCAACTTCTCCAATTTCTGCGCCTGCGAGAAGGCAGGCAAAACCAACGCCCCAACTAAGATAATGGCCTGGAAAGAACGCTTCATATATTGCCTCCTGCATCGCCTCCTGGTTACCAGACGGCGCCGCTGCCGTGGCCGGCATGCGAGACCGGCGCGAGAACCGAATCGGGATTGCCGTATTTGGCCGCGACCTCGATGATTTCAGGATCATCGAGAAGGCTCAGCCGGCCGTGCTCATCGAGCAAAAGCTCGTCGTCGATATAGAGCCGCGCCGTCGAGATGGCGGAAGCTCGGATGATCGCGCGGCGTCCCCAAACCCACCCAGGGCATCTTGCTGATAAGCTCCCAGTGCATCGGATCGGCGATGCCCCGCTCGACACTTGCCTTGGGATGATAACCGAACATGATCTCGACGAGCCGATTGCTCTCGGGAACAGCGCGAAAAAGCAGTTGGCACTCGAGCGCCGCGTCGCCACCCTCGACGTCTACGATCTCGCTCTTTTTCACCGTCCACTTGAGCGCCGGAGTCAACCGGCCTGGAATACCTTGAACGCAGTCCAGAAAGACGACACCGTTGGCTTCCCCTTTGCCGTTGAAGACGCCGCACCTTCCCCACGGGAAATGGATCCTCCCGGCCGGCTCCCCTGCTTTTGTCTGGATACCGTAGAGCTGCCGTCCATCATAGTCCGCGCTGAGATCGGTGCCGTTCTGGCCCACGAGACGCACCCGCTTGCCCCCTGATACCCGCGCCTTCACCTTCTCCGCGATCTTCCAGAGAACTTCGTTCGGGAAGCGCGCGTAATCGGTCGCGAGAAGCCCTGGCGTCCCCTCGAAATAGACATAAAAAGGCCGGGACTTCGTCTGCGGGCGGTGAATGTCCTCGCGCTTCAGGCCCAGCTCGCGCCTGAAATTCGAGGCGAATGTCAGAAACACAGGCCAGCACCAGATGACGGTATCCGCGGCGCGCATCGCCTCGATGACCGGTTTTGGAACCTCGCCGTAACGCGAGACGGGATCCATCACGAGCTTGAGCGGCCGCGCGCCGATCATCTTCAGCACGGCCGCCAGGGCTTCCATGGACGGCGAGTCGCTCCCGCGGTCGCCCAAGATCAAGACCGTCTCACCAGCCTCAATCGCCGCGCTGTCGACGAGATTCCTCGCGCCCTCGACGAGATCTGCGCTATCCCGATGCAGCATCATTTTTTCTCTCCCGGTCCCGGCGGCGGCACGAGACGAAGCGGTTTTTTGGTGTAGATCACAAGCCGCTTGAAATTCGGGCTGCCGAAGATCCGATGCGCCACGCCTGCGGGCACGAGCGTCATTTCCATCGGCCCAAGCTCGACCTTTCCCATCTCCGTATGGTTGACCGAAGTCCCGTCCACCTGGAACCAAAGCTCGTCGTTGTCACAGCCCCGGTGGTACATGTGCTGGGGACCGTCGATGTTTGCCACTTCTATCCGTACATCTTCGTTTTCATAGACAACCGGCGGCTTTGCGGCGGGACCTTTACCGGTGACGAACCCCGGCGGCAGGTATTCCTTGAACGGCTGGATTTTTTTGATTCCTCTTCCGCCTTGCGCCGGCGGGCCGTAGTATTCTTCCTCCCGCTCAAGCCAGAAACTTTCACCCGGCTTATCCTCCCAATGAGTCACCAGCTCTTTGATCTTGGCCATAGTCTTTCACCTCCCAAGTTTTTTTATAAAGTGTCGATTCAGCTTTTTTTCTTTGGCGGCGCTGCGCCTGATTCCTTGGCATAGATATCTTTAAGAAGCGGCGATTGCGCATCGGCCTGCCAGATCCTGCCCATGCCCGCGGCGTAGCGGTCGACGGCCTTATGCCCCTTGTCTATTCCCGATTCCTTTCCGAGCCAGAGCAGCGGCGTCGCCTCGGGGAGATAAATTCCCCGGCGAAACATCGCGCTCTTTACGTGGCAGGCCCTGACCTCGCCGACGTATAGCAAGTACTCATCATCGAAGGGAATGACGCGCGCGACTTTCAGCTCCACGTTGGCGACCGCCTCGCGGATCAAAGGCACGCTGACATGCAGCGGCTTGAGCGGCGTGAGGCCGCACTTCGCCCACTTGTCTTCGTCTTTTCCCGATACCGAGCCCGCGTAGACGACGACTTCGAAGAGCTTTTCATCGGGCGCGGCGATGACGAACTCGGGAACTTCTTCCAGAAACCGATACGTGCAGGTCGTTTGATCGACGGCGAGAAGAAAGCACGACGGCTTGGTCGCAATCGGCGTGAACCAGGTCGCGGCCATGAGATTCAGGCGCCCGCTTTTGCTCCTGGTCACGACGAGCGCGGGAACTCTCAGAGAAAACGGCTTGTTGGCGTGAGCGATCAGCTCAAACTCTTCGGGGGCCGCCCACTGGTCACCTGCCATTGCAGCTCCTGATTAAGCCTGCGCCAACTTCAGCTCGCGCTTTCCCAGCCGGCGCGCGCCGTTTTCGGTCACGACGACCGTGTCGCCGATGCTGGCGCGATCCTTGCCTTCTGCGTCACGCACCTGCGGCTTGAGAATGAAAACCATGCCGGGCCTTAGCTCCAGGCAGCGAAAGCGCTCAAGATCTTGGTCGCCCAAAAGCGCCGGGCCGTCATCCCCCAGGCCGCGCGCGTGCATCATCGGATGATTCCACCGGTATCTTCCTTTGCCTTCTCGGCTCACGGTCTCCGTATAGGTATCGAACAGCTCCCCAAACGTAACCCCAGGACGCATCTTTTCGAGAACGGCATAAAAGCACGCGGCGGAGATCCTTATCATCTCTTCATGAATCGCCTCGGACTTTCCCAAGACGAGCGGGCTTACGGCTTGCGCGGCGTAGCCGGCGTACTTGGCTTCTATCTCGTTGACGATCCGGTCGCCTTTCTCCAGGACGCGGCTCGTCGGCACGAACGAGCTGTTGGTCTGGCGCGGGCCGCTTCCGAGAAAGAAAAGCGTCGGCAGCTCGCCGCCGCTCTTGAGCATCGTCCGCGTCATCTCCGCGTAAAGCTCTTTTTCGGTGACGCCGGGGCGCGCGGTGGCTTGCATCGCGTCGATCATGCCTTCGATGATCTCAGCCGACCGATCGAGGAAACCTATCTCCTCCGCGCTTTTGATTGCACGGATCTCCTGCATCATTTCCGTGGCGTTCACGATCCGCGCCTGAGGAAAGGCCTCTTCCAGCTCTTTTACAGTTACGTACGGAATGATCCCGTCGGGCGCGCGAAAAAGGCCGGAGAGGCCCGAGATCCCGATCGTGCCTTTTTTGAAGCCCAGCTCTTTCAGCCGCCCGATCGCGTTTCCCGCCCAGTGGTTGTGGCCGTCGCGAACGTCGTTTACCCAGTTCTGGACCTTCCGCCACCACGCGGCCCGATTAAAAACGTAAGCGGTCACTTCGCCGGCGAGCGGGAAAACCGTGAAAACTTCCGTCGCAAAACCGCCGATCGAGGTGAGATAGCGCGAGTCGGCCTGAAGCTGCTCCCACCGGCCGCTGTTGGCGGGAAGAAGGAGGCAGTCGATGCCGCCTTCCACCATCGCCGCTCTGACTTTTTTGTATCGCCTGTCTCTTTCTTCGGTTGAAAGCTGTGGAATCAAAGCTTCCATGTTAACCTCGGCTCCTTACTCAACGTCCAATCCTTGACGCCCCCACTGTTTGCAACCTTTGGACCTTGAACTGTTGAACCATTCCTATTCCACCTTGAAGCTCGTCCGCCTTCCCGGGAGACTGTTGAAGGCTTTCGGGAAAACCGGCTTTCGGCTGTAAAAGACCATGCGCAAAAAGCCGGCGCCGCCGTTGATCCGGTGCGAGATGCCGCGCGGGATGAAAGACATCTCTCCCGGGTCAAGCTCGACGATGCCCCATTCAGTGTCGTTTACGGCATGCCCGCGGAACTGAAACCAGATCTCGTCCTCGTCGCAACCCCGGTGAAAGCCCCGCTGCTGCCCTTCGAGGTTGTAGACGTCGATCCTGAACTCCCTGGAATGATAGAGCACCGGGGCTTTCGCTCCGCCTTTCCCCGTCATGCCGGTGAAGTAATCAAAGGCGCGGATCTTTTTGAGTCCCCTGCCGCCTTCTTTGACGCACCCGATAAGCCGCGCCGTCCTTCTTTCGATCCAAATGTCGGAGGCCGGCTCCCAAAAGCTCGTGTGCTCGAGAGAGCGATCGCCCTCGGCGCCGTCGCCGTTGGCGGAAGGGAGAGGTTCCGAGTAAATCACTTTGAACCTTCGTTCGGTCAAAGGCTTTTCCGGGTCCACGCCCAGCTCGACGGCGTCTTTCACCATGACGCGCAGGCGCAGGCACTCGCCCTTTCCTGTCGAGCGATGAGAGATCGCCGCAGGGAGGAGAACAACCTCGCCGGGCTCGAGCTCAACGGCGCCGTACTCGCTCTCGATCACCGACCCGCCGCAAAACTGAAAGTAGATGACATCGTAATCCGCGGCGCGGGTGAACTGAGCTTCTGTCCCTCGCACCTGCTCGGCGGCGATGCGCAACGTCTCGCCCTCCCAGACGAGAGCCGACGATGCGCCGACCGCCGCGCTTTCCGGCAAAAGGTCGAAGACGCTCAGGCGCGGGATCGGCCTTTGCCCGGCGCGCACGGTCCCGATCAGATCCTCCTCGTCTCTTTCCACCCAGATGTGCTCGTCCGGCTCTCGATGGGTGATAAACTCTCTTACGATGTTCCCCATAAGACTGCCTCCTTAGAAATTTCCCTGCTCTCCCTGGCGGCTAAAGCTCTCGCCGATTTGGATTCGATTGCCAAAGGGATCGTAACCGTAGACGGTATGGCCTCCCTGTTCATGCCAGGGTATCTTGGCCGGGTCCGGGCCCCAGTAGTACTCTCTCCGGTCAAAGCGCTTGAGTATCGTCGGATAGTGCTCGGGCGCGATTCGGAAGTCGATGTGCGGCCCTTTAATGCAGCGGGTGCTTCGCTGCGCCACTTCGTCGACCAGGCGCAGGATCACAAGCTGCCCTGAGCGTGGCACAGTCAAGGTGATCTGGCGCTCGCCTGGGACCTGCCCGTCCTCCACGAGGCCGAATGTCTCCCGATACCAGTCTCTCCCTCTTTCGAGGTCAGTCACCTCGATGCGAACATGGCTGATGCGCCGGAGCGGCGCCAAGGATCCCTGCGGACGCAGGGCGCACGGGTCGCGCCTGATGCACAGCTCAACCGTATTGCCGTCCGGGTCCAGCACCAAGAGCGCTTCCTGAATCGGGCTCGGAGCCGGATAACGAACCGGCCCCTCCAATCCTATTTTCCTCTCTCCGGCGGCCTGGCCTATGGCCGACAAGTCATCCGCGGCGACCTCGAAGCCCCATACGACGCCTTCGAGCGGTCGCGTGGGTTTCGGGGGAAGGGGAAAGTCCTGCAGCGCGAGGCCAAAGCCGCGGTGATTGGCAATTGTCATGAAGACAATCTGCGGCACCTCCCGGTTAAGACCTCGCAGGTTCAGGTTGGTGAGATGGTCGATCTCTCCTCCCATGAATTTTGACCAAAAGCGATAGGCCCTCCCCAGGTCGTTGCTGGGCACTACCCCGTGGTCGATGCGCTCTACGGCAACGCCGGCTTCGTCCATGTCCGCCTCCTTACAGATTTGCTCGGGTCACTGTTTTTTTTCTCGCGCCTTTTTCAAGAGGGCTTCAACCGGCTTCCAGTCCATCCAATCAGGCCGGCTGATCTCGATATAATCAACGTCCCTTCCTCTCCGCGCCATCCGCGGAACGACCTCCAAGGGCAGATCCTCTCGCAGCGAGGTTGTGACCTCATCCTCAATAGTGTTGTTAGCCAGCCTGAAGGCGATCTGGCCTTCGCGGGAAAGGTACCAGTTGACGAAGACCTTGGCCGCATTCGGGTGCGGCTGCGAATTCATGACCCCGATCGCCCCGTTCCCCGCGCCGATGCCCGGCCCCTCCTTCAGATGGTAGGGGTTGATCTCGGTCACCGGGAGACCCTGTTCCATTGCGCGCCGCAACCGGCAGAGAAAGCAGAGCGGGTATTTTCCTGACGCGAGCCAATCGGTTCCCTGTCTGAGATCGCTGAAGAAAGTCACTTCCATGTCGCCATACAATTTCTCCAGGAACTTAGGGCCGATCTGGGGGTGGTGGTACATGAAGAGCAGCGCGGTCGAGGCGTAGTTCGGCCGGGGCCACAGGGCGGTGATCTTCCCTTTCCATTTCGCCTCCAGGATGTCCCAGGTAGAGATGATCTCCGCCGGGTTCACGATCTTCGTATTGTACTGGATCGGCGGTCCGTAGAGCGTGCTCTGGTAGACAAACACATATCGCCCCTCGGGATCGACGTAGCTGTGCTTCCCCTTCCACCATTTGGCAGGATCGAGCACTTCGGGAAGGATCAGAGCGGGAGGAAAAGAATCCAAGACCCGGCCTCGGTAAAAGCTATTGTAAAGAGTTGCCGGAGCCCCCAAAGCGACGTCGGCCAGATACTTTCCGGCCCGGCGCTCGGCCATGATCTTAGTAACCATCTCGCTGGTCGTGCTCAGCTCGATGGCGTTCAGCTTGATCTGCGGATGCCTCTTGCGAAATCCGTCCCAGATAATTTTCAGGTCGCCGACCGACTGGGTCGCGTAAACAGCGACTTCTCCCTCGTTCGCCGCCGCTTTCAAGACTTCTTCCCATCCTGCCTGGTCCCCCGCTCCGACCACCCGCAGAGATGCAAGCTGAAAGATCACGGCTATAAAGCTGACCCTGACGACTCTCCTTCGACTTCTATGCAACCAAAGGACCACGGATCACCTCCCGGCTAGTCGAGATGGACACGGGTTCCAAGGCCGCGCTTCATCGTCGGGCCGTCGCAGAACGAGCGCCATCGTCAAACCCTACTTATGAAGACCGGCCTTCATCGCCTCTTCAAGGACGCCATGGTCGATAAGCGACTCGACCGTAAGCGCCTGCACTCCGGGGACGGTCGGCGCCAGAGATTCAATCGCGTAACGCAAACCATCGATTGGAACCGTCGGGATGCTCTCTAAGAACTTCCCCGAGTTAAAGCGATAATTTTCCTCAAGAATCTCCTGGTCCTTTAGCCTTAAATATTTCGCCAGCACCCTCTTGCTGGCCTCCGGATCACTCTGGATCCTTCGCGTTCCAGCGAGAAAAGCTTGGAAAAACCTGACGGCTGTAGAGCGCCTCTCATGCACGAAGCGCCTCCTTGCCGCCAGCGTGTTTCCCACAACGGGAAACCCAAGCGTCTCGAGATCAAGGACCGTCTTAAAGCCCGCCTGCTCCAGAATCAGGGCATTGGCGGGATTGACGATGGTGGCCGCCACGCGGCCGTTCTTGAGCGCGAGGATGCGGTCCCCTTGCCCGCCAGCGGCGATAATCTTGACATCTTGCTCCGGATTCATGCCGGAGCGCTGAAGCGCCAGGCGAAAATAGAAGTGGGAGGCATCGTGCACCCGCGCGATGCCTACGAGCTTCCCCTTAAGCTGTTGGACCTTCTCAATACCGGGGGCGGCAACGATCCGGTACTGCATGCGGTTGTAAAGGCTGCCGAGAAAAACCACATCCGCGCCCCGGGCCGCCGCGCTGATGGCGCCGTGCGGGATGCAGTAGAGGAGATCTATCTCCCCGGAGATCAAGGCGGCGACCGCGGGATTGCCCTGGATCCAGATAAGTTCAACCTCGAGCCCCTGCCGTTCGAAAAAACCCTCTTCCTTGGGCATCCACAGGGGAAGAACGGCGCCGCCGATATAGCAATGGCTCACCCGCAGCTTTTCCCGCGCGAGGGCTGCAGCTCCGGAATTCAGGACACCGGAGGAGAGGATGAGCGAGAAGAGAAGCAACCCGCGATACGTTGGGATCTTCATGCACCACCCCGAAGAGACTCTCCTCTAACAAATATGCCGAACCGTCGTCAAGGACCGGAAGGGCTTCGAAGGGAGAATTGCCGGTCAGCCTGAGGACCGCTGGGCGAGGATTTTCTCTGCTTGATCCTCTGGTCCAGCGACTCCATAGATATCTCTACGCCGCTACACGGACACGAGGCGCGTAGACGTGAAAAGACCGTAGCCGGAATGATTCCGGGCCGGGATTCAGTTGAAGGAGAAATCAATTCAATCTTAGGACTAAAGAAGCAGGTAGATTTGTCAGCGGAAGGTTTGAACCGTTTCGTATTCAAGCCATCTAGGGCAGAGCAACGTCCACGTCCGACCGCGATCCTCCACCTGGAAAAATCAATAAAATGAAGCCTGAACCGCTGCGTGTAACCGGCCCGGAGCGAACGGCCGAAGCCGGCTTGCGAAGGGTCCGTGTTCATGCGCGAGTTTAAGGCCCGACTTCCCGAGAGTCGGTACGCGACCACGGTTTGATTTTTGCCAGTGTGCCACCCAAAGCGCGTTCCGCGACTTCCGTGTCATGGGCTGCCTGGGCACGTAACCAGTAGCCGTTCGAGAGGCCGAAAAACCGGCACAGACGCAAGTCCGTGTCGGCAGTAATGGCGCGCTTGCCAGCCACGATCTCGCCGATACGCTGTGCTGGCACGCCGATCTCCTTCGCTAGCCTGTACTGGCTGATCTCCATCGGCCTCAGAAATTCTTCGAGCAAGAGTTCACCGGGTGTCACGGGTTTGAGCTTACGCATTATCATCCTCCCTTAGTGATAATCCACGATCTCGACATCTTCGGCGCCGGTGTTCGTCCAACAAAAACACACGCGGAACTGATCATTGACACGGATGCTATGCTGCCCCGTGCGATCGCCTTTCAGGGCTTCCAATCGATTTCCTGGCGGCACCCGCAGATCCTCCAACCGGCCCGCGATCTCCAATTGCCGCAGCTTACGTCGCGCTACCGCCGCGATGCTCGCGAACCGCCTGACTCGCTCGCCCTTTGATAGAGCCCGCGTGTCAGAACACTTGAACGTCTTGATCACAGGCTGATAGTAACGCCATACGTGATTAACGTCAAGTGTGACTACTGGCGCGCTCGGGCCTTTGGTGCCTTAACCATTGAGTATACTGACCAGTGTATCACCAATATACCTGCTATCGATTAAGAAACGCCAGCTCATCGGCTGGGCTGCAAACTCCCCGCCCACTTCGATTTAAAACATGCGCGTAGATTCATCGTGACGTTCACTTGGCGGTGACCGAGCGACTCTTGGGG
>Ga0184634_10000064_pt1 | contig 21087 bp, 20 predicted proteins | sample PLM31_200_b1_FD_133016 | JGI IMG/M metagenome (GOLD analysis project Ga0184634, IMG submission 133016) | Groundwater sediment microbial communities from an aquifer in East River, Colorado, USA - PLM3-1_200_b1 | ecosystem: Environmental > Terrestrial > Soil > Riparian zone | place: USA: East... | reverse complement strand
GCAGCTTGCCGGTGGCATCGACGATCGCAACTTTGCAGCCGGTGCGGATGCCGGGGTCGAGACCGAGCACGGCCTTGGGGCCCGCGGGCGCCGCCAGCAGCAGCTCGTGCAGATTGCGGCCGAATATTTTAATCGCCTCGGCTTCCGCCGCTTCGCGCAATTGCGCCAGCAGCTCGGTGCTGATGTGCAGGTGCGCCTTGACGCGCCAGGTCCAGTGGCAGACGTCGGCCAGCCACTTGTCGGCGCGACGGCCGCGGTCTTCGATGCCGAAATGCGCGGCGATCATCGCGACGCACGGATGCGGCACGGTGGCAGCTTCGATTTCCTCGTCTAGACCCAATTCGATCTTCAGCACTCCCAGGCTTTGGCCGCGGAACAGCGCGAGCGCGCGATGCGAGGGAATGGTGCGTATGGCCTCGGCATAGGCGTAGTAATCGCGGAATTTTTCTTCCTCGGCCGTCTCCTTGTCTTTCATCACGGCGGAAGTGACGATGCCCTGTTCCCACATGCGGGTGCGCAGTCTGGCCAGCAGTTCAGCCGTCTCGGCAAAACGCTCGACAAGAATGTCGCGTGCGCCATCGAGCGCGGCTTGTGCGTCAGGAACGTTGATGGCGTCTGCGCCGTCGGTGGCAGGTTTCACGTTCACGTACTTCGCCGCTTCCTGCTGCGGGTCGAGCGCGGGATCGGCGAGCAGCGCATCGGCCAGTGGTTCCAGCCCGGCCTCGCGCGCAATCTGCGCACGCGTGCGGCGCTTGGGCTTGTAGGGCAGGTAGATGTCTTCCAGTGTTTGCTTGGTGGTGGCTGCCTCGACGGCGGCGCTGAGCTCGTCGGTGAGCTTGCCCTGCCCCTCGATCGAGGCCACGATCGCCGCGCGCCGTTCTTCCAGTTCGCGCAGATACAACAATCGTTCTTCCAGATTGCGGAGCTGCGTGTCGTCCAGGTTACCGGTGGCCTCCTTGCGATAGCGCGCGATGAAGGGCACCGTCGAACCTTTGTCGAGCAGTAGGACAGCAGCAGCGACCTGATCGGGCCCGACGCCGAGCTCCTTGGCGATGAGTTGAACGATCTTGATCCGGCGAGCTTCTGAAACGGTATTTGTCATTGGGAAAACGATGTGTGAATGCGACGGGATCGGTTTTATTTTCGTGATGCGCTTTCTCCCTGGGTTGAGTGCGAAGTTTTCTCGACCGCGCCTTGCACCAGTTCGGCCTGCCAGCGCAACAGGCCCCCGCTTTCCATAATCTCCTCGAGGGTCCGAGGCCGGCTCCGGGCAATGGCCTCGAGCGCGGCTCTGGGCGCCAAAGTCGATGGGGCGATCTCCAGCTCCTTGGCGATGCGCGCGCATTCGCCGCGCAGCGCGTCGATCGGCTCCTTGCAGTCGGTGCGTGGAGCATCGCTACGGTCGAATCTTCTAAGTTCCGGCCATTGCGTCTGGGCCATTCCGGCCGCCCGTGCAACCGCCTCCTCGAGCGTGCTCAACCGCGACCCAACGATGTTTCGCGGCAATTTAGGTCCTTGCTGCAGGGGCACGCCGGGGTGGGACTCCGCCCATTGGAGCAAGTCCAGTATCTGTTGATTGCCGAAAATCTTAAACGGCGGCAGGTTGGCGCGCCGGGCGTGCATGTCGCGCCAGCGCCAGAGTTCCCGCAGATAGGCCAGTTGGCGGCGGGTCAGCCGCCCGGTCCCCTTGATTCGCCAGGCTTCCTCGGGGTCGCGCGAATTATCGCGCCCGGTCGACTCCACCATCGCCCGGCAACTTTCCCTGTGCCAATCGACCCGCCCTCGCTCCCTCAGCTCGCCACGCATGCGTTCGGCGAGCGGCTCGAGAAAACGCGTGTCGTTGACCGCGTAGCGCAGTTGCTCTTCGCTCAGCGGCCGGCGCGACCAGTCTGATTTCTGCCCTTCTTTTCCAATCGTGATATCGAAGAATCGCTCGATGAGGGCGGCCAGCCCGATCTGTTCGATCCCGAGCAATTGCGCCGCAATCATGGTGTCGAAGACTTCACGGCGCGGTCTGAAGGCCATCGAGGCTCGCATCATGCGCAGGTCATAGTCGCCGCCGTGCAGAATCAACGGCTTCTCGGCCAGGGCTTCCAAGAATCCAGTCAGGTCCAATCCGGAGAGAGGGTCGACGAGGTAGTGCTCGCCCCCGAGCGAAAGCTGGACCAAACAGACCTTTTCAAAATAGTTGTGCAGACTGTCGGCCTCGGTGTCCACCGCGACCCTTTCAGCCGCGCCGATGCGCCGGACCAGCGTTTCCAGCGCGGCGGCTTCTCGGACGTAAACGTACCCCTCGGAGTCCGGCGTATTCAACGATTCGATCTCGGTCATCCGTCCCTTTCCGCGCCGGGGTTTTCACTTTACAGCGCGATCGTTTCAATCCGCTGGATTTCTTCGGTGGAGAGTGCGAGCTGTTCGGCTTGGAGGTCTTCTTTCATATGTTGTTGGCTCGTGGTTCCGGTCAACGGGAGCATCCCCATTTGCATCGCAAATCGAAAGATGATCTGTGCGGAACCAGTACCTAACCTTTCGGCGATTGTCCGAATTTCTGGCTCAGCAAGGACTTCTCTATTGGCGGTTAACAGCGAAAAGCCTTGATAGATAATGCCATGCGCTTGGCAAATCTCCCTGACCTCTTTGTCCCATCCGAGCGCGGCATAACACCGGTTTTGCACCACCATGGGTTTAACATTCGCCTGTTCACACAGCTCGGTGAGTTGACCGGCCATGACATTGCTGATGCCGATCATTTTGGTTTTCCCCGATTGATAGAGACCTTCCATGGCCGCCCACACCTCCCAATCCGCTTTCCCCAAGCCCCGCCGTGAATGAGGTCCGTGTAAGACATAGGAGTCAACATACTCCGTGCATAGGTGGGTCAACGAGCTGTCAAAGGACTGTCTTACTTGGGTGGCGAGATCGGCCGAGGCATCATAGGGGGTTCGATGGTCTTGGCCCCCGACCGGGGTAAACTTGGTTTGGAGAAACAGGGTGTCTCGCTTGATCCCTTTCTTTTCGAGTGCCTGCAGGGCTTCACCCACCAGGGCTTCCTGGTAATGGATCAGTTGATTGGCCGTGTCGATGGCCCTGAAGCCTGACGCTACGGCTAATTGCACCAGTTGGGTAGTGGCCTCTTTTTTCCAAGCCGTGCCATACATGAAAGAAGGAATAGGAACGTGGTTATAGGCGGTCAGGGTCATGATGCTTCCTCCAAGTCTAATGGCTTACCCGGTTTCCGTGCTCCCTGTCCAGTCACCTTTTATTCCGCCGGACCTGTGCCACTTCCACTCAACAGGCCGCGCCCAAGAAGCGTTCGCTCGAGCTTCGCATGATAAAGCTTCATCAACTGAGCCTTCACAAGATCACCTTCAATCACGCCAAGACCATGAGCTATGGCTTGCAAGGTGGCCATCCCTTCCGGTTTATGTTGGAAGCGCAGATGAAACTTCGAGGGGTCCGGGGTGCCGATCTTCACCCTGGGGACGTCCTTCAATTCATGATGCCGGGAATGAACTTTCTTCGCCTGTCGCCAGGTTCCGTCGGGAACAATGAGTTGAATGGGCGTCCGGTCTCGCCCCACAAGCTCATGGTCTAATTCCACGGCATCTACGGTGGGGTAAAACAAAAAAGTCCGATACCGATCGGTTAAGAGATCGCTCAGGTCGAGAGGTTCTCTGGTTTCCCCTCGTACCCGCATCTCGCTATTCACCAGCGCCCTGAGCGCGAGCCGGCCCGTGTTGCTGCTTCGCTTTAGTTCGTTTACGTGAACGACCAGACAAACCCTGGTGTTTAAATCGAGTGTCGGTATCGAGTCGCAGATACAGAGAGTCCGAGTCGAATAGCAAATCGGACATAGCTCCTTTGTGTTCTTCCGGCCCAGTTTACCCTCGCGTCAACTGTCGATACTTGATCCGATGCGGCCGCTCCGCAGCGGCGCCAAGCCGGCTCTTTCGATCCGCCTCGTATTCCGAATAGTTGCCGTCGAACCAAACCACCTTGCTGTCGCCCTCGAAGGCGAGGATATGGGTCGCGATCCGGTCCAGAAACCAGCGGTCGTGGGAGATCACGACCGCGCAGCCGGCGAAGCTCTCCAGCGCCTCCTCCAGCGCGCGCAGCGTGTTCACGTCCAGGTCGTTCGTCGGCTCGTCGAGCAACAAGACGTTCGCCCCCTCCTTCAACATCTTCGCCAGATGGACTCGATTGCGTTCGCCGCCCGACAACATGCCAACTTTCTTTTGTTGATCCGTGCCGCCAAAATTGAATCGCGCCACGTACGCGCGCGAGTTCACCTCGCGCGCGCCGATCTTCAATAAATCCGCGCCGCCCGTGATTTCTTCCCAGATCGATTTCTCCGGATCGAGCGCACGGCTCTGATCGACGTAGCCCAGGGCGACCGTTTCACCCGTTCGAATCGTTCCAATGTCGGGTTGCTCCTGCCCGGTGATCATGCGAAACAACGTCGTCTTACCGGCGCCGTTCGGACCGATCACGCCGACGATGCCCCCGGGGGGCAGCGCGAACGTCAGGTCCTCGACCAGCAGGTGATCGCCGTACGCTTTGCCGACCCCTTCCGCTTCGATCACGACGTGACCCAGGCGCGGCCCCGCTGGAATGTGAATCTCCAAATCTTCCCGCCGCTTTTCTGATTCCTGTTGCAGCAGGGCCTCGTAGGAATTTATGCGCGCCTTGCCCTTCGCGCGACGTGCTTTCGGCGACATGCGGATCCATTCGAGCTCGCGCTCCAGCGTCTTCTGCCTTTCACTTTGGGACTTTTCCTGGCGCCGCAGACGCTCCTGTTTCTGTTCCAGCCATGACGTGTAATTTCCTTTGTAGGGAATGCCCTCGCCCCGATCCAGTTCCAGAATCCAACCCGCGACATTGTCCAGGAAATATCTATCGTGGGTCACCGCGATGATCGTTCCCGGATAACTCTGCAGATGATGTTCGAGCCACGCGACCGACTCTGCATCGAGGTGATTCGTGGGCTCGTCAAGCAGAAGGATGTCGGGCTTTTGCAAGAGCAACCGACACAACGCCACCCGGCGACGTTCGCCGCCGGACAACACCTTCACCGGCGTGTCCGACGGCGGACACCTGAGCGCATCCATCGCCATCTCCAGCCGCGCATCGAGGTCCCAGGCATCCTGATGGTCCAGCTTCTCCTGCACCTCACCCTGCCGTTCAAGCAGCGCGTTCATGGCGTCGCCGGACATAGGTTCGCTAAACTTGGCGTTGATCTCTTCAAACTCTTTCAGCAGATCGACGGTCTCCTGTACGCCTTCTTCCACGACCCTGCGCACCGTTCGCGAATCGTCTATCAACGGTTCCTGCTCCAGATAGCCGACCGTATAGCCCGGCGAGATAACGGCCTCGCCGTTGAACTCCTTGTCCGCGCCCGCCAGGATGCGCAACAGCGACGATTTGCCCGATCCGTTGAGACCGATCACGCCGATCTTGGCGCCATAGAAATAGGAAAGATAGATGTCTTTGAGAACGGCCTTCTGGTCGTAGTATTTACTGACGCCGATCATCGAATAGATCACTTTGTTGGGTTCAGTGCTCATGAATTGAATCGTGTACCTCCGGATTGAATTTGTTAACGCAAGCCTGCCAGGTTGCATTGTGCAAGGAAGGGAACAGTCTGGCACCGCAGCACCTCGGCCAGGCGGAGCGCCCCGAGCACGTTGCTCACTCGCTGCACGCTCCTGCCGACTTCCCGGGCGATCTCGCTCGGGCTTAGCTCTCCGCTTTCTGCGAGCATCTGAACGATCGCGAAGGCTATCGGATTCCCCAGCAATCGGCAGAGGCGCGACTAGCTCGCTTCCCACAGGGCCAAGGGCTGGGAAAAAGAGGAGGCCACGGCAGCGTCACGTCTTGGCTATCTGGGGCTCGCGGCGGGCCTGACTTTTGGCACCCTCACGGGCAATGGCGACCCGACCGGTGCGCACGAGCTCCTTGATTCCGAGGGGCTTCAGGAGATTGATCAGGGCCTCGACCTTGTCCACGTCGCCGGTGACTTCCATCGTGTACGTGGTGGGAGAAGAGTCGACGATCTTGGCCCGAAAGATATCGCAAAGCCTGATCGCCTCATCGCGGTGCTCGGGCCTGGTGTGGATCTTGATCAAGGCTGTCTCCCGAGCCACGTAGTCCGCCTCGGTGAGGTCTACGACCTTCAGGACCTCGATCACCTTGTTGAGCTGCTTGATGATCTGCTCGATTATCCGATCGTCCCCCACGGTCAGGATGGTGATCATGGAGGTGGCCGGGTCGAGGGTGGGCGCTACAGAAAGGCTTTCGATGTTGTAACCCCGGGCGCTGAAGAGGCCTGCGACTCTGGCTAGGACTCCAAACTTATTCTCTACCAGGACTGATATGATGTGTTCCATCCACGAGTGGCCTCAGGCCGGAAGAACGCCTTCCCCTTCTTCCGTTTTCTTTTTTGCCCTGCCACCTTTCTCCGTCTTTCTGAGTTCAGGCGGATCTTCCAGGACCATCTCGTGATGCGCCGCGCCCGCCGGGATCATGGGATAGCAGTTTTCGTAGGGGTCCACGTGGAAGTCCATCAGGACCGGACCGCGGTGTTTGAGACCTTCGCGGATCACAGGCTCCACCTCGGCCGGTTTGAGGGCCCTGAGTCCGAGAATTCCATAGGCGTCGGCCAACTTGACGAAATCGGGTATCTTGCCCAGAGAGCTGGCGGCGTAGCGACCCTCATAAAACAGGTCCTGCCATTGTCTGACCATGCCGTGAAACTGGTTGTTGAGCAGGACGATCTTGACCGGCAGCTTGTGCTCCTGAGCCGTGGCCAGCTCCTGGAGGTTCATCTGGAAGCTCCCTTCACTGGTGATACACATCACCAGCTTGTCGGGGAAGGCCTTCTGTGCCCCGAGAGCAGCGGGAAAACCGAAGCCCATCGTCCCGAGCCCGCCGGAGGTGATGAAGGTCCGCGGCTTGGATCCCCTGAAATATTGAGCCGCCCACATCTGATGCTGGCCCACATCCGTCGTGACGATCCCCTCATGGCGGGTGATCTCGAAGAGCCGCTCCAGCACGTATTGCGGCTTGATCACTTTGTCATCCTGGTGGTAGCGCAGCGGGTTGGCCCGGCGCCACTCCTCAATCTGGTCGCACCAGGGTCGGTGCTGCTCCCTCAGCTCCCGCAAGTTCCCGTCCGTGGAGCGGAGCAGGGTGTTCAGTTGACGCAAGACGGTCTTCACGTCCCCCACAATGGGGATGTGGGCATCGACGTTTTTCTTGATCGAGGTGGGATCGATGTCGATGTGGATCACCCGGGCCCCCGGGGAGAAACCGGAGAGTTTGCCGGTCACCCGATCATCAAACCTGGCGCCGATGGCGATGAGCAGATCGGCGTCATGCATGGCCATATTGGCCCAGTACCCCCCATGCATCCCCAGCATCCCGAGACAGAGGGGATGAGATCCGGGAAAGCCCCCCAGGCCCATAAGGGTCATGTTCACCGGGGTGTGGGTGAGCTCGGCTAACTCGAGAACCTCGTCCGCCGCATTGGAGAAAACAGCACCGCCGCCTACGTAAATGACCGGTTTCTTGGCCTGCAGGATCTCCTCCGCCGCCTGCTTGATTTGATGCTTGTTGCCCTCGTAGGTTGGGTTATAACCGGAGAGGCTCACCTTGTCGGGATATTTGAACTCGGTCTTGTTGGTGCTGACATCTTTTGGGATATCCACCAGCACCGGTCCGGGACGCCCGGTGGTGGCGATATAGAAGGCTTCTCTGATCGTCCGCGCCAGGTCAGCCACATCTTTAACCAGGACGTTATGCTTGGTGCAGGGTCGGCTGATCCCGACGTTATCCGCCTCCTGAAAGGCGTCGTTGCCGATCAAATGGGTGGAGACCTGTCCGGTAAAAGCCACCAGGGGCACCGAATCCATGAAGGCATCCGCCAGTCCCGTGACGATGTTGGTCATGCCTGGCCCTGAGGTCACCACAACGACGCCGGCCTTGCCTGTGGCCTTGGCGTATCCTTCGGCCATGTGGGCAGCGCCCTGCTCGTGGCGGGTCAAGACGACCTCGACATCTTTCTGCTGGCACAGCACATCGAAGATCTTCAGGACCACCCCGCCGGGGATCCCGAAGACCACCTTGACGCCCTCCCGCTTGAGCGATTCGAGCAATATCTCTGCCCCGCTCTTCTTCATGACGTTTCTCTTAGGGCCCTAGTATGCCGATGCCTCTCCAGGATCTCCATGATCTTGTCTTTTCCCACAAGTTTGAGCTTCTGAAGCCTCTTTTTCTCTACTTCCTCTGCCGGTGTCAGATAGACCTTATGCTGGAGCCCAAGAATTTCCCTCTCCAGCTCTTGATGCTCCTCGTAATATCTTCTAAGTTCGGGGTCCTCATCCAAAAGGGAGCCGATCAACTCTACCTCCCTACGCTCCATAAAGAACCTCCTTCATCTTAGATTTATGTTGGAGAGAATGTCAACTTATCCCACGTCGTCCCTCCTGTCAACGAAGAAGGGAAGCTCCAGGCCCCTGCTTCAGTTCGGCCTCGGAGGGCCTGAGATAGAGAGGGACCAATGCACCGGGCGAGGCGCCCCCTTCGCTGAGGATCTTTTCTTCCCCCAACCGGGCTACGGCAGAAGCCGTCGAAGGGTAAGCCTCACCCAGTGTCAAGTGGCCAAGATCGCCCAGCGTGTCCTTGATCATGTCGCCATAAGCCCTCGTCCCATCGCCAATAAAGAGACAGCGGCCCCGCTCCACTGAGGATTGGATCCTTTGGATGATTCGCTCCGGGGGAGATACCAGATCTTCGGTAAGGCGTTCCAGCGTTCCGGCCTGCTTCCGAAACAGGGCTGCATAAACCTCTTTTTTCCGGGCATCGAGAAAAGGACAGATGACCCCCTCCCAGTCCGTCACCCTGGCTGCCAGCGCCAGCAGGGTGGGCACACCCACAACCGGGACATTCCATCCATAGGCCAGTCCCTTGACGGTGCTCAACCCGATGCGCAGCCCGGTGAAGGAGCCGGGCCCGATCGAGACAGCGAGGGCAGAGATCTCCGAGAGGGAAAGGCCGGCCCTTTTGAATAGCCCGTCGATCAGGGGCAAGAGGGTCTCGGCATGGTTTACCCGCACCGCCGCGGAAGAAGAGGAGCGGCGCTGTCGATCTTCCGGAGAGACCTCCTCCAAAATCAACCTCCCATCCTCAACCAGGGCCACGCTCGCCGCGGCCGTGGCTGTATCCACTCCAAGGACCTTCATCCGATCACTCGAAGAACCTCAAGATGTCGTTATAAAAAGCATATATCATTATTAGAATCAGAAAGAAGATGCCTACCTGCTGAGCGCGCTCGCGATAGCGCAGCTCCACCGGGCGACCGCGCATCCACTCGATGAGAAAAAAGAGCAGGTGTCCACCATCCAGAATGGGTATGGGGAGAAGATTCAAGACCCCAAGGTTGACGCTCAATACGGCGACGAAGAAGAAAAAGCTCACCGGCCCCTCCTGGGCCTGCTTCCCTGCCACCTGAGCGATCAAAAGAGGTCCCCCGAGATTTCTCGGGGACAGGTCTCCCTTGAGCATCTTAAAAAGGGCCAGGAGAGTAAAGGCCGAATGGCTTCCAGTCTCATAGAGACCCTGCCGCAAGCCCACCCAGGGAGGGCTCTTCTCAAACACGACCTCGCCCATGATGATTCCGATGGCCCAGCGCTCTTTTTTTTCGCCGAAGATATCGGTCGCTTCCCTCTTTACGGGTCGCACCGCCACTTCGATCTCCTGACCACCCCGCACAAGGCGCAGCTTCAGCGGCCTCCCCTGACTCTCTTGGATCCGGCTGGAGAGCTGTTGCCAATCCTTCACCGCATGACCGTTGACCTCGATGATCCGGTCTCCACCCAACACCCCGACCTGGGCTGCCGGAGAATCGGACTCTACTCGATCCACCTTGGTCGTCAAAACGGGCTTGCCCACGGCGATGAAAATCGAGCTGAAGATGACAACCGCCAGGAGCAGGTTAAAGATCGGACCGGCAGCGACGATGGCCATGCGCTTGGCCAGCCCCTGATGGACAAAGGATCTCTCGATGTCTTTTGCCTCCACGTCATCCTGGGGATCCTCTCCGACCATCTTGACATAGCCCCCCAGGGGAAAGGCGCTCAGGGCGTATTCGGTCTCTCCTACTTTCCTTACCCAGAGCTTGGGCCCAAAACCCACGGAGAAGGTCAGGACCCCAACGCCGGTCTTTTTGGCCAGCAGGAAGTGACCCAGCTCATGGATAACGATTAAGATCCCTAACCCTATGATTGCTGAAACGATGGCATAAGTGACCTGGACCATTTCTCCTCTCCTTAACTGTGATCTGTAAGCGCTGCCGCCTTATCCCGAGCCCAGCGATCGACCTCTAATATCTCCTGTACGCTCCTGGGGTGCGTGTTGGAATGGGCCTCCATGGTCTTTTCGATCATCCGATGGATCTCACGAAAACCGATGCGTCCCTCCAAAAAGGCCGCTACGGCGACCTCGTTGGCGGCATTGAGGACTGCCGGCATGGTCCCGCCTGCGGCCAAGGCCTGATAGGCCAGAGAGAGGGCCGGGTACCTTTTCTTCTCCACCGGCAGAAAGGTCAGCTCGCCCTCTTGGGTCAGCTCCAGGGGTCGCAGTTGGACCTTGAGCCGCTGCGGAAAGGAGAGGGCATAGGCGATGGGTATGCGCATGTCGGGAATGCCCATCTGGGCCAGGATCGCCCCATCCTGGTACTGGACCATGGAGTGAACGATGCTCTGGGGGTGGATGACGACATCCACTCGCTCCGGCGGCATGTCGAACAGCCATCGGGCCTCCACCACTTCCAGCCCTTTGTTCATCATCGTGGCGGAATCGACCGTGATCTTTGGTCCCATCTTCCAGTTCGGGTGTTTCAGGGCCTGCTTCACCGTGACGCGATTTAAAGCCTTCAGAGGGACGCGGAGGAAGGGCCCTCCCGAGGCCGTAAGGATGATCCGCTCCACTTCTTCCTTGCGATTGCCCTGGAGACATTGAAAGACCGCGCTGTGCTCGCTATCCACAGGGAGGAGGCGGGCGCCCATTTTTTTTGCCTCGTCGATAAAGATCGCGCCGGCCATGACCAGGGCCTCCTTGTTGGCCAGGGCGACATCTTTCCCTGCCCGCACTGCCGCCAGGGTCGGCACCAGGCCGGCCCCGCCGACAATGGCCGCCAGGACTACATCCACTCCGCCGGCCGCGGCTATAGTCGTGGCGCCCTCCTCGCCCCACAGGATCTCCACCTTCCGACTCCCCAGGAGGCTGCGCAGGAGAGGGATCTCTTCTTTCTCCCGGATGCTGACCCAAGCGGGAGAAAACTCCGAGACCTGTCGGGCGAGTCGCCTCAAGTTCCTCCCGGCGACCAGACCGCGAACCTGGAAGCGGTTGGGAAAGCGACGCACCAGCTCCAGCGCGCTCATCCCAACCGACCCGGTCGAGCCTAGAATGACGAGGGACTTCATGAATGGACCCACCGCACGTAATAGACAGTGAAGACCACCGGAAATATAAGGCTATCCATGCGATCCAGCAACCCACCATGACCGGGGAGCAGGGTGCCGGACTCTTTTACCGCAAAGACTCTCTTGATCCATGACTCGAACAGGTCTCCAGACTGGCCCAGGAGATTCAAAAAAAGGGCGAAGAGAACTATCTCCAGCCAGGAGAGTGCCGGGAGCAGGAATCTGCCGCCCACGACCCCAGCGAGGATGGAAGCCCCCGCGGAGGCCCATGCCCCTTCGACCGTCTTGTTGGGGCTCAGCCTGGGAGAGAGCTTCTTTCTCCCCAGCGATCTCCCGACAAAATAGGCCGCCGTATCCCCAGCCATGATCACCAGAAGAATAAAAAAAATCCATTCCCTACCATGGGGAGACTGAAAGAGAAGGACAAGATGGGGAAGGAGATAGCCGACATACACGATCCCCAGGAGGGTCCATCCCAACTGCCGGTACCTCTCTTCCAGCTCCGTCCTGAAGAAAAGATAGATCACGAACGCGCCGACGACGGCAAGGGCCAAGGCTGACCCCGGAGGGAAAGACCGGGGAAAGACCATCCCCAGAGAAACCACCACGCCCAGGAGGATCCCCAGGTAACGCTCCTTCCGCCGATAGGGGAAGACCATAGAGAAATACTCCCACAGGGCGCCGGCCGCGGCGAGAAGGACCAACAGGGAGAAATGCCACGGGCGGCCCATACCAATGATGAGGATCAAAAGGGGAATGCCCACCAGGGCGGTCATCACCCGGGGTATCATCTCTCCGCGGAAAGGTCTTGGCTCGGAGGGTAAGATCCTTGCACGAGTTGTTCGTCGGTGCGGCCGAATCGCCGCCGGCGCCGCTGATACTCGGTGAGCGCCTGGAGATATTGGGGCTCGCGAAAATCGGGCCAGAGCCTGGCGGTGACATAAAGCTCGGTGTAGGGGATCTGCCAGAGAAAGAAGTTGCTGAGCCGCATCTCCCCGCTCGTGCGGATGAGCAGATCGGGATCCGGAATCGATGCCGTCTCCGTAAAGGCAGAGACCATAGCCTCGTCGATCTCCTCCGGCTCGCAACGCCCCTCTTTCACCCTCTTGGCGATGCCCTGGACCATCTTGACGATATCGTTCCGACCGCCGTAGCTTAAGGCCAGAATCACCGTCAGGCCCTTGTTATCCTGGGTCGTCCGGATCGTATGATCCAAAGTCATGCGCACAGAGGCGGGCAGACGATCCCTCTCCCCGATGGCCAGGAGCCGGATCCGGTGGCGCATCATCCTAGGCCCCTCCATAGCTAAGTAGTGCTCCAGGAGGGTCATCAGCGCCTCTACCTCTTCCCTGGGCCGCAACCAGTTCTCCATCGAAAAGGCGTAGAGGGAGAGATAGGGGATGCCCAACTTGCGGCTCGCCTCTACCACCGCCCGCACCGAGTCCTTACCCCTGCGGTGCCCTTCGATCCGGCTCCTGCCCTTCAGCCGGGCCCAACGCCCGTTGCCATCCATGATGATGGCCACATGCCTGGGCAGCCGACTCCTGTCTAGGCCGCTAAGATTCATCCTGGATCGCTCGACAGGCGGAGGGAGACCGCGGGCCTCAGACCTCCATGATCTCCTTCTCTTTGGCCTTGAGGACCTGGTCGATGCGTGCAATGAAGTTGTCGGTGACCTTTTGGACTCGCTCCTGACCGTGTTTGAGATTGTCCTCGGTGATCTCCTTTTTCTTCTCCATCTCCTTGAGCTTCTCAAGGGCGAGCCGGCGATGGTTGCGCAGAGAGACGCGGAACTCCTCGGCCATCTTCTTTATGTGTTTGACCAGTTCTCTACGTCGCTCCTCGGTCAAATCAGGGATAGGGATGCGGATCAACTTGCCGTCATTGGAAGGGGTCAACCCGAGGCCGGCCTTAAAAATCGCCTTCTCAATATTGGCCATGGCCCCTGGATCGTAGGGCTGAATCACCAACAGGCGCGGTTCCGGCGCCGTCAGATTGGCCAACTGATGGAGCGGGACCGGGTTTCCATAATAGTCCACCACGACGTCTTCCAGGAGTGCCGTTGAGGCCCTGCCGGTGCGCAGTTTCGCGAGGTCTTTGCGCAGGGCAGCCACGGTCCTATCCATTTCCTTCTCGAGCTCGGTAAAAAAGGCTTCGTTCATCTGTTCCCCGTGCTCACCAGGGTACCGATCCTCTCGCCACAGAGCACTCTTTTGATGTTCCCCTTTTCCATAATATTGAAGACCACGATCGGGAGACCGTTATCCATACAGAGGGAGATCGCGGTCGAGTCCATGACCTTCAGCTCCTTGTTCAATACCTCAATGTAGGTCAACTCTCCGTACATCTTGGCCCCGCGGTGCTTGAAGGGATCGGCATCGTAAACCCCGTCCACCTTGGTCGCCTTCAAGATGACCTCGGCGCCGATCTCCATGGCCCGAAGGCTCGCTGTGGTGTCCGTGGTAAAGTAGGGGTTGCCCGTGCCGCCGGCAAAGATGACGACGCGCCCCTTCTCGAGGTGTCGGGTTGCCCGCCTGCGGATGTAAGGCTCCGCTACCTGGCGCATCTCGATGGCGGACATGACCCGGGTGGAGACCCCGATCTTCTCCAGGGCATCCTGCAAGGCCAGGCTGTTGATGACCGTCGCCAGCATCCCCATGTAATCGGCGCTGGCCCGATCCATGCCATTCGCGCTCGCCTCTGAGCCGCGAAGGATATTGCCCCCGCCGATGACCAGGGCTATCTCGCAGCCTATCCCACGGACCTCTTTGATCTCCTCGGCGAAGGCCCGCACCATCTTGCCATCGATCCCGTACCTCTGGGCCCCAGCCAGGACCTCCCCGGTGACCTTCAGGATGACCCGTTTATACTTGAGCTTCGGGGCCTCCACCAAAATCACCCCTGGGGTTTCTCGACCGCCTCGCCCACGTGGTAGCGCGTAAAGCGCCGCACCTGGATATTCTCCCCCAGCCTGGCGACCACCTCCCGCACCAGGTCGCCTACCTTGCGGTCCTGGTCTTTGATAAAGGCCTGCTCCAAGAGACAGACCTCGGAATAAAATCGCTCCATCTTTCCGTCGACGATCTTCTCCACCACCTTCTCGGGTTTGCCTGAATCCAAGGCCTGACGCCGGTAGATCTCTCTTTCCCGCTCGATCACCCCTGGCGGCACTTCTTCGGGACGGATGTAGTGCGGGTTGGCCGCGGCGATCTGCATCGCCAGCTCTTTCAACAGGTTCTGAAATTCCGCTGTCCGAGCGACAAAGTCGGTCTCGCAGTTGAGCTCCAGCAAGACGCCGATCTTTCCACCGGCATGGATGTAAGAGCCCACCCATCCTTCCCCCGCCACCCGGCCGGCCTTTTTCGCCGCCGCCGCCAGACCCTTTTTCCTTAAATAGTCTACCGCCTTTTCCAGATCCCCACCAGATTCCGCCAGGGCCTTTTTACAATCCATAATCCCAGCGCCGGTCTTTTCCCGGAGCTCTTTCACCGAAGCTGCGCCGATCTCCATCCCTCAAGTGCCTCCCGCAATCGGGCTTGGGGCGGCAACGCCCTCCACCGCCGCCGGCTTCGCGGTCTTCTCCTCAGCCTTTTCCTTCGCGCCCCGGCTCTGTTCATAGAGGGCCTTTCCCTCGATCACGGCGTCCGCGATCGCGCTACAGAAAAGACGTATGGCCCGGATGGCATCGTCGTTGCCGGGGACCTTGTAATCCACCAGATCCGGATCGCAATCGGTATCCACCACGGCCACGACCGGGACTCCCATCTTGCGCGCCTCGCGCACGGCGATCTCCTCATGTCCGGTATCGACGACAAAAATGGCGTCGGGGAGTTTTTTCATCCCCTTAATACCGCCCAAGGACCTTTCCAGCTTCTCCTTTTCTCGCCTCAGAACCAACATCTCCTTTTTGGTCAGGGCCTCAATGATTTTCGGATCCTTCTCCATCTCCTCGAGCTTCTTCAATCGCTCGATGCTCTGGCGAATCGTCTGAAAGTTGGTCAAGGCCCCCCCGAGCCAGCGGTTATGGACATAGGACATCCCGCAGCGCACGGCCTCCTCCTTGACCGCCTCCTGGGCCTGTTTTTTCGTGCCCACGAAGAGGATCTGACCCCCCGAGGACGCAAGGTCCCGGACAAAGGCATAGAGGTCTTTGAACATCCGGACTGTCTGCTGGAGGTCGACGATATGAATCCCGTTGCGCGCCCCGAAGATATAGGGCTTCATCTTGGGATTCCAGCGGCTGGTCTGGTGGCCGAAATGGACCCCCGCCTCTAAAAGCTGCTTCATGGAGATCTCCGTCATGCGACTCTATTGCTCACAAGGATGTTGGGCTTTTAACAGAAATCCGCACCCCGCGCAAGGGAGCCAAGGGGTCGGAGCTGACTGGAGGGAGGGAAAAGGAGTCACTGGTTCATGGATTCGAAGAACTCTTTGTTGTTCTTCGTCCCATGCGTCTTATCCAACAGAAACTCCATGGCCTCCACCACGCTCAATTGAGACAGCACCTTGCGCAGGATCCAGATGCGATTGAGGTCTTCCTTCGGGAGCAAGAGCTCCTCTTTTCTCGTTCCCGACTTATTGATGTCGATCGCCGGAAAGACCCGTTTGTCCATGAGACGCCGGTCCAGGTGAATTTCCATGTTGCCGGTTCCCTTGAACTCTTCGAAGATCACCTCGTCCATGCGGCTTCCCGTATCGATGAGGGCCGTGGCGATGATGGTGAGGCTCCCGCCTTCTTCAATGTTGCGCGCCGCACCAAAGAACTTCTTCGGTTTGTGGAGCGCATTGGAGTCCACCCCGCCCGAGAGGATCTTGCCGCTCGGGGGGACCACGGTATTGTAGGCCCGGGCCAGGCGGGTAATGCTGTCGAGCAGGATGACGACGTCCTTGCCGTGCTCCACCAGCCGCTTGGCCTTCTCGATCACCATTTCCGCCACCTGGATGTGGCGCGTCGCCGGTTCATCGAAGGTGGAGCTTACCACCTCGCCGTCCACAGAGCGCTGCATATCGGTGACCTCCTCGGGCCGCTCATCGATCAATAGGACGATCAGGATCACCTCCCGGTGGTTATGGGCGATGGCCTTGGCGATATTCTGGAGCATCATGGTCTTGCCCGTGCGCGGGGCCGCTACGATCAATCCCCTTTGGCCTTTGCCGATCGGGGTCAGCAGATCAATGATTCGGGTGGTATATTCGTCCGGGAGATGCTCCAACTGCAGGCGCTCATTGGGGTAAAGGGGCGTGAGGTTGTCAAAGAGGATTTTCTCTCTTGCCCGGTCAGGTTCCTCATAGTTTATAGACTCCACCTTGAGCAGGGCAAAGTAGCGCTCCCCCTCCTTAGGGGGACGAATCTGTCCGGAGGTGATATCGCCTGTGCGCAGGTTGAAACGGCGGATCTGACTGGGTGAGACATAGATATCATCCGGACCCGGAAGGTAGTTGTAGTCCGGGGCCCTGAGAAAGCCGAAACCGTCAGGAAGGGTCTCCAGCACCCCTTCTCCGTAGATGTAGCCATTCTTTTCGGCCTGGGCCTGGAGGATGGCAAAGATCAGCTCCTGCTTGCGCATATTGGCCGCGCCTTCGATATTGAAGTTCCTGCCGAGCAAGGCCAACTCGCTGATCTTCTTTTCTTTAAGAGTGTTGAGATTCAACCCATGCTCTTCCACCGTCGTAGCCTCTGATACAGTTTGGTTTTGCCCACGCACCATAGATGTCTTTCTCCTTTCTTCCTCTTCTCTTCCTCTCCCGCCACAAAAATGATTTTCCCAAGGCGTCCCCTCCATCAACCCTGAACCAGGCCCCTTCCTCTCCTGGGAAGACAGGGCCAAAATCTGCTGGCCACACTTTGCCTATCCCGGGGACGCTAGCTGACAGAACATTTGCGGATAGTCAGGGTCTTCACATAGAAGGATCTAATTTGAAATCCTAATCCAGAGTTAGGGCCGGGATACGGTGACGATGACCTGGATGTGGGATGATTGCCAAGGAATATCGCTGAATCGCGAACTGGAGCTTCTTATTCTAAGATCTTAGAAAAAAAAGCTCCTCCTTGTCAACCCCCCCCTCCCATCCGCGCCGCCGCCGCGCGCGCAAAGATTCCAAGAGCCCTTTCATGTCCGCAAACAGTGGAGCGCAAAACTCTAAGGTCGCGCCGGTGCGGGGATGGCTGAATCTGAGCCTCTCGGCATGCAGGGCCTGGCGCGGAAAAGCAGCCAGCTCTGACGGCAGCCTCTGGGTCCCCCCAGAGGCCCTGAGCCTGCGGCCGTAGACCCGATCGCCCACTATAGGGTACCCTTGGTCCGCTAGATGGACACGGAGCTGGTGGGTCCGACCGGTAAGGGGCCTGAGGCGCAGCAACGTTACCCAGGAGCCACCATGGTCGAGAAGGTCCAGCTTGAAGGTCTCTTCTCTTTGCCACTCCGTAACCGCTGCCCTCAGACGCGGGAGGCAATGGATGCTGGACATCCTCTTTCGATCCCTTCGATGACGTCCCATGGGACGATCAATGACCCCTTTCTCTTGATCCATTTTGCCCCAAACCAGAGCGAGGTACTCTTTGAAGACCCGGCGCTCCTTAAACTGCCGGGCGATGCCGTGAAGTGCCTGCTCGTGCTTGGCGATCACCATCACTCCGGAAGTATCCTTGTCGAGTCGGTGGACAATTCCTGGACGCCGCTCGCCTCCGATCCCCTTGAGGTCTGGGCAGCGGTAGAGGAGGGCATGGACCAGGGTCCCGCGCAGGTTCCCCTGAGCCGGATGGACCACCATCCCTGGCGGCTTGTTCACCACGATGCAGTCCTCGTCTTCATAAAGAGTCTCCAGAGGAATGGGCTCCGGCACCAACGCCGGTTCGCGCGGTGGGAGCCATCGGATCTCGATCGAGTCGTTGGGCTTGAGCCGGGTGCCGGGCTTGGCCGTCTGGCCATTGAGCGTGACCTGTCCCCCAGTAATCATCCTTTGGATGGTCGAGCGACTCCACCCTTCCGCCCCCGGATCCGGCCCCCGGGCCAGGAACAGGTCCAGGCGCATGCGGACATGCGCACTATCCACTACGACGCGACGTGTCCCCATGAGACAGAGCTACTTTCCCCATCCAGCGCCCTCGCCGGTCCTCATCTTGCTGAGGATCTCCTGCGCGCTCAGGACATCCTGCTTCATCTGCTCCACCAAAAGCTCCGCGGTGGCAAACTCTTTCTCTTCTCGAATCCGCTCCACAAAAAAGAGGCGCACAGACTGGCCATAGAGGTCTCCCTCGAAGTCCATGAGATAGCTCTCGACCGTCCTCGCGGCGCCGCCGAAGGTAGGGTTATGTCCTATGTTGGTGACGCTGGACCACTCGCGTTGATCGGTCTGAAAGAGAGTGGCGTAGATGCCATCGAGGGGCAGCACCTCAGTCTGGGCGGCGATGTTGGCTGTCGGAAACCCAAGCTGCCGGCCCCTCTGGTGACCGCGGACGACCCGCCCTGAGACAAAATGGCACCGGCCCAGCAAGGGAAAGACCTCGCGCACCCTTCCCTGCTCAATCAGTTTCCTGATGTGACTACTGCTCACCCGCACACCTCCCTCGACTACAGGATCCACGATTCCCACCTCGAAACCCGACTCCCCCGCACAATGGATCAGATCCTCCACCCGACCCTTTCTTCCCTTGCCGAACCTGAAGTCCCTCCCGACCCAGATCTTATGGACCCTGAGCTTGCCGACCAGGTAGCGCTGGACAAACTCTTTCGCCTCTAGGCTGGCGAAGGTGGGATCGAACGTTTGAATCATCACCAGATCCACCCCAGAGGACTGGAGCAGGCGCATCTTGTCTTTGTGCGTCAGAATCAGGCGCGGCGCGTGTTCCGGGGCCAAGACCTTAAGCGGATGGGGTTCGAAAGTCAAAACCACCGATGAGCCACCGCGGCCCCTCGCCTCGTCCACCACGGCCCGCAACAGGGCCTGATGACCCAGGTGAATGCCGTCGAAGTTTCCCATGGTCAGGATGGGCTTGGAAGGCGCGAGGCTCTGGTTCTCGATGTGACGCAGGATCTCCATTTTTTTCGGATGAGATCGCTCCAGCGCTCAGCACCCACTTCCAATCGGCCGCCTTTTTGTGACGGCAGGCAGCTCATTGCTGAAAGCTGGGAAAAAGGGCTGAGATCAAGAGAGCTCTTTTGGCGCAGGTGGCAAGCGGTTACGACTCCAAGGCTTTTAACTTCTGTTTTGCCTTCACCGTTTCTTCGGATTGGGGAAAGCGATCGACCAGCTCCTGGAGAATCAAACGGGCATCCACCTTGTCTCCTAGCTCGGCAAAGGCGTACCCCAGCTTAAGCAGCGCCGCCGGCACCTTATCTCCGTTCGGGTATCGGCGCCGGACCGCATCGAATTCCAGGATCGCCTGATCGAACTCCTTCAAGGCATAGTAGCACTCCCCGATCCAATACTGGGCATTGTCCGCATATTCGCTCTTAGAATGCCGCTTGAGAAAATTCTTAAACCGGTTAATGGCGCCCCGGTAGTCTTTCCTCTCGACTAACTTCAATGCCTCCTCATAATCTTTCCTCACCGCATCCGACTCTCCCCCCTGAGGGGCCTTTTCCCGCGCCAGTTCGCTCGCGGCCTCGGCCCCTCCCGCAGTCACCGCCTCCTTGCTCCCCTGCGTCGCCCGGCGCAGGAGGTCGCGCAGAGTCCGCGACTCCTCCTCACGGGCCTTGAGGAGCGCCCCTTGAGACTTAAGCTCGCTGTCGAGCTTGGACACCCGTCCTTCCAGATCCTTGATCCTCTGGTCCCCCTCGCGCGTGGAGCGGTCCATCTGGCGGTCCGCCTGATGGCGCACTTCCCCAACCTTCTCTCTCAAGGCGCTCAGCTCCCGCTGGATCTCCTGGAGAGCGGCGCGGGTGTCGGCCAAGGTCGTCCGGATACTATCAAATTCTTTCCGCATCGCGGCGTTCTCCGTGCGGACATTCGCAGTCTCGGCTCGAATACGCCCCTGCTCCCTCTCAATGATCGCCAAGTGTTGGGTGGTGGCGCAGGCGGAAAGAGTGGCAACGGCCAAAAGAAGGATGGAAGGCACGAACCTCTTCAGGAGACTTTCAGAACGGTAAAGAGACATGAGTCAGAAGCCAGAGGTCAGGATGCAGAATCCTCGGTGTGAATACCAGACCATGATTCCCACTTTACGAAGCCGGCCGCCCTGGGATGACCACAAAACGGCCACGGCGGTTTCGGTGCCGGCATTCCTCGATCTTCTCCTTGCAAACCGGTAACTCCTCGCCGTAGCTTATGGTAGACAATCGCTCAGCGGAGATCCCCAGCGTGACCAGGTAATCCTTAGCAGCCTCTGCCCTCCTGGCGCCCAGGGCCAGGTTGTATTCGCTGGTTCCTCGCTCATCCGCATGCCCCTCAATCTCGACCCGGACGGAAGGGTTCGCTCTCAGCCAATTGGCATTGACCTTAAGGGTCTCCCGCGCATCCGGCCTGAGATGATAGCGGTCAAAGTCGAAATAGATCTCTTTCAAGGGACTTGAAGCCGGGGTCACAGGGGCCTGACCCTTACGGACCGCCTCGAGACTCGATGGCCCAGTGGTCTCCCCTTTGATCTCTGAAGGCTGCTCTCTGACAGGTG
>Ga0184634_10000063_pt1 | contig 21290 bp, 14 predicted proteins | sample PLM31_200_b1_FD_133016 | JGI IMG/M metagenome (GOLD analysis project Ga0184634, IMG submission 133016) | Groundwater sediment microbial communities from an aquifer in East River, Colorado, USA - PLM3-1_200_b1 | ecosystem: Environmental > Terrestrial > Soil > Riparian zone | place: USA: East... | reverse complement strand
GGAACCCCTTTTACTTGCTGGGGAAGATCATCTTCCGTGAGAATGTTCTTGTTGGTTACCGCGACGGCGTGCTCCAGGATATTCTCCAGTTCCCGCACATTTCCCGGGTATGAATAATTCATCAAGCGCATCAGACCGCCGCTGGAAATTTCTTCGACTTTCTTGTCATGAGAGTCCGCAAATTTCCGCAGAAAGTAATGCGCCAGTGTCGGTATGTCTTCCTTTCTATTGCGCAGCGGCGGCATGACCATCTGGACCACGTTCAGCCGATAAAAAAGATCCTCGCGGAATCGTCCTTCTTCCAGTTCCTTGCGCAAATTTCGATTGGTTGCAGAGATCACTCGAACATCGACCTTGATCGGTTTACTACCGCCGACGGGTGTGAAGCTCTTCTCTTGGAGAACGCGCAGCAACTTGACCTGAAGATGCAACGGTAATTCTCCAACCTCATCTAAAAAAATGGTTCCTTGATCCGCCTGTTTGAAAAGACCGGTGTGATCCGATACCGCGCCGGTAAAAGCACCGCGCACATGGCCGAAGAGTTCGCTTTCTATAAGGGTCTCCGGAATCGCACCACAATTGACCGCGACGAATGGCTTATTTCTTCGCGTTCCATTGAGATGAATAGCGCGCGCAACGAGTTCTTTGCCGGTGCCGCTTTCACCAGAAATTAGTATGTTCGTGTTGCTCGATGACACTTTACGAATCAACTGGTAGATCTTCTCGATGCCGCTACTCTTGCCGATGACCCCCTCGAAATGAAAATCTGAGTCCTCGCCCCCGGAAGTGTTATGATTCAGTTCAACTTCTCTCGCCCGGCGCAGCTCTTCCTCCAGCCGGACCTTTTCTTCGATCTGTTTCTGTTTGGTAATATCATCGAAAATCGCGACGAAGCCGATCGGTAGTTCGCTCGCATTGCTGAGCGGCGCGAGCGTAAGGCGAAGCTTTTTTTGGCTACCGTGAGACGCCGAAAGAGCGATCTCGTCGGTGATCACCGAGCCGGCGCTTCGATTACGTCGAAAATCGTAACTCAAGCCGGGAAATATTTGATCGAGCCGTTTGCCTTTCACCGCCCCCTCGTCCAGAGAGGTGAGAACTTGCGCCTGACGATTGAAATAGTTGATCCGTCCGTCATGATCAGTGATCGCAACGCCGCTGCCGATGCCTTGCAGGAGCGCGTCTTTGAACGCGTCCAATTCCTGGTAGTCAATCTGTTTTTCTTTCAGCAACTTTTCCGTTTCGCTTAACTTGTTGGTCAAAAACCCGCTTAACCAAGCGATGACAAAGAAGCTGCCAACGCTCAACACGTTGGGAATGAGGGTCGCCCAGGAAAGGACAAACCCGTTTTCCGGATTTGCATATCGTGACCAGACCAGCAGAGCTACGTAGCAGACGCTGGAGCAGCCGGCGGTTAAAAACGCGCCGCGGTAAAAAAGCAAGATCGCCCCGTTAATCACTGCCAGGTTATAGAGAAACGCGAATGGGCTGGCGAAATCTCCGGTGATCCAAATAATTCCGGTAATCAGTACTACGTCGAAACAAACTTGAAAGTAGGCGAAAGGGCGCAGGTTGTGGATACGCGCCAAGAGCAGACCCGAGCCGATAGAAATGACGTATGCGATGATCAACGGCACAGAGAGACCGAAAAGATATGCGAGATCTCCCGAGGTACCGAAGAAATGGAACAGGAAAGTCGCGCCCAAAAAGAAAGACAAGATGACCACGCGCAAAAGCAGTAGCCAGCGAATCTTCTCCGTCAGTTCTTTACGTTCGTCGTTCACTGTCAATCGTTCGATGCGCAGCCGTTCGTTAAAAACAACTAAACACCTGGGTCATCCGCCGACCAACGATCCCATTTGGAATATCGGTAAATACATCGCGATCACCAAGCCGCCGAGAACCACGCCGAGCACAACCATGATCATCGGTTCCATCATCGCGGTCAGATTGTTAACCGCGTCATCGACTTCTTCTTCGTAAAGCTCGGCTACTTTTTTTAGCATCGCGTCGAGACCGCCGGTGCTTTCACCGACGGCAACCATCGAACACACCAGAGGCGGAAAAATTTTGCTCTCCCTCAACGGTTCAGCGACGGTTTTACCTTGGCTGATGCTCACTCGACTTTCCATGATTGCCTTTTCGACGACTTTGTTGCCCGCGGTTTTGCCGGTAATTGCGAGACCGTCCAGTATGGGCACACCGGAACTCAAGAGCAGAGCCATGTTTTGTGAAAATCGAGCGACGGCTACTTTCCTTAGAAGATCCCCGATAATCGGCATCCGGAGGAGCAGACGGTCGATATTCATGCGCCCGTGCGGAGTCTTGTAATACATCGAGATCGCCATCACGACGCCGATCGCACCACCCAATAGCAAATACCAATAGGCGACGAACCAATTGCTGATATTGATGCAAACCTGCGTTGGCATAGGCAGGGCTTTGCCCATGCTGCCGTAAAGCTCGGCGAATACCGGTATTACCCAAATCATCAAGACGGCTACCACAACGACGGCGACGAAAACGATGGCGCAGGGATAGATCATCGCGCCCTTCACCTTCTTCTTCAGCCTGTTGGCTTTCTCAATAAATAGCGCAATACGATTGAGAATTGTGTTCAAGATACCGCCGGCTTCGCCGGCCTCAACCATGTTCACGTAGAGGTCGTCGAAGACTTTGGGATGTTTTCGGAGCGCGTCGGCGAGCGTGCAACCTCCCTCAACATCTTTGCGGATAGTTGTAATCGTGTTGCGCAGTAACTTGCTCTCGGACTGCTGAGCCAAGATATCAAGGCACTGAACAATCGGCAGACCGGCATCGATCATTGTGGCGAGCTGACGCGTCGCTAAAGAGAGGTCCTTTGTGGTAACCTTCTCGCCAAACCCGGGAATTGAAATCTGTCTCTCTAGTCCTTTGCCCTTTTCCCGGACCCGATTCGGAATCGGACGAATTCTTTGCTCGCGCAGCCGTGCGAGCGCCGCCTCTAGGCTCGGCGCCTCTAAATTGTCGCCTTTAACCATTCTTCCTTGGGCGGTTCTGCCTTCCCAAACAAACATCACCATAACTTCTCTCTCTTGTGATCTGAATTACTCTACAATTGCCGCCCAACAAGATTGCCTGCGAGGCATTTTTTAAATTGTGGTATTCTCATACTAAAAGCCCAAGGAGAAAACCGATCCAAACCCCTTATCTGTATCGGTGACTCGAACGGTTTCATCGACCGTGGTAAGGCCTTCGCGGACTTTGTGAAGAGCGCTCATGCGCAGCGTACTCATGCCGAGCTTAACCGCTTCCCGTTTTAGCTCCATCGCCGACGCGCCTTTGAGGATGAGCTCTTTGAGCGCCTCGTGCATCACCATTACTTCATACACCGCCAAGCGCCCACGATAACCAGTCGCGCCGCAATTATTGCAACCGCGACCGTGATAAGTTGGAAATCCGGCGCTCACTTCCGCGGAATTCACTCCTAAATCGGTCAAAATCTCCGGCTTGACTTCGATCGGTTCTTTGCACTTGTCGCAGATTTTCCGGACCAATCGTTGGGCCACGATCAAATTAATCGACGATGTGATCAAAAAGGGTTCCGTTCCCATGTTGAGCAAGCGATCGACGGTCGCGGGACAATCATTGGTGTGAAGCGTGCTCAGCACCAGATGACCGGTCAAAGCGGCTTTGATGGCGATTTGGGCGGTTTCAAGATCGCGGATCTCGCCGACCATGATGATATCGGGATCCTGTCGTAGGAAAGAGCGTAGGCATGCGGCGAAATTGAGACCTATTTGGTCTTTTACTTGGACTTGATTGATTCCCACAAGATTGTACTCAACGGGGTCTTCGGCAGTGGAAATATTGACGTCAGGTTTGTTGAGTTCCGAAAGGGCGGAATAGAGAGTGGTCGACTTGCCGCTGCCGGTGGGACCGGTGATGAGAATCATCCCGTACGGCTTATGAATCGCTTCTTGAAAATCCTTTAGGTTCTGCGGATCGAAGCCCAACTTGGCCATGTCCAACTGCAAGTTGGACTTGTCTAACAATCGCATGACGACCTTTTCGCCAAACAATGTTGGTAATATCGATACGCGAACATCGAGCTCGCCGCTGACGCCCATCTTAAGCTTGATGCGACCGTCCTGGGTGAGGCGCCGTTCCGCAATGTCGAGTCCGGCCATTACTTTTAACCGAGAGACCAAGGCGTTTTTGAGCCGCAAAGGCGGGGTCATGATTTCCTGCAGCACTCCGTCAACGCGAAAGCGAACACGAAAAATCTTTTCATAGGGCTCGATATGAATATCGCTGCACCTACGCTTGGCTGCGTCGGCGAGAATGGCGTTTACCAGCGTCACCACCGGCGCGTCCATCGTTGCTTGCTGCAGCTCTTGGAGGTTTATGTCCTCGTTTTCCTGGACGACCTCCATTTCACCATCGCCGAACTTCTTTAGAACGTCATCGTAGCTGACACCCCCGAAACGATGCTCCAGAGTTTTCTTGATAGTTGACGGCGTGGCCAAAACCACGCGTACGCCGTAACCGGTGATGAACTTGACTTCATTGATCGCCACCAGATCCGTGGGATCAGTCATGGCGACAGTCAAAGTCGAACCTAAAAGCTTATAGGGAATAAGTTGATGTTTTTGGACGATCTGAGGCGGCACTAGACTAAAGATCGCGTCTTCGATGTCACCAGGGACCAGCTCGATCGTTTCAATGCCGAATTGTTTTGCGAGAAATTCAGTTAAGGATTCTTCGCTTGTGAAACCTAACCGAACAATTTCCTTGGTAACGCTGGAGCTGTTTTCCCGTTCCTTTTTCTGGGCTTCGTCGAGTTGTTCGCGCGTGACAATGCCGCCTTTAACGAGCAATTCTGCAAACCGAGGTTCCATAAATATCTACGAAAATTGTCAAATTATCGTAGATAACCGGCATTCTGTCAACAAAATGTACAATTAGGCATCAAAAAAGAATGGGGTTCTATTACTACCAAAAAACGAAATATCTCATTAAAAAACTTAATGTTTTTTGCGCAACGCCGCTTGGGCGGCAGCCAATTTGGCGATCGCCACGCGGTACGGTGAACAGCTTACGTAGTCCAGGCCGATGTCGTGACAGAAACCCACCGATTTCGGATCGCCACCATGTTCACCGCAGATCCCTATTTCTAAATCTTTCCGAGTTTTACGTCCTTTGGCTACCGCTATGCGCATGAGCGCGCCCACACCATCTTGATCGATATTGACAAAGGGGTCTTCGGGGAGCAGGCCCTGAAGAACGTAGCTGGGCAAGAATTTCCCAGCGTCATCGCGGGACAAGCCCAGACAGGTTTGTGTCAGATCATTGGTGCCGAAGGAAAAAAACTCCGCTTCCTCGGCGATTTCATCTGCTACCATGCAGGCCCGTGGCAGCTCGATCATCGTACCCACCAAGTATTTTATCTTGACGCCGTATGATTTCTGAGTCGCGCGGGCGATTCGGTCGACGATATTTTTTTGTTCGCGAAATTCCTGGCGCGAGCCGACTAACGGAATCATCACCTCAGGAAACGGATGCTTGCCTTCACGCCGTAGCTCGCAAGCCGCCTCGAAAATCGCCTGGGCCTGCATTTCGGTTATTTCAGGATAAGAAATTCCCAAACGGCAACCTCGATGACCGAGCATCGGGTTAAATTCCTGCAGAACGTTGACCTTGTTGCGAAGCACGTCGACGGGTACGTCCATGACGTGAGCAAGTTTGACAACCTCATTATCGCTCTTCGGCAAAAATTCATGAAGCGGCGGATCGAGAGTACGGATCGTTACCGGCAGAGTGCCCATGATATCGAGAATGCCTTTGAAATCTTCCTTTTGCATGGGCAACAATTTAGCCAGCGCGCGACGACGCCCAGCTTCATCATCAGCAAGAATCATCTCGCGCACGGCCTGAATCCGATCCCCTTGAAAGAACATATGCTCGGTGCGGCAAAGGCCGATGCCTTCGCTGCCAAAGGCTTTGGCGATGGCGGCCTGATCCGGCTGGTCGGCATTGGTACGGACACCGAGCGTGCGCACTTCATCGGCCCATTTCATCAGTTTAGAAAAGTGCTGATAGATGAGCGACGTCTTGGGCTTCAAGGAACCACCAAGAAGAACTTGCAGGACTTCAGACGGCAGGGTATGAATTTCTCCTTTGAAGACTTCACCGGTACTGCCATCGATGGAAATCCAATCTCCTTCTTTGAGCTCGGCTTGATCGACCTTCAAACTCCGCGCGACGTAATCGATATGTAAAGCCTCGCAACCGGCCACGCATACCTTTCCCATCTGACGCGCCACGAGCGCCGCGTGAGATGTCATGCCGCCTCGGGCGGTCAGGATTCCCTGCGCCGCGTCCATTCCACGGATATCATCCGGGCTCGTCTCGATCCGGCACAGCACTACCCGCTCGCCGCGTTTCTTCCATTCCACCGCATCCTCGGCATGAAAGACGACGCGGCCCGTCGCTGCACCGGGTCCGGCAGCCAACCCCTTTCCCAGAAGTCGGCCTTCTTTGTCAGCTAAGTCTTTTCCTTTCTGATCGAAGATCGGCCGAAGAAGCTGATTCAATTGGTCCGGTTCGATACGCTGCAACGCTTCCCGTGAATTGATTTTCCGCTCTTCAACCATGTCGACGGCGATCCGCACCGCAGCAAAGCCGGTTCGTTTGCCGGTGCGCGTCTGAAGCATCCAAAGCTTGCCGTCCTCGATGGTAAACTCGATGTCCTGCATGTCGCGGTAATGCTTCTCGAGCATTTTACCGACCTTGCGCAGTTCGGTCGCCGCCTTGGGCATGACTTGAGCGAGTTCACCGATCGCTCTTGGCGTACGTATGCCCGCAACGACATCTTCGCCCTGGGCATTCACGAGAAATTCGCCGTAAAAGCGCTTTTCACCGTTTGCCGGATCGCGCGTAAAAGCCACCCCTGTCGCGCAGTTATCTCCAAGGTTGCCGAAAACCATTGCCTGAACATTGACCGCGGTCCCCCAGGTATGAGGAATGTTGTAAAGCTCGCGATAGGCGATGGCGCGGTCATTGTTCCATGAGCCGAACACGGCACCGATCGCTTCCCACAACTGATCAAACGGGTCTTCGGGAAATTCCTTTCCGAAGGCCGTTCTAATCTCGGTTTTGTATTCCGCGACTAATTTCTTTAAGTCCGCGGCGTCAAGATCGGTGTCGGAACGTACACTGCGGGCCCTCTTTTTACGCTCCAGAATGGCGTCGAGTGGATTAGTTTCCGCTTTATCTCTAGGCTTCATGCCAAGAACTACGTCCGCGTACATCTGCACGAAACGGCGGTATGAATCATAAGCAAAGCGAGGGTTATTGGTTCGCTGAATCAAGCCGTTGACCGTCCGGTCGTTGAGACCCAAGTTCAAAACCGTATCCATCATGCCCGGCATCGACTCGCGCGCGCCGGAGCGAATCGAAAGCAGAAGTGGATTTTCGGCGTCGCCAAAGCGGCGATCGAGGATATTTTCCATTTGTTTCAGCGCGGCGGCGACTTGCGCGTCGAGACCTTTGGGGTAGCGGCGATGATGCGCGTAGTAATAGCGACAAATCTCGGTGCTGATGGTAAAGCCCGGCGGCACCGGTATTTTTATACGAGTCATTTCATGTAGCCCGGCCCCTTTACCGCCGAGCACTTCACGCATTGCGGCATTACCGTCCGCCCTACCGTTTCCAAAGAAGAAGATGCTCTTTCTCGGCATGTCATTTACCCCGTTGTGATGTTGAATGAATTTTTTCTCCGCTTCCTGAAACGAAGAAGCCAGCTACGCAGATTCTACCGAAGAGAATTGATTTAGAAAGGACGCCGATTTAATTTCTCGGTCGACGTGATACTGAACAAACCGCAGCAGCACCGAACGAATTTCTTTGACGACCGAAGCCGGCAGTGAGAAGCCGGGCGCCGGCACGCTGCTTTCGGTCTGCAATGTCGTCAACACCTCTATCGCCGTTGCACTCAACGGCAGAATCTCTCGGCGCGAGCGTGAACAAAAGTCGCAGAGTATCCCACCGTCCACCGGACTAAAATGCCAATGAGAAACCGCCACGGAGTGACAGTTCTTCTGGCATCTTTTACAGTTCTCAAAGATTGGTTGATAACCTGCTAGCTGCAAAAGCTTCAACTCAAAAAAAGTTAAGAACCGCAGCGATGCGCCGTTTTCTTCTATATAACCCAAACCGTCTTTTAAGTGCTGAAACACCGCGGGATTTTCTTCCCGTTCGCCACTCAGTCCGTCGGTGATTTCGATTAAGTATGATGCATAGGAAATTCGATCCAGGCTGGCAGTCAACTGTCTGAAGGCGCGCTCAAGATCGGCGGCAAATATAAAAGCTAAACTGTTATATGGCCGATCGTGGAAGTGGAGGTTAACCAGTGCAAACGGTTCCAAGGAGTTTACGAAACGCTTCCGTGAGCGCATCGCACCTTTCGCGATACCGGTAAGTTTTCCATAGTTCTCGGTAAAAAACGAAACAATCTTATCCGATTCCCCGAATGGTCGTGAACGCAGTACTATGGCCGGGGTGACGTAGTGAGCACGCATAATGAGCAAATCGCTAGCGGTTCTGTGAGACACCCTAACATTTTTTAGGAAAGCAGACAACTATTTAAAATATCAAGGGTTTTTATGACTCACAACTTGACACAGAAAACGTTCGTGATTAGGTTTCAACGATTACACTGGTAAGGAGAGCTGCTAAGGCATGAGCGAGGAAACGAAAAAAGTCGCCGATGAAACTGATGAGTCGGCAACGCAAATCCTGCAAGAAGAGAATCCGGATCCTACGGGCACCGTGATCGCCGATCTTAGAAAACAGTTGGAAGCGAAGGAGCTGGAAGCGAAGAACAGCTATGAGCGCTATTTGCGTCAGGCCGCGGAGCTGGACAATTTCAAGAAGCGAACGGGACGCGAGCGCGAAGAGGCCATCCGATTTGCCAACGAAGCTTTGATCAAAGATCTCCTCCCTGTAGTGGATAATCTCGAACGGGCCGTTGCCCATGCTTCGGGCGGTGGTAACGGGAACCCTCTCGTCGAGGGGGTCGAGATGGTTTTAAAGGGACTTCTCGATGTCTTAATGAAACATGGAGTTGTGCAGATCACCGCACTCGGTCAGCTTTTCGATCCATCCAAGCACGAGGCAATGGCTCAAGTGGAAAGTGACGCTCACGAGCCAAATTCCATTGTCGATGAGCTTCATAAAGGCTACATGCTACGGGACCGCCTCCTCCGACCGGCTCTGGTCAGCGTAGCTAAAGCAATAAAATCACAGGAGAAAAAAAACGATGAAAGTCAGGTTGAAAACGAGCCTGGCGATGATTAAATAACCTTCATCCGCTGGCAATCCGACAAAAGTACCGAGGAGTCATACAGATGGCAAAGGTTATCGGAATCGATCTAGGCACGACCAACTCTTGTGTGGCAATCATGGAATCCGGGGATCCGAATGTTCTCGCCAACTCCGAGGGCAGTCGAACAACCCCGTCCGTGGTCGCATTTACGGACAGTGGTGAGCGATTGGCCGGACAAATTGCCCGCCGGCAATCTATTACTAATCCGGAGAATACGATTTTTGCCGTCAAGCGCCTGATCGGGAGACGGTCCGACGATCCGATGGTTCAAAAGGCGTCGAGCCTGTTACCTTATAAGATCGTGCGCAATGATAATGGCGACGCGTGGGTTGAGATCAGGGGCAAACGGTATAGTCCCGCCGAGATTTCTGCTTTCATTTTGCAGAAGATGAAACAAACCGCAGAAGACTATCTTGGTGAGAAGGTCACCGAGGCTGTCATTACGGTGCCAGCCTATTTCAACGATAGTCAAAGACAAGCAACCAAGGATGCCGGGCGGATCGCCGGGTTGAATGTTCTGCGCATTATCAACGAGCCGACTGCGGCGTCTTTGGCCTATGGATTGGACAAGAAGAAAGACGAAAAGATCGCGGTTTTCGACCTGGGCGGCGGTACATTCGATATTTCAATTTTGGAACTGGGTGACGGCGTCTTCGAAGTAAAAGCGACCAACGGTGATACCTTTCTTGGCGGCGAAGACTTCGATCAGAGGGTCATCGACTATCTCGCAGATGAGTTTAAGAAAGATCAAGGGATCGATTTGCGTAAAGATCGCATGGCGCTGCAGCGTCTTAAAGAGGCGGCCGAGAAAGCCAAATGCGAGCTCTCCTCGTCGATGGAGACCGATATCAACCTGCCATTTATCACCGCCGACCAACAGGGACCGAAACATTTGAACATGAAGTTGACCCGGTCGAAGCTTGAGGCGCTTTGCGCTGACCTGATCGATCGCACCGAAGGTCCATGCCGACAGGCGCTTAAGGACGCCGGGCTCAGCGCGAGCGATATTCACGAAGTGATTCTGGTCGGAGGAATGACCCGGATGCCGGCCGTTCAGGAGCGGGTTAAGAAAATTTTTGGCAAAGACCCGCACAAGGGTGTGAATCCCGACGAAGTGGTTGCTGTCGGCGCGGCGATTCAAGCCGCCGTGCTCAAGGGCGAAGTCAAAGATGTGTTGCTTTTGGATGTTACGCCGCTTTCGCTCGGCATCGAGACCCTCGGCGGTGTTTTTACCAAATTGATCGAGCGTAACACGACCATTCCGACTAAGAAAAGCCAGGTATTTTCCACAGCGCAAGATAATCAATCGGCGGTTTCGATTCGCGTCTTCCAAGGCGAACGAGAGATGGCAGCCGACAACAAGCTGCTCGGCCAGTTTGATTTGGTCGGTATTCCGATGGCACCGCGCGGCGTACCTCAGGTCGAAGTAACTTTCGATATCGACGCCAACGGCATCGTTCATGTGGCGGCGAAGGATCTGGGCACGGGGAAAGAACAGTCGATCAAGATCACGGCGTCCAGCGGCCTCAGTGAAGATGAGATCAAGCAGATGGTGCGTGACGCCGACTCCCACGCCGCTGAGGACAAAAAGCGCAAGGAAACGGTGGAGGCGCGAAACCACCTCGATTCTTTGATTTACTCGACCGAAAAGTCGCTCAAAGATCATGGCGGCGATCTCGATGCCAGCGTTAAAGAGAATATTGAGACCGCGCTCAAAAAGGCCAAGGAAGTTTTGGATGGCCAGGATGCCGACGCGATGCGCAAAGCAGCTGAGGAATTGAGCCAATCTTCGCATAAGCTTGCGGAAGCCATGTACGCCAAAGCCTCGCAACAGCAAGCGGCACAACAGGCAGGGGAAAACCAAGACGGCAAAGCCGAGAACGCCGGTGGCGGCAAGAAGAAAGACGACGTGGTCGATGCCGATTTCACAGAGGTCAAGGAATAGGTGCGGGGCGAATTTAGCATCTTCCTCATTATTCAAAGCCCCTACTCCCAATCAACACGGAGAGGGGCTTTGTTGCTCATATGGTAAGCTAGAAATTCAGGGGATCGGGCTTGAGCGGCAAGAAAGACTACTACGAATTGCTCGGTGTCAATCGCAACGCCGGCGAAGAAGAGATCAAAAAGGCCTATCGGAAACTGGCGTTGCAATATCACCCGGACCGTAATCCGGGAGACAAGCAAGCAGAAGACAAGTTCAAGGAAGTTTCCGAGGCCTATTCGGTCCTCTCTGACGCACAGAAGCGAACGCAGTATGACCAGTTCGGCCACGCGGCGTTTGGAGACGGCGGTCCGTTTGCCGGGGGCTTCGATTTTTCCGGCGGTTTCGAAGATATTTTCGGCGACATCTTCGGTGAGTTTTTCGGTGCTGCAACCGGCCGAAGGCGCGGCAGGGGGCGGGGCGAAGACCTGCGTTACAACCTCACTCTCAAATTCGAGGAAGCCGTCTCAGGTGCCGAGAAAAAGATAAAAATTCCGCGACACGGTCCATGCGAAACTTGTCGCGGCAACGGCGCCAAGCCGGGCACGGCGCCGCAAACCTGTCCGACTTGCCGCGGTCGCGGCCAGGTGAATTTTCAGCAGGGGTTTTTCAGTGTGTCGCGGACCTGCGGTCAGTGCCAAGGTCAAGGAACGATCATCAAAGACCCTTGCGCCACTTGCGGCGGCGCTGGGCGCGTGCGCACGATGCACACCCTAAGTGTGAAGATTCCCAACGGTGTCGACAACGGTTCACGCCTGAAACTGCGCGGCGAAGGCGAGACCGGTTCACCCGGCGGAGCGCCCGGCGATTTATACGTCGCGATTCAAGTTGAGCCCCATCCGATTTTTGTCCGCGACAATCTCGATATCATCTGCGATGTGCCGATCAGTTTTGTACAGGCCTCTCTCGGTGCGGAAATCGATGTGCCAACACTGGAGGGCAAGGTCAAAATGAAGATCCCCTCCGGCACGCAATCAGGCAAAATTTTTCGCATGAAGGGCAAGGGAGTCAGAGATCATCAAGGATATCATCAAGGTGATCAGCATGTTCGCGTCACCGTGGAAACTCCGACACGCCTCACAGCGAAACAACGAGAGTTACTGAAAGAGTTCGCGACGATTGGCGGTGAAGAGGTCAATCCGCTCGCCAAAGGCTTCTTCGACAAGATGAAAGAATTGTTCGGTTAGCATTTCGCCTTCGGATTAAATCCAGAGACTCGCCTCACTGGGTCTCATTCATCATCTGACTGCTGTTCGAGAAAAATTCCACACTATATGGAAGTTTTTCGTTGACGTAGGATGCTGCTCCCGTTAAGTTGATTACGGATTGGAGTCATTATGAGCGAAACTGAATGGAAAGTTGAAAATCCGGACAACAAGGGTACTCAAGTGGAGATTCCGGAGGTCCTGCCGCTCCTGCCGATCCGTGACATTGTCATCTATCCATACATGATGCTGCCGCTTTTCGTCGGCCGCGACATATCGATTCGCGCCGTCGAGGAAGCGCTCTCGCGGGAGCGTTTGATCTTTCTTGTTTCGCAGATCAATTCCGCAGAGGAAAATCCCGGACCGACGGATATTCATCGGGTCGGTACCATCGCCTCGATCATGCGCATGCTCAAATTGGCCGACGGCAGAGTGAAAATTCTCGTCCAAGGCTTGGCCAAAGGCGAAGTCGACACCTACCTGCGTGAGCGGCCGTTTTTCGAAGTTAAGATTCGCAAAGTCATCGAGCCGACGCTGCCGGAAGTGCCCATCGAGGTCGAGGCGTTGATGCGCACGGCGAAGGAAAAGATCGAACAGATTTTGAACCTCAAAAATTTGCCACCAGAGATCGTCATGGTGACCGACAATATCAGCGATCCCGGTGTCTTGGCGGATCTGGTCGCTTCTAATTTGAGACTTAAAATTGAAGAGAGCCAGGCCATTCTTGAGGTCTTCGACCCCATCGAGCGCCTGAAGAAAGTTAATGAGCTTTTGACCCGTGAACTTGAGTTGTCGACGATGCAGGCGCGTATTCAGAATCAAGCCAAGGAGGAAATGAGCAAGACCCAGCGAGATTACTATCTGCGCGAGCAGCTGAAACAGATTCAGCAGGAGCTGGGCGAAGGCGATGAGCGCGCCGAAGAAATCACCGAGCTTAAAAAGCAGATTGAAAAGGCCAAGATGCCGACCGAGGTAAAGCGCGAGGCGGACAAGCAGTTGCGCCGCCTCGAACAGATGCATCCGGAGTCCTCCGAGGCCTCCCTCGTGCGCACTTATCTCGATTGGCTCGTCGATCTGCCGTGGAGCAAAAAGACCAAGGACAATCTCAACATCAAGAAGGCCAAGGAAGTCCTCGACAAAGATCACTATGATCTGGAAAAAATCAAGGAAAGAATCCTCGAGTACCTCGCCGTCAATAAACTTCGGCGCAAGCTCAAAGGACCGATTCTTTGCTTTGTCGGTCCGCCTGGAGTCGGCAAGACCTCGTTAGGAAGGTCCATCGCGCACTCGTTGGGACGGAACTTCGTGCGCATTTCTCTGGGCGGCGTGCGTGACGAGGCCGAGATTCGCGGCCATCGGCGCACCTACGTGGGCGCGCTGCCCGGTCGAATCATACAAGGAATCAAACAAGCGGGATCGAAAAATCCGGTGTTCATGCTCGACGAGATCGACAAGGTCGGCGCGGATTTTCGCGGCGACCCTTCGGCCGCCTTGCTTGAAGTCTTAGATCCGGAGCAAAACCACGCTTTCAGCGATCATTATTTGAATCTGCCGTTCGATCTTTCCAACGTGCTTTTTATTTGCACGGCCAATCTGCTTGATCCGGTCCCGCCGGCGTTGGCCGACCGGATGGAGGTGATTCAGCTTACCGGTTACACCAATGAAGAAAAACTAGAGATCGCCCGAAAGTATCTAATTCCGCGCCAGTTCGACGATAACGGAATTTCAATCAAGTATCTGGAAATTTCCAACGACGCTGTGCTGCGGGTCATCGGCGAATATACCAAAGAAGCGGGCCTAAGGAACTTAGAGCGCGAGATCGCATCCATCTGCAGAAAAGTGGCGCGCAAGATCGCCGAAGGGAAAACGGAGCTAACCAAAGTTACCCGTGCCAACGTTCATTCTTATCTCGGCGCGCCGAAATTCCTACCGGAAGCCGAACAAGAACACCACGAGATCGGCGTCGCAACGGGTCTGGCGTGGACCAGTGCCGGCGGCGAGATCCTGTATGTCGAAGCGTCGCTATCGCGCGGGCGCGGCAACTTGACGCTGACCGGACAGTTGGGCGACGTCATGAAGGAATCGGCTCAAGCGGCGGTAAGTTACGCGCGCGCCCATGCGAAAAAGCTGGGGATCGAAGAAGATTTTTATCAGAAGCTCGACATCCACATTCACGTTCCGGCCGGGGCGATTCCGAAGGACGGTCCATCGGCGGGCATTACAATGGCTACCGCGTTGATTTCCGCGCTGACTAAGCGTGCGGTGAGCCGTGACGTGGCGATGACGGGCGAGATTACTCTGCGCGGCAGAGTGCTGCCCATCGGCGGACTGAAAGAAAAATCACTCGCCGCCTTTCGCGCCGGCATGAAGACGATCATCATCCCGGACCGCAATGAAAAGGACTTGGCCGAAATCCCCAAGGTGCTGCGCCGAAAGCTCAAGTGGGTCGTTGCGCAAAATATGTCCGATGTTCTTAAGGCCGCCTTGGTAGAGAGCGGCAATTCGGCGGGCAAGCGACGCCTTGCTAGCGCCAAGGTACCGGCCGAGCCTGGAAGAAAAAAATTACCCAAGGGTGGTAACAGACCTCTCGACAAGCGTCACCGGGAGAGATCGATTCCGCTGCGACCCTAGACGCGCGAAATTCTTCGTCACCGGCCGTCTCTTCCGGTCGTCTGCGAAAGACCATCGAATCAGCGCTTAAACCCACAAGATCATCGGCCCAGTCTCGATGAAACTAAGTCGGCTCGGAGAATTTGGCCTCATCGACAGAATTCGACGCAAGGCGCCCGTTGGTCGCGGGGTACGGATAGGCATCGGCGACGATGCCGCATGGGTCGTCAACGCAACCGGGTCATCGCTGATTACAGCGGACTTGCTCATCGAAGGGATCCACTTCGATCTTCGATGGACTTCCCTCTTTGAGCTCGGATACAAATCCCTTGCAGTCAACTTGAGCGACATTGCCGCTATGGGCGGCGCGCCAGCGTACGCGATCCTGTCTCTTGGCATTCCCGGCAACTTCAACAGCAAAAAAATCGATGATCTTTATCGCGGTATCGGCGCGCTGGCGCGCCAAAGCGGCGTCGCGATAGTGGGCGGCGATACGAATATCGCGGCTTCACTGATCATCTCCGTTTGCGTCGTCGGCCATCCGCCGAAGCAACCAATTCTCCGCAGCGGCGCTCAAGCGGGGAACGACATTTACGTCACAGGGACTTTGGGCGACTCTGCGCTCGGGCTAAAAATTCTCAAGCGAGCAGCGCAACGTTCTATGCAAGGATCCGTTACCCGCTTGCTTAAGCGGCACCATCAGCCGATTCCAAGGATCGCCGCAGGCGCGCTCTTGGCACGCCGGCGATTGGCGACGGCGATGATCGACGTGAGTGACGGCCTGCTGCAGGATTTGGGACATATTTGTAAAGCTAGTCGAATCGGCGCGATCATCTGGAATGACAGCCTACCGCTCTCCCGGGCGTATCGTGCCATGGCCGGGCGGGATGGAACCCGCTACGCCCTCAGCGGCGGTGAGGATTATGAGCTGCTTTTTTGCGCACGAGTGAAGGACCGCGCACTCATTGACAAGCTACCCAAGCGGGCGGACGTGGCGATCACAAGAATCGGCACCTGCGTTGCGGCCGAGCGAGGAATCACCGTGCTCGACCGTTCCGGAAACGCACTTTCAACCCGCTTCAAAGGGCACGACCATTTCAAAAAATAGTGGTTTGCCAAGCCATTTACGACTAGAATATCGATGCGCTAATACAATTCAGAACCGCTAATTAATGGACTCCGAGCGTGTGCAAGAGCTACTCGAGCAAGTGCGGCGGCAAAAATTAACCGTCGCCCAGGCCGTCGCCCGGCTGCGTCATTTGCCCTTTGAAGATCTCGGTTTTGCAAAGATCGATCATCACCGGGCGCTACGCCGGGGTTTTCCCGAAGTCATTCTCGGCCAAGGCAAGGAAGCGAAAGATATCGCCGCCATCGTGCGCGCCATGCGCCGGCGTCAGTCAAACATTCTGGTCACGCGCCTCGACAAAGAAAAAATGGCGGAGCTCGAGAAATTGCGCACCGGTTTAAAGTTTCATGCGGTGGCCCGGGCCGCCACCTGGGTTGGCAGATCGATCAAAATAACCGGCAAGGGCACCGTGCTGGTCGTGTGCGCCGGCACCTCCGATATTCCCGTCGCCGAAGAAGCGCTGATCACTGCGAAGATGATGGGCAACCAGGTGGAAAAGCTCTTTGATGTTGGTGTCGCCGGCATCCACCGATTGCTCGACAACAGAGCGCGCTTGGCTGACGCGGCCGTGATCATCGTCGTCGCCGGCATGGAAGGGGCATTGCCCAGCGTCGTCGCCGGATTGATCGATAAGCCGGTAATCGCCGTGCCGACGAGCATCGGATATGGTGCGAGCTTTAACGGGCTTTCGGCGCTCTTGGGCATGCTCAATTCCTGCGCGGGTGGTGTTACGGTGGTGAATATTGATAACGGCTTTGGCGCCGGGTTTGCGGCGAGCCTTATAAACCGGGTATAAATAGGAGACAATGCAGTGTTACCACTGCGGCACAGAGGTCTTTGGCACCGTCCACACTCAAAAAAGTTACAAGGTCGACTATTATTTACTGCACACGGGTCACGCCCAATGGGAGTATTTTCTAAATCCTAAGCAAGACGCGCTGCCCGTCCGCTATCTAAAAGTAACTCAACCGATCGACGTTCTGACATGCGTTCAGTGCTATGCCCGCCCCGAAATCCGGCAACTTTTGGACGATGATTTCACTGGTCGACACTGGCTGTTCGCCGCGAATCACGATGGCGACAAGCAAAGCGAGCCCGGCGTTAGGGACTGACGAACAATGGAGACCCCGAAGAAATACCGTTTAACTAGAAACCAATCGGAATTGGCGGTAAGAGTCGTCGGTGATTCTCAAGCAGATCTCTTTGCCAACTCGGCCACCGCCTTGTTCGACGTCATGGCCGATATTGAAAAAATCGAGATCAAGGAACGAATCCCTCTGGAGGTCGAGGGCACGGACCGCGACGACTTGATGGTGAACTGGATGCGCGAGCTCCTCTACCTTTATCAAGGGAGCGGCTATCTGCTAAAGGAATTTAAAATCCATGAGGTAAAGGATAGTATCGTTAAGGCGGAAGTGTGCGGCGAAAAAATCGATCCCGACCGTCATGAGATCAAACAAGAAATTGGCGCGGTGGCGTTTCACAAGAGCCGCATGCAAAAAACCGGCAGCCAATGGATCGCCCAAGTGATATTTGAAATCTAGTCATCTCTCAGCCGGCGGGTATGCGCCAGTCAAAACACCTATTGATACGACGTTATGACCCAATTCAGCGACAATGAATACGGCGGCACGGCCCTGATCGCCGATCCGATCCATCGCTACATTCAGTTCACCGTTCCTGAAACCAAGGGGGAGGTAACCGAGAAAGCCTTGATCGACTCGCCATGGGTGCAGCGGCTACGCTATATCTATCAGCTGCAAAGCGCGCGTTGGGTCTACCCGTCGGCGGAGCACAGCCGTTTTCAACACTCCCTCGGCGCCATGCACCTGGCGGGAGAATTTGCCAAGCATCTTTATCCGTCGCTGCGCAAAGTTCTCGGTGACGAGTGCCCGTCGGCGCCCTTCATCGAAGAATATATGCGCGTTACCGGGCTGCTGCACGATATCGGCCACGGTCCCTTCGGCCACTTTTTCGACGACAATTTTCTGCACAACTACGATCTTACCCACGAGGATCTCGGCCAGACGATTATTCAAAAACATCTGGGCGACATCATTCGCCAGCTGCGCCGTAGTCCGAGCGGTCCATTCGCCGATGGTGAGGAATTGCGACCCGAAGACGTCGCATTCCCGATCAAAAAAAACGGTAAGGAAGACCATCGCAAACCCAAATGGGTGCGCTTTCTCCAGCCTCTGACGGGCGGCATTTTTACTTTTGATAATCTCGACTACGTTTCGCGCGATTCCTACATGTGCGGCGTTCACCCCGGGCCCATCGATCGCGAACGGCTGATGCACTACACCTTTTTTACCCCCAAGGGACTCACAGTGCATAAAGCCGGTAATGGCGCGCTGACAACTTTTTTGAATGCGCGTCTTTACCTTTACACCAACGTTTACTATCACCGCACGACCCGCGCCATCGACTTGCACTTAAGAGAAATCTTTCCCGAAACCATGAAGGTTTTGTTTCCCGGCAATCCTTTGGACAATATGGAGGAGTATCTGTATTTGACCGACTGGTCGCTGCTTGAAGAAGTCTCGCGCTGGCGGCGCAAAAAGGGCGAGTTGGAAGCCCTCGGGAAAGAATGGGAAACCGTGCTGCACCGTGAAGTGAAATGGAAGATGGCCTACGACCGCACGCTGTCATTGAATGAGCTGCGCTACGGCGTGGCGTTGATACAGGATACCGATTGGGAAAAGCGCATTCGCGCCGCGTTGCCGGCGCCGGTGCGCGACTTGGTTTTCCGCGTCGACATGGCGACTCAAGACCCGCGCCCGGAAAATCCTTTCGCCATGGGCAAAAAACAGATCCATATCTTCGATCCGTCCAGTGGCGAGATTGCCAAAGAATCCCTTGCCGAGCTGTTCGAATTCATCCCATCCAAGGTCGTGCAGTTTCGCGTCTTTGCCCTCGACCATGATCACGATCAGCTTCTGACTGAAGTAGCCGAAAACGCCCTCAAGGGGCAGTCCCCTGCGGTCAAAACCAGTGTCTAGCGCCAGTCCGTACAGGATTCCGATCGTCGACCTGCGTGCCCAGCACGGCAAAATTCGCGTCGAGTTACGACAGGCGATAGACGAAGTCGCCGAAGCGCAGCAATTCATCCTCGGCCCCGCCGTCAAACGCTTCGAAGACCAGATGGCCGTTTACCTTAGCTGCGACCATGCCGTCGGTGTCGCTTCCGGCAGCGATGCGCTCTTGTTATCGCTCATGGCCATCGGAATCGGTCCGGGCGACGCTGTTGTCGTAACGCCGTTCACGTTTTTTTCTACGGTCTCGTCCATTACTCGAGTTGGCGCGACGCCACTGTTCGTAGATATCGCGGTTGACAGTCATTTGTTATCCGCGCAAAGCGTCCAAGACTTTCTTACGGAACGAGCGAAAACCAATAATGGCTGTACGGTAGATTCAAAGACGGGCTTGAGACTCAAGGCGATTTTACCGGTTCATTTGTTCGGTGAGTGCTGCGCGATGGACGAATTCCTGACCTTGGCGGAAAAATATCATCTGCGCATCGTCGAAGACGTCGCCCAAGCCTGCGGCGCGCGAATGGCAATTAACGGCAAAACGAAATTCGCCGGCGCTATCGGCGATCTGGGTTGCTTTTCCTTTTTTCCAAGCAAGACACTGGGCGGCTTCGGCGATGGCGGTTTGGTAACAACGAACGATTCGGAGTTAGCCGGTAAATTGAGAATGCTCCGCATGCACGGTGAGAGCCGGAAATATCACCATGATCTGACTGGGATTAATTCCCGGCTCGATTCCCTTCAAGCGGCCGTCCTGTCAGTGAAGCAGCAATACTTGGACGAGTGGTGCGAGCAAAGAACCCAAAGAGCCAATTCGTATCACGAGCTGCTCGGCCAAACCGACTTGGTGGGCAGGGGTGTATTGACGATTCCTCCGCCCAACGCTGACAAGTCTCACGTGTTTAATAATTACGTCATTCGCGCCGCGCGCCGCGATGAGCTAAAACAGTTCCTTGCCGAAGCCGGTATTCAGAGCGAGATCTACTATCCGCTGCCGCTCCATTTACAAACCTGTTTCGCTGACCTCGGTTACAAACGGAGCGATTTTCCAAACGCCGAACTTGCGGCGAGCCAAGTTCTCGCCCTGCCGCTCTATCCGGAGATCACCCCGGCGCAGCAGGAGTTGGTCGTGAAAAAAATCCAAGCGTTCTATCGCCGCTAGACTCGGCTTTCATCGGCCCCGACCCTATGGTAAAAAAATCTTCTTACTAAGCGCGGAGTAAACATGGCCAAAGTGCAAACCCGAGATCCTTTTCCATCCACCGACGGCACCAAAACCAGCTACGATAAGTGGGTCGAAGGCGAGGGAATTCCGCTGATCAAGACTTTCTTCGTCGAAGATATCCGCGACGTTAAGCTGGAATGGTGGCAACGCAAAGGCGGTGATGGCGCATTCTTACAAATGGAAGGCGCCGGCCAGGTCAACAATTGCTACATCTGCGAGATCCCGCCCGGTAAGAGCCTCAAACCGCAGCGCCAACTGTTCGAGGAAACGATTTACATCATCAGCGGGCGAGGCGCGACCACGGTTTGGCACCGCGAGGATCAGAAACAAACTTTCGAGTGGCAAGCGGGCTCGCTGTTTTCCCCGCCGCTCAATACTTGGCACCAGCTATTCAATGGCAGTGGCAACGAACCGGCGCGGTATTTGGCGGTGACCACGGCGCCGACGATGATTAACTTGCTGCATAATCTAGATTTTATCTTTCAAAATGACTTTGCCTTCACCGACCGCTTCGGCGCGCGCCAGGATTACTTCAATGGCGAGGGAACTCTACATGCCGGCGACTACCAGGGGTTCAAATTCGCCGGCAATGTCTGGGAGACCAATTTTGTTCCGGAGGTGCGGAATTTCAAGTTGCTCGAATATAACGAACGCGGCGCCGGCGGTAGCAACATCAAGTTCGAGCTTTCGGAGAACACCACCGCGTGTCACATCTCGGAATTTCCAGTGGGAACATATAAGAAAGCT
>Ga0184634_10000062_pt1 | contig 21290 bp, 21 predicted proteins | sample PLM31_200_b1_FD_133016 | JGI IMG/M metagenome (GOLD analysis project Ga0184634, IMG submission 133016) | Groundwater sediment microbial communities from an aquifer in East River, Colorado, USA - PLM3-1_200_b1 | ecosystem: Environmental > Terrestrial > Soil > Riparian zone | place: USA: East... | reverse complement strand
CCCCAAGAAGGGCGCCATCCGGCTCGGCTCCGACGGGGATGTAACCATCGTCGATATGGATAAAGAGGGAGTCATCGACGTCAACAAACTTCACAGCAAAAATAAGCCCAGTCCGTGGCACGGCTGGAAGGTCAAGGGTATGCCTGTAGGCACGATCGTGCGCGGCCATGTCCAGATGCGCGATGGCGCGGTGGTCGGTAAGCCGATCGGCCGCATCGTGCGACCCAATCCGCAATAGCCAGGAGGTAACATCTCGCCCCTCTCCATTTGCCATTTGCTATTCGCCATTCGCTACTTGCTGACTTATGAAGCGGCCAGAACCCCTCGATATCTTTCAACCCACCTCCGCGCGCGCGGCCATTGAGATGATCAAAAAAAATGGTCCAGGGGGCTATCTCCTGGCAGGAGGCACGGACCTCATCATCGCGATCAAAGAAAAGGGTTTGGTCCCGCGCTACCTGGTCGATCTCAAGCGCATCCCTTCCCTGAGCGGCATCCGGGAGAGCGCCGATGGGACTGTAACCCTGGGCGCCCTCACGACCTTGCGCGAGATCGAGACCTCGCCGCTGATCCTGCGGAACTACCCCTTCCTGGCGCAGAGCGCGGCCGAGGTAGGCTCAATCCAGATCCGCAACCGAGCCACCGTGGGCGGCAACATGGCCAACGCTACCCCCTCTGCTGATGTCGCTCCTGCCCTGCTGGCCTTGGACGCCAGGGCGAGAATCGAAGGGCCTCGGGGAGAGAAGACCGTCCCTCTGGAAGGGTTCTTTGTCGGCCCGGGGAAAACCGTTCTGACTCAGGGCGAGATCCTCAAAGAGCTGATGATCCCGCCGCCGGCGCCAAAACTGCGCGGGGACTACATCAAATTCTCCCCGCGTGAGATGATGGACCTGGCCGTAGTCGGCGTTGCTATCGTCGTCGTCCTCGATCGGGACGAGCAGATCGGCCGCGAGGCCCGGATCGCCCTTGGGGCGGTGGCGCCGGTCCCGATGCGGGCGAAAAGGGCCGAGGTCCTTCTCCAAGGTCAGCCATTCTCAGCCGGGCTGGCGGACAGAGTGGGAGAAGAAGCGGCCAGAGAGTGTAAACCGATAAGCGACGTGCGCGGCTCAGCGGAATACAGAAGGGAGATGGTCCGGGCCATGACCAAGAGGATCCTGATGAACCTGTGGTCAGATAAGGGACAGAGAGTCCCCTGGATCTACCGTAGAGAGCGAAGGTATCCCTAGGCCGGGAGGAATCTTGAAGCAAAAGATCCACCTGACCCTGAATGGCAAAAAGGTATCCATCGAGGCCCCGGCGCATCGGCTCCTGCTCGATCTCCTGCGCGATGAGCTGGAGCTCACCGGCACCAAAGAGGGCTGCGGCACAGGCGACTGCGGCGCCTGCACGGTGATCCTCAACGGCAAACCGGTCAACTCCTGCCTGGTCTTATCCGGCGAGCTGGACGGCGCCGACGTGGTCACGATCGAGGGGCTGCAAACGGAAAAGGGGCTCGACCCGGTGCAGAGGGCATTCATCCAGGCGGCTTCGGTCCAGTGCGGCTATTGCACTCCGGGGATGATCATGATGGCCAAGGCGCTGCTGGATGAAAACCCCTCGCCGACAGAGGAGGAGATCCGTTTTGCCCTGGCGGGGAACCTCTGCCGGTGCACCGGATATACCAAGATTATCCAGGCAGTCCGGATGGCGGCTGAAGAGCTGCGTTCCCGGCAGTAAATTCGGTTATGGAATTTACCTATATCGGTAAGAGTGTCCGGCGGCTGGATGTGGAAGATAAAGTGACCGGTAGGACGGTCTACGGTTACGATCTCAAGCTCCCGGGAATGGTCCACGGCAAGGCTGTCTTAAGCAGCCGTCCCCACGCCCGCATCATCAGGATAGATCTTGAAGAGGCACGCAAGCTCCCTGGAGTCCTGACGATAGTCACCGGCAGAGATCTCCCCTTCATCCACGGGGAATCGGTAAAAGACAAGCCCTTTCTCGCCATCGATAAAGTCAGGTTCATAGGCGAGCCGGTGGCGGCGGTCGCCGCGGTGGACGAGGAGACGGCCCAGAAGGCGGCCAGCCTCATCCGCGTCGAATACGAAGAGCTGCCGGCTTACTTTGACCCCAAAGAGGCCATGAAATCAGGGGCACATCCGATTCACGAGCACTATGACTCATACGAAAAAGCCCCCTTCATACGCTCCGCTCCCTTCCCCAACATCTGCCACTACTCCAGGCTCCGTTACGGCAGCGTGGAGCAGGGCTTCAGCCAATCGGACCTTATTTTCGAGGAGCGCTACGAGGTCCCCACCATCCAGCATGCGGCTATGGAGCCCCACTCCGCGATTGCCCAGGTGGATGAGAATGGAAAGGTCGTTCTGTGGGTCGCCAATGACGCGCCCCACCGGGCACAGACCGAGCTGGCGGAGGCCTTGAAGCTGCCCCTGGAAAAAATCCGCTTCATCAATCCCTACCAAGGCGGCGGCTTTGGCTCCAAGGGCGGTCTCAAGGTCGAGCCCCTGGCCGTAGCCCTGGCCTTACAGCTCAAGGGAAGGCCGGTGCGGATAAAATTCAATCGCGAGGAGACCTTTACCTCGACCCTCACGCGCCATGAGGCGATCATCGACATCAAGAGCGGCGTCAAGAAGGACGGTACCCTGGTCGCGAGGGAGATGAAGATCATCTGGGGGACCGGGGCCTATGCGGAGAAGGGCCCCACGGTATGCATCCGCGGGAGCATGCCGGCGCCCGGACCCTACCGCATCCCCCACGTCAAAGTGGACGGCTACGCGGTCTACACCAATAAAGCCGTGGCCGGAAGCTTTCGCGGTTACGGCATCCCGCAGGGGGCTTGGGCCTGCGAGCAGCACATGGACATGATCGCCCAGGCGTTGGCCATCGATCCTCTGGAGATCCGCCTCAAGAACATCTTTGTCGAAGGGGATGAGACCTACTGGGGAGAAAGGCTCCACGGCGTCGGCCTTAAAGAGACGCTCTTAAAGGCGGCCGAGGCGATAGAGTGGGGCAAGAAGGATCAAGGGATAAAGGGTTTAAGGGTTGAAGGGTTAAAGGGGTCAAGGGTTAAAAGGGGGAAGGGGATTGCCTGCATCTCGAAGCCCACGCGGACACCGACAACCTCGAATGCCTATGTGCAAGTGGCCGGCGATGGGACGGTGCAGGTCTTCGCCAGCACCGTCGAGATTGGCCAGGGGGCCAATACCATCCTCGCCATGATCGCCGCCGAAGAGCTTAAGGCTCCGATCGACTGGGTCACAGTAGCCCAGCCGGATACCGACATCACCCCTTTCGATGCCTCCACCACCTCCAGCCGCAGCACCTACCATATGGGGAATGCCGTGCGGTTTGCGGCCATCGATGCCAGGGAGAAGCTCGTCGAGATCGCCGCGCCGATGCTCGAGGCAGAAAGGCATGCGCTCCTGGTCGAGAATGGAAAAATCTGTCTCAGGGATGCGCCGCAGATGGCGCTGACCTTCGGCGAGGTGATCCGCCGAAGGTTTGGAGCCAACGGCAGCCTCCAGGGCCGAGGGAGCTATACCTTCACTGCCGGCAAGGATCTGGACCCGGAGACCGGGCAGAGCAGCAGGGCAAGCGCCTTTTACATGTATGCCGCCCAGGCGGCGGAGGTCGAGGTCGATGAAGAGACCGGCAAGGTGCGCGTGCTGAGGATCTCCGCTGCCCACGACGTGGGCAAGGCGATTAACCCGCTCAACTGCATCCAGCAGATCGAGGGAGGTCTGGTCATGGGCTATGGGGCTGCCCTGCATGAGCAACTGATCACAGACGCGAACGGCAGGATCCTCAACCCCTCCTTCCTCGACTACCACCTCCCGACCTCACTCGATATCCCAGAGCTTATCCCCATCATCGTCGAGGCCCCTGAAGCCGAGGGACCTTACGGCGCCAAAGGGCTGGGAGAGCCGGGATTGGCCCCCACCGCGGCAGCCATTGGCAACGCGGTCTTCGACGCCATTGGGGTAAGGATCAGAGAGCTGCCCCTGACCCCGGAGCGGGTCTACCGTGCGCTCCAGCAACAAAAGAAGGGGGCGGCCTAGTGGATGTAGATATTCGGGAGATTTACCAAAGGACCGGCGGCCTTAAGACAGGCCACTTTCAGCTCACCTCAGGCCTGCACACCGATAGCTACCTGCAATCTGCGCTGGTCCTGCAGCATCCTGACTATGCGAGCCAGATCGGCGCCAAAATCGCCGACCGCTTCCGAAGCGAAAAGGTCGATGTGGTCGTGGGACCGGCCGTAGGCGGCATCATCATCTCGCATGTGGTGGGAAAGGCCTTGGGGGCACGCTCCATCTATGCCGAGAGAAAAGAGGGAAGGCTCATTTTTTACCGTGGGTTTGAAATCAAACTAAAGGAAAGGGCCTTAGTGGTAGAAGACGTGGTCACCACTGGCGGATCGGTCCGGGAGACCATAGAGGTGGTCCAGGGCTTTGGGGGGGAAGTGGTCGGTGTGGCGTCCATTGTCGAGCGCAGCGGCGGCCGGGTCCGCTTCGATGTGCCCTATTTTCCGCTCCTCGTCATGGAGGCGCAAACCTATCCTCCAGAGAGCTGCCCTTTGTGCAAAAAAGGGGGAAAGGTTACAATTTCGGGAAGCAGAGGATTGTGAGGAGTAGTTCAAGGTTCAAAGTTTATGAAGATCCCATGCGCCATATACCGGGGCGGAACCAGTAAACCGGTCTTTTTCTTAGAAAAGGACCTGCCTTCTGACCCGAAGATCAGGGACCGGGTGATCCTCAGCGCCTTTGGCAGCCCGGACCTGCGCCAGATCGACGGGCTGGGCGGCGCCGATCCGCTCACCAGCAAGGTCGCCTACATCGGTCCCTCGACCGTGCCGGACGCCGACGTCAACTACACCTTCGGCTATGTCGGGCTCGCCCATCCGGTGATCGACTACACCGGCAACTGCGGCAACACCTCTGCGGCTGTTGGCCCCTTCGCTCTCCTGCGCGGCTTGATCGAGTCGAAAGAGCCGATCACTAGAGTGCGCATCTACAACACCAACACGAAAAAGGTCGTCGTGGCGGAGTTTCCCGTGGGCGAGGGAGAGTTCCTGAGCGAAGGGGACTTCCGCATCGACGGCGTGCCCGGGAGCGGCGCCAAGATCCTCCTGGACTTTATCAACTCGGGCGGCGCGGTAACCGGTAGGCTCTTGCCTACGGGAAAGGCTCAAGAACAGATCCGATTTCCCACCGTCGGCACGCTCGCCGTCTCTATGGTGGATGCGGCGAATCCCTTCGTCTTCGTCCGGGCCAGAGACCTGGGCCTCCGCGGTGATGAGGGTCTCGAGGAGCTTTCCGGCGACAGCGCCCTGCTCAAGAAATGCGAGGAGATTCGCTCCGTCGCGGCCGAGATCATGGGCATTGCAAAAAAAGCAGAGGCCACCCGCTTGAGCCCGGGCGTCCCCAAAATCGCCCTGGTCTCGCCTCCCACCTCCTATCCCACACCCACAGGGACGGTGGGTCGCTCAGAGGTGGACATCATCGCGCGCATGACCGCCCTGCAGAAGCTGCATAAGGCATATGCCGTGACCGGCGCGGTCTGTCTTGGGGCCGCGGCCAAGATCGAAGGGACGCTGGTCCATGAGATCTATCGCCAGAGCCAGCCGGACGATCCGCCCGCGGTGAGGATCGGACACCCGTCCGGAAGGATCCAGGTGGAGATGGAGATTACGAAAAAGGGCCCCCATCTGGAGCTTACCAAGGCCGCCCTGGCGCGCACCGCGCGCCTTCTCATGGACGGCTTCGTCTACGTCCCAGACCGGGTGGTGGCAGGGTGAAGCGCCTCCCCAGGCGATCAGTTGGAGGTGAAAGAATAGCTGCGCACGGTTTCGTCGTGGTTAAAGACGATGTAGAGCTCCTTGGTCTTCCAGCCCCCACCTAAGACATAGGCGTGGTAGGAATAGGTCCAGGTAGGATAGCCACTGTCTAATCCCTTCCGGGCAGGCTCGCCAAAGGTCTCGAAGATCTCCTTTTGCGTGGTAAAGTTGGTCTGGATGTTTTCCACTTGATGGCCGGCAAAGTCTCTGCCGTAAAAGACACAGCCCCAGAGGAACAACAATAGGATGAGATAGGCGACTCTCTTTTGCATGGCACCTCCTAGATCTCCCTTCTTCCCTCAAGCGCCTTGCCCAGGGTCACCATGTCCGTATACTCGAGATCCCCGCCCATGGGCAGGCCGCTGGCGATGCGCGTGACCTTGATCCCCAGGGGCTTGACCACTTTGGAGAGATAGAGCGCCGTCGTCTCCCCCTCCAAGGTCGGGTTGGTGGCCACGATCACCTCTCGCACCGTCGCACCCTGAACTCGCCCCAGCAGCTCCTTGACGCGCAAGGAGTCGGGACCGACTCCGTCCAGGGGGGAGATCGAGCCGTGGAGCACATGGTAGAGTCCCTTGTATTCCTGCGACCTCTCCACCGCCATCATGTCCGCCGGCTCCTCCACCACGCAGATCTTGTCCTGCTCGCGTCTCGGGTCTCGGCAGATGGCACACGACCTCACCCCCACCTCTCCCGGCACTGCCTCTGTCAGGCCGAAGCAGCTCGGGCACAAGGCAATCTCCTGCTTGAGCCTTGCGATGCTCTCCGCCAGCCCGAGGATCTTGCCATTCTCCTCTTTCAGCATATGAAAGGCGAGGCGGCTCGCGGTCTTCTCCCCGATCCCGGGGAGCCTGCACAGCTCTCGAATCACGCGGGCGAGTGGAGCAGGATACCCGGTCATGGCATGAGCCCAGGAATCTTCATTCCGCCCGTGGCCTTGCTCATCTCTTCGGAGACCATCGCGCGCGCCTGGCGCAGCCCCTCATTGACCGCTGCTAGGATGAGATCCTCCAGCATCTCCACCTCTTGTGGATTGACCACCCCCGGATCAACCTTGATCGAAGACAAGGTCAAGTTTCCGTTCACTGTGACCCGCACCATCCCTCCTCCGGCAGAGGCCTCTACGCTCCGTCGAGCCAGCTCCTCCTGGATCTGCGCCATCCGAGCCTGGATCTCCTGAGCCTGCTTGAGCAGGTTACCCAGTCCACCAAATCCTTTAGCCATAAGTCCCTCCCTAGGAATCGGCCCCCTTCTTCACCTCCCTGACCGAGCCGCCGAAGATGCGCAACGTCTCCCTGACCGCGTCGCCTCCTTGATCCTGGCCGAGCCTCGCCGCCTCGCCTCTTGCCGCCTGTGCCCTAGCGGCCAGGGGAGAGACCACGACAGCCACTTCGCCTGAGAAGAAGCGCCGGGCAAAATCCTTCAAGAGAGAGAGATTTTCGCTGTCCTGGAGATAGCTCAAGTGATGCCGATCCTCCACCTCTATCATCAACTGCCCGGGCGGGAGCTGCAAGGGGCGAACGTGCTCGAGATGGGAGGCTAAAAACTTTTTCTCCTGCATCACAAAGGCGACAAACCTTTTCCACACCTCCGCATGGTTCTTTTCTGTCGGGAGCTTTGCTGGGGCATTCTCCGCAGCCTTTTCGTCAAGGCGGGCTGCCCTTTTTGAGCCGGGGGCCTCATAGCCACTCCCTGATAACTTCTCCTCCAGCCGCTCCAGCCGCTGCAAGACCTCGGCGACCGGCATGCTCTGAGGAAGGTTGGCCAATCGGACCAAGGCGGCCTCCAGCGCAAACCTGGGATAGGGGGAGCGCGCCACCTCCGCGTCTCCCTCGGCCATGAAGTTGAAATAGTCCAAGAGCGTGTCTGCGGAAAGCTCGGAGAGCCGCTGCCGCAACTCTTCTAACTCCTGATCCGGCAGGTCCAACAATCGACCGGAGTCCGAGCCCACATGAGCCTTATTCTCGGGCCGCCGATCCTGGGCCAGGCGCACCACGAGGAGATTGCGAAAGTGCTCCACCAGCTCGCGCGACAGGCGCGCAACATCGAGACCTTGAACTACCACCTCGGCCACCAGCTCCAGGCAGCGCGTCGCGTTTCCCTGGATCACTGCCTCCGAGAGACCGTAAAGGACCCGGCGCTCCGCGATCCCAAGGATATCACGCAAGAGGACCTCATCGACGCTCACCCTGGCCTCTCCCGCTGTTGCCTTGGGGTCAGCACACGAGAGGAGCTGCTCCAGCAGGGACTCGGCATCGCGCATGCTTCCCTCGGCCTCACGCGCCAGGGCGCGCAGCGCGCCGTCCGTGATCTCGAGACCTTCCTCCTGAGCGATCTCTCTCAGCCGCTGGATAATCGCGCGCGCCGGGATGCGGCGGAAATCGAAGCGCTGGCAGCGGGAGAGTATCGTCTCCGGCAGGCGATGGGGCTCCGTGGTCGCGAGGATAAACTTGACGAAAGGAGGAGGCTCTTCCAGAGTTTTTAACAGGGCATTGAAGGCGTCCCGGGTGACCTGGTGGACCTCGTCGATGATGTAAATCTTAAAGCGGCCCTTGGCCGGCTGGTATCGGACGTTTTCGATGATCTGGCGGACTTCATCGATGCCTCGGTTAGAGGCGCCGTCGATCTCATAGACATCGAGGGAGTTCCCGGCGGTGATCTCGACGCAATGGCTGCACTGGTTGCATGGATCCGGGATAGGACCCTGCACGCAATTGAGGGCCTTGGCCAGGATCCGGGCCAGCGTGGTTTTCCCCACGCCGCGCACGCCGGCGAACAGATAGGCATGGGCGATCCGTTGCGCCACGATGGCGTTCTTCAAAACGCGGGTGACATGGCCCTGCCCGACGATATCCTCGAAGCGTTGAGGCCGCCACTTTCTGGCTAGAACGAGGTACGACATGGTTTCAAGTAAAAAGTAAAAAGGTAAAAGTAAAAACTAGATGCTCGATGCTTTTGCCTTTCCCGTGGATGCCCATTGCTGACAGCCAGGCTTCCCTGTGGCACAGGGGAAGATCCGCTACCGCTGCTTCCTTCCGGACCTGACGGGGTTCACGGCACCACCTTGCACAGGACCCGACTATCAGCAATCGACATCCGCTACAATCGTGATCGTGCTCGTTGCCCGTGCCCGCTACGAACACCAACCACGGACACGAGACACGATTCTGGCGGAGAGGGGGGGATTTGAACCCCCGGTGCCCTTATTAGGGGCACACACGATTTCCAGTCGTGCACCTTAAACCGGGCTCGGTCACCTCTCCGTATTGAGTGAGCAGCGAGCCGTCAGCGGTAAGCAGTCAGAGAGCCTCAACGCACTCCTCACTGTATTTAATTGGCGGAGAGGGAGGGATTTGAACCCCCGGTGCCCGTTAGGGCACACTTGATTTCGAGTCAAGCGCCTTCAGCCGGGCTCGGCCACCTCTCCGCTCTTTTGCCGCTGCGCTTGTTCTCCCTCAAACCAGCGAAAAAATCCTGCAAGATTCTGGCACACTCTTCTTCCAAGACGCCCCTCGTCACCAGGATGCGGTGGTTCAGCCGGCCATCGTCGCAGAGGCGATAGAGCGATTCCACCGCGCCCCCTTTTGGATCCAGGCAGCCAAAGACCAGCCGCGAGATGCGCGCCTGGAGCATCGCCCCGACGCACATGACGCAGGGTTCCAGGGTCGCATAGAGCGTGCATTCCGGGAGCCGCCAGCTCTGAAGGGAGGCCGATGCCGCACGCAAGGCGCCCATCTCCGCGTGGGCGGTAGGATCAAGCTCTGTCTCGCGCCGGTTCCGTCCCCTCCCGACCACCTTCTCCCTGCAAACAACTACCGCCCCTACCGGGACCTCCTTGCACGCTGCCGCCCTCCTCGCCTCCTCTAAGGCCAGGGAGATATAGAAGCTATCTTCAACCAAATTCAACTTCTGTGACGACCCTTCTTCCACCATCCAGACTAAAAATTTTTCTTACGTTTTCCCTGACCATAGCATAAAAATCCGATCAAGGAAATGAACTTGAAACCGCACCAGAGGCCCGAAGACTATTTTTGACTGGACGAGGCGGGGAATTTCCGGGGACAATCTCCTCCCTTATCACAGGCCGGGGGCGCAGAGGGTATCCGGGAGGCCGTTGATATAATCCAGGGCCTCGCGTAGGGAGATAATGTCGGCATATTTGGCGTTCATGTCAAAGAGGTTGATCTTATGCGAGGCCTGGCCGCGGTCGAAGACGCACTCCTCGACGACGGAGACGCGAAAGTTGTAAGAGAAGGCATCGACGACGCTCGCCCGCACGCAGCCGCTCGTGGTGCAGCCCGTGGCCAGGATCGTGTCGACGCGCAGCTCGTTGAACATGCTCATGAGCGGGGTGCCAAAAAAGGCGCTGGGCTTCTGTTTGCGCAGCAAAATGTCGCCATCCTGGGGGGCGATCTCTTCTACGATCTCGTTGCCCCTGGACCATTCCTCGCGCATGTCCTCACCGGCGCGGCGGTTTTTCCCCTGCCAGCGGCCAAAGGCGAGGGGGCTCCTTCTCTCGTGGGCGGTGGTATAGAAGACCGGCAGATGCTTCTTGCGCGCCTCAGTGAGAAGCTCGCGGATGCGGTAGACACCCTGCCATCCTTCTTCGCCGCAGCTATTGCGAAAACGCTCGATGGATTTAAGAATTGGTTCAGGCCGGTCGCCGACGAAGTTGTAGTTCATGTCAATGACGAGCACTGCCGGCCGCTGGCCAAAACCTTGTCGTTTTCCATAGCCGGATTTAGCAAATACCTGCTTGTCCCTTTCGGTTAAAGTATCGTCCCAGATCGCCATAGTTCTCTCCTGTGGTTTGAAGGAGTGTCCCCTAGATAGCAGATAGCCCAAGTCTGTCAAGGGCTTTACAGGGTACTAATATACTTGACTGACTAGAGAGTTGGTTGGGGTGGGAATGGTATCAGCCGGAGGGATTCGAACCCTCGAAACCCCTTCCGGGGTTTACTTGCTTATCAGGCAAGCGATTTAGATCACTCAGCCACGGCTCCGTATAAACGGATCTTCGCCATCCCAGCGGCTGATACTATCCCCATATGTGGTTAGGCTCTTTTTTTCCTAGCCTTCTGTTTCTCGCGGCGGTATCTGTCGAGCTTTTCTTGTAGTTCTCGGCGGGGAACTGCCGCCAGGCCCTTTAGGAGTTTCTGAAAACGTCCAAATGAATCTGGGCCATCACTGGCTTTGGGTAATTTGTTCATAACAGCGGTTCTTGCTTCATCGGGGGTATGGGCAGGTCATTAACCCCCCTTACTTCTATTTCTTGCGCCTTTGCGTATTTTGCAAGATCCTTATCGTCCGAATAGACAGCGGTAATGCTTTCGACCTTTGCAATAGCAACGATCTGTCGGTCGAATTTTACCTTTGCCCATGTCGAGACTGAGCCAGCCTTTTTATTGCCGCTTCCCATCGCCTCACGGATCTGCAATGATACCTCAATAGCTGCTCGCTTATCGAAGTCGGAGACTTTGAAAAAAGCCTTATCCTCTATCTGTTCAAGGTATTTTGGCCCCGCATCGCCTGCAAGTACCAATAACTCTGCAAGGGCAGGAGTCGGAATGATAATTTTGGTTTTACTCTTTTCTAAGGTTTCAACCAGATATTCAACGCGCTCGCGGGCTCTTGAGATCGGTTGCCCGTCTGCGTCCGTTGGAGCCTTCGCCCCCGGATGGAATAGGAGCGAAAGCATAGTTGCGTCAAACAGGACCATCTAAAGCGACTCATTCTGTTCCATGACGTATCTGACGCAACTCGTGAAGGGGGTCGTCCACCGACTGAAGATCGCTCTTAATAGACTGGAGTTTAGAAACAATTTCACTTAATTTGGTTTCATCTAGTGGTTCAAAAGTATGAATCATAAACCGATCCATCACCCAATTTCCAAAGTCATCACGGTGCCATCGCCCGACTCCATGGACGCGCAGTATGCTCCCGAAAAGATAAGGGGCTAGAGTTTTTGCCACTTCACGACTGCATGTGCAATGATGTTTTATATTGCCTTCTTCCATCAAAAGAGCCGGAACGGTCTCATCAGTTCCGCCAATCCGTACTAGGACACCATCTATGCTGCCAGTTTGGCTGACTGCACCAAATTTTTCGATGGTCTCCCGATTTCTACCGGGGAACTCTATTATTTTAGCCCTTTCCATTTTGGTCGTGTCCGTTTGGATTTCGGTTTCACTCTCAATTAGGCCAGTTGCGTTATCTTCCGCAAGCATATTGTCTATGCTAGAGTATGCCTCTATTGCATCCTGTGGTGCTTTCCTTTGCTTTACGTCCTTTAGTCGCTGCCTCACTTTAACTACGTGCTCACTCTCTACTGTCTGAACAACAGCTACGCTTCCAGGCTCGATCCGTAGGAAATGCACCCTCTCTTGGCTTCCAAATAGGGTTGCCAATCGCGCCATATACTCGGCTAGACGCTCCATTGGGAGTGTCTCCGGAGTAAAAACATCAATTTTAAATATGTATTCTTGACGTGACATAACCTGCCTAATTCTCGCACAACGCGTACAAACGCGTCAAGCTCCCCGTTAATAACGCTTGCCCCGTTTTTGCCGCTTATGCTGAAAGGCCATCTCCACTCTCTTTGCCCGTGAGCTTGTTATAGGTTAGACGCCTTCCCGTGATGGTTCTTAGAACATCCTCAAATCTACGGGCATTATTATCTTTCCGATTATTAAACCGGAGACTCTGTTCGTCGAGATAGCGAAACAGATGAAAGGGTTCCACGCTGACATAGGTTCCTTTTACGGTGCGCTTCAGTAAGCTCCAAAAGTTTTCGATGCCATTAGTATGCACATTGCCTTTTACGTAGGCCTCCGCGTGGTTTATGACCTTGTGAGCATACTCGGTTCGAAGTCCTATATAAGAAGCGTTTGCATCGGTAAAAATATGGCTTCCCGTTTCAGCATGCTTACGGACTTGATCCTGTAGAGTTTTATAGCCTGTATTTGGAACGACTGCGGTTTTGATCTTACTGTTTTTATCAATTCCGTGTCGCTCTAAAAGTCCCATGACAATCGTTTTTCCTACAGGTCCAGCACCTTCAATCTTTTCCTTTTTCTTGGCTTTGTGCATATTGCGAGCAAGGCCACCGATGAAGGTTTCATCCACTTCTATCTCGCCAGAGAATTTCTTAAACGATCCTGTCTGCATCGCAAGGCGAATCCGGTGAAGCATAAACCATGCTGTCTTTTGTGTTACTCCGATCTCCCGCCCTATTTCGTAAGAGCTGATCCCGTTCTTGCAGTTCGCAATCATCCAAATAGCCGCAAGCCATTTATCAAGGCCAATAGGGCTATCCTCGAAAATTGTTCCGACCTTAACGGAGAATTTTTGCTTTGAGTGTTTGCTGTAGCATTTCCACAGTCGAGCATTGGCAAGAAATTTTATTTTGCTCGATCCGCATTGCGGACAACTAACTCCATTCGGCCAGCGAAGCGAAACCATAAACTCAAGGCAGACATCGGGAGTAGAAAAATACCTAACTGCCTCAACTAGCGTCTTTGGGAGATTTGTTGTTTCCATGCTTTTGATCTAACACATCGGGCGAGGTCAGTCAAGTATATTATTGCCCTTTACAGAGACTATAGAAAGTGGGTCCCGCCATCGACGACCAGGAGCTGGCCGGTCATAAAGTCGCTATCCGAGGAGGCGAGAAAAAGCACCGCTCCGACGACATCCGCCTCCACCTGGCTGCGCTTCAAGCACCGCTCTTGATTCCGTCTGCGCTCGTACTCGGGGTCAACCTGGCGCCCCTCGGTCACGGTAAACCCGGGGGCTACGGTGTTGACGCAAATGCCGTAATCGCCCAGCTCGCGCGCCATGGCTCGGGTCATGGAGATGACCGCGCCCTTCGAGGCGACATAATGGATGTAGTTGGAGTTGCCGTTTAAGGCGACTCCGGAGGAGATGTTGACGATCTTTCCCTTGCCCCGCTGTTTCATATAGGGGAAGACCGCCTTGGCGCAGAGCCAGACGCCGCGGACGTTGACCGCTATCGCCTGGTCAAACTCCTCCACCTCCATCTCCCAAAACGGGCCCTTCTTGACGGTCATGAAGTAGGCCGCATTGTTGATCAAGATGTCCACTGCGCCGAACTGCTTGACTGTCGCCTCCACCATCGCCTTCACGCTGGCTTCATTGGCGACGTCGCAATGAACGCTCATCGCCTTGCCGCCCTGGTCTTGGATCGCCTTGACCACAGGATCGGCGCTGACCAGGTCCGGGAGGGAGACCTTGGCCCCTTCCCTGGCGAAGGCCAGGGCGTAGACCTTGCCTATTTTTCCTCCTCCGCCGGTTATAACGACGACTCTGTCTTTAAAGCGCATGGCATTGACCTCCCTCTCAAAACTCATCGGTAAAGGCTAACGATGAAACCGCTTGCTTGTAATTCGCGCATCAAGCTGCCCTCCGGACCAAATCCGGCTCCGCATGTTTGTCGGCGCCATAAGATGTCAGAGGCCCTGAGACTATTCGCAAAGGCGCTTGCTGTCAATCCAGGCAAGGCCCTTGTGGGGCTGGTTTCTTTGGGGCATAGTAAACCCCATGTCGCAGGACCTCTATCATCGGCCCATAAGAGATCTCCGAATCTCCGTCACGGACCGTTGCAACTTCCGCTGCACCTACTGCATGCCCCTCGATCACTATGAATGGATCGAGCGAAAGGAGATCCTATCTTTTGAAGAGATCACCAGGCTCGCCCAGATCTTTATCCCATTGGGGGTCGATAAGATCAGGCTGACCGGTGGTGAGCCGCTGGTGCGGAGAGATTTGCACCTGCTGATTGCCCAGCTCTCCCGGCTTCAGGGATTAAAGGATCTCTGCCTTACCACCAATGGCTCGCACTTGGCCCAGCAGGTCCCCGCGCTCAAGGCCGCGGGACTCAAGCGGATCAATATCAGCCTCGACACCCTCGATCCCGAAAAGTTCCAACGCATGACTCAGCGGGGTGACCTGGCCAAGGTATTGGGGGGCCTCTTTGCGGCCAAGGGCTGCGGTCTCCATCCGATCAAGATCAATGCGGTGATCGAGCGCGGCGTCAACGACGACGACATCATCGGTCTCGTAGAGTTTTCCAGAGAGAATGGATTTTCCATCCGCTTTATCGAGTACATGGATGTGGGCAACTCGAACAACTGGACCTCAGAGAAGCTGGTTTCCAAGAAAGAGATTCTAGGAAGGATCAGCGCCCGTTACCCGTTGAGGGAAGTGGGCCGAGATCAGGGCAGCGCGCCTTCGGTTGATTACGAGTTTATCGATGGCCGCGGCGAGCTTGGGATCGTCGCTTCGGTTACCGAGCCCTTCTGCTCCACCTGCACTCGGGCCAGGCTCACGGCTGACGGAAAGTTGGTCACCTGCCTCTTCTCTCAAGTCGGCCATGATTTGAAGGCGCCTCTCAGAAACGGCGCGACCGATGAAGAAATCAGAGAGGTCATCGGTGCGATTTGGACGAAGAGGAAAGACCGCTATTCCGACGAGCGCCTCGAAGCCCTCGCCACGTCCACCTACGATCCAAAACAACACCAGAAAATAGAGATGATCACTCTGGGCGGGTGAGATCGTCCTGCCCCTTAATGCTCTAAAAACGCTATCAGAATTGAACCACGATCCCGGCTTTTGCGATCTGGCCGGACTATGGTCTAACGCTAAGCTGAGCGCGAGGCGAAGTAAACAAACCGACGGCTGCTTAGTGACATGGGTTCACAACTCACTGTTGGTTCCATCATCAGCAGAGGCTGCTCGCCGATGCGCTCAAGCGATTCGTTCTGCGGCCCTCCTCTCCAGCGACATTAGATCCAGTTCTCTGTCTTGAGCCCCGCCACTCGCTCGAAGTGCTTCAAGTTGTTCGTGACGAACGTAAGCCCTAACGACAGCGCATGCGCCGCGATAAGCGTGTCAAATGTGCCGATGGGCTCACCACGCCGCGCCAGCGAGGCTGCAACTGCCGCAAAGCGATCCGCCGCGCGCTGGTCGAAGGGGACGACCGCCACGGCGTCCACAAAGGTGCCTATGAGGCCGTGAAGCTTCCGGGATCGTCTCGCCTCGGCACCAAAGCGCAGCTCGGCCAGGGTGATCGAGCTGATGCAGATCTCTGATGGCCGATGTTCCAATAGGTGTGTCGCGACCTGCCCCCTACCACGGAGAGCAAAGCTCACCGTGTCCGTGTCGAGCATGTACCGAGGCATCAGGCAAACGGGTCACGAAGATCTCGGACCTGCCGCTGCCTAGGGCGGGGGATCTCCCCGGACCAAGCGCCCAGGCAAGCTCGGAACTTGTCTGACCACTCATCCGCCGGCTCGAGGATCACGCGTCGGCCTTCCCGGCGCACCAGGACCTCCCGTTGAGCAGTAAAGCGACACTCCTTCGGAAGGCGCACCGCCTGACTACCACCGTTCTGGAACAACTTTGCACGAGCGGTTTTCATGGATGCAGTCTAGACCGGAGTCTATACGTAGTCAAGTGCGACGCTGTGCCCGGGTTCCCTCGCGCTCTCGTCCGCCGAACGCCGTGTTGAGCGGCGCCGGGCACGGAACCAACCCGAAGGCCGCCGTCGTATCACCGCGTCCGCCTCGAACACAGGGTTAGAACGCTTTTGGTTCACTCAAATCCGCTCTTCCGTCCCCACTGAGAGTCCGGTTCTCAAGCTTAACGATAACTTTCTCGGGAACGATGATTTTAAGTTCGTCGAAATAGTAAAGATGATGGAGGTATTCAATTTCGTTGCTGCTCGATATAACAAGAGTATCACCGTAACGCTGCGCCTTGAACGCTAAGCCCCATTCATTGGCTGGTGTTTCTCGCCAATTGGGATCTGGCGAGTGATAGCCTCTGGCACCGCCGCTCGCGATTCCGCAAACCTTCAATATCGAATCAGTCGGACCGACGATAATCTTGGCTCGTTCTGCATTACGGGCACGAAGCAGAACAGTCTTTGCGTTCCGAAGCTCGAAATCGGCGCAGACCTGCGAGGACGCGAAGGATGTTTGTAAGACGCAAACCGCCAAAATAATTGCGATCAGGGAGTAGCGCATTTTCCCGTTTCAGCGTTCTAACCTCGGTATCAGCCGCGGCCGAAGGCCGTCGGCTGATACCGAGGTTATGTGATCTCACATGGTGCCCGTTGGCTTGGTAGCCGTCGCCTTGCCGTGTAGGATGATGGCCTTAGTCTCTCGGACACCACGGAGGGTGTCGCGGAGATCATCTTCGAACGCCGATATTATGTGGCGGGCGTATTCAGTCCGCCCGGCCACATCCTGCTTCCCGCTCAGAATCTGGGATGCGAGTTCGTCTAGCTGTCGGGTAAGGTCGTCGTACGACTGATAAATCGCGGCGTCGTAGTTCCCGACCTGGCGAAGCTGGCGACGAATTTCCTGAAGACGCCTGAGGTCGAGCGAATACTTTAGCGGATTCAGGTTGCTCTCCAGCTCCACTAGAAGGTTGTCGACCTCGCCGCACAGATGTTCTGGCTTGAAGGCCTTGCGCGTCGCGGTGTCGGCAGCAAACTGCCGAAGGGCCATCGCAAGGCGCTTCGGATCGTTTGCTGCGTTCTTCACCGGTTTCAGGCGCACGAGGACCTTATCGAATGCTGTTTGGCACCTGCCGCAGATTCGACTCAAATCAGCGACGAGTTGCTTCCTCGTCTTCTCCTGCAGTCCCGAGCCGAGTTTCAACACACGGGCGCAGGTCTTCAGCGCTCCTTTGAGTAGGTCAAGAACGCCCATATCCGACCTCCGTTCTCCGTAGCGTCACTATACCCGCATAACGCAAAAGCTCAGGGGCACGCGGCTTCATCGCGCGTCCCCTGCAGCGAGAAGGGTTGGGCATCGATTCGATTATCGTCGCCACCACACCAATCTCTTGCGAGAACTGTCCCAGTAAAAATGGAACGAATCGCAGGCGTTATCAACCATGAAAAAATCGGAACATCCTTTGACTCGTTTGCAGCCTGGCAAAGCTCCAAGTTCTTCGTCATCGCATACGATGGGGTGGGTTTCGATCTGGACTGGGACAGCACAGAACGAGTCTTGGCTATGCTTACCAATCAGAAACCTCATCGTGACGGGTCTTGAAGCCCTATTCTTGTCCGACCCAGGAACAACCCCAAGCCAAACGGCTTCGTTCTTCTCATAGCCAACAATTGCGGTGTCCGCCTTGCCGTCGCAGGTAACATCGGCGGAAACAGCCGTTTTTGCATCCCAATTCACCTCGGGTTTAGTAGTGCGGAGGACTGCAATCGCGGAGTCAGTCGCCTTTAGATCTTGAGCCGTAGCAGCACAAGTCAGAAGCCAAACAGCTGCTCCGAATGCGTGAAGAAGGGTTCTCATGGCGATGCCCAACCGATTATACTGACCGGTGTATTACGGTCCTTAATGCTTCTCACCGTGTGCGAATTCTACAACCGTTCCAAGCACTTGTCAATTTCATTTCGGCCTCGCCGCTCCGCCATACACCGGTCAGTGTATGACCGTTATGCCTGCCATGGATCATTGACCGTTAATCTATCTGCCGGGCTACGGACTCCCCTGCCGCCTCGGTTCAAAACATGGGTGTAGATCATCATAGTGCTAACGTAGGGAGCCGTAGCTAACATAAAAATGCTATAGATGTTGAACCTCTCGTCTCCCTGAGATAACCTTGGAGGCCGCAAAAGAGGAGGAGAACCCCTATGCTGCTGAAAGATAAGATCGCCCTGGTCACCGGATCGACCAACAACATCGGATTGGGGATCGCACGGGCCTTTGCGTGTGAGGGAGCGAAGGTGGTAATCCATTCGCGCCACGAAGAGGAGGCCAAGGAGGTCAGCGCGGAGCTAAAAGGCGACTATTTTGCCGCCGATGTGGCACGACCGGATCAAGTGGCAGCACTCTTCGATCATATCCAAAAAAAGCACCGCAGGCTCGACATCCTGGTTAACTCTGTGGCCCATGCTTCCAAGCATGACATCCTAGAGACCACCCTCGAGGATTGGAACCGCATCATGGCGGTCAATCTCACCGGCTATTTTCTCTGCATGCAACACGCGGCGAGGATCATGAAAGAAAACGGCGGCGGGGCGATCATCAACATCTCTGCGGGCTCGGGTGAGAGAGGGAGTCCTGGGAGCGCGGCCTATTCCGTGTCTAAGGGAGCCATCAACGCCCTGACGCGCCAGGCGGCCGTGGATCTGGCCCCCTATAAAATCCGGGTCAACGGCATCGTCTCAGGTATCGTCGGCACTCCGCTAGGAAGGAGAGATATGGGGAACCGCCAGCCCGAATACGATACCATCCCGCTTCGGCGCATCGGTCAGCCCGAGGATGTGGCCGAGGCTGCGCTATTTCTGGCCTCAGAAAAGGCGAGCTACATCACCAACGCCATCCTGCCGGTGGATGGCGGCCGGATGAACTCGATGGGCAGCGCCTCGCGGGGATGAATGTCTGGGTTCTTTCTTGAGCTTTCCAAGGATGGATGGCTGCTCTTTGCCACCTGCGGAGTGCGCTCCTTCGCGTATGGTTCTTTGTCCGTTGTCCTTGGACTCTATCTGGCCGCCCTCGGGTTCGAGGCGGGAGCCATCGGCATTGTCTTTACCGCGGCCCTAGTGGGCGGAGCGGCGATGACGGTGCTCCTCACCACGATAGCCGACCGATTGGGTCGCAGGAGGATCCTACTCGTAGGCGCGGCTTTGATGGCGCTTGCCGGGGCAGCCTTTGCCATCACTGACGATTTGATCTTGCTTGCCGCCGCTGCGGTTCTGGGAACTATCAGTCCCTCAGGCAAAGAGGTGGGTCCCTTCCTTTCGGTCGAGCAGGCGATACTGCCGCAAACGACGAGCGACGAGCGGCGCACGACTGTTTTCGCGGCATACAACTTGGTGGGTTCACTGGCTGGAGCTTTGGGTGCCTTGGCGGTGAGCTTGCCCGCTGTCTTCACAGTCGAGCCGTTGGCAGGCTACAGGCTCCTGATTTGGGGCTACGTCGTGGCGGCGCTCGTATTGCTCATCCTCTTTGCAGCTCTCTCACCCGCCGTAGAGTCAGCCGCTGCCATGCGGGTGGCCTCACGCCGCAGGTTTGGCGTCCACCGTTCCCGCCGCGTCGTAGCCAAGCTCGCCGCCCTGTTCGCCATGGATGCCTTCGCCGGCGGATTTATCGTGCAGGGCTTAGTAGCCTACTGGTTTCACCTGCGCTTTGGAGTGGAGACGAAGACATTGGGCTCCATCTTCTTCAGTACCAACCTTCTGGCTGCGCTGTCGTTCTTGCTTGCGGTGCCCATCGCAAGAAGGATCGGCCTCCTCCCTACCATGGTCTTCACCCACCTGCTGTCCAATATCCTGCTTCTGCTGGTCCCCCTCATGCCCAGTCTGGAGCTCACGGTTGGGATCTTTCTCGCTCGCCACCTGCTCTCCCAACTCGATGTGCCCACGCGCCAGTCCTACACCATGGCGATCGTCGATCGGGACGAGCGTTCGGCGGCGGCTGGGATATTCTCAGTGGCGCGCAACGCCGCCGCGGCCGTCGCCCCCGCCTTCACCGGGTGGATGCTCGCAGTGCCGGCCCTCGGCCTGCCCTTTCTGATGGCTGGTGGGTTGAAGATCATCTATGATCTCACCATTTTCGCCCTCTTCCGCAATGTGAGGCCGTCCGAAGAAGAGATTCAGACAGGCTTTTCGAGACCCCAAAAGACTGTCTCAGGAAGACCTTGAGGAGGGACAATGGCCCAGGAAGCACTGGCGACTAAACCAGCGGGGAGTTCATGGCCCGAAGTCCTATGGGTCTCCACGCGCTTGGGGCTGACTTCATTCGGCGGGCCGGTTGCACACCTGGGCTACTTCCATGAGGAGTACGTGGTCCGCAGGAAGTGGCTCGATGAGAAAAGCTATGCGGACCTCGTGGCGCTCTGCCAGTTTCTGCCGGGGCCGGCCAGCAGTCAGGTAGGCATCGCCGTTGGAATTTCTCGCGCCGGGCTTCCAGGGGCGCTTGCCGCCTGGCTCGGCTTCACTATGCCCTCGGCGCTCGCTCTCATCGCTTTCGCATTTGGGCTTAGCGCTCTCGGAGAAACGGCTGCGACGGGCTGGCTGCACGGACTGAAGGTGGTCGCCGTCGCCGTCGTGGCCCAGGCGGTATGGAGTATGCGTACACTCTGTCCCGACCGTGGACGTGCGACCCTTGCCATTCTGGCAACTATCGTCACCCTCGCATGGCAAAGCTCGGTCGGGCAGGTGCTCTCGATCGCGACGGCGGGCCTGATCGGCTGGCGATTTTTTCCGGGATCAAATGTCACTCCGACCTCGCCCATGCGCTTCCCGGTCGGAAAACGTTTAGGTCTGACCGCATGGATCGTTTTCTTCCTGCTCCTCTCCGTGTTGCCTCTCCTGCGCCAGGTGGCCCCGAGCCAGGGGCTGGCAGTCTTCGACAGCTTCTTCCGCGTAGGCTCGCTCGTCTTCGGCGGGGGTCACGTGGTCTTG
>Ga0184634_10000061_pt1 | contig 21504 bp, 10 predicted proteins | sample PLM31_200_b1_FD_133016 | JGI IMG/M metagenome (GOLD analysis project Ga0184634, IMG submission 133016) | Groundwater sediment microbial communities from an aquifer in East River, Colorado, USA - PLM3-1_200_b1 | ecosystem: Environmental > Terrestrial > Soil > Riparian zone | place: USA: East... | reverse complement strand
TCTGCCGCGGAGGAATGAGTTCGAAGGTACTCCTGGGCCCTCGGGAGCGGTGGATCGCCAACGACACCGGCGTAGTCCGCGCCGAGGATTACAAGGCGAAACTGGCCATCGTCATCGACATCGGCTGGCGCGTCTGGAAGTTTGTGGGGCTTGATTCCTTCTTCAACCGCGCCCTCGTAAAGAGGGCCGCATTTGGTCTCAGCGATGTCATCAAAGCGGCTCTTCGCATGCTTCAACGCACGCTTCTTGTATGAGTCGTGAAGCTGGTTAAGATTCGGTTTCGGGCCAAGGCGCCAGTATTTTGGAACTCCGGTACCAGCCTCGGTGGCATCGCACTCCTCCAGGTACCAGGATGTCTTGGACCAGGACAACATGCCGTTGTTGAGGACCGCTGGCATCTCGCACGTGGCGGCGAGAAGCCAACGAAGGTCTGAAAGCTCAGCCTGTTCGCCGATGGGCTGGGAGAAAACGAAAGCCGCAACGCACGCCGCTTCAATCTCACGCCCGGTGAGCATTGCAGCATCGGTCTTCTGGGATTCGGCTGCTCGAGGCAACTCGGTCTTGAGATTGTTGGGCCACTGCGGGTTTTTCACCCGGTCCGAGTCCTTTGCGGCCTCCGCAAGTTTGAGTAAGGCTTCGCTCAGGCCGTCCTTTCCAGGAGCGTCCAGAAAAACCTGTGGGCCAACTAGTGGCGAATCGTCCCACTTCTCCGCATCGCGCAATGCCATCGCGAAGGTTTGCAGAACGCCGCGCGTACGCTGGAACTGATCGAGGTCCGTCCATTTGCCAAAAAAGCGGTCCAGGAGATCCGGATGGAATGGATAGGCGGCCTTCAGGCGATCCAGCGAGTCCGGTTGCTTCGCGCGAACACCGTCTACGGCCTTCATGCGGGGCCAGAACGCAACAATGTGTTTCTCGCGGTCCGCGGGGTTCTCAGGAAACTTGGCGAAGAGCCGCCTGCGGAGGAGTTCCGCAAGGTCGTCCTTTTCAACCGGTGACTGGAGTGAAGCTTGACGGTTGAGGCCATTGTTGCAGGCATTCAAGACGGCTTTCCCGACCTCATCGCTTTTCTGCGGATCGGTTGCCAGCAGCGACACGACGAGACAAGACCGGCTGGAAGATTCGACAGCTTGAGAAAGTCGCTGGAAGAAATTCTTCAAACGGTCATGCCAGACTGGGCCCCGGTCCTGCCGCTGCCCTAACGGATCTGGCGAAGCCGCGTCATGCGCCCACATCAGGAACTCGTCGATCAGGATGAGTGCACCGGAGCCGGAGACCTCCACTTCAGTGAGAATCTTGGACCAGAGAGTGTCGGCTGGCGGCGTGTCGAAATCTGGCTTGGACTCGTCCCTTCGGAGAATGTCGAGACCCTTCTGGCCTAGCAGCTGCCAAGCGAGCAGATTCCAGGGCATCCGAAAGCTCCGCTTCTCTCCGGCAGGAGACACGACCTCACAGCCCTGCACCCAATCCACCTTGTCGAAGGAGACGGCAGCGATGCGAGCGGATGGCGGATCTGTCATTTGCGCCGCGTTGAGGATCGTGGTGACCGCGGTGTCCGCCTTGGGCAGTTTCGGGCCCAAGGTAGTGAGGTAGTAAAGAGTGGTCAGTGTGTGCGACTTACCGCCACCAAACGTCTGGGCCACGTTGATGATTGATTCCCCACCGGGAAGTTTCGCCAGCCGGCGCAAGACCACCTTACAGAACTGACGGAGGTTCTGCGTCGCGTAAGTCGTGCCGAAGAATTGCACAGGATCACAGTAGAACGGCATGTCGCCAGGCCAGCCGTGGATCACTTTGTAGAGGTCGACGGCGAAGTCACTGGCCGTCAGCTTGCGATCGCGGATCTCCGAGCGCAGATCGCAAGTGGCCTTCCACGGCTTAATCACTGATTGTTTGCTCATATCGACGATTCCTCGCTGCTGGCCTTAACTGATCTGCACCTGGTCGGGGTCTTCCACCGAATCAAAGAGCGACACTTCCTTCATCTCGTTCGCCACAATGATCGTCTTTCGGTTCATCCGAAGCTGAGTTGCGAGCGCTTCTACCAATCTGCGCTCCGCGTCCTGCTTATCACGGACTGCGAGCTCGCGCACGGCCTGGAGCAGGGGTTTGAAGGCCCTCTCATTGGCAAGCCCCCACACCTCGAAAAGCTGTTGAACCTCGACTGCTCGATTCTGCTGAAATAGAAACATCAAGCGATGGAGTTTATCGATCAATGGCGCAGGGTTACCTGCATTGCTTTCGCCGAGTCCCTCGTCGGATGTTCGTTCCTGCCACGCCAGAAGACGATACTCGTTGCCTTTACCCTCCGCCGCCTCGTCCGGCACTTCCTCGATTTCATCCTGATCTTTGCGCGGCCGACCCTTCCTCTGCTTGCCGCCTTGTTCAAGAATGTTCCAGACCACGCTCAGTTCCGTCTCATTCTTACCGCACGCATTTGCATACAGAATACACGCGCCAGCAGGTGCAGGATCCAGGTGAAAAAATGCGCGGTGCAGCAGATAGTATTGAGTCACCGAATCGATCTCGAGGCTCTCTCCACGACCCTGCGTCTCCTTCTGGACTTCTTTGAAGCCGGGGAGCTCGCCGAGGCTGAATTGGAGAACGAGTTTCCTCACTTCTGCCAGGAATTCTTCAACTTTCATCACGCCTCCGCCTGTCTTCTTCACAAACGGATGCGCACTGTATGCTTCAAGCGCGGGCCCAAGTGCCGCCCAAATAAAATCCGGACCCTGAATGCCGAGGTCAAAGAAATATTGGAGTACGTTCAAACCTCCAAGTGCCTCACGTTTCTCAAACAAGATCTGCTTCATCCGATCGATGACGTTCTCCTCCCAACCAGAGGGAGCCAACTTTGGACGCTTTCTACAGACGATCCAGACTGAAGAAGAGAGTGCAGCCGAACTCATTCCCCTCGTTCGGTTGGGCATCTCCGTCTGAATTGGCCAACTGGCGGTCACCACCGCACCGCTGCGGATTACTGCACCAATGAGGGTCTCCCACGCCGCCACTTCTTTATTTGCGAAGACAATCACCAATCGTCCATCGTCATTTAGCGACTCGCATTTCGCCCGGAACGCAGCGGCCATACCGTCTTCGTAGTTCTTTTTGGATTTTTCTTTGTCGCCCGCGAATCGCGATTCATCGTCGATCAACTCCCCATCGTTTGTTTGATGGTTCCATTTCGGGGAGAGTTCTAATTGAAACACCGCGTCAAACTCCGGTGAGAGACCGTATAAGGTACGCCTGAGCCAAACGTAAAAGAAATCCATCAAGTCCGAATACGGGATCGCGTCGTAGTACGGTGGATCAGTCAGGACTAAGTCGGTGTTCATCGATGATTCCACCAACGCCGATTCCATTCTTACAATTGGGGATTTCGCCTGCGAACACGCCTGCAAAGCGTGGTCGATGAACATCGAGGCCCATTCGAGCGCACCTAAGAAGTTGCCCGTCGAATCCGATAGTGGATTAACCTCGCAGAAGTCCCACACCATGGGCAGCGCGAATCTGCCGAACGTATTTCTCATCTTTTCTGCGCCGTTATGCCAGGAACAAACTGCGCTCGAATAATCGGCCAACCGATCAACACAAATCGCTAGGTAAGCTCCAATGGCAACCGCAGCCTCAGGGTTGTGTTGCCCTGCCTGCAGAGTGGCAGTTCTGGTGTGCCCAATGAACGACGCGAGGGTAAGGAGTTGGCGATTGGTAAACAGATCCCGCCACTTCCCCATGCCGTATCTTTGCAACGAGAATGCTCGCGATGCGCCGCTGCCACCACCTGAGGGCGTCGGTTCGTTGGGAATTCCGAACGGGATTTCACGAAATCCGCTCTCAAGATCCTCGATTTCTACATTGGCTGAATTGATTTCAGATTCTGCGGGCACCCGATAGCGTTTGTAGGTCTGCTTGCCATTGGGTTTTATGCATTCGACAACCACCGACGTCATCTGAGAAGCGAGTAAGCGCTGCTGTCCTTGGCGCCGCAAATCGTCCATTGTTAGTGCGATCATTCCCGGGCGCCCACTCAGTGGACTCCAGACACCAGCCCGATTCATTGTTCCGCTCTTAAGGAAATTGGCGAAGTTCTCAGCGTTTATCTCCCAGTCCTTGAGGAAGGGATGCTCGGCGATGACTCGCTCCGGGTTTTTGATGTCAGATTCTTGAAGCACACGGAATCTAACTTCGGATTTGTCTGAACTCGGAATTGGCAGGAGTGCCGCTCGTCTGCCGGCTTTCTTACAGAGCCAAAACGTCTTCAATAGGGGGATGCGATTCGACGTGACTTTGTCTCGCGCTGTACGCGCCCATAGATACGCGACCGTAGGTTCGCCGTCCATCACCGGATACCGGGAGGCAAGGTCTGCCCGCGCGCGCTCCAGCACCCAGCGCCCCCAGGCCCTCACCTGCCAAGCTAGAGTCGCGTCTGGAAGGGCGATTAAGGCAAGTTGCGAAGGATCCGAAAAGTGGCGCTTTTTTCTTCCTCTACGCTTCTTAACCTTGCCGGCGAGAAAGTCCTCGATAAAATCTGGCCATTCCCTGACGAAGTCCGGAAGCGGCCATTTCTTACCCGACAACTGCTGTGGATAGTCGAGTGTGCATTTCAGGATCAACCATGAAACAGGATTCAGGTCTGACGCGGTGACATCGCAACCGAGGCGCATCGCTTCGAACGGGATAGCGCCACCTCCTGCGAACGGATCCACTACTCTCGGTGCTCGTCCTACGTAAAATTGTCTAATTGCATCCTGCAGTTCGGCCATCGCGGGGGCGTTCTCTTGTCCCCAAGCGAGTACACCGCCCTCGACGAGTTCCTTGTCTTCGACTACCGTGTTTCCGTCTTCGTCAGTCTCCTCCACCGGCTTTGTTACGATTTCTCCGCCAATCTTCGCTAGGAGTTCCTTCCTTTTCTCGGGATCACCAGGATCGGGTAAGAGCGTAGCCAATAGGGCCGCCCGGCATGCTGCGAGAGGTCGCCTAGCAGGCCATGTGTGCAGGGTGGAAATGTGCCCATGCCGAACGCTCTTCTCATGCACACTGGCAACGGACGCCTGTTTGAGAGGGAAGGCAACCTCAATGAGCCGTCGTTTGTCGTTCATATTGGTCCGTTTGCGTCGTCCGAAATTATCAGCAGTAGATCTGGAAATATTGCAGAGTTACTCATTCGGGTTCTGCTTCCTTGATTACGTCGCCGATGTTAAGCGTGAAAGACTGTCGTGTCTTGAATGCCAATCGGATCGGATCTCGCACCCGCAAGAGCTTGGGATCGGTGGCGCAGTCGACCACGACGTAGAGCCAATACTTGTCGCGAACATTGGCGGCGGTGGGCCACTCGTTGTCCGTCAACTGGACTTGCCCGCGACCCGCCCGGCCTTTCACCTCGATCACGATCTTTTCGCCGTTTGCGCGGTGGCTTTCGAGGTCGTAGCCGCGGGCAAGGTGCGGCGCTGATACGTCGAACACCCTTGCCTGATAGTTGTCGATTTCAAAGTTACGGGCAATCCTCATGGCGATCGCCTCGATGTCCTTGTCGTAGGCGTCCCGCGCCTCCGGCGTTGGATCGGGCACCACTATTGCCAGAGCAACGCGTTCGAGTTTTACGATGTCGATCAGGTCCGGTCTTCGCTGCTCGTAAAGGAGCGCTTCTGCCCTCTCAGCCTCCAGTGTGGCCTGTTGCTTTTTCACTTCTTCAAGCTCTTCGGAGGCGATCCCGTCGCCTTGGCGAAGCCTCCGGGCAAGTTCGCTGCGTCGTTCTGCGAGTTCGCTTCCGCGGAAATCGAATCCACGGAGAAGGTCATCCAGCAACCCTTCGGTCTGCGCCCGCAAGGCTGTTCGCAGTTGCTGAAGATAGGTGGTTTCCGCCACCATCCTCGCATACGCGTCCGCGCGGCTGGCGCTGTCTTCCGGATTGAGCAGCAAGTTGCCTGCTTTCCAAAGCAACGCTCTGGGAGCGGGTTGGAGTGCCAGGAGGTGGTTCGGTGCGCCGACCGCAAACTCCCCGTTTTCATCCCATCGGAGTCCAATCAGCCGGCGATCGAACATGCTCGCCTTTGTATTTTTTCCCGATCCAACCACAGGTTCCCCAAGCTGGCAGACATAGACTCCGAAGAAGTACGGGCGGTCTGCGGCCGGGTCGCAAAAGACGACGCCCCGTTGTACATCGCCTTGAAAACGCCGAATCGTCTGTTCACAGAGGGCGTCAAAGATGATGTCACCGGGTCGCAAGAAGCAGATGCGGTTGCTTTCCACTCCGGGAATCACCGCATCTCGCCGGACGGTGAGGTACTCGGGAAGTCCATTCGAGAACCTTGTCCCGAGATTTCGGAGCCAGGTGCCCTCCGTCCCGGAAGGAGAGAAGCGCGCAGTCTCGCTGACCTCTCCCTGTATTTGAACGCCGAGCCGAGGCGCGGCCTTGTCCACGAAATTCTGGATGAACGCCGGCAACAGCTTGTTGAAACGTTCGACCTCGATCTCGTTGTTAAGCTGGCCCAGGCGCTTCGCGACATCGCCATAGGTGGACGCGGTCTTGCGCTGCTCTTCCATCGTCACCCGGAGACGCTGTGTTGCGAACAGCGAATCGAGTTTCTTCTGCGCCGAATAGGGCGCTGTCTCGAACAACGATTCGCGAAGAAGATCCCGGAGCGAAACCTCTTCAAGTTGCTGACCGATCACGTCGAATACCTTATCGCTGCAGAGGTCTTTCCGTGCCTCGTCGAGTTTCGTCAGCAGGGTCGACAGGACATCGCCTTCCCGCGTCCCTTCCGCCACCATGTTGAAGATTCGGACTTCAGCATGGCGCTGTCCAAACCTATGCAATCGCCCCATCCGTTGTTCTAACCGTGCGGGATTCCACGGAATGTCGAAGTTCATCATTAGCCAAGCGAACTGCAGATTGATGCCTTCGCCGGCAGCGTCCGTAGCCAACATGATCCGTGCAGTTGGGGCATCTGGATTCTTGATGCCTTGCTCTCGGCGGAAATTCGCCGGCATGAAGAAGATTCTCTGATCCTCACGTTCCTCGACATCCATGCCGCCGTGGATGTAGGCGAGCTGCCCGGTGTAACCGAGCGCTTCCAATCGCTGGCGTAGATACTCAAGGGTGTCGCGGTGTTCGGTAAAGATCAGCAGTTGCTGGTTGCGGAACTCAGCGGACTCGATCAGTTCCCGCAGCTTCAGAAATTTGGTCTCTTGTTGCAGTTCGCGGACCTGCTCGCCCAGTGATGTGACGAGATCGATGTATTCGAGCTCCTTCTTGAGCTGTGTTGCGTTGGAGGGGCGCGCCAGCAAGAGAGCCTGGTTTTCCATGCTCTCTTCCGTCTCGAAGCCCTCACCGGCGGTCTCGTTCTCGTCTGCCGTGCTGGTATCGAAGTAGGATTCGATCCGATCCACTGAGAGCGGCATCTGGCCGTCGGTGGGAACGCCCTCAGTGACACGCTGCTTGCGTCGCCTGAGGGATTCGAGCATCGCGTAGGTAGAGCTGGCCAGGCGACGTTGCAGAACGGCGACGACCATTGCCGCGGCGTTCTTGTTGGTGGTCCGATTAGTCTCGTAGCTCCACCTGAGGTAATCGGTTGCGGAATCGTAGAACCGCTGTTCTGCGGGCGACAGACGGAAGCTAATTGTTTGGCACAAGCGCGGCTTGTAGATCGGCTGGCCGTGGTAGTCGACCATCTCTTCCTTAAGGCGCCGAATGAAGTACTTCGTCCTTTTTTCAGGAGGCAGGGACTTCAAGGCGTCTTGGGTAGAGAGGACTTTCGGATCCAGCAAGCGCCACAGAGCGTAATAGGGGAACGGCTTCCCCATGTGGGGAGTAGCTGTCAACAGGAGCAAGTGAGTGCAGCGCTGGCTGAGCGATTCGGCTAGCCTGTACCGACGCGTTTTGCTATCGGACCGATTGGGATCCGCCCAAGATAGTTTATGGGCCTCGTCGAAGACAACCAGGTCAAATCTGGGGAGAGAGCTCGCGATCAGCCGGTCTCGCACCGCATCGGTCGTCGCCGTGTCGACGCTAATTATGTGGAGCCCCGCTCCCGGCTCGGTGAGGGGATCGCCCTTTGTGAAGTCGGCACCGCGCAGTATGGTGAACTCGAGGTCAAAGAAGTGGCGGAGCTCCCGACGCCAGTTCCACGTCAATCCGGCCGGCGCGCAGATGAGCACACGTGACATTCGTCCACGGTTGATCATTTCGCGGATGTAGAGGCCGGCCATGATCGTCTTTCCGGCGCCCGCATCATCGGCAAGAAGGAAGCGAAGGGGATTCTGGGGCAGCATGTGCTCGTAGACGGCAATCCTCTGGTGTGGCAATGGCACGACCCGCGAAAGTTCGAGCCCAAAAGCCTTGTTGAAGAGGTGGCCGTTCTGTAGGCGGTGTGCGTCCACCACGAGCTTGACCGCGGTCGCGTCGCCTTCAAAGTCGAGACGGACCGGCAAAGAAGGTGGTGAGGTTGACTCCGAAACCTCGGCAGAGGCCTCGTGCAGAAGCGCCTTGAGCCGACTAAGCCGATCTTTCTGTGGCTTTGCCTTGCCGTTTTCCCACCGGTTGACCGTCGCGAAGGAAACGCCGATGGCCGCCGCGAACGCCTGCTGCGACATTCGCAGCTGGCTTCGGATAGCCTTGATTTGGTCCGAAGTCATTCTGTATTAATCATATTAAAAATGTGAGCGGCTATATATAACATATGCTATATTTTGCCGTCAATGATTTCCATAGAACATTGTTTGCGGGGCTCAGCTGAAGATAATCAGATCTTGGGCGCGGTCGAGAATACTGCGTTAATGGTGTCACGACATTGGTTGATAGGCACCCCCCTATTGGGAACCGATCGTTATCGACCTTCTAGAACATTAATATTTGCTGAACAGTAAATATAGAGTTTTATGATTATATTCGATAGAATGACAATATTCACTGTTCTGTAAAGAACGGCTTTCCGATGATCCTTGACCCGCAGTTGACTGAGCGACGGCTGATCGAGCAGTTCCTGGATGTGCTTCGGGAACTGCCAGACGTTCATGCCCAGTTAAAGGCCTTGGAAAACGCCGGCCCGTCTGGCGACACAGGACGCGATGCCGAGATCGATGTCGAGATTGCAGGCAAGGCACTTACCCTGTTCGTCGAGGCCAAGAAGTCGGTCTATCCCCGCGACGTGCGGCAGGTGCTGTGGCAGATCAGGCAATTTGGCTCAGACCGCCGGCTCGGGGAGCGCGACGACGCGGTTTCGGTGCTCGTTGCCGAATCGATTTCTCCCGGTGCCAAGGAACTGTTGAGGGAGGAACGCGTTGGCTACTACGACAGTGGCGGTAGTCTCTTCCTGCCCGCTCGTGGTGCTTATCTCTACATCGACAAACCGCCGCCCAAGACGCTGGCGAAGGCCGTTCGCACCCTGTTCTCAGGACGACGCGCGCAGGTGCTGCACACGCTGTTGATCCATCACCAGGACTGGTTCGGCGTCAAGACACTGGCGGAGAAAGCCATGGTGTCGCCTGCGACCGCCTCGCAGACGCTCACGGAACTGGAGCGCTTCGATTGGCTGACATCGCGTGGCCAAGGCCCAAACAAGGAACGACGCCTCCTCGAGCCGGGATCACTACTGGATGCGTGGGCACAGCAGCTCGCCTCGCTCCGTCCGCCAGGCTTGCGCCGCTACTATGTTCCCTCGACGGATGCGGAAAAACTGATTGACCGCATCGGACACGTATGCGATGCGCATGAGGTGGAATACGCCATCACGCACGAAGCCGCCGCGCAGCGATACACCCCTTTCCTTTCCAGCATCTCACAGGTGCGCTGTCGGATGCTCGCGGGCCGTGCCGCCGAGGCTGCGATCGGTGAGCTGGATGCGCGTGTCGTCAGCGAAGGTGCCAACCTCGTGATACTTGAAGCCAAGTCGCACGGCGACTTCCTGTTTCGGGAGCGGGTCAAGGACGCCTGGCTGGCCAGCCCAATCCAGGTCTATCTCGACCTGCTGCGCGGTGAGGGACGCGGCAAGGAAATGGCCGAGCATCTACGCCATGAAAAGGTCGGTTTCTGATGGCCAAGCCCGCCACGTTCGACGGATACAGCGACCGATACACGAAAGACTGCGAGCGCGTCCTGGTGACGCTGCTGCGCGGGCTGGGGCCGTGGAAAGAGTCGGTCTACCTGGTCGGAGGGCTCACGCCGCGCTATCTGGTGGCGGCGCGGCCTCCGGTAGTCCCCGCGCATGCGGGCACGCTGGACGTGGACATCGTGATCGACTTGCAAATCCTCGCCGACACCGACGCGTACCACACGCTCGAAGAGAATCTCAAGAAAATGGACTTCGAGCGCGCCGAGAACGACCAGAAACAGAAGCTCTCGTGGCGCTGGCAAACCCGCACCGAGCACGGCGCATTGATGATCCTCGAACTGCTCGCCGATGCGCCGGACATTGCAGGTGGAAAGGTCCAGCCGCTGCCGACGGAGGGCACGATCTCAGCGCTCAACATTCCGCACTCTTCGATCGTCTTCGACCTCCACCAGGTCACGGAAATCCAGGCCGAACTGCTGGGCGAGAACGGCGTGGCGACTGAGAAGGTACGGCATGCCAATCTGGTGAGCTTCACCTGCCTGAAGTCATTCGCGTTCGATCAGCGGAACGAACGCAAGGACGCACATGACCTGATCTATTGCATCGAGCACGCCCCGGAAGGCTTGGACGCCGCCGCGGACGCCTTCCGCAAGGAGCGCGACGGCAAACATGGGGCTGTCATCGCGTCGTCACTGGAGATTCTGCGCAACCGCTTTGCCCACGATGAAAAGACCGAGGGATACCGCAAAGACGGCCCCGTCTCCGTCGCCAAATTCGAACTCGGCGAAGGCGACGAGGCAGAACAACGCGAGGCGAGGGCGCTTCGCCAGCGTCAGGCGAGCGACCTGATCGATCGACTCCTGGCGCGGATCGGGCATAGGCCATGAGCTTTCCCGCAGATATCAAAGGTTGCATGAAGGACTGCATCTTGTCCTTGATATGGCCGCGAAAGGACATCGTCGGATTCTTCGAGCAGCATGGGTGCACCAAGGCCGACGTGAAGGACTTGGTCATTGAAGGCGAAAACGGTCTGAAACGTCACGAGATCATCGACGCGTTGTTTCGCAAACTGGATGCGCGGCCTGACAACGGACTGGGGACGCTGCGTGCCATGCTGCAATCACTCTTGAGCTGGTCGCACTTCGACCCGTACTACTTCAACAAGCTGCGCAAACTGGACCGGACGACCGCGGAGAAGAATCTCAACCATCTACGGCAGCTGCAGGAAATTCGGGACGCGAAAATCAAGGCAGACCGCGAGCGCCGTGCCAGCACCGAGGCCGAGCGGCAAAAGCCGTCCGCGACGCTCGAACAGTTGCGCACCGAATACCTTGACCTGCTGGCGAACAAGACGCCCAGGCAGCAACGCGGCTATGCGCTGGAGCGCATCCTGGGCGAACTATCCCGTCTCTCCCGTCTGGAGACGACGGAAGCATTCCGTGTCAACGGCGAGCAGATCGACGGTGCAGTGAAGTTCGACGGCGAGCACTACATCGTCGAGGCCAAGTGGCAGGAAAAGTCGGCCAGCAATGAACCGGTCTATCAGTTCGCGGGCAAAGTGGCAGGCAAGCTTTACGGCCGAGGATTGTTCATCTCGGTCAATGGTTTCAGCGCTGAGGTTATCCGCAGTCTCGTGATGGGGAAGGATATCCAGATGATTTTCGTGGACGGGGAAGACCTCGTACTGGTTCTGGAGGGTCACCTCACTTTGCGCGAGACCATCGATCGCAAGGTGAAAGCGGCACAGACGAAAGGGCTGATCTACGTGCATCCGATATCCGGATCTGAAAAGAAAACCTGAATACCAGCTACACAGAACGAGAAGGGGGACCATGCGACTGAGCAGAATCATCATCAAGAATTTTCGCAACTTCAAGTCGCTGGACCTTTGCCTCGGCGAGCATACTGTGGTACTGGGCGAAAACAAGGTTGGCAAGCATACGCATGAGTAGAGGCAAAAGATGATTCGAAGACTCCTCGACGCCTTGGCCACGCAGCTCTGCGCATTGCTAGCCGAAACACTGCCCAAGTTGGATGGCGACTGGTGGGACAAGCGTGTCGTTAGCAGGCTCACTTTCCAGCAGCAGAATTTCGTCCGCTCGAGCCGAACCACCTCGCTTGAAGGGTTGGACGTCGCCGCTCTTCTTCGTGTTCTTGACCAGAACTGGCACGAAATCGCGCCCATACGATCTTTGCCGATCGGTGCGCGGAGTTGGCTCAAGGAAGCGCAGACAATCAGGAACCGATGGGCGCATGCACCCACTGGGGGACTTGAGGCTGAGGAGACCTACCGAGATCTGGATACGCTCGATCGTCTTCTCGCAACCGTCGGCGCTGGTGCGGACGTGCTCGCAGAAATTCGTGCGGAGAAGAAGTCTCTCCTCGGCAAGCTTGCAGGCGGCGGGTCGCCCGGAGGCGCCGAAGGCCAGCCGCCACAGCGGTCTGAGGGGACCCTGCCGCGCGGGACAATTGTCAGACTCAAGGCGCGGCCATCGGTCACGGGTGCCGTTGTTGATCACTTGCCGGGTGATCCGGAAGGCAGATACGTCGTATTTCATGACGGTGCGACGGCGACCTACTATGCGTCGCAGATCGAGCGCGTGGAGGTGCCGGGCTCAGCGGGACGAATCGTGTCGCTGGCAGAACTGAACGCCGCCCTTACGGCGTTGCAGTTGCTCCACCCCAGCATCGCCAATCTCTACTCCCTTTACTCGGCGCGCATCAATTTCGTGCCCTATCAGTTCCGTCCCGTCCTAAAGCTCATCCAGGCGGACCGGCCGCGCATGCTCATCGCCGATGAGGTCGGAGTGGGCAAGACCATTGAGGCCGGACTCATTCTCAAGGAACTTCAGGCTCGCAGAGAATTGCGTTCCGTTCTCGTCATCTGTCCGAAGCCATTGGTTGCGGAGCGCAAGTGGCTTGAGGAATTGAAGCGCTTCGACGAACAATTCGTCCACCTTGACGGCGACGCGCTGCGCTACTGCATCGAGGAAAGCCACCTCGACGGGGTCTGGCCGCAGCAGTACTCACGAGCAATTGTGCCCTACTCGATCTTCGACGAGGCGCTGCTGTGTGGACGGCAGCGCGGAAATCAGAGACAGCGCGGTCTGCTCGATCTCGACCCTCCCCCGGCATTCGACCTGGTGATTGTCGACGAGGCGCACCACATCCGAAATACGGAGACGTGGGCATATCGCACGGTAAGGTATTTCTGCGACAACGCGGAAGCTGCGGTGCTCATGTCGGCCACGCCGATTCAACTGAGCGATAACGATCTGTTCAATTTGCTTCATCTCCTCCGGCCCGACGTGATCCCCAGTCGTCGGGACTTCGATCGCATCGCGGAACCGAACCCGCACATCAACCAGGCAATCGAAGCTGCGCGAGCAGCGCGTGAAGATTGGCGCGACGAGGCTCGCGCATGCCTCGGGCGCGCACTTGCGACGCCGTGGGGAACGAGCGTTCTGGCGGTTGCTCCCAGAGCTCAGGCGATCTTTGATTCGCTGGGAGACCTTGGACTCGATGCTGGCAGGCGTCTGCGCCTCGTGCGCGACCTGGAAGAGCTCTATACGTTCTCGACGTACATCAACCGTACGCGGCGACGAGACATCGGAAGCTTTACGACGCGGAAGCCGGAAACCGTCGCCGTTGAGTTCACGCCCGAGCAGCGGGCGCTACACGATGATCTCCTCGGACTCATTTCTCGGATCATGGAGCGGCGGCACGGAAACGCCAATCTCCAGTTCCTTATGACCACCATCCGGCGGCAGGCGGCGAGCTGCATCTTTGGCCTGGCGCCGATGCTGGACGCGATACTGAATCGCCACCTTTCCGAACTCGAACTGAGCGAAGCAGGGGACGACGCTATGCCGGAGAACATTGGCGATGAGCTTTTGGAGTTTAGAAATGACATTCAGGACCTCGTCCGAAGGTCGCGGAGTCTTTCGGAAGAAGACCCCAAGCTCGAAGCACTGCAACGGGTGATCCGGGACAAGCAGAAACTTTCAAACAACAAGCTGCTCCTGTTCAGCACATTCCGCCATACCTTGAGCTATTTGATGGCCCATCTAGGGAACGAGGGTATCCGCACCGGACTGATCCATGGTGATGTGCCAGAGGATGAACGCCGGACCTTACGCAACCGGTTCAGCCAGCCAAAAGAGAGCCCCGAGGCAATCGACCTTTTGCTCTCGTCGGAAGTCGGATGCGAGGGCCTCGACTATCAGTTCTGCGACGGACTGGTGAACTACGACCTGCCGTGGAACCCGATGCGTGTCGAGCAGCGCATCGGTCGAATCGACCGGTACGGACAGAAGAGCGAGACGGTGGCGATCTACAACTTCGTGACCCCGGGGACCGTTGATGCGGACATATACCAGCGCTGCCTGTTGCGCATTGGGGTGTTCCGCCAGGCGTTGGGCGGAAGCGAGGAGATTCTGGGACGACTGACTCGGGAGATTCGGGACATTGCCGAAAACCTTACCTTGACACCGGAGGAGCGTGCCACCCGGCTCCAGCAAATCGCCGATAACGAGGTCAGGGTGGTTCAGGAGCAGGCGCGTCTAGAGGAAGAGCAGGCCAAGTTGTTCGGCATTAACGTACCGTCGAAGTCGTTCGAGGATATGGTACGAGAGGCCTCCAGCTATTGGCTGAAGCCTCAGATGTTGGCCAATCTGGTAGCTGCCTACCTTGAGCGGATGTCAGGCGGCAAGGATGTCCCCGGCATTCGCGACAAGAAGCTCGTGAGCTTGCGGCTCGGGCGCGAGGTCAGGGACGTGCTGCTCGCCGATTTCAAGGACTTGGCGCTAACAGGTGCGACGGCGAGAGCATGGGACCGCTGGCTTCGGAGCAGCGATCCCTACTTCACGGTTACATTCGATCCCGTCACCGCGGACGAACGACGTGATGTCGCATTCATCACCCCAACCCATCCGCTTGCTCGTCAAGCGGCGAAGGCCATCAGTCCCGCCGAGCCGTTGGGAACTGTAGTTTCGGTCAAGAGCGCCGACATGAAATCCGGACGCTACCCGTACGCGATATACCGGTGGAGGAAGCTTGGGCTCAAGGAGGACTTCGCCTTTCAGCCTGTCTGCGGCAATGCTGCAATGTCGGAACGCTTGCTTGAGCTACTTGAAGGTGCGGTCCCTGCCAGTGGCGCCGCACCGACGCTTGAGGAACAGAAACACCTCGAACGTGCTCACTATGCGAGCTGGAGCGATGCTCGGGCAATTCATATCGAGCAGGTATCGCAGATTGCTCAGTCTCGTCTCTCTTCCCTCAGGAGTACGCACGACGCGCGCATTGCGCTGCTGGAGGAGCAGCGGGACCAGGCTGGGGACGAGCGGATTCGTCGGATGCGTGAATCCCAGATCGACACCGCGAGGCTCGACTTCGAGAGGCGGGCTGCGGATCTAGCGGAGGCCACCTCGCGGGCGGACATCGTAGCGGAGCCAGTGGCATTTGGTGTGCTCGCGGTGGAGGGTAGCGGCAGCGCTGTTTGACAGACGCGGCACTATTCGCGATAGCTGTGGAGACCGGGGAGATGGCCAGAGACTACGACGCGATATGTAGATACAACGAAGAGCAGCTGGGCAAGGACCGAAAGTCCCGAATGTCGCAAGTGGCGATGTACGCTGACACGGCGCACTTTGTCTATGGGTTGTTGCAAAACGCCGATGACGCCGGGGCGAGCGAGATCGCCTTTCGCCTTAATGCAGATAGCCTCGTGGTCGAACATAACGGGAAGCCTTTTGACGAACCTGATGTCAGGGCGATCAGCTATTTCGGGAAAGGCAAGACGGACGTAACCGCAATTGGACACTTCGGATTGGGGTTCAAGTCCGTGTTCGCGTACACGGCATCACCCAGGATTCACTCGACCGAAGACGACTTCGAGTTAGTTGATCTCTACACGTTACGTCCCGTCGAGCGACCGGCCGACTTGCCAAAGAGGTGCACTCGTTTTGTATTGCCGTTTGATCATCTTCAGAAGAAGCCTGTCTACATCGAGCCCAGCAAGCTCAAGCGCCCGGAGAAGGCCCGCGCCGAAATAGGCGGCAAGCTCAAGGCCCTTGGTGGCGCAACGCTGCTCTTCACGAGAACACTGAGAGAGATACAGTGGTCGGACGGACGAAACGAAGGGCAGTACCTTAGAGAGGACACGCCAATTCGAGGGCCAGGGCGGGAGACCCTCATCGTTTCGGAAAACGCGGGTGACCAGCATTTCCTGGTGTACGAGCGGCCAATTTCTTGGCCAGACGAAAGTGGGAGGATGGCAGAGCGCAGGCCTATTGCGATCGCCGTGGAGCTCGACAAGTCCCACAAAAACAACGGTCGAGTAACCGGAGGGGAGAATCAGAAGCTATGGGTTTTCTTCCCGACTGATAAAGAGACGCACACGGGTGTCATCATCCAGGGTCCATACCGCACAACTCCAGCGCGCGATAACGTGCCGGCGGATGATGAATTCAATCAGCATCTAGTCAGCGAGACGGCTTCCTTGCTTCGTGCCGGCCTTAATGCGATGCGAGGTCTCGGTGTGCTTGATGCTGAACTGCTGTCGCGTTTGCCGCTTGATGAGTCAGAGTTCGAGAAAGGGTCGTTCCTCAGACCAGTCTATGATGCGGTCCGGGCCGCCATCAAGGACGAGCCTCTGCTTCCCACAAACAAAGCCAAGCATGTACCCGCAACGCAGGGAAAACTCGCTCGGGGCCAAAAGCTAACAGAACTCATCAGCGCCAAACAGCTGAGCAGTCTGTTTGGCCAGGAGGATCTTGAGTGGCTGAATCCTTCGATTACAGCGGACAAGTATCCGACCCTCTATCAATATCTTGTTGGAGCCAAGCAATATGCGTGGGACCGCGACTGGATCGTAATGCCTCTGGTGAAAGCCATGGAGGTGAGGGTCGAGGACTTCGCGGAGAAGCTTAGCGCAAGGTTTTTGGCTGAGCAGACGGATGCGTGGGTAGTGAACTTTTACAAGTTCCTACAGGAGGGGCGTGGCCAGATCTACTCCCACTTCCTAACGAAGCCTTTGATCCGCCTGGAAAGCGGGAAGCATGTGCCCCCGTTCAGTGACAACCGCAGCACGCCCAATGCCTATCTTCCGACCGAGGCCGACTCGGACCTACCTACCGTCAAGCGCTCCCTTGTTAAGGACAAGAAGGTCCTGGATTTTCTGCAGGAACTCAAGCTCCAGGTGCCCGATAGTACCGACGAGGTCATGGAGACGGTCCTGCCGCGATACGAGGGCGGGAAGAGCGTTGAGGTGGCAGTATGGAAAAGGGACTTCAAGAAGATACTGGCTGCGCTGCAATGTCAGGACCCCACGAAGCTTTTTCGGCTAACGGAAAAACTTAAGATCTCGAACTGGGTCTTGGTGCAGCCCCAGAGTGCAGAAAATCTGTACTTGGTGACACCAGGCATGGCCTATGTGCTCACCGACGAGTTGGGGATGTACTTCAAGCGAGACGACGAAGCCCGCTTTATCGCTGACAGTTATTTCGCAGAAGAGCAGGTCGAGACGCTGCTCTCCTTGGGCGTTGCACGCTCGCCTCGGGTGACTGCACTGGAGCCCCGCTATGACGGCTACGTGACCCTTGCGGACTATCACGGGTGGCATAAGAGAGGGTTAGCTGGTTTTGACCCCGAATGGAAGGTGGACGGACTTGAAAAGGCGCTGGCCGAGCCGTCGTTGGATGTATCGGCGTTCGTGTGGAATCGAATCGTAGTGCCCAATGCGCATCTCATTCGAGGTGTGATCGAATCCTCTTCGCGAAAGACTTTTGAGGGAGTTCGGCGGAAGGAGGAATGGTCGGGTACTGGAGAACTGCTGCGCGACACTGCGTGGTTGCCCGATGGAGGTGGGCGCTTCAGGAAACCCGGGCATCTGATGCTGATAGACCTTCCGGATCAGTTCGACCGTGAGTCGCCCCAAGCGAAACGGCTCGCAGAAGTATTGAATATGAAGCAACCGGAGACCGCAAAGGCTATCGATGCGCTTTCCGGTGGAAATGACCGGTTGAAGGCGATCTTTGAGCGCTTGTCGCAAGGTGACTTGGATGACGAGTTACTCGACAAGCTGGATAAGCTGTTTCCACGATCAGAGCCGTTGAAGCCGCCGCCCACGTTCAAGGACGCGGTACTGTCTATCCATCGGAAGGCACGATCAAAGGGCCGCGAGGGAAGCCCTCCGCATGGTGGAGACGTAAAGAACCCGGATCGTTACGTGGAGAAACTGAAGGAGGACATTGCTCAAAAGAGACGTGAGCAGCTAGTTGCCCGTGCTGGGAGATTCGTCGTGATTCGCGAGCGTGACGACAACAAGGGGGCGCGACAGTTTCTCTATCAGCAGTACACCGGCAAGTGCCAGGTATCGGGCCAGACTTTTTCTAAGGCCGACGGGACGAATTACTTCGTGGCTGTGTCCCTAATTCCTTACCAAGGTACTGATTATCTAAACCAGGCTGGCAATATGCTTTGCCTTAGTGCTGACGTGGCCGCGCGTTTTATGTATGGGACCTTCGAGTGGCTGGATGATCTTGGGGAAAAGATTGAAGCGTTCAATCCCGCAGCATCGGGAGGGACCGAGCAGCACCGCACAATTCGAATCCGCCTCGCGGGCGAGGAGCGGGCAATCAGGTTCTCTGAAGCGCATTTTCTTCGCCTAAAAGCCCTGTGGGTGTCGGGCTGAGACTGAGGTAGCGGGCGACGTCTGCCACGGTTACGGCCGGTCAAGCTTATTGGGCATGGTGCTTCCTCCCTGACCCTGCATCGATCAGCGCGCCGCCCTGCCCGCCGTCGGCTTCGGCGACGGTGATCCCGAGCAGCCCCTGGGCGGCCATCAGCTTCGCGACGTCCCAAGGGTAATCCGCCGAGTGCGCGCGCTCGCGCGCGCCCTTCGCGAGATGTTTCTCGGCGAAGCGCCGCACCGACTCGCGAAACTGTTCCTGCTCCGGTGTAAAACGGAAATCCAAGCTCACTCCTTCATCACTGCGAGGCCGTCGACCGCGACCGCTCCTTTGCCCTTCACGATAGCAGGATTCGCCTCGGCCTCCGCCACCGGCCGGCCGGCTATGAGCGCAAGCCGGGACAACGCCGCCACCACGCGTGCGAGCGCACGCACATCCCCGCGCGGCAGGCCGCGATAACCGCGGATCGTCGCCAGCCCCTTCACCCGCGCGATCATCTCCTGCGCCTCGTCTTCGCTCACCGGCGCGAGGCGCACAACGTAGTCCCTATAGATTTCCGCGAGCGTCCCGCCCGCCCCGACGAGCACGATCGGCCCGACGACCGGATCGTCGCGGTAGCCGACGATCGCCTCGGCAAGGCCCGATTCCATTTTCTGCACCAGCACGCCGCGGGCCGCGGGGACGCGCCCGAGCATCGCGCGGACCTCGCGATCGAACCTGGTCCGGTCGGCGATTCCGAGGCATACCGCTCCGGCTTCGGTCTTGTGGAGCAGTTCGGCGGAAAGCACCTTCGCCGCCACCGGATAGGGAATGGCGTGCGCATAGCCGGGGGGCTGCGCGATCGCGTGCTCCGCCACCGGGATTCCGAGCGAGGCAAACAGCACTAGCGCCTGCGCTTCGTCGAGACGCCCGCGCCGGGGCAAATCGGGCGGCCATTCGGTGGGTGCGGCTGCGCTGCGGGAGCGAGGCGAGCGCCAGGCAAAGTAGGCGGCAAGCGCGTCAGCGCAGGCTTCCGGTGTGCGAAAGGCGGCGATGCCACGCTCGGCCAGCAGCGCGAGCGAGCGCTCGGCGTGCGGCGTGAGGAAAACCGCGAGCGGCTTCGCGTTCTTCTTCGAACGCACGATGGGCTCGACTGCAAGCTGCGGATGGAACTGCGCCGAGGACCCGACCACCGCCAGCACGCCGTCGCACTGGGGAGACGCAAGCAAATCATCGAGCACCGCGGTGTACTGCTCCGCGGTCGCCGTCATCGTCAGATCGACGATCGGCGATTTGGAGTTCGGTGCGACCGTCTCGATGCCGGATAGGCCCAGCCGATCCACGACGCTTGCCGCGCCTCCCCCGGTTGTCGTCACCACCGCAACGCGCGCCGCGCGATCGAGATCGGGAGGCTTTCGTCCTGCGACGAGCGGCGTGATCTCGAGCAGCGTCTCCAGCATATCGACGCGCACGATGCCGCAATCGCGGAAGTAGGCGTCGAGCGCGGCATCCATGCCGGCGAGGGCCCCCGTGTGCGAGCGCGCGAGCGCCTCGCCGAGCTGCGAGCGGCCGAGCTTGTAGGCGACCACGGGCTTGCCTGCCGCGTGCGCACGGCGGGCGGCGCCCGCCAGCCGCTCCGCGTCGCGCACGGTCTCGAGAAACAACAGGATGACCCGCGTGTCCGCGTCCCCGGCGAGCAGCTCGACCAGTTCGCCCGCGCCGATGTCGGCTTCGTTGCCCAGGGAAACGAGCTTGGCGAAACCGATCCCGCGCGCCGCGCCGCGCGACAGCAGCGTGCCGAGCATGGTGCCGCTCTGCGAGACGATGCTCGTCGCGCCGGCCGGAAGCGCATCCATTTCAAGGACCGCGTTCACTGTGAGCGCCAGGCGCCCGGGAATGTCGATGACGCCCATGCTGTTCGGGCCAAGGATACGCACGCCGAGCTCTCTTGCGCGAGCGACCAGCCGCGCCTGCCTCGCCATCCCCTCTTCGCCCGCATCGGCGAAGCCGTCGGTGAAAATGCTCATCACCGGAATGCCGCGCTTGCCGCAGTCCTCGAGCGCCCGCTCCACGGCCTCTCCCGGCGCCATGACGAAGACGTGATCGATCTCCCCCGGAGCCTCGGCGAGGCTTGCCCAGGCGCGCTCGCCGAGGACCTCGGCCCGCGCCGGATTGATCGGCAGGATGCGGCCCGGGTAGCCGTGTTTCTTCAGGAAGCGCAGCGGCCGGGCGGTGTTCTTCGCCGCGTCGCCGGATGCTCCGACGAGCGCGACGGCGCGGGGGGCGAAAAGGGCCTGCGCGAGACCGCCCCCCTCACCCTGCCCTCTCCCCCGATGGGGGAGAGGGGAATCCTTTGCTCCCTCTCCCGCTTGCGGGAGAGGGTTGGGGTGAGGGTGCGAGCCTCGCTCAATCATCTATAGACGGCAAAGCGGCCTCGCCCTCCAGGCGCCACAGCCGCGCGAGCAGCTTTCGCGAGCGCTCCTCTCCGAGCACCGGAGAGGCGAGCTCCAGGTATTTGTGCTCGAGCTCGGCGTCTGAGAGCGGCGCGTCCGGATCGCCTTTGCGCGTGGGCTGCAGGTGCTCGCCGCGCCGGCCGTCGCGCGCTTCGATGGCGACGCGCGCCGCGCGCTGCGCGGGAAAGGCGGCGTCCAGCTCGGGGGCGACCGCGACCTCGATCCGCCGCATCAGCTCGCGCGTGGCCGGATCCTCCAGCCGCGCCGGCTCGAAGGCCGCAAGCCGCACGCTTCCATGCACGAGCGCCGAGGCGACCGTGTATTTGAGCGAGA